>Ga0070737_10006568_pt1 | contig 10612 bp, 7 predicted proteins | sample Coa_R1_10_FD_66438 | JGI IMG/M metagenome (GOLD analysis project Ga0070737, IMG submission 66438) | Surface soil microbial communities from Centralia Pennsylvania, which are recovering from an underground coalmine fire - Coalmine... | ecosystem: Environmental > Terrestrial > Soil > Unclassified ...
AACGCCCGCAAGGTGTTCGACCTCGGCCGCGAGCTGTACGACCGGCTGGCCGGCATGGGCAAGCACGTGGACAGCCTCGGCAAGGCGCTGACCAACGCGGTGAGCAGCTACAACCAGACTGTCGGCTCCCTGGAGCGGCGGGTCCTGGTCAGCGCCAGAAAGCTGAACGAGCTGGGCCTGACCGAAGCCGAGCTAGCCCCGCCGCAGCCGCTGGAGCAGGGGACGCGGTCGCTGTCCGCACCGGAACTGCTGGCCAGCGCAGGTTCGGACCGGCCCGAACTGGTCGCCACCGGCCCAGCCTGGTCCCCGGCGGCCGACGGGGGATCCGCCGCGCTGCCGCAGCAGGCGGCCGGGAGCTAGCAGGCGACGGGGAGTCAGGCCGCCAGCCGGTGGCCCGCCCAGCTCACGCGCCCACCCTGGGCCGATCGGTTACGCCACCTGCCCGCGGGGGCCAGCTGCCCGGGGGCGGCGATTACCTGACGGGTGGCGACTGTCTGGCCTCGCCCGGTTACGGCGCTGTGCGGGGCTGCCCCACTGCGGCGCCTGGCTGGCGGGCCGCGCGGCCGGGGCCGGTTGCCGGGTTTGGCGTGCGCGACCCGGCCCGCCGGCGCGACCGGTTAATGCGCGGGCTGACCGCGGCAGCGACGTAGGCTCTGAGCACAGCTGGCCCGCTGGTGTGCGGGCTCATCCAGGGAGAGCGAGGCGGGGTGCCGGAGCGGATGGGGCAGGCAGTGGCCCGCTCAGCCGAGGCGCCCTGGGCCGATCCAGACCCGGTGCCGCCAAGCCCGGTGCGGCCGGGTTCGGTGCCATCGAACCCGGCGTGGCCAGCCGCCGCGCCGTCAGCCGCCACGCCGTCAGCCTCTGGGCGGCCAGCTTCTGGGCGGTCTGACTCCGCGCGGCCGGCCGCTGCGCGGACAGCCGCCCGGCCGCCGGACGGCTCCCCCAGCGCGCCTGCCACCCAGCCCAGCAGTCAGCCCGCCGGACAGCGCCCGGGGACTTCCGGTGGCGACGGCTCCCCCGCCGGATCTCAGTCCGGCGGGCCCGCGCCCCGGTCCAGCGGCCGGGCCGCCCCGGCGCAGCCGGGCGACGCCGCGGCCGCGCTCCGGCCTGGCCTGCGCCCGGCTGCCCCCCGCGCCGACGGCCGGCCGGCCGGGCCGCCCGGCGACCGCGCCCGGCCCGCCGCACCGGTGGACGGGACTCCCGCGAAGATCCTGCTGACCGGGCGGGGCGCCGTCCTCGGTGTGTTCGTGCTGTCTTTCCTGGGCCTGCTCGCGGCGGGCTGGCTCGGTTTCGGCCCGTTGGCCGGGGGGACGTTCGTGCTGGCCTGCGGGCTGGCCGCGGCCCGGACCCGGCGCGGCGATCTGCTCACCGTGGCTGTTATGCCACCGGCGTTGTTCCTGGTCGCGATGATCGGCGACAAGCTGCTGACGTCCTCGGGCAGCCTGCTGCTGTCCGCCACCGAAGGCACGCTGATCGCCCTGTCGAACACGGCCCCGTGGCTGCTGGCCGGCACGGCGCTGTACCTGGTCATCGCGTTTCCCCGTGGCCTGTGGGACAACGTCCGCACGCTCCGCCGGGAACTGAACGCGCACCCGGTCGCCCGTCTCGGCCGGCCGTCCCGTCCCGCGCCAGACGGCCAGCCGCGCTGACCCAGCGGTGGCCCGGCCGGCTACGGTGCCCGCTGCGGTCAGGTGCCGGAGCGGAGCCGAACGCCTTGAGGCAGCGAGAACACCACGTTCTCCTCGACCGCTTCGACCTCTTCGACGCCACCGAACCCGCGCTCGGCCAGCCACTCCAGCACGCCGGTCACCAGGATCTCCGGGACCGAGGCCCCGCTCGTGACGCCGACGCAGGTCACGCCGTCCAGCCAGGCCTCCGGCAGTACCGAGGCGTCCTCGACCAGGTGCGCCGCCCGCGCCCCGGCGTCCAGGGCCACTTCGACCAGCCGGACCGAGTTGGACGAGTTGCGCGAACCGACCACGAGGAGCAGGTCGCACTGGCCGGCGATCTGCTTGACCGCGGTCTGCCGGTTCTGCGTCGCGTAGCAGATGTCGTCGCTGGGCGGATTGGTCAGCAGCGGGAACCGCGCGCGCAGCGCCGACACCGTCTCGACGGTCTCATCCACCGACAGCGTGGTCTGGGACAGCCAGACCACCTTGGCCGGGTCGCGCACCTGGATCCGGTCCACGTCACCGGGCCCGTCCACCAGGTGAATCCGGGTGGGCGCCTCACCGGTGGTGCCTTCGACCTCCTCGTGCCCCTGGTGGCCGATGAGCAGGATGTCGTAGTCGTGCGCGGCGAACCGCCGGGCCTCGCTGTGCACCTTGGTCACCAGCGGGCAGGTCGCGTCGATGGTGGTCAGCTGCCGCCGGGCGGCTTCCTCCCGGACCTGCGGGGCGATCCCGTGCGCGGAGAACACGACGAGTGCTCCCTCGGGCACCTCGTCCGTCTCGTCCACAAAGATCGCGCCCCGCTGTTCCAGCGTGCGCACGACGTGCGTGTTGTGCACGATCTGCTTGCGGACGTAGACCGGGGGGCCGTTCTGCTCGAGCGCCTTTTCCACGGCTTGCACCGCGCGGTCGACTCCCGCGCAGTAACCACGGGGCCGGGCGAGCAGGACACGTCGCGTTGTGGGGGCCATGCCGCCCATCGTATGAGGTAGGCCTGACCGCGCCTACTGGCGCGGGCCGGCTGGCGCGGGCGGTGAGTTCTGGCCGCCTGCGGCGATCACTGGGCAAAGGCCGCATCTGTCACGCCTGGTCACCTGAGGCCGGTAGCCTGGCCGCAGCGGCATTACACAGCGTCGGCATCACACTGCTTCGGCACTATCCAGCGCCGAGCCGCAGCCGAGGAGAGATCAGCCATGCGTATCCCGCAGCCACCCGATCGCATCAAAGAGGCACCGGCTCAGGCACTACGGGCTGTGTTCGCCGGCGTCGGCCAGGTACTGCTGATTACCGAGCGGGTCCGCCGCAAGGCCCTCGGCCAGGAGCAATCACAGCCCGCCGCCCCAGGCGCCGCCGCCACCTCGGCCTCGTCCAGCACCTCCCCCTCGGCCGGCACGGCTGCCCCGGCCCGCCCCGCGCCCAGCACCACGGCGGCGGCCTCCCCCGGCACCGCGACCACCCGGCCGGCCGTCCCCGCCCCGCGCGCCAGCACGGCCAAGACCACCCCGGCCGGCCCGGCGAAGACCCGCACGGCCGGGACCAGGCCCAGCACAGCCAAACCCAGCACGCCCAAGCCCAGCACGCCCAAGCCCAGGGCCGCCAGCACCCCGAAGCCCAGCCCGGCAAAGGCCAGCACCCCGAAGCCCACCCTCCCGGCCGGCCAGGCCAGTGCGGAGGCCACCGGGTCGCGGACGCTGCCGGTACCGCACTATTCGGAGCTGACGGTCGCTTCGCTGCGGGCCCGGTTGCGGGGCCTGGACGCGAGCCAGGTGCGGGAACTGCTCAACTACGAACGGGCGCACGAGGACCGGGAGAACGTGACCGCCATGTTCGAGCGCCGCCTCGCCAAGCTGGCGGAAGCGGACGGCACCGCGCAGGACTAGCCGCACATGATCAGCCGCGCCGGGACGAACGGCGCGGCGCCCACCTCACCTCCCCCTCTTCTGAAACCGGCGGCTGACCCATGGCGCTCGAAACTTCCGCCGAGGCTCCCGTCCCGGTGCGGACCATGCTGCGGCTGGCCGGGGACTGGATCGCCCGGCTGGGCCGGATCTGGGTCGAGGGACAGATCGCCGAGCTGAACCGGCGCGGCGGCACGGTCTTCCTCACCCTCCGGGACCCGCTGGCGGCGGTGTCGGTCCGGGTCATCTGCGCCCGTACGGTCTTCGACGCAACCGATCCGCCGCCCGGGGTGGGCGCGCGGGTGATCGTCTGGGCCAAGCCGGACTTCAACACCACGCGCGGCTCGTTCGCGCTCACCGCGCTGGACGTCCGCCAGGTCGGGGTGGGCGAGCTGCTGGCCCGGCTGGAGCGGCTGCGGACGGCCCTGGCCGCCGAAGGGCTGTTCGCGGCCGAACGCAAGCGCCGTCCCCCGTTCCTTCCCCGAACAGTCGGGCTGGTCTGCGGGCGTGATTCGGCCGCCGAGCGGGACGTGCGGCGGATCGCCGCCAGCCGGTGGCCGGCGGTGCGGTTCCGCGTCGAGCAAGTGGCGGTCCAGGGCAGCTCGGCCGCCGGTGAGGTCATCGACGCGCTGCAGCGGCTGGACGGCGACCCGGACGTGGACGTGATCATCGTGAGCCGGGGCGGCGGCTCGGTGGAGGATCTGCTGCCGTTCTCCGAGGAGCCGCTGGTCCGTGCGGTCGCCGCGTGCCGGACCCCGGTGGTGAGCGCCATCGGCCACGAGCAGGACAGTCCGCTGCTCGATTTCGTGGCCGACGTGCGCGCGGCCACCCCCACCGACGCGGCCAAGCGGGTCGTGCCCGACGTCGCCGAGCAGCTCCAGGTCATCGGGCAGCTCCGGCACCGGGCCCGGCGCTGCGTGACCGGCCAGCTGGACCGGGAGCGAGCCTGGCTGACCGCGGTGATGTCCCGCCCGGCGCTGGCCAACCCGGTCCGCGAGGTGGACCGGCTGGAGGAGAAGGTGCAAGCGCTGTCCGAACGGGCCCGGCGCAGCGTGTCCGCTCACCTCGATCACGCCGCCCGGGACCTGGAGCACACCCGGGCCCGGCTGCGCACCCTCTCCCCGGCCGAGACGCTGCGACGGGGGTACGCCATCGTTCAGCAGGCCGACGCCGCAGTCGTTCGCAGCGCGACAGAAGTAACGGAGGGTGATCGCCTCACGGTCCGGTTCGCGGCGGACCAGCTGTCGGTCGTGGCGGAATCGCCAGGTCCAGCCTAGTTTGCCGGACGCCTTGAGCCAAAGCACTACCCATAACACGGCGTGTCTAACCAGTTACACTGAGTAAAATCCGCCAAGATGACCGGGTGCTCAGTACCAGCGAGCGCCCCCCGGCTCCCGGGGCCCCCCAAACTAAGTCTCCTGGCGTCGGGCCGGCGACCGCCAGCACCCCCCACGCGCCACCCGGCGCATCCCCCCGCGGTATCTCCCCCCGCACTTCTTCTTCCTCCAGTGCTTCCCCAGCCGGCGCTTCCCCCTCCAGTTGCCTCGCTCGCGGGGCAACCTCCCGCCGTGCCACCACTACCCCGTCAACCCCCCAGTCTTTCCCCCGCCACCGTCCCGCTGGCCGGGTGCGGGCCCCCGGCCTGGACGGCGTGCGCGGGCTCGCCGTCCTGGCCGTGCTGGCGTTCCACGAGCAACTGTCCGGGCTGCCCGGCGGGTTTCTCGGCGTGGACGTGTTCTTCGTCCTCAGCGGCTATTTGATCACCGACCTGCTGGTCAGCCACTGGCGGCGGGACGGGCGGCTGGATCTCCGCGTCTTCTGGGCGCGGCGGGTGCGCAGGCTGGTGCCCGCGCTGGCCGTCGTGCTGGTGAGCGTCACCGCCGCGGTCGCGGTGGCCGAACCGCAGCAGCTTCGTGCCCTGCGGCCGGCCCTGCTCGCGGCGGTCACCTACACCAGCAACTGGTGGCAGGCCCTGAGCCACCGGTCCTACTTCGCGTCGTTCGGGCCGCTGCCCCCGTTGCAGCACCTCTGGTCGCTGGCCATCGAGGAGCAGTTCTACCTGGTCTGGCCGCTGGCCCTGATCGCGTTGCTGATGGCCGGACGGGTCCGCCGCGCGGCGGCCGGCCAGCCGGGCCGGCCGCGGCTCACCGCACGCCGCCGGCGGCTGGCGGCCACGGTGGCCTGGACCGGCGCGGCCGCGTCCGCGATCGCGACGGCCGCCGGTTACCTGGCCGGTGAGAGCACGTCGCGGCTGTACTACGGCACGGACACCCGGGCGGCCGCGCTGCTCATCGGCGCGGCGCTGGCGTTCAGCTGGCCGCTGCGCCGGGTGGCCCGTGCGCCGCTGGCCCGGGCCCGGCGGCTGGACCTGGCCGGACTGGTGGGCGTCACCGCACTGATCTGGGCCATGGGTCACCTGTCCGGCAGCAGCCCCCTGCTCTACCTGGGCGGATTCGCCCTCGTCGCACTGGCGGCCGGCGCGGTCGTGGTGGCCGCAGCATCCACCGGTGCGTTCGCCATCCTGCTCAGCTGGCGGCCACTGCGCTGGCTCGGTGTCCGCTCCTACGGCATCTATCTGTGGCACTGGCCGGTGATCGCGTTGTTCACCGCCTGCACCGGCCGTCAGTCCAGCTCAGCCGCCGTCCGGATGGCGGAGGCCGTCACGGCGATCGGCATCGCCTCGGTGTCCTGGCACTGCATCGAAGCGCCGGTCATCCGCGATGGTTTCCGCGCCACGCTCCGCGCCCGGTGGGCCGGCGTGACCCGGTCGATCGCCGCGGCCCGCCGGTCCGCGCGCGGGATCCCCGCCGCGCTGGTACCGGTGGCCGCAGCGGCTGTGCTCGCCATGGCGGGTTACGGGGTCGTGTTCGCCCCGTCCGGCGCGTCGCTGCAGCAGCAGATCGCGGCGGGCACCCGGGCGGGCGCGGCGAGCCGGGCCGGCGCCAACCAGGTGAGCACGGCCACCATCACGGGGGCGGCGGCCGCGGCCCGGGCCGGCCTGGCGCTGACCGGGGACACACCCGCTGGCGTGCCGGCCGCCGGGCCCGGCACCGGGATCCCCGCGGCGGACCTGGGCCGGTACGTCACCACGGTCGGCGACTCGGTCATGCTGGCCTCGGCCCGCGCGCTGCGGGCCGACCTGCCCGGTGTGTTCGTCGACGCCCGGGTCGGCCGGCAGATGAGCCAGGGGCTGACCGTCGTCCGGCAGCTGGCCGGCGCGGGCACCCTGCGGCCGATCCTGGTCGTCGGCCTGGGCACGAACGGCGCCATCACGGCCCAGCAGGTCAGCGAGCTGCTGCGCGCGGCAGGCCCGGGCCGGATCCTGGTCCTGGTCACGACGTTCGTGCCGCGGCCCTGGCAGGGTGAGGTCAACGGGGTGCTGGCCGCGGCGGCTCAGCGCAGCCACGACGTCGTGCTGGCCAACTGGTACGGCGCCGTCAGGAACCGGACCAGCCTGCTGTGGCCGGACGGCGTGCACCCCCGGCCGGCCGGCGCCACACTGTACGCGCGCACGGTGACCACGGCGGTGCGGCAGGCGGCGGCCCGGCTCGGCGCTCGGCGGCCCACCGCCGCCGTGACCGCCGCGCCCGGCCCGTCGTCGTCCGCGACGGCCGGTGGCGCACGGCACGCCTCGTCGCGGCCGGGTCCCGGCCCGCACGCCAGCACGCCCACGGCGGACATTCCCGGCCTCACCGGCCCGGTCGCCACACTGGCGGACGGCGGCCCGGCGCACGGCCCCTCCGGGTCGCTGTCCGGCGGCCACCCCGCCCGGCAGGCCGGTCGCCCAGCCCACCCCGCCGGGCGGGCGGCCCCGGCCACGCACCCGCACCGGGCCGCGGCCGCCAGCGCGGGAAGTTCCGGGAAGCGGCGGCCCGGCAACCAGCACTACCTGCCGGTCAGCAGCCGCCGCTGGCCCCGCTCACTGCTCGCCGTGGAGCACTGGATCACCTGGTAAGCCAGCCCGGTCACTCCGCCCGGCGAGTCCGGCCCAGCCGCCCCGGTCCGCGATCAGCGGGCCGGGGCGGCTGCGCGCCGGGGCCGCCCGGCTGGCATAGGTTAGTGCCTGTGAACCAGGCGCTTTCCTACGAGCAGGCCCGCGACGAACTCGCCGACGTGGTCAAGCGGCTCGAAGCCGGCGGCCTCAGCCTCGAGGACTCACTCGGCCTCTGGGAACGCGGCGAACGGCTGGCCGCGATCTGCACCGAGTGGCTGGAGGGCGCCCGGGCCAGGATCGCCACCGCGGTCGCCCAGCGGGACGGCGAGGAGCCCAGCGCCGCCGGCGCCAGGACGGGCGCCCGCCAGGCCACGGACGCCGCTCCGTTCTAGCGGTCTGGCGGTAGCAAAGGCCCGCCGGGCCCTCGGGTCGCGGCAGGCTCACCCCGCTTGGGTCGCGGCAGGCTCACGCGCCCGGTGAGCGGCGCCAGCCCGCAACTGACCGGAAGACTCCGGTGCCGATCCCGGTTCGCCTAGTTGAAGTTCGCCTTCCCTATCCCCCGCCCACCCGGGGGAAGGACGCTGCCTCCAGTCTGCCGGACAGGTCCGTCAGTACGGACATACCCGCAGGTCAAGACGCCGAAGGCCGAAGCGCTGCGCGACAACGGCGCGAGCGTCCGGCCTTCGGTGGATACTGCTTGCGCAGAGGCGGCGGGTCAGCCGGCCAGGTGAGCCAGTTCGGGGACGAAGTCCGGGGCGTAGACCGTGCCAACGCCGGTGGCCAGGCTGTAGCCCTTCGAGCCGGCGAAGCCGGTCAGCGTGTGGTAACGGCCGCCCTGGGAGAAGGTCACCGTGTTGTTGCCCTCCGGGACGGGCACCAGGCCCGGGGCGTGGGTGGCGAGCATCTGGTAGAGCGCCGGGTTGATCACGCCGAGCGGGTGGCCGGCCTGCTGGTCGGCCAGCGCGACGATACCGGCGAACAGCGGGGAGGACTCGCTGGTGCCGCACACGCCGGTGAACCCGGCCGGCAGGCCGGGGAAGCCGATGTGGATGATGGCCGAGCCGTCGCAGGCGGCGCTCATCGAGATGTCCGGGACGCCGCGGTGCGAACCGGTCACCCCGGCCACACCGTTCTGCCAGGACGGCCGGGCGAAGACGACCGACTTGCCGCCGGTGGTCGCCAGCGGGTTCGGGCCACTGTCACCGTAGAAGACGCGCTGCGCGAAGACGTTGTAGGTGTCGTTCCACACGTTGTCCCGGTCGGTGCGGTTGCCCGCGGCGTTCAGGTGCAGCTGGGTGCCGCCCACGCCGGTCACCAGCGGGTCACTGGTCGGCCAGTTGACCGTGTCGTGCAGGAAGAACGTGGTGCCGTCGTGCCTGACGTTCGCGGGGCCGTCGTCACCGGACGCGGACAGCACGGTGATGTGCGCCCTGGCCGCCGCGATGTAGGCGCTGCGCAGGTTCAGCAGGGCCTGGCTGCTGGCGAAACTCTGCTCGGTGGTGGAGAAGCTCTGGCTGATCACGTCGCCGAGGTGACGCCTGACCACGTAGTTCTCGGCCTTGACAATCGGCGGGAAGCCGCCGGTGCCGGTGGTCTCGGCGACCGGGGTCTCCACCAGCAGGATGTTCGCCTGGGGGGCGACGACGTGTGCGTACTCCACGTCCAGCGAGGTCTCGAAGGCCCAGCTGATGCGCGTGCCGGTGGGCTGGTACGGGGGGACCTTGCCGGCCGGCTGGATGATCTTCAGGGACGGCGGCGCGGACAGGTGGAAGCCCCGGTCGAAGGCGGCCAAGTCCTGCCGGATGGTCGGCGACCCGAACGAGTCCACGATGACGATCGTCTGCCCGGCACCGTCGGTGCCCTGGGCGTACAGCTTCGGCAGCCCGTAGGCCTGGCGGAGCTGAGCCGGGCTGTAGCAGGCGACGTGCAGCTGCTCCTCGCACTGCCTGGTGGTCGGCGGGGCGGAGCGCGGAGCGCTCGTGAACGGAATCACGTCCGGCCGGACGTCGATCACCGGCGCCGCCGCGGGCCGGGCCGCGGCCGGGCGGGCCAGCGTCGGCGGGGCCACGCCGGCCACTGCACCCAGGCCACCGAAAGTCGCCACCGCCGTAGCCGTCGCCAGCAGGCGTTTGGTCTGCATGCCGTCTCCCAGGATCGCGCGGATGGGCCCACTCGCGTGCCGCGGGACCGAGCCCAGCTCTTCCGTGACGTTAGCAGTAGACGATTACGGCCCCCAGCGGCAATAAGCGGCGATCTGGTCACGCCTGGGCCGGCAAAACCACCGGTGCCGGGCCCACCGTGCGGACCCGGCACCGAGTGCACTGGAAACGCGTGGGTCAGTGCAGGTACTTCACCACCACGTCGGCCGCCTTCACGTAGAACAGCCGGTGGTTGTAGACGATCTGGTAGTACAGGGTCTTGCCCGGGACGACGGTGTGGTCGTCCGGCATACTGGAGTCGTAGGTCACCGCGTAGTAGTAGTCGTCGGGGACCGCGCCGCTCGTCACGTACTCCTGGCCGGGCAGCAGCTGGTAGACCAGCGCCGGGTTCGGCTCCGGCGGGATGACCTCCGGGTAGGCCGACGCGGCCGGGAACGCGCTGCCGTACAGCGCGACCGACTTCACGCCGGGTTTGGCCGTGACCACCAGCGAGCTGGTGTAGCGGGCGGTCTGGCCGGCGCCCGGCGGGTTGTAGAACCAGCCGATCGTGCCGCCGTACCAGATCCCGGTCCAGTCGCCGTGCTGGCCGGCGAGCACGTACTCCTCGCCGTAGGGGGCCTTGTCCCCCCAGTCGTCGTCCTCCCGGGTGCCCGGCCCGCCGTTCGGGTGCAGCGCCGGGTCGCTGAGCAGCGGCGCACCGTTACCCGGCTGGGTGTGCAGGTAGACGAAGCTGGCCGGCTGCCTGGGCAGCTTCGTGCAGGTCCCGGTCTGGCAGTCGGTCACCGGCGGCTCGTTGGTGGCCCAGTCCGGGTCGATGACCACGACGCGCTGGCCGTCCGGTGAGGCCGACCCGGCGCTGTCCAGCTCGGCCTGCTGACTCTTGCCCTGCAGCAGCGACATGTAGTACTGCCAGTCCCAGAACGGGCCCGGGTCCCAGTGCTGGACGGCGGT
>Ga0070737_10006571_pt1 | contig 10608 bp, 7 predicted proteins | sample Coa_R1_10_FD_66438 | JGI IMG/M metagenome (GOLD analysis project Ga0070737, IMG submission 66438) | Surface soil microbial communities from Centralia Pennsylvania, which are recovering from an underground coalmine fire - Coalmine... | ecosystem: Environmental > Terrestrial > Soil > Unclassified ...
GCCGTGGGCCTTTCCGGCCAGATGCACGGCGTGGCCTTACTCGACAAAGCCAACACCGTGCTGCGCCCCGCCATTATCTGGTGCGATCAGCGAAGCCAGCTTCAGTGCGATGCCATTACCTCCCGAGTAGGCCGAGAGCGGCTCATCCGACTCGTTTCCAACCCGGCGCTCACCGGATTCAGCGCTCCGAAATTGCTTTGGATACGCGATCACGAGCCGGAGCTTTACGAGCGGGCAGCCCACTTCCTCCTGCCCAAGGATTACGCGCGGTTCAGGCTGACCGGTGAATTTGCCACGGACGTTTCCGACGCCTCCGGGACGTTGCTGTTTGATGTAACCCATCGGCGGTGGTCGGATGAGATGCTGGAAAGTCTCTCGATCGATCATCAACTGCTGCCGCGCGCTTACGAATCCATCGAGATTACCGGAGAGGTTTCAAGCGAGACCGCGCTCCTGACGGGCCTGCGCGCCGGAACGCCCGTCGTGGCCGGAGCGGGCGACCAGGCCGCGAGCGCTGTCGGGAACGGCATTGTCTCTCCGGGACTCACTTCGGCAACGCTGGGAACTTCCGGCGTGCTCTTTGCCTATACTGAAGCGCCCAAGCTCGATCCGCAAGGCCGCATCCACACTTTTTGCCACGCCGCGCCCCAAAAGTGGCACGTGATGGGCGTCACCCAGGGCGCGGGCCTTTCGCTGCGCTGGTTCCGTGAACAGTTGGGTGAATCGGAATCGTGGTATGCGCGACAGGTGGGCGTCGATCCCTACGAAGTGATTATTCAGGAGGCGATGAAGATTCCGGCAGGCAGCGATGGACTGCTGTTTCTTCCCTACCTGATGGGAGAACGCACCCCGCACCTGGATGCGCAGGCGCGCGGCATGTGGTTTGGCCTGACCGCTTCTCACACTCGCGGACACTTGATCCGCGCCATTCTGGAAGGCGTGGCCTTCAGCCTGCGCGACTCGCTTGAAATCTTTAAAGAACTGAAGATTCCTGTCAGCCAGATTCGCGCCTCGGGAGGCGGATCGCGAAGTTCTCTCTGGCGGCAAATTCAGGCGGATATCTACGGGAAAGACCTGGTTACCCTGCGCGAATCGGAAGGCTCAGCCTATGGGGCTGCGCTGCTGGCCGGTGTGGGCGGCGGAATCTATCGCTCGGTTGAGGAGGCGGCAGAACAGGCCATTCAAATCCGCGAGCGCGTCTCTCCCGATCGTAAAAACGTGCAACGATATGATCAACTGTATCAGGTCTACCGCAGCCTCTATCCGGCGGTGCGCGACCTTGCGCACCAACTGGCGCGTTTCAGTCAGAATGGTGCATAAGAGCCTGATGAAATCCCAACTTGCTCCCTGAAGAGAGTGCAAAGTTATGATATCCCACCGTGCCCGAAGCTTCTCCTGCGCGCTTTTCATCCTGGCGCTGATTTTGACAGCGAGCCCTGCGCGGCGGGGCAGACTCACACAGCAACTTAATCCACTCAATTTCTTTTCCGCGAGGTTTATGATGGCCAATCCCGCTTCTTCTTTTTCAGTCAAACTCGAAAAGACCCGATACAACGGCTGGGAGGTGTACCGGATCACCAATGGGGTGATCAGCCTCTACATCGCCCCGCAGCTTGGCGGTCGCGCCATCCAGCTTGAACTGGGAGATCAGGGGCTGTTCTTCGTCAACAAGAACCTGGCCGGCAAGGTTCTGCCAGAGAGCGAAAATAACGTAAAGTCCGGATGGGCGAATTACGGCGGCGATAAGGTGTGGCCTGCGCCCGAGGGGTGGGATAACGAGAAGGAGTGGCCGAGCATCCCTTATTACATTCTGGATGGCAGCACGTTTGACTTCAGCGTGGTGAAAGAAACTTCGTCGGAAGTGGCTGTCCGCGTCACCAGCCCGAAAGATCCGCGCACGGGCGTGCAGTTTGAGCGGACGTTCCATGTGTATGCCGGAACCACCCGAGTGACCGTCGATCAGGTGATGAAGAATATCAGCCAGCGGCAGATTCGCTGGGGCATCTGGCACGTGCTGCAAAACAACGCCGCCGACGCCAACGACCCAACCAAGCCGAATCCCGAGCTTTATCTTTACGCGCCGGTTAATCCGCACAGCATGTTTCCCAATGGGTATTACATCGCCTATGGCGACGTGAAACACCCGAGCTATCAACTTATCGATGATGGGCGCATGCTCCGCGTCCATTATCTTTATCGCGTGGGCAAGGTCGCCCTTGATTCGAGCGCCGGCTGGTATGCCGTGGTGAACGGACAGAAAGACATCGGCTACGTGGAAAACTTCAAGTATTTCCCGGGCAAAGAATATCCTGACAACGCCTCAGTGGAATCGTGGAACGATGGCCCCGGCACAATTTCGCGCGGGCCTTTTTTCCAGACGCTTCCCGACGATCTTGAAAAGACGCCTTATTTTCTGGAGGCCGAGGTGTTAAGCCCATACGCCCAGCTTGATCCGGGCGAGCAATACGAATTTACGGTGCATTGGTCGCCGACGAGCATCACGAATCCCATTACCAACGCAGTCTGGGCAGGCGCCGTCAGCCAGCCGCTTTCCGCTGAAATTGCCGGCTCGCAGGTTACCTTGAAGGGCGTCTTTGGCGTGTTCATGCCCGGCGAACTGGTGGCGAATTTCTATAACGCCATGGGTGAAATCCTGCAACACGAAGTCTTGCAGCCCGTCGACCCGCGCCAGGTGGTTCGGCTGAATAAAACGCTGGCGCTGCCGGGAGATGCGTATCGCGTGAGCGTCTTTGTGCGCGATTCGGAAGGCAACAATCGTGGGTTCCTCGGCAATGCAATTCTGAAATAGAGCGCATGACGGGTTGACCTAAACGCGATAGGTACGGATGTATTCACCAGATTCATCATTTGATGCGATAATCTAAACAGATGAAGCGAGCGACTATTACCATTCCCGATGACCTTGCTGAGGCTGTCGATCGCTATATTCGGGCGCAAGAGGCGCCTCCCGCACTGACCGCAGTGGTACACACTGCGCTGCGCGTGTATCTTACCGAGCGCGGCTATCTGCGCTCAGAGAGACCCCTGCGCATCCATCCGGCGCCGCGCGGCAGTGGCCGTCATGACGTGAGCGAAGCGCACGACCACTACTTGGCAGCCCGATGACGCCTGTGCTTGCCGACACAGGGCCGCTCTACGCTGCCGTTGATCCCGACGACGCGCACCACCAGCGGTCTCAACGAGAGTTGAAGCGGCTCACTCGCGGGCGGCGGTCTTCGCCATTCGCATATCGTCAGCAGTCTCCGTAAGGCAACCTACACTCGAGGGTTCTGGAACGCTTGGTTGTCCCTTACTTCCCGTATCCGAGCGTCTGAAGTTGTGGTAGTCTAAAGTCTTACGGCAGTGTGCTGGGCGCGGCCCATGGATCACACTCTTGCTTATGGCTCTGATTGTCCCCTGCTTGCTCGCGGCTGATCTTGCACGGCTGGGCAAGGATTTGGAGATGATCCAGGAAGCGGGAGCGAAGAGGATTCACATTGATGTTTGCGACGGGCATTTTGCGCCGGGCGTCACGGTGGGGTTGCCCGTAGTGGCCAGTCTGCGAAGGGCTACGAGTCTGGGACTGGACGTTCACCTTCTGGTTGAACGTCCGGAGCGTTTTGTGGCGGATTTTATCGAAGCGGGGGCGGACTCAATTGCGGCGCATCCGGAATCGACCGCGGACTTTTACCGTGTTTTGCGGCTGATCAAGTCGAGAGGAAGGAGGGCGGGAGCAGTCCTTGGTCTTGGAACGCCGATTGAAATGGTAAGCGCAGTTGCCGGGGAGTTGGATTTCCTGAGCATCCTTTCCGCCGAGCCTGGGGAGGCAGAGCAACCTTACGCTTCGCAAGCCACTCAAAAACTTAGCGCAGCTCTTCAGGCCCGAAGAGGTTGGCAAGCGCATTTCGCCGTACAGGTTGAAGGCGGCATTGGCCGGAATCGGATGCGGGAATTAGCCGCAGCGGGAGCCGATGCGCTGGTGATGGGTTCGGAGATCTTCAGGCATTCAGACGCAAAAGCGCATCTTAAGGAATTAATCCACGCAGCGTCTGCGGCGGGCAGAGACACTGTAAAGCAGGAGATCATGGCTGGGAATAATGAAGTTTAAAGATACAATTCTCAAGCGGCTGCGACAGCCGTCATCCTTGCTGTGCGCGGCTCTTCTGTTAAGCGTACTCTTTCTGCCTGCCTGTCTCTTTCATCGCCACCGAGGCAGTCTCGCCACTTCCGTGCCCAATGGCGCGCAGCCTGACAAAGTCCTGCTCCAGAAGGCGTTGAACGAGTTCAAGCATGGGCGTTATGATGTGGGCCGGCTCACCCTCCAGACGCTGATGAACACCTACCCTGACAGTGAATATCTTTCCCAGGCGAAGCTGGCCATTGCCGATTCCTACTACAAACAAGGGGGCATTTCCGGGCTGACGGAAGCCGAAGCGGAGTACAAGGACTTCATCACATTTTTCCCCACCGCGCCGGAGGCTCCCATGGCGGAGTATCGCGCCGGCATGTGTCATTTCCGATTAATGGGCAAAGCGGATCGCGACCAGACGGAAGCTCGCCAGGCGGAGACTGAGTTCAAGGAATTCCTGGTGAAGTTCCCTCAAAACCCTCTCATGCCCGAAGTCAAAGCCAGATTGCGCGAAGTGCAGGAGGTGCTGGCCCAGGGTGACTACGAAATTGCGCAGTTCTATTACATACGCGGCGCGTGGCCGGCGGCGGAGTCGCGCTACAAGGAAATTGTGGATGATTACCCCAATTTCAGTCAGGGCGACCGTGTGTTCTGGAACCTGGGTCAGACGCTTGCGCACCTGAACAAGAAGCGGGAAGCCGTGCCTTATTACGATCGCCTGATTATGGAATTCCCCTTAAGCCCGCTGGTGAAGGACGCTCAACAGCAACTTGCTGAGATGCACGAGCCGATCCCCAAGCCGACGCGAGCCATGCTTGCCCGCGCGGAAGCTGACGCAGCCAAGCGCGGCCATCGAAACATCTTCGAGCAGGCTTTGGGGGCGTTTTCCAGCGCTCCTGATTTCTCCGAGACGCTGCATGGGCCTGTCGTTCTGGGATCACCGAACCAGATCCAGGTGAAGATCGCCAAGCTCAATGGGAATCTGAACGCTCCGGCATCGACAACCTCGGCGGGTCACAACACCTTGGGCGCTCAGACAGCCAGCATGGCCAGCTTGAATTCCGGCAAGCCGGTCGATCCCCTGCCATCAGATTCCAACTCGAGTTCTTCCACGTCGAATTCCAACACTTCAGGCAAGACCCAGCAGAACGTGACGAATCAAAACGAAACCGCCTCGTCTCCCGCCCCTCCCGCGCCGAAAAAACAGGGCAAGTTCCATTTCCTCAAAAAAATCATTCCATAATCACTGCCCCGCCTTTGTTCCACGGCTTGCAAGCCGATGCTCCTCACTTTCGTGTTGTTCGCTTCGTCATAGCCGGGCTCAGGAGCTCTTTTCAGGGCGCAGCAGGGGAAACAAAATCACGTCACGAATCGAGCGGGAATCCGTAAGAACCATCGTAAGGCGGTCAATGCCAATTCCTTCGCCGCCCGCGGGCGGCATGCCGTAACTGAGGGCGCGAATGTAGTCCTCATCAATGGTGTGAGCGGTGAGGTCGCCCTTCTCGCGGAGCAACTGCTGGTATTCAAAGCGGTCTTTTTGCTCGCGGGGATCATTCAATTCGCTGAATGCGTTGGCGATTTCCATGCCTCCGATATAAAGCTCAAAGCGCTCAACAAAGTTGGGATCATCCGGCTTCTGCTTGGCCAGGGGCGAAACCTCAAGCGGGAAGTCCAGAATGAACGTGGGCTGAATCAAGTGTTTTTCGACGACCGCTTCAAAGAGCTCCGCCAGAGCGGCGCCGGGCGCCGTATCATCACCGAACGCCAGGGGCTTTTCGGCAGATCGGTTGTACGCCTCAATCCAGCGGAAGACGGCGCGCGGCTCTGCGAAATCCTCCACTTTCGGCGCTGGCCCGGCGGCGGAAGGCCAGTGCCTCACAATAGCTTCCTTCATGGTTAAGCGCTCGAAAGACCGGAAGGAAATTTTGTGGCCCTGGAATTCGCATTCCAGGTCTCCCAGCACCGCCTGGGCAACGCGCGGCAGCAGCCGCTCGGTGAGCGCCATCATATCCCGATAATCCGCGTAAGTTTGATAGAACTCGAGCATGGTGAATTCGGGGTTGTGCTGAGTGGAAATTCCTTCATTGCGGAAATTGCGATTAATCTCGTAGACGCGGTCGAGGCCACCCACGATGAGGCGTTTTAAATAAAGCTCCGGCGCCACGCGCAGGTAAAGGTTGAGGTCGAGCGCGTTGTGGTGCGTGACGAATGGCCGGGCCATGGCTCCGCCGGGAAGGGGCTGCATCATGGGCGTTTCGACTTCCAGATAGCCTTCGCCATCCAGAAATTCGCGGATGGCGCGAATCAGGCGGCTGCGGCGCTCGAAAACCTTCCGCACCCCATCATTGACCATCAGATCGAGATAACGCTGCCGGTAGCGAATCTCAACATCGGACAGGCCGTGCCATTTCTCAGGCAAAGGAATCAGGCTCTTGGCTAGAAAGGTCAGACGCTCGGCATGAACGGTGAGTTCGCCCGTGCGGGTGCGAAAAAGATAGCCCTCCACGCCGATGATGTCGCCGAGATCGAGCAGTTTGAAAAGCTCGAAATCGCGCTCTCCCACCGCATCGCGCCGCACGTAGATTTGCAGCCTCGCGCCGCCGCTTGCGAGGTGCGCAAAGCCGGCTTTTCCGTGCGGCCGGATGGTCATCACCCGTCCGGCTATGCGCACGTGGACTTTCTCCATTTCCAGTTCTTCCGACGCACTTTGGGAATATTTCTGTAAGATCTCGGGCACGGTGTGAGTGAACTCAAACTTGCGGGGATAAAGTTCAAAGCCGAGATCCGTAATAGCGCTCAGTTTCTTCCGGCGCTGAAGAATCAAAGCATCTTGTTCATCGGCGTGCACAACGCCACCTCCTGAATATCGCGGGCAATCAGAAAATCAGCATGCGCGAAGCCCGCTGAAAACGAGACTTATTAGAGCGTTACCTCCATATAACGGCGCGCAGCCGCTTCGAAAGCGTGATGAGCTGCGTCGCGGGTAGTGTCCTGGTTTGCCGTGTGGCACGGGCGTCCCGCCCGTGAAGCGTTGAACTGCCACGGCCAGGATGGCCGTGCCACGTGATACGAGCCAGATTTTGGACACTACCGCGTGCGCGCCATGACGCGCGCAAAGTTCCTATATTATAATAACGTGCTTGGCGTCGGCTCGATTCTGTTTGTCGGCGGCGCGAATTTATGGAAACAACTTGGGAATGATATTCACTCGCCGTAAGTTATTGGCTTCATCCGCCCTCTTTCTTGGCGACAAACTTCTCGAAGCCCTTTCAACTCCGATCAGCAAATGGAGCGCCCCGGTGCGCCTGAATGCGGCCCAGTTGCCCGGCGCGAATCCGCAGTCGCCCGTAACCTTTGTCGATGTGGCCAAGCAGGCTGGCGTGACGGTTGAGAACGTCTGGGGAGGCGTAACCCATAAGAAGTATATTGTCGAAGCGAAAGGCAGCGGCATCGCCTTCTTTGATTACGACATGGACGGATGGCTTGACATCTATCTGACCAACGGCACACGTCTGAATACGACCTGGCCGCCCGGGCAGGCGCCCCACACTCATCTGTTAAAGAACAATCGGGATGGAACGTTTACGGATGTGACCGAACGCGCAGGCATTGGCCGCACCGGATGGCAGACCGGCGTTTGCGTGGGCGATTACGACAACGACGGCGTGGACGACCTTTTCATCACGTTCTGGGGCCATAATATTCTCTTCCACAACAACGGCGACGGCACATTCACCGACGTCACCAAAAAAGCCGGACTCTGGAAGGATGAGGTTCGCTGGGGTTCCGGTTGCTGTTTTCTGGATTACGACCGCGACGGCCGCCTGGACCTCTTCGTGGCCAACTACATTGTGGTTGATCTGGCGAAGATTCCCGTGCCGGGGCAGACCGGCTACTGCCAGTGGAAGGGCATTCCGGTAATGTGCGGCCCGCGCGGCTTGCCAGGCGGCTACAATCTGCTTTATCACAATAACGGCGACGGCACGTTTACCGATGTCTCGGAAAAATCCGGCATTTTGAAGCCCGGCGCGCGCTATTCGATCACTCCCGTTTCATACGATTTTGACAACGACGGCTGGCCCGATATTTATGTGGCCGTCGATTCAGAGCCCAGCATCCTGTTCCATAACAATCACGATGGAACGTTCACGGATGTGGGCGTGATGGCGGGCGTGGCCTATAACGAAGATGGGCAGGAGCAGTCTGGAATGGGCGTGGGCGTGGCGGATTATGACTGCGACGGCCATTTCGATATCTTCAAGACCAACTTTTCCGATGACACCTGCGACCTCTACCACAACAACGGCGACGGCACGTTTACGGATCAAACCTTCGTCTCAGGGATCGGCGTGAACACCCAGTACGTCTGCTGGGGATGCGGATTCATCGACTATGACAACGACGGCTGGCCGGACATCTTCCAGGTGAACGGCCACGTCTACCCTGAAATCGATCAATATCATCTGGACCAGACGTTCAAAGAGCCGCGAATTGTGTATCACAATCTTGGCAACGGGAAGTTCAAGGATGTTTCCAAGGAGATGGGGCCGGGGGTGAACGAGCGCTTCTCCAGCCGCGGCGCCGCGTTCGGCGACTACCTGAACAACGGCTGCATGGACGTTCTGATTCTCAACATGAATGACCCACCATCGCTGCTGAAGAATATCGGCGGCAACAAGCAGAACTGGATCAAGCTGAAACTGATCGGAACGAATTGCAATCGCACCGCCATCGGAGCGCGCGCTTACGTGGTGACCGGCAAGCATCGGCAAATGGATGAAGTGCATAGCGGCGGCAGCGTCATGTCGCAGAGCGATCTTCGCCTGCACTTTGGCATTGGTCAGGCGCAAAAGGTCGATCTCATCGAAATCAAATGGCCCACCACCTGGAAAGTTGAACGATTTTCCAATATCGAAGCCAATCAGATTCTCACCATTAAAGAAGGCTCCGGCATCGTCAAGTCAGAAAAAGGCCGCGCGTAAAACCCGCTAGATAAAAATTCAGGGGAACCTTCGGCTTCTTGCTTTCTCGGGAAGATCGGACCGAAAGCCCGGCCTTGCTGACCAAGCCTCGATCTTTTTCTTCTCAATGGCCACAAGTGTGGCGGGCAAGTCGAAAATTCCCCTGGTTTCGGAGAGGATCAGGCTCAGGACTGAACGATCCCGAGCTTCTCCTCAAGATGATTGACTCGTTGCTGGGCATCAGCGTAGGCCAGGAACGAGCCGACGTGATCCGTCAGCTCAAGAGCCAGATCGTGCGCCGAAGCCACGTGGTTTTTGTAGTCTGGGGAGAAGAGATACCCCTGATACTCGTTCACGTGCTGGATGGCCGATTCAATATGGTCAGCCAGCTCAAGCGCAACAGGGTGAATCCGGTCAATCGCCTGCTGCTGCCAGGCGGCTGCCGAAGGCTGAATCTGCTGCAAGCGGTCCAAGTGCTCGCCCATCGCGTTGACGTGCTCGCGAATCAGGCTCAATTGAGCTGCATGGCTTTGCCAGCTCATGCCGTGATTCTGGGCATAGGACTTCAGCAGTTCAGCGTCGTAAGTCAGCTTGTTCGCCAGCGACTTTACCTCATTCAGAAGCTGCGTGGCTTCCTGCCGGGCGTCGGCATCAGCGAATTCATAGGGCTGGGACTCCGCCGTTTCAACCTGTGATTCAACAGCCTCAGCCTGGGCCTCCGGAAGCGCAGTTTCAAGCTCCGTCAGACCAGACCGAGGCTGAGCGGGCTCAGTAGGATAATCCCACGCGTAGGGGGAGAACGCGGGCTGTGGGGGCTTCGCCTGCGCCACGGTGGCAAAAAGGGCCCACCCCAGTAGAAGCAGAACAAAGGGTGCGTAGAGAACGCGGTGATAAAAAGATGTGGTCATTCGATCGGTTCCTCCTTGAGTTGATTTTTCATCCGGCTGGCGAGCGGCGCCGGGGAGATTCGTTCCGGCGCCCTTGCTCGCTCGCCGAACTTACAATCCATAGATACCATTTGGAGCATAGATTAGAAAATAAGAAAGTTTAGATCGAATTAGTTTATTTTTCCTAATCAAACCTGTTTTGACCGATTTTCGAAAAACTCCCTGACTGCTGATTTCGAAATTCTTTTCGCGCAGCGAAGATTTTTCGTTATGCGAGCCATGTTCTCTTGTTTTCACGGGAGGCGTTGTCTGGAATCCGGAATCCGAAATTTGAAACGCAGCTTTGATGGCGCTGTGCACTTCATGCTGGCCCTCCCTCACCCGTCATTCTGAGCGCACCGAAGAATCCCTGCATTTCAGCCCAGGGTGGGCCCGCAAAGCATCTATGTAGTAGCAGGACTGAACAAATACGGGGATTCTTCGCTTCGCTCAAATTAACAGGGAAACACATTTACAGGGGATTACAAATTATAGTGACACTATTTGCTGTAGCGGCGCTGTCCCTTCACTTCGTTCAGGGCAGGCTCTCAGCGCCGAAAGACGCCGGTGGGGACACCGGCGCTACAGAAGA
>Ga0070737_10006572_pt1 | contig 10608 bp, 7 predicted proteins | sample Coa_R1_10_FD_66438 | JGI IMG/M metagenome (GOLD analysis project Ga0070737, IMG submission 66438) | Surface soil microbial communities from Centralia Pennsylvania, which are recovering from an underground coalmine fire - Coalmine... | ecosystem: Environmental > Terrestrial > Soil > Unclassified ...
CCGATTCCTCGGCATCGGCGGGGAAAGCGCGATGTTCGTGATCGGTGTGCTGCTGGTGGCGCTGCTGGGAGGCGTTGCGCCGGCAGCGGTTTCGGCGGTGCTGTCCGGGCTGCTGTTGAACTACTTCCTGACTGCGCCGCGGCACAGCTTTACCATCGCCGAACCCGACGCCGCCGTCACCGAGCTGGTGCTGTTGCTGGTCGCGGTCGCGGTGGCGGCTCTGGTCGACGGCGCGGCCAAGCGGGCCCGGGAAGCCGGACGGGCATCGCAGGAAGCCGAACTGCTCACGCTGTTCGCCGGATCGGTGCTGCGCGGCGCTGATCTCGAGACACTGCTCGAGCGGGTACGCGAGACCTACTCGCAGCGCACGGTCAGCATCCTGCGAGAACGCAACGGTGACAGCTACCTTGTCGCCGCGGTAGGCAGCGACCCTTGCGCCACAGTCGATTCCGCCGACACCGCGATCGACGTCGGTGACGAGGAGTTCTGGATGTTGATGGCCGGGCGCAAACTGCCCGCTCGCGACCGCCGAGTGCTGTCCGCGGTGGCCAAGCAAGCCGCCGGTCTGATCAGGCAACGCGAACTGGCCGAGGAGGCCGGCAGAGCCGAAGCGATCGAGCAGACCGACGAGCTGCGCCGGTCTCTGCTTTCGGCGGTCAGCCACGATCTGCGCACGCCGCTGGCCGCGGCCAAAGTCGCGGTGTCGAGCCTGCGCGCCGAGGACATCGACTTCTCGCCCGAGGACACCGCCGAATTGCTTGCCACCATCGAAGAGTCGATCGATCAGCTCACCGCGCTGGTGGGCAACCTGCTCGACTCGTCACGGCTGGCGGCCGGCGTGATCCGGCCCGAGCTGCGACGGGTGTACCTGGAGGAGGTTGTGCAGCGCGCTCTGGTCGGTATCGGCAAGGGTGCCACCGGTTTTCTGCGATCCGGGGTCGACCGGGTCAAGGTCGACGTCGGCGGCGAGGTGGTGATGGCCGATGCCGGACTGCTCGAGCGGGTGCTGGCCAACCTGATCGACAACGCGTTGCGCTATGCGCCCAACTGCGTGGTGCGCGTCAACGCCGGACGCGTCGGTGACCGCGTGCTGATCAATGTCGTCGACGAAGGGCCGGGCATTCCGGATGGCGCCGAGGATCACCTCTTCGAAGCCTTTCAGCGGCTGGGTGATCACGACAACACCACCGGTGTGGGACTGGGATTGTCGGTGGCGCGCGGTTTCGTCGAGGCGATGGGTGGCACGATCCAAACCACCGACACACCCGGTGGCGGGCTGACCGTCGTCGTGGAACTGGCCGCGCCGCGGGAGCCCCAATGACCCGCGTTCTGGTAATAGACGACGAGCCGCACATCCTGCGCGCGCTGAAGATCAACCTTTCCGTGCGAGGCTACGAGGTCACCACCGCCTCGACCGGCGCGGGCGCCTTGCGTGCAGCCGCCGAACACCGCCCGGACGTGGTGATTCTCGACCTCGGCCTGCCCGACATCTCCGGCATCGAGGTGCTGGCCGGGCTGCGCGGCTGGCTGAACGCGCCGGTGATCGTGCTCTCGGCGCGTACCGACTCTTCCGACAAGGTCGAGGCGCTCGACGCGGGCGCCGACGACTACGTAACCAAGCCGTTCGGGATGGACGAGTTCCTCGCCCGGCTGCGTGCCGCCGTGCGGCGCAACGCCGCAGCGTCCGAGACCGATCAGCCCGTCATCGAAACGGCGGCGTTCACCGTCGATCTGGCGGCCAAGAAGGTCACCAAAAACGGCGCCGAGGTGCACCTGACACCGACCGAATGGGGAATGCTCGAGGTGCTGGTCCGCAACCGCGGCAAACTGGTCGGCCGCGAGGAACTCCTCAAGGAGGTGTGGGGGCCGACGTACGCCACGGAAACACATTATCTGCGTGTCTATCTGGCGCAGCTGCGTCGCAAGCTCGAAGATGACCCGTCGCGTCCGCAGCACCTGCTGACCGAAGCGGGCATGGGTTATCGCTTCGAGCCGTAGCCCCTCCGCGCCAAACGTGCACTCAGGGCGGAAATCCCGCGAAAAACCCGCCGCCAGTGCACGTTCGGCGCGCGTCACGCGAGCGACAGTGCGATCCCATCGAGAATATCGTGTTCGCTGACCACCAACTCCTCGATGCCGGCGTGCTCGCGTAGCGCGAACGCCAACTCCTCCACCACGATCGCTCCGGCGCCGATCACGTCGGCGCGGCCCTCGTGCATGGGCCCCAATGCGGCACGCTGCGCACGGGTCATCGCGATCAAGCCGTCGCAAACGTGCAGCAGCCGGTCGATGCCGACACGCGAAAGATGAATGGCCGCAGAGTCATACGTCGTCATGTCGTGGGCCAGGGCGGCGAGCGTCGTCATCGTGCCGGCCACCCCGACCCAGGTGCGGGCGCCCTGCACGGGGACCGCGCGCAACGCCTCGCCGAGCCGCTCGCGGACCAGCTCACGGGCCGCGGTCACCTCGCCGGGAGTCGGCGGGTCGGTGTGCAGGCAGCGTTCGGTCACCCGCACGCAGCCGATGTCGGCCGAGAAGCTCGCGATCACACCGGATTCGCCCAGCACGATCTCGGTGGAGCCGCCGCCGAGGTCGACCACCACGAAAGGCGCTCCAGCCGAATCTAATTCGTCCACAGCGCCGCGGAACGACAGTTCGGCCTCCTCGGCGCCGGTGATCACTTCGGCGCTCACGCCCAGCACGTCGGTCGTCATCGCGAAAAAGACGTCGCGGTTGGCGGCGTCGCGGGCGGCCGAGGTGGCGACCATCCGCATCCGCTCCGCGCCGTGCTCGGCGCACAGCGCGGCGTAGTCGACGAGCGCCGCACGGGTACGGTCCAGCGCGTCGGACCCGAACCGGCCGGTTGCGTCGACCCCCTGGCCGAGCCGCACGATGCGCATCTCTCGATGTACGTCGCGCAGGTGGCCGTCGACCTGCTCGGCGATCAGCAACCGAATCGAGTTGGTACCGCAGTCAATTGCCGCGACCCTGGTCATCGCCACTGCTCCGCCACCAGGATCCCGGCCATCGCCGGTTCGTCGGCAAGCACCGCCAGCGCCTCGTCACCGAGCGGATTCACGCCGGGCCCCTTGGCCAGCGAATGCGCGATCAGCACATGCAGGCATTTGACCCGGTCGGGCATTCCGCCGGCGGAAAACGTCGTGCCCAGCGGCTCGATCGCATCACGCTCGGCCAGATACGACTCGTGAGCCCGCCGGTACGCCGCCGCCAGGTCGGGGTCGTGCCGCAGCCGCTCGGTCATTTCCCGCATCATTCCCGACGACTCCAGCCGGCTCGCGGCGGCGGTCAGCACCGGATGTGTCAGGTAGTACAACGTCGGAAACGGCGTGCCGTCAGGCAGTTTCGGCGCGGTCTTCACCACGCCGGGTTCACCGTTGGGACAGCGGTAGGCGATCTCGAGTACTCCCCGCGGCTCGCGGCCAAGCTGGCGCGCCACCGCGTCGAGGTCGGCACGGTCAACCACCGGGCGGCGGAGGGCTCGGCGGCGCGGCCGGCGCCTGCGACGGCGGCCCGTGCGGGGTGTCGGCGATGGTGTGCCACAACGCCGTGTACCACGGGTCGCCCGACGCGGCAGCGGGCACTTCCGCGCCCGGCTGCGTAGGCGCAGCCGCCGACGGCGGCAGCTGCACCTGATAGGGAACCTCACCGGGCATCACGAAACCGAGACGCTCGCGGGCCTGGGCGGCGATGTAGGCCGGGTCGGCCAGCTTGGCCTTCTGCTGCTCGAGGTCGGCGATCTGGCGTCGCAGCGCGGCTTCCGATGCGGCCAGCTGTTTCATCTCGGTGCGCTGCGCGAAATATGTGCGCACGGGCCCGGCGATGGTCAGCGTCAGCACGCAGACGACGGCCGCCAGGATCGCCGCTCGTCGCGCGGTGAGGCCCAGCCGTTGCTCGGAGCGCTGTTCGGCCCTTTCCCGGGCCCCGGCGACGATCCCGCGTTTGACGGGTTCCACCGGCTCGGGCGCAGCGCGTGACCCGTTGGCACCCCGACGACCGGCCGGCGACTTGCGCGGACGGCCCTGGCCCGAATCGCCGGCCTTGCCCGGTCGCGGCGCCGGTGCACGCCGTTTCGGGTCGGGCCGTTTGGCTTCGGGCATGGCAGCCGGCTACTTGGTTTCCAAGCCGTATCGCGGAAAAGCCAGATCGCCGGCATAGCGCGCGGCGTCGCCGAGGGCTTCCTCGATGCGCAGCAGCTGATTGTACTTGGCGACACGCTCGCTGCGCGCCGGCGCGCCGGTCTTGATCTGTCCGCACCCGACGGCGACCGCGAGGTCGGCGATCGTGGTGTCCTCGGTCTCGCCGCTGCGGTGGCTCATCATCGTGCGGTAGCCACTGTGATGGGCCAGCGCCACGGCGTCCAGTGTCTCGGTCAACGTCCCGATCTGATTGACCTTGACCAGCAATGCATTTGCCGCGCCCTTGTCGATACCTTCTTCGAGCCGTTCGGGATTGGTGACAAACAGGTCGTCGCCGACGATCTGCACCCGGTCGCCGATAGCCGTCGTCAGCGCAACCCAGCCTTCCCAGTCGTCTTCGGACAGCGGATCCTCAATGGACACAAGCGGATACGAGTCCAGTAGCTCGGCGTAGAAGCGGGTCATCTCATCGGCGCTGCGGGTGCTGTTCTCGAAGTTGTAGCCGGTGCCGCCGGAGTAGAACTCGGTGGCCGCCGCGTCGAGCGCCAATGCCACGTCGGCGCCGAGTTTGAAACCCGCAGATTGGATCGCCAGGCTGATCACGTCCAGCGCCGCCTTGGTACCCGGCACGTCGGGAGCGAAGCCACCCTCGTCGCCCAGGCCCGTGGACAGACCCTGCTTCTTCAGTTCCGCCTTGAGCGCGTGGTAGACCTCCGCGCCCCAGCGCAGCGCCTCAGAGAAACTCGGCGCACCGATCGGGGCCACCATGAACTCCTGGATGTCCACGCCGGTGTCGGCGTGCGCTCCGCCGTTGAGGATGTTCATCATCGGCACCGGCAGGATGTGCGCGTTGGGTCCGCCGAGGTAGCGGAACAGCGGTAGCGCGGCCGAGTCGGCGGCCGCCTTGGCGACGGCCAGCGAGACGCCGAGGATCGCGTTGGCGCCCAACCGGGACTTGTCCGGGGTACCGTCGAGGTCCACCAGCGCCTGGTCGACCAGCCGCTGGTCGTCGGCGTTGAGTCCGATGACGGCCGGGGCGATCTCGTCGAGCACCACCTGCACGGCCTTCTTCACTCCCTTGCCGCCGTACCGCTCGCCGCCGTCGCGCAGTTCGACGGCCTCGTGCTCGCCCGTCGACGCGCCGGAGGGCACCGCTGCCCGAGCGAATGTCCCGTCGATGAGGGCCACCTCGACCTCGACGGTCGGGTTGCCGCGCGAATCGAGGATCTCGCGAGCCCCGACCTGCTCGATAATGGGCACTGGGTTCTCCTTGCGTCGTTAACTGCGGACCGGATGCAAGCCTAAAGGCGATCACAAGCGCGGCGAAGCCGGACCACGAGGCTAGAGGCGATCGCAAGCGCGGCAGAGCCGGGCGCGGCGGGTCGCCGACCAATGAGCCTAGAGGGAACGGCCGGCCGCATAAGCGGTGGCCCAATCCCGCACTGCCCGCGCGTACTGGTCGGAGTTGTTGTAGGCCCGCAGTGCCGTGATCCACCCGCGCGGTGTGGCGAGATCCTTTCCGCGCCAACACAAATACCCCGCAGCAGACAGGGCGGCGTCGTCGATGTTGTCGACGCTGACTATTCCGTCGTTGTTGGCGTCCACCCCGTACAGCCGCCACGTCTCCGGGATGAACTGCATGGGGCCCATGGCCCGAATCGTGCCGTCGTCGTCGGCGAGGCCACCCGCCTCACTGTCGACGATGTGCAACGTACCGCCGCTGCCATCGAGGCGCACGCCCCGGATCGGCGGACGCACATCGCCGTTGGGCGCCACCGTCGCGTGGCGATAGGTGCCGTGATGGCTTTCGATCTCACCGATGCCGGCCAGCGTTGTCCACGACATGTGGCAGTTGGGGTTCTCGACCTCGGCGACCCGCGCGGCATAGCCGTAGGCCTCCAGCGCGACGACCGGGATTTCCAGCCGCGCCGCGCGCTCGGCGGCCCACTGGTAGAGCTGATCGGCCGGCCGGCCCTTGGCGTGGGTGTCCACGGCCGGAACCGGGTCCCCCGCCGGTGGGGGCACACCCTTGGGAATCGGTGTGCCCAGCTGCCAGGTGCAGCTCGATGCCAGGAGCAGCGCCGTCGCCCCCACGACGGCAACCGCCCGCAGCCAACGCACCGGCGACAAAGCACTCCCCTAAAAACCGTTTTCTCGACCATGGTCCCACGCGACTCGAGCGGATCGCCCCGTCACCGTGGCCGTATCTGCGGCATACCCCGTCTGTCCAGGCCTGACAACGTGCGGTTTGGCCGCTGCGCCGGGCATTTCCGCCGCGACAGTGGCGATGATCACGATCTCGTGCCGGCGGGCTGCGCCGCCGAAGGCTACTCGCCGCGCTCGGCAGGCGGCTCGTCGTCCGGCGCCGGTTCCGCGGGCAGCACCTCGTCGGTCGTCACCTTGCGCGAGCCCTCCGCCTCGTCGGCGGCGATGTCGTCGGCAACCGCTGGCAGCCAGTGTTCGCGCCATTCCTTTTCGGTGATCTCCCCCAGCGGAGCGACGTCCAACTCCTCGGGAACGTCGTCGCCGCGTCGCGCGGAGGCGATCGCCTTCTCCGTGTCGCGAACAGTGTCCATGAATTCCAGAACCGCTGTACGCAAAGCGTCTTCAGCATCAACGTCAGCACCGACGGTGATCGCCGTGATCTCGCGGGGAATCAGGTCGGCCGGCACGCGGGCCTGGCTGGCTCGTCGAATCACCTTCTGCGCCAGTGCCAAAGCGGGCTGCGCGGTGGGAACATTGTCCATCACCGAGTTCCGCGGCTTCGCTTTCTTTTCTAAAGCCTTGCGCTCCTCCCACTGTGCCAGCTGCTCGTCCAGCGAAATCTCTTCGCCGGCAAGGACTCCCGGGACGCGATTGCCGAGCTTGCGCAGCAGCGTATCGGCCACGTCGTCGATGGTGAACGGATGCTGGGGGGCGTCCTCGGCGATGCGGGCGTGGAAGAGCACTTGCAGAAGGACGTCGCCGAGTTCCTCGCGCAGTTCGTCGGCGTTGCCGCTGCGGACCGCGTCGAAAAGCTCGTAAGTTTCCTCGAGGAGGAACCGCCGCAGCGAGTCGTGCGTTTGTTCGCTCTCCCACGGCCCGGCGGTCCGCAGCTTGTCCATCATCGCGACCGCATCGATCAGCCGCTCGCCGGGCTGCGGGTCGGGTGCCGAGATCAGCCGATCCCCCGCCGCCAGCCGCGCCACGACCGCTGGGTGCTCAGGGTCCGACGACAACAAGACCGGCGCGTCGTCACCGGTATACGCCGGCCGGGCCGCCGGCAGCGTCCAGGGCACCGCGACGGGTATCTCCTCGGTGTAGGCCACCTCGCCCAGCAGCAGCTCGATGGCTTCCACCGGTATGAGCGACGGGCGCCGGGGGTCGACCAGGACCACGGTCATCGTGCTTGTCGCTCCGAGGTCACGGCCTTCGTTATACCAAGATCTGCCTGCGGTTTCCCGTCAAGCGCCGATACCAGATCCGCGACCATCTGGACCAGTTCGAGGTCACGGATCCGCGGGGCGCCGACCCCACCGGCGCGCGGGATCGGCACCTGCACCGTCGCCGAAGTGGCGCGATACCGCGCCGCGGGGTACAGCCGCTTGAGCCGCACCTGGGCGGAGTCGGGCAGCGTCATCGGCGCCAAGCGCACCGTCGCCTCCGACGGCGCGGACACCTCGGTGATGCCGACCTCACGGCATAGCAACCGCAGCCGGGCCACCGCCACCAGCCGCTGCGCGGGCTCGGGCAGGGCCCCATAGCGGTCGGTGAGCTCCTCCACGACGGCGGCGATCTCGTCGTCGGAGCCCGCCGCGGCCAGCCGCCGGTACCCCTCCAGTCGCAGCCGGTCGCTGGGAATGTAGTCGGGCGGCAGGTGCGCGTCGACCGGCAGGTCGATCCGCACCTCCTTCGGTTCCTCAGGGCCGGTGACGGTCTTGCCGTCGGCGGCGGCGCGGTACGCCTCGACCGCCTCGCCCACCAGCCGCACGTAGAGGTCGAAGCCCACGCCGGCGACGTGACCGGACTGCTCGACGCCCAGCACGTTGCCGGCGCCGCGGATCTCCAGGTCCTTCATCGCCACCGCCATGCCGGCGCCGAGCTCGTTGTTCTGCGCGATGGTGGCCAGCCGGTCGTAGGCGGTCTCGGTCAGCGGGGCGTGCTGCGGATACAGGAAGTAGGCGTAGCCGCGTTCCCGGCTGCGCCCGACCCGGCCGCGCAGCTGGTGCAGCTGCGAGAGACCGAAGGTGTCGGCACGCTCGACGATCAGCGTGTTGGCGTTGGAGATGTCCAGGCCGGTCTCGACGATCGTGGTGCACACCAGGATGTCGTAGTCCCGGTTCCAGAACCCCTGCACGGTGGATTCCAAAAGGTCTTCGGGCATCTGCCCGTGCGCGACGGCGACGCGAGCCTCGGGAACCAGCGCGCGCACCCGGGCGGCGGCCTGGTCGATGGAGCTGACCCGGTTGTGCACGTAGAAGGCCTGGCCTTCGCGCAGCAGCTCGCGTCTTAATGCCGCGGCGATCTGCTTGTCGTCGTGCGGACCGACGTAGGTCAGGACCGGGTAGCGCTCTTCGGGCGGGGTCAGGATCGTCGACATCTCCCGGATGCCGGCCAGGCTCATCTCCAGCGTGCGCGGGATCGGGGTGGCGCTCATGGTGAGCACGTCGACGTGCGTGCGCAGGCTCTTGATGTGCTCCTTGTGTTCGACGCCGAACCGCTGCTCCTCGTCGACGACCACCAGGCCGAGGTCCTTCCACCGGACCCCAGTCTGCAGCAGCCGATGGGTGCCGATCACGATGTCGACCGACCCGTCGGCCATGCCGTCGATCACCGCGCGTGACTCGGCGGGGTCGGTGAATCGGGACAGCCCCTTGACGGTGACCGGGAAGCCGGCCATCCGCTCCCGGAACGTCTCCAGATGCTGGTCGGCCAGCAGCGTCGTGGGCACCAGCACCGCGACCTGCTTGCCGTCCTGCACCGCCTTGAACGCCGCCCGCACCGCGATCTCGGTCTTGCCGTAGCCGACGTCGCCGCAGATCACCCGGTCCATCGGCACCGGCTTTTCCATGTCGGCCTTGACCTCGGTGATCGCGGTGAGCTGGTCGACGGTCTCGGTGAACCCGAACGCGTCCTCCATCTCTGCCTGCCACGGCGTGTCGGGCCCGAAGGCGTAGCCCGGTGCCGCCTGCCGCTTGGCGTACAGCGACACCAGCTCGCCGGCGATCTCGCGGACCGCTCTGCGGGCCTTGGTCTTGGTGTTAGCCCAGTCGCTGCCGCCCAGCCTCGAAAGCGCCGGCGCCTGCCCGCCCACATAACGGGAGAGCTGGTCCAGCGAGTCCATCGGCACATAGAGCTTGTCGGTATCGCTTTGACCGCGTTTGCTCGACGCGTACTCCAGCACCAGGTATTCGCGCCGCGCACCGCCCACGATGCGCTCGGTCATCTCGACGAACCGCCCGATGCCATGCTGGTCATGCACCACCAGGTCGCCGGCGGTCAGCGCCAGCGGGTCGACGACGTTGCGGCGCTTGGCGGCCAGCCGCTTGCCGTCGGTGGCGGTCACCCGGTTGCCGGTCAAGTCGGTCTCGGTGATGATCACCAGGGCGGCACCGGGGATCACTACGCCGTCGTGCAGGGGGCCCTTGAGCACCCCGACGACGCCGGGTTTGGGCGTCGCGCCGGACTCCAACATCGTTGCGGGCGTGTCGGATTCGGCGAGCTGCTCGACGACGCGGTGCGCGGTTCCGGTTCCGGGTGCGACGACGGCGGCGCAGCCGCCGGTCGCGACGTGGCCGCGCAGCATCGCGAAAATCTCGTCGATGTCGCGTTGATGGCCGCGGGCCGAGGGCGCGGCGCGGACGTCCAGTTCGATCGCCGCCTCGTCGGAGAGCTGGCTCAGCGTCCACCACGGGTGCCCCGAAGACCGAGCCGCCTGCCGCACCTCGTCGAGCTCACGGAAACCCGATCCGCCCAGCTGCTCGACGTCGATCGGCGCGTCGCCACCGACCGCCGCCACCGACCAGGACGCCTCCAGGAATTCGCGGCCGGTCTCGATCAGGTCGGCGGCGCGGGTGCGGACCTTTTCCGGATCGCAGACCAGCACCGGGGTGCCGGGAGCCAGCTGGCCGGTCAGCAACGCCAAGTCGTCGGGCCGCAGCACCGGAAGGAGCGCCTCCATCCCGTCGACCGGGATGCCCTCGGCGAGCTTGGCCAGCATGTCGGCGACGCTGCCGCTGACGGTGTTCTCCGTCGGCGGATGCTGAGCACTCAGCTCGGCGGCGCGGCGGCGCACGTCGTCGGTCAGCAGCAGTTCACGGCAAGCGACGGCGACGACGGTGTCGACATCGATCTCGGGGATGGACCGCTGGTCGGCGACGGCGAACATCCGCATCTCGCTGACTTCGTCGCCCCAGAACTCGACGCGCACCGGGTGCTCGGCGGTCGGCGGGAAGACGTCGAGGATGCCGCC
>Ga0070737_10006575_pt1 | contig 10605 bp, 10 predicted proteins | sample Coa_R1_10_FD_66438 | JGI IMG/M metagenome (GOLD analysis project Ga0070737, IMG submission 66438) | Surface soil microbial communities from Centralia Pennsylvania, which are recovering from an underground coalmine fire - Coalmine... | ecosystem: Environmental > Terrestrial > Soil > Unclassified...
AAGGCCAACCGCCTCGGCACGGGCGAGGCCGTGGTCGCAGGCAGGCGATTCAGCGGCCTGGTGATCGATGTGGGCAACCCGCACCTGGCGTGCCTGGACCCGCAACTCACGGCTGAAACGTTGGCCGCCTTGGATATTGGAGCACCGGTGGATTTCGACCGAGCACAGTTCCCGGACGGGGTCAACATCGAGATCCTCACCGCCCCGGACCGTGGCGCGGTGTGGATGCGGGTGCACGAACGTGGGGTCGGTGAAACCCGCTCGTGCGGCACCGGAACCGTGGCCGCCGCGGTCGCGGCGTTGGCGCATACCGGCGCCACCACCGGCACACTCGCCGTGCAGGTGCCCGGCGGTGAGGTCACCGTCACCCTCACCGAGGCCACCAGCTACCTACGCGGGCCGTCGGTGCTGGTCGCCGCCGGTGAAGTGAACGAGGAATGGTGGCGACGCCAGCAGCGTTAATTCGGGTGCGCACCGCCGGTTCGGCGTGCACCATCGGTAATTGCCTATGACACATCCGGAATCTCCCGATCAGACGGTGGTTAAGCCCAGCACGGGCGAGTTGGCCCTCGACGACCGCTCTGCGCTGCGCCGGGTCGCCGGGTTGTCGACCGAACTCGCCGACATCTCCGAGGTCGAGTACCGCCAGCTGCGGCTGGAACGTGTCGTGCTCGTCGGCGTGTGGACCGAGGGCAGCGCCGCCGACGCCGAGGCCAGCCTGGCCGAGTTGGCAGCACTCGCCGAAACCGCCGGCTCCCAGGTGCTCGAAGGTCTGATCCAGCGCCGCGACAAACCGGACCCGTCGACCTACATCGGCTCGGGGAAAGCCCAGGAGCTGCGTGAGGTAGTGCTGGCCACCGGCGCCGACACTGTGATCTGTGACGGCGAGCTATCGCCGGCGCAGCTTACCGCGCTGGAGAAGGCGGTCAAGGTCAAAGTCATCGACCGCACCGCGCTGATCCTCGACATCTTCGCCCAGCATGCCACTAGCCGGGAAGGCAAGGCGCAAGTGTCGCTCGCGCAAATGGAATACATGCTGCCGCGGCTGCGCGGCTGGGGCGAGTCGATGTCGCGGCAGGCCGGCGGCCGGGCCGGCGGCAGCACCGGCGGCGTGGGCCTGCGCGGTCCCGGTGAGACCAAGATCGAGACCGATCGCCGCCGCATCCGCGAGCGGATGGCCAAGCTGCGCCGCGACATCAAGGGCATGAAACGGGTCCGCGACACCCAGCGGCGTCGCCGACTGGCCAGCGACGTGCCGTCGATCGCGATCGTCGGCTACACCAACGCCGGCAAGTCCAGCCTGCTCAACGCCCTCACCGGTGCGGGAGTCCTGGTCGAGGACGCGCTGTTTGCCACCCTGGAACCCACCACCCGGCGCGGGCAGTTCGACGACGGGCGGTCCTACGTGGTCAGCGACACCGTCGGTTTCGTGCGCCACCTGCCAACGCAGTTGGTCGAAGCGTTTCGGTCCACGCTGGAGGAAGTCGTCGACGCCGACCTGCTGGTGCATGTCGTCGACGGCTCCGACGTCAATCCGCTCGCGCAGATCAGCGCGGTGCGCCAAGTGCTCTCCGAGGTGATCGCCGACCACCACGGCGATCCGGCGCCGGAGCTGCTGGTGGTCAACAAGATCGACGCCGCCGGCGATCTGGCGCTGGCCAAGCTGCGTCGCGCCTTGCCGGGGGCGGTGTTCGTCTCCGCCCGCACGGGGGAGGGCATCGACATCTTGCGCACGCGCATGGCCGAGCTGACTGAGCTCGCCAAGCCCACCGACACCGCCGTCGACGTGGTGATCCCGTACGACCGGGGCGATCTGGTGTCGCGTGTGCACACCGACGGCCGTGTGCAGAAAGCCGAACACCACGCGCACGGCACCCGGATCAAGGCGCGGGTTCCGGTCGCGCTGGCAGCCAGTCTGCGCGAATTCGCCGCGGCGGGTACTCAGGCAACAACCTCGTAGACGTCGCCGGCCGGCGCGGCCAGCAGGCGCCCGGCTAGGTTGGCCTTCAGCTCAATTAGCCGGGTCTCCTCGGCGCCGTCGCGGTCGGGTTTGCCTGCGAGGTCGATGAATTCCTCGGTGACGAAGCCGTCTCGCAGCAGCAGGGTCGCGGACCGGTTACCGAGGTGAACCTCGAACACGAAGCTTTGCAGCAGCCGGCCACGCTCGGGCCGCGTCAAGCCGAGCTCGACCGTGTACCGTCCATCGGTGACCGCCCTGGTGACCATTTCGAACCCGTCGCGCGCGCCCGGCCCTTGGAACGCGGTGCGAACCACGACGCAGCGCCGCGGCGGCGGTTCGGTCGGTGACAGCAATTCGAACGCGCACTGCATGACTTGGAAAGCGATCGCGACGCCGGCAGGTGAGTACGGGCCGGCGTAGCGCAGCAGGTCGGCGACGGTGAACTCGAGAACCTGCCCGCGCTCTTGCACCCGGAGCTTTTCGGCCATGGGCCGAGGGTAGGCGCAACCGCAAGTCCGCCCAACCATCCGGTTGGTATATCTTGGGCGGCAAAGCCGCGTCCTCCGGAGGTCCTCATGGATAGTGCCGTCAAATACGAGCGCACCCTGTTCGAACCCGAACACGAACTGTTCCGGGAGTCTTACCGGGCGTTCCTCGATCGCCACGTCGCCCCCTACCACGACGAGTGGGAAAAGGCGAAGATCGTCGACCGCGGGGTGTGGCTGGAGGCCGGCAAGCAGGGCTTTCTGGGCATGGCGGTGCCCGAGGAGTACGGCGGCGGGGGTAACCCCGACTTCCGCTACAACACGATCATCACCGAAGAGACCACCAGGGGACGCTACAGCGGAATCGGGTTCGGGCTGCACAACGACGTGGTCGCACCCTACCTGCTTCGGTTGGCGACCGAGGAGCAGAAGCAGCGCTGGTTGCCCAAATTCTGCACCGGCGAACTCATCACCGCGATTGCCATGACCGAGCCCGGCACCGGCAGCGACTTGCAGGGCATCAAAACCCGCGCCGTCAAGCACGGCGACCACTACGTGCTCAACGGTGCAAAGACGTTCATCACCAACGGCATCAACTCCGATTTGGTGATCGTGGTGGCCCAGACCGATCCCGACAAAGGTGCGCAAGGCTTTTCGCTGCTCGTAGTGGAACGTGGCATGGAGGGGTTCGAGCGCGGCCGTCATCTGGACAAAATCGGCTTGGATGCACAGGACACCGCCGAACTGTCCTTCACCGACGTCAAAGTCCCGGTGGAGAACTTGCTCGGCGAGGAGGGCAAAGGGTTCATCTACCTCATGCAGAACCTGCCCCAGGAGCGGATCTCGATCGCCGTCATGGCCGCCGCCGCGATGGAAACGGTGCTTGAGCAGACATTGCAATACACCAAGGAGCGCAAGGCTTTCGGCAGGCCCATCGGTAGCTTCCAAAACAGCCGATTTCTGCTTGCGGAGTTGGCGACCGAGGCCACCGTGGTGCGGATGATGGTCGACGAGTTCATCCGACTGCACCTTGACGGCAAGCTCACCGCTGAGCAGGCGGCCATGGCCAAGTGGTATTCGACGGAAAAGCAGGTGCACCTGGTCGATCGCTGCCTGCAATTGCACGGCGGGTACGGGTATATGCGCGAATACAGCATCGCGCGGGCATACCTGGATGCCCGGGTGCAGACGATCTACGGCGGCACCACCGAGATCATGAAGGAGATCATCGGCCGCAGTCTTGGTGTCTAGTGTCGGGGCGCTAGCCCGGCTTGTGCGCGTCGTGGGCCTGATGAGCTTGGCGCAACAGCTCGACCAGGTCGCCTTCCTGGCTGATTAGGGCTTTGTATTTGCTTGGCAGCGCGCATATTCGGCGTTCCTCGTCAAGCAGCTGGGCGAAGATCTTCTCCCGTTCAACCGGATCCGCTTCGTAACGTTGGTCGAGGTATTCGGCCGCGTGGCGGCGGACGCGCGCGATAGCGTTTTGGGCCCGTCCTCGCATCGACAGCGACGACACGAGCGTTGTGATGAGCAGGATGAGGCTGATAACGGCCAACGACGCGGTGGTGCTCACTTGCGCCACCGAAACCGGCTTGCCGCCGTTGATGAACGCAATGTTGTTCTCTCGCAACGCCTGAAGCATCAGTTTCACGCCGATGAATGCAAGTATCAGCGCCAGCCCGTAGGACAGGTACACCAGCCGGTAGAGCAGCCCGTCGATCAGGAAATACAGCTGACGCAGGCCCAGCAGCGACAGGGAGGTGGCGGCAAATATCAGGTGCACGTTTCGGGAGAGGCCGAACAGCGCCGGCACCGAGTCGAACGCGAACAGCAGGTCGGTGCCACCCAAAGCCGCCATCACCAGCAGCATCGGCGTCATCACCCGCCTGCCGTTCTCGACGATGAACAACCGATCCCCGTCGTAGTTGTGCGAAGTGCGCAAGAACCGCTTGGCGACGCGGATGACCAAGGTATCTGCGGCCCGATGTTCGGCCGCCTCGGGTTTGGCAAGAAACACCGCCGTCACCAGCAAAACCAGCGCAAAGAGGTAAAAAGCCCAATCGAAAATCCTGACAAACGCGGCACCCAGGAGGATGAATCCGGTACGCGCGACGAGCGCGAAAACAATGCCGAACAACAACGCTTTTTGCTGGGCAACCCGAGGCACCACGAAGCTACCCATGATCACCAGAAAAACGAGCAAATTATCAACCGATAACGCCTCGTTGCTGAGGTAACAGGCGAAATACTCAATGCCCGCCGCGGCGCCGCCCACCATTACCACCACGCCGCCGAACACAATCGCCGCGCCGATGTAGGCCGCCGACCAGACAGCGGCATCGCGCACAGTGGGCACGTGCGACCTGCGGACGTGGAAGAAGTAGTCGAATACCGCCAAACCTACGACGACTGCGATGGTCAGGCCCCAGACCAATGCGGAAACGCCCATGTGGTGCTTAATTCCTCCCGGCATGCGCGCACGGCCTTCGGCCTCGGATCGGGGCGCTTCCGCGACGTGGAGAACCAGCCTTGCGGAGTGAAGCCCCAATCCGGGACGGTAACGCAATCCGCGCGCGAGATGTACCGGCCACTCCCGCGACACCGGTACGGTGTGCATCATTTCGGCATCGGCTGGGTATCTCTTTCCGTAATGTCTGTACTGTGACTTCGCAATTGCGGTCGGGTGCTAAGAAGGCATTCTGGCGCGACCATGATGCGGACCCGCGTGAAGAGGAGTCCCCCAATCGGAGCGCGCGAGATCTAGCCAGAGCCGCGGCCGGGGCGGGCCGATGACAATGCGGCGAGGCGGGCTGGTGGGCCGTGCGGTGCTGACGCTGGCCGCCGCGGTAGTCCCCGTGGCGTTGGCGCCGCTTGCGTCGGCGTCCCCGGAAGGCGACGCCGACGCCGCGATCACCGCGGCATGGGAAGCCGGCGGTGGCGCCGAGTCGCGTCTTGGCCCGAAGCAGGGCCAGGTCTACGCCGTCGGCGACGGCTTCGTCCAGGACTTCGCCGGCGGCAAGATGTTCTTCACCCCCGCGACCGGGGCCAGATCGTTGTACGGGCCGATTCTGGACAAATACGAATCACTGGGCGGACCGGCCGGCAGCGATTTGGGGTTCCCGACCATGAGCGAAGTACCCGGCCTGGCCGGACCGGACACCTTGGTCAGCACATTCTCCGCGAGCGACAAGCCCGTGATGTTCTGGTCGGCCGCCCATGGCGCGTTCGTCGTGCGCGGGGCGATGAACGCCGCATGGGACAAGCTGGGCAGCTCGGCCGGGCCGCTGGGCGCACCGGTCAGCGACGAAACCTACGACGGCGAAATCGCCACCCAGTCGTTCAGTGGCGGACGCGTGTCATGGAACCGGCTGACGAAGGTGTTCGCCACGGTTCCGCCGGAGTTGGCGCAACAACTGGCGGGCCTTCAGGTGCCCATCGATCCCACGGCGGCGATCAACACGGCCTGGCGCGCGGCCGGCGGAGCGTCAGGTCCGCTGGGCGCCAAGGTGGGCGGGCAATACCCGGTGGGCGGCAACGGGATAGCCCAGAACTTCGTGGGCGGGAAGGTGTTTTTCAGCCCGGCCACCGGGGCCAACGCCGTGGCGGGCGACATCCTGGCGAAATACGAGTCACTCGGTGGGCCAGTCGGCAGCGACCTGGGCTTCCCGACGGCAAACGAAACCGATGGCGGCATCACACCGGCCAGTCGCCTCAGCACTTTTTCCGCCGCGGACAAGCCGGTGATTTTCTGGACACCCGCCCACGGTGCCTTCGTCGTGCGAGGCCCGTTGAGAGCCGCGTGGGACAAGCTCGGCGGTGCGAAAGGCAAGCTCGGCGTGCCGGTCGCTGATCAGACGGTGAACGGCGATGTGGTGTCGCAGAAATTCGCCGGCGGCACGATCTCCTGGAACCGCACCGCGAACACCTATGCCGCCGAGCCGCCGGGCCTGGCATCGTCGCTGTCAGGTTTGCAGGTGCCGGGCCAAGCCCCACAGAGCCGGCCCGCCACGCCCGCTGGCGGAAATACCACCCGGCGTTGGTGGTGGCTTCTGGCGGCTGCGCCGGTGCTGCCCGTGGTGGGTCTGCTGGTATGGGCGACAGTGTGGGCACGCCGGCGCCGGGTCGCCGCGCGGCGTGACACCACCCGGGAAGCGCCCGGCGATGACGCACCCACCAGCTGCGCATCCGGGCCGACCGCCGGCGACGAGTGGGCGGTCGATGCCGCACGTGACCGCGGTGCGTCACCGTTCGCCCGGGCGTACCCGCAGATGCCGGGTCAGACTTGGCCGATGGCCGCACCGGATCAGGCTGCGCCGGCGACGGATCGGATGCCCGCTGCGGGATACACAACCGCGGGACCGGCCGACACCGGGCCCGCGGGCAGCGCTCCCGCGCGCTTCGACGATGAAATCGGTGTGGACGACCCCGACGCGGTCGACACCGCCCCGACCCGCATTCCCGCGGAAGCCCACGCGCGGACGACTGGACGGCATGCGGCCGCCGAAACCGACGAAGACGCCGACGCGCGGACGGCGGCCAAGCCTATGATCCACCTTCCGCTGGAGGATCCGCGTGAGGCACCGCAGGGATATCCCGTCAAGGGCAATGCCCGCTTCGGCCTGTATTACACGCCCGACAGCGCGCTCTACGACGACGCCTTTGCCGAAATCTGGTTCGCCAGCGAAGAAGTCGCACGCGCCAACGGCTTCATCAAGGCCAGCTAGTGGGGCCGGGACGGGTTAGATTTTGCGGATGACGGTGACGACCTTGCCCAGGATCGCGGCGTCGTTGCCGGGGATCGGGTCGAACGCCGGGTTGTGCGGCATCAGCCAGACCTGACCGCCGGTGCGTTTGAACGTCTTGACGGTGGCTTCACCGTCGATCATGGCTGCGACGATGTCGCCGTTATCGGCCACGTTTTGCTGCCGCACCACCACCCAGTCGCCGTCGCAGATCGCGGCGTCGACCATCGAGTCGCCGACGACCCGCAGCAAGAACAATGCACCCTCACCGACGAGCTCACGTGGCAACGGAAAAACGTCTTCGACCGCTTCCTCGGCGAGGATCGGCCCACCCGCCGCGATGCGGCCCAGCACCGGGACGAACGTGGGCTCAGGCAAGGCGTCCGAGCCGGAGACGTCGGTGAGAACAGGCGCTGCGGTGTCATCGGCTCCGCGGACGTCCACTGCGCGCGGGCGGTTCGGGTCGCGTCGCAGGTAGCCTTTGCGCTCGAGGGTGCGCAACTGATGAGCCACCGACGATGTCGAGGTAAGCCCCACCGCGTCACCGATCTCGCGGATGCTCGGCGGATATCCACGGCTGGTGACCGAGGCGCGGATGACGTCCAGGATGGTGCGCTGCCGCTCGGTCAGCGCTGAATCCGCAGCTCGCGGGCGGCGGCCGATGCCGGCGGGGGTGTCGGTGCTATCGCTCATAGCTCCTCAATGTAGCCCCATGTCGACCGATCCTCAAACATTTGTTCGACATGTGTCGCGTGGTGTCGCCCCTGCGGGTGGATCACCCCGGAACGGCTCGGGATGGGGTGTCGGTGCCATCGCCTACAGTTCAATCGCTCGGCAACAATTCGATCACGCGTTCGGATATGTGCATCGAATCGAACGCACGATCGAATATAGTCGAACATGCGATCGACCATGACGGGATGGGAGGACCACATGACGCTCATTGAGGCAACGCGATCGGCCGTCGGGTATCCGGGACGGCCAACGCCGACGGGCTGCCCGCACGCGTGGCGACGGCCTGGGCCGGCCCGCCCGCGGGTTGCTCCGCCGCGTTACCGCGGCACCGGTGTCTGGATGTCCACGGCGCCACATCACCGGCGTCCGATCAGGCCCGCCACTACGGTGGGCCTCGCCTTGCTGGCGGCAATGATCACCCTCTGGTTGGGGGTGGTCGCACACTTCGGCGAGGCGGTCGATGGTGCGGCCGGTAAGGCCGGGCCGATGCCGGCTCGGCTCGCCGTGGTGCGGGTTGATGCCGGCGAGACCCTGCCGCACCTGGCCGCCCGCGTGGCGCCCGACGCTCCGGTCGGTCAGGTCATCCAGCGCATCCGTGAGCTGAACGACCTGCAGTCGCCGACGCTGACGGCGGGCCAAACGCTGATCGCCCCGGTCGGCTGACGCGCCCGATGCAGCGCGAAACCAGCGCTGGCCCAACCGGGGTCGGTGGTGGTGAAAACCTGCCGAGCAAGGCGGTCGTGGCCCTTGCGCGGAGCTCACAGGTACTCTCGAAGTCGTCTGAGGTCTGTCGGCAGGACGAAGGAGCGGTCATGCACTGTCCGTTCTGCCGCCATCCTGATTCCCGGGTGGTCGACTCCCGAGAGACCGACGAAGGCCAGGCGATTCGGCGGCGCAGGTCGTGCCCGGAATGTGGCCGGCGCTTCACCACCGTTGAGACAGCGGTGTTGGCCGTCGTCAAACGCAGCGGCGTGACTGAACCGTTCAGCCGGGAGAAGGTCATCAGCGGTGTGCGCCGGGCATGTCAGGGCCGCCAGGTCGACGACGATGCGCTGAACCTGTTGGCCCAGCAAGTCGAAGACACCGTGCGTGCGAAGGGGTCGCCTGAAGTCCCGAGTCATGAAGTCGGGCTGGCGATCCTCGGCCCGCTGCGCGAACTCGACGAGGTGGCCTATTTGCGGTTCGCCTCGGTCTACCGGTCGTTTTCCTCGGCCGACGACTTCGAACGGGAGATCGAGGCGCTGCGGGCACACCGCAAGGTCTCCGCGCCAAAGTGAGCGGGCGCGGGGAATGCGCCCGACACATCGTCGTTAGGCTTGCGGTATGCCTGCTGAGCTGCATCCCGACCTCGAAGCGTTAGCACCACTGCTGGGCACCTGGGCGGGCCGCGGTTCGGGCAAGTATCCGACAATCGAACCCTTCGAATACCTCGAAGAAGTGGTGTTCTCCCATGTCGGCAAGCCTTTTCTGAGCTACGGGCAAAAGACCAAAGCGCTCGCCGATGGCGCGCCGCTTCATGCCGAAACCGGATACCTTCGCGTTCCGCAACCGGGCCGGGTCGAGCTGGTTTTGGCCCATCCCAGTGGCATCACCGAAATCGAGGTGGGCACGTACTCCACGATCGGCGACGTCATCGACATCGAGTTGGCCTCGTCGGCGATCGGGCTGACGCCGACTGCCAAAGAGGTGACCGCACTGGGCCGGCATTTTCGCATCAAAGCCGACGAGTTGCGGTATTCGGTGCGCATGGGTGCCGTTGGACAGCCGCTGCAAGACCACCTGAGCGCGGTGTTGCACCGCACCGGATGACCGGCTTGGGTGCCTTCACACCACGTGCATCACACCGTCGCTGACGACGCGACCGGCAACGCGGACCCAGCCTTCCGGATTCCAGGTGGTCTGAATTACCGAACCTTTGCCCTGGGTGATCGTGAGGTCGCGACTTAGGTAGTCGGTGATCCGCACAGCCGCGGCCCCGGTCGCTTCGTCTTCGGGCACACCGATATTGCCGGCGAACATCCGCGCGCGCACCAGCCCGGCGGACTGGTCGGTCCAGGTCCACAGGTAGTGCTGGATGTCGTCGGGATAGTCCGCCGGGCTGGCGGCGAAAAGCTCGTCAAGCGAATCCAGATCGTGGATCGCGAACTCTGGAGCCCATTCCGAGCGTGCGCTGATGGCGGTGAGTTCGCCGGCGTAGCTCACTTGTACGATGCCGGCCGGCACCTGCAAAGTGCGAATCGGCATAGCCTGTTCACGAAGCCACCACGACGCTCCCACGGTGGGGTGGCCGGCGAACGGAAGTTCGGTCAGCGGCGTGTAGATGCGGGCGTGCGCGGTGGTCGAACCCGGTGTCGGTGGATCAACGAAAATCGTTTCGCTGTAACCCAATTGACGCGCCAGGCTTTGCCGCCGCTGGGGTTCCACAGTGCGGGCATCGATGACGGCGAGCGGGTTTCCGAAGTTGCCGTGCGGGTCGGTGAAAACACGCAGCACCGTGACATCGATCGCCATGGGCTGACTGTACGATGCGGTGCCCGCAGGCGATCAGGTGGCGCTGCGTTCGTCGGCGCCCATGGCGTTGAGTACAGCCACGCGGGTGTCGACCGGGCCGGATACGGTGCGTTCGCCGCCACCGGTGCGCAACAGTTCGCGCAGCATGTTCTGGTCGTATTCGGCCGGCTCG
>Ga0070737_10006578_pt1 | contig 10601 bp, 9 predicted proteins | sample Coa_R1_10_FD_66438 | JGI IMG/M metagenome (GOLD analysis project Ga0070737, IMG submission 66438) | Surface soil microbial communities from Centralia Pennsylvania, which are recovering from an underground coalmine fire - Coalmine... | ecosystem: Environmental > Terrestrial > Soil > Unclassified ...
GAATTTGTGTACGAGTTCTTTGCGCTCAAAGTCGATTGGTAGTTTAATGCAACTGTTATGAACATATGCCCGCTAGGGTCAACGAGTGAAAGAGGATAGTCCCGCGCGTAGACGTATCTGTCTTCGCTCATGGGATCTTTGACGTTGCCTGGATTGCTGTCTTCACTAATGAACCTCCCACTTTCAGGATCATAATATCTTGCACCAAAGTAGTACAAGCCTGTTAGAGGATTAATTAGCTTGCCAGTGAAGAGGTAATAAATTCCAGAGCCAGAGGGATTGTATTCTGGACCAAATGGCAGGTAATCCGTACTGAATTGTATGCTCCCAGTACTTGTTGTCGCGAGTCTAGTACTGCCAATGTTGCCCTGCTGCAAGTAGTATGAAGTGCTCCCCGAGAGCTCACCGACTTGCATCCCGTTCGCGTAAATGTGCTTTGTAATCAAGGAGCTCGAAAGGTTCTTCTCGTATATTATGCTACTTGAGCTCTGATAGATATATTCAAGCTCGCTGTGGGATAGCGTCCGGCCTTGCAAAGAATATGCAATGGTCAGTAAGGAGGTAGTCTCTGCGAAGATTGGGTGCCCTCCAGTTCTAGTTCGCTTCACCGCATGTTCGTTTACGCGGAAGAGTCCGAATAAATTTTCGGAAGTTCTCATTTCCTCGAAAAATAAAGGCGTAAATCCTTGCGCGGGAGGCCGAGGCCGTTGAATCTTAGCTTACAGAGAAGTCTCGGAGATGCCAGAAGATTCACCTAAGGGAATCAAGCGCAGGATAACTCTAGCCCTGTTCGCCTTTGTCGCTCTTTGGAGTCCTGCTGAAGTGCGCGATGCTAGCCATCAGGAGAACTTGACGAAGAGGGAAAGCAGCCAAGGACTATTGGGCACGGAAATTATTCTGGCGGAGGAGCAAGGGGCGTCAAGAAGGGTGACCGCGTTGAGGAAGTTGACGGGGACGCTCGTTCTAACCAACAGGCGGCTTGTGTTCGTTCCGGGAAACCAAAGGCTCGTCAACGAATCTTTCGGGCCCGAGGGACTGAGGGAGATCCCCTCAAATACAGCCTCGAGGGGCGTCATCCCCTCTGTGAGCTACGCGGTAATCTACGACGCTGTGGAACTGTCGCGACCGTTGCCTGCCGCTTCTTCTCCCCAATCAGACGCTGTTTCAATCGGACTTGAGGACATCGTATCGGCGGAAGGTGTGGCAGTGAGGAGTTTGGCAATACGTCTCACCGGAGGAGGCGGCCCTCTACTCAGGGTTACTTGGAAGGACCGGGGCGCGGCTGCCGGAGAACGGGCTAGACAACCGTCGGAAGAAGAAGAGAAGAAAGAGGAGTTCGAGGAGAACATCACGGGCAAGAGTAGGAGGAAGAACCTGAACGATTGGGCTGACGTGATACTCAAGTTAAAGTCCGGAGCTCTCAACATTGTATTAGAGCGACAGACTGCGCTGGAACAGGCAAAGCCCAAATTGGACACGGACGAAGGAAAGGTGCTCTACCTTTTGGGCGACATGCAGAGCAAGAGCACTCTTCAACTCTCGGAGGAAGCGGAGAAGAACTTCGGTTGGAAGATTGAACTAGATGCGATTCAAGCGGCTTGCAATGAGCTCGTAAAGCGGAAACTAGTTGTGGGAACATACGAAGGCTTCTGGGATGACGGAGATTTGGAGTATCCGCCTTTCTACCGGAAGAAAGCTCCGCTGGGCGAGGAATACGATATCTCAAGCTGAGATGGCAGTTATACGCAATAAGCTCTACTTCCTGCCTTGTGCAATATTGGCCCTCCCTACGAAGACGTCCTCGACCATTGTTCTATATCACGGTCATTTTCCACACTTTGCTTTGGGCTCATTGTCACCTCAGTCTTTTGCAGTGAGCGTCTTAATCAGTTATGAATCTATGAGCATCACTGTAGACTGTTATCCCTTTAAAAGAAAAACTCTGAAGCCCTTCCGTCGCATCGTATGTTATTCTAGAACTGCAATTTGCAAACAATAGTCTTCCGTTTGAACTTTGGCCGTTGGCGATGCTGGAGGGAGCCAGATCTGATTCGTCGATGCATATGCGAGCTGAAGGGGCCGGGATCACAGAGTTCCAATATGTGACGTTCTTTGCCCCGACGAAATTTGCGCAAACTTGGTGCCACTCCGTCATTACGCCGGTCGAAGCTATCGTCACATTCGTTTGGTTGCCTCCCAAGAAGGTAGATGCCCCGTAGGCACTGTAACTTGCGCTGGCTCGAACACCGCTGTTCCAGTCGTATGCTGCCATGGTCACGTTTCCCCCTGAAAAGTTTAGGGAGATGGCAACAACATCGGCATTATTTATTCTACCATGAAACGCTCCCCCGCCGGCTCCGCCATCGGGAGGATAGATTGATTGCCGGGAGGAAATGTTCCACACCTCGTATATGAATGAGAAACCCGACGTATAGCCGCTCAAGTTGCCGTTCGCCCCGTTCCAGGCAAGGCCGACCTGGTACCAGTAGAGTTTATCAGAAAGGCCGTTCAGGAGATAGGACGGCCCGTAGCCAAAGGTGTCGCTCTGTTCCACAGCTGACACATTATAGACGATTGAGTTGTACTTCCCATCCAAGGCTAGGAACATTTGTCGCGTATACTGAGCAGTGGGCTTACCCTCTCCTCCCGAGTAGCTAAATGAAAGAGAACACGAATTCGATGTCGTGTGTGTAAGCACACCCGAAAGGAAATTGGCGTAAATGGCGATGGCAAGGACGGAAGATACCAGAATCAAGGCCACCAGAAAGATTAGAATCGACTTTGATTGTGCGCCCATCGAAATTCCATCACACTCCTAACAAAATGCTTGAAGAACTTCGCGGTATGTCAAATTACTCAATGAGGCTCTTTACAGATAGGAATGCTAGGATCCGAATTGCGCCTCAGAAGACTCCTAGCTCACGTGTAGAGAAAGAGCATGAAATGGTTCTTCCTTATGGTTGTCAGTTTTCTGAGCATACGAATGAATCTTGGAAGCAATCTTATGTCGTTTCATGGCACCTAGGATCTGACGGCTTTCGCGGCTCGGCTGCGCCTCAATGACAAGCCACTACGTGCCCCCAGATTGGGAATGTGATCCCTAGGATGAAACCAGCCACTGCTCCCGCGATCGCCCCCTCGGGTCCTATAGATGACCCAGCCATACCGAGCAAAGCAGGGCCAGCGACCTCGGGGTCGCTTGAAGCGGCCAGAGCGTCAACAAATGTGCATGCATCCATGTTGGGAATGTTCACCGTACCGGTGTAAGTTGACCCGCTAGTATCGGCAGTCGAGAATGAAGTTATTGTCTGAAGGGTCTGCTGGGCGTATGTTGAGCTTGTGCTCGGAATTGCTGTTACAGTAACCGTAGTGGTCGTAACAGTCACCGTAGTTGTTGTTGTAGATTGGGCAGACCCTTGTGTAGAAGAGGTGCTAGTTGCTGTTGTAGTGTACGTGCCACTCGAACTTGAAGGTGTACTTTGGGACGCTTGCCAAGATTGGTAAGCCGGTGAGTTTGTGTATGAGTTCGTGGCGCTCAGAGTCGATTGGTAGTTTAATGCGACCGTTGTAAACATGTGCCCGCTCGGGTCAACGAGTGAGAGAGGATCGTCCCGCGCATAGATGTATTTGTCTTCGCTCATCGGATCTTTATTGTCGCTTGGATTGAGACTGTACGTGGAGAACTATCCCTCTTCGGTAACAATAATGGCCAGGAGAGTAGTCCAAAAATGAAAAGAGAAAGCACTACGTTAATGAGCCCATAGCAAGAAGAAATCCTGCAAGACCCCGAATCCTTCCATTGCATTTGAAATGTCAATTATGACACAATCTAAAGTTCTTTCAAAGCTGGGGGTGCATCAGATCAGTGGCGTTTCCTTAATCTCATGCCTCAAGTTTTTGATATAGTAATAAAATAGATCTGTTACAATTCCTCTTGCAAGCCTGCACACGCGCTCAACATCCGCTCTTTCAAAATCAGCAACTCTGAAGTTTACCGCAGCCAGATCTTTTTCAAAAAGCGAAGTGAACGCTCGTTTGACTATGTTGCCTTCTTGATCATATTCAGACTCAACTAACACAGCACTTTTGAAAACAAGTTTTGGGTTGGCAAGTATGTAGCCCAATTCTCTGATAGCTCCTTGACTCATGCCCTTGAAAGTCAGTACTATGAGGTTGATGTTGGAGTTCTCGAGAGCGAAGATGCTTTTTAGAAAATTGTCCCTTCTAAATTCTGCACTATCTCGCAAATCTTCGACAAGGTATGTCTGGCTGTAACCTGCTTCCGATCTCAGTTTCTCTCTAAGTATCAGCAAATTTTGCTTTTCCGAAGGAGGAAAATAATGTCCATAGATTCCGATCCTCAGATTCGGCTTTAGTTTCGAAAATGGATATATCCAATCCGCAGCCTGACTGTCAAACATTCCAGAGCCATCCTTTCGACTGAGTGTAGATTATATAAGCAGAGGAAGTAGCCATGAACTTGATATTAACCAACTAAGCTTGATATTCATCAAGTTTATAAGTGTCGAAGCTGAAGTATTCTCTAGCTACTAAAGGCATGATTTCGTAGCATGGCGGTGTCAGAACTATTACAAAAGGAGGACAAAAAGATCCCTCAAGAAGTCAGGGGAATAATCGAAGCTTTAGCTGAGCCTTCGAGAAGAGGGATCACAATGATACTAGCCGAGAATACTATGAGAAAGAAAAGAGGAGAAGAGCTCTCATTCAAAGAGCTTCTGGCTCTGGTCAAGCCCATGAATCCAAGCACACTGAACCATCATTTGAAGGGTCTTATGGAGGCGGGATTGGTTGAGAATATTTACATGAAAAAGGAATCTACTAGCGAATACTCCTTTTACAAAGCTAGCGAGCTTGCAATCGACTTTCTGAAAATGGTCGGCGCTAGATTGGAATAGTTTGAGTCAAACTGCTTCTAGTATAATCCCGTTGGTTCTTTATTCACTACCATGTCTCGCAGGAATCGGCGACTATTCTGCCCACAAGTTCATTCAAGGTCTTTGGGCTTTGAGTCTCCTGCAATCCATGCTATCACTCAATGCGTTCTTTGTGTAGATGCATAGTTGAGATTATCAATTAGGCTATGAAAATGATCTTTCCTGAGCAACTAACTAGTTGTTCGGTCGACCATTCACTTTCTCTATTATCCGGTCTATCTCATCTGTATTGTCGAAATTTACCCTTATCGAATTAGGAAGAGGCCGATGCGCAATCGAAGTGTCTCAAAGTCTGCCTTCTTGGTGCTCCTTATCTGGTACTCACTCATCTATGACGACTTCAAATCAAAGGTCTTGGCAATCCAACTTTTCGATGCGTCGTCATGGTAGATTGCGAGCTCGACATACGAACTGTGATGTCGCATCTAGTAGGTGTGAATGCAATTGGTACTCCAATTGCATGTCCGCGATCGGCGGTCATCGTTACGACCATACTCTCTAGTCTTTACTCGATGCTACTGCGAATTCCACTTAACATGGAACGTTCCACCACTTTTAGAAAATGACAAGCATGAGAATAATGACATAAGCCGGAAGATTTGTGCTATGCATATTCACCATGATTTACCGTAGGACAAGGATTTGGCTGCAAAAAAATGGGAACAAAATCTTGCTCCTAGTTGCTCCTATTATCGGCCTTAGATGCATATTCGAAGAGTCTCTTTCCGGTTAGCAACGCCCATCGAGCCAAGTAACCTCGATCTCATAGTAAGCATGCGCGTCTCCAAGTCCTCAGTCAAGAGTAATATCGTATATTACACAATGATATATATCACAATATCCGTCTTAGTACAATCCTGTAATGGGATCTACGAGCTTGCCGCACGCTCGTCTTAAGTACAATCCCCGCTTGAGCAATATTAGGAGTCGACCGAGAAGTCAGTTGTTCCCTTGACATAGCACCGTTCTAAGGGGGCTATAGTTGATCGTTTCATTTTTATTTTGAATCCATAGTCCGATTAGTTGAGGAATAACACTCCGCTACCATCCTCTGTGATGGATCAATCTTTTGCGCCGGGCTTTCATTCAGTTCTCTTGTTTTCGCTTTCGTTGGCTTGTACTCCGCCCCGGTACCATTTTTGGGCCTTCCGGATATACAAAACGCCAATTGGAAGATCAGCAAGGCCTAGTCCAAAAGAAAGAAAGAAAAAGAATATGACAAGCGTTCCCTTCCAATCAGTGATAGGTTTCGGGAGCATTATGAAATACAATATCGATCCCAACAAGAGGGAAGCACTCCCCACGCCGAGAGTCCGCATGAGCAACCAATGTCGGTGAAACTTCCTTGATGCTGGAATCACAAATTTCGCCTACTAATTATTGACTCGATTCGCGATGTGTCACCTAATAATCAGAACGCTAATTTCGGGAAAGAAGATCTCCTAACCCCTGGCGAGAAATTCATGACTGGCCATATTGTGTCCCCTCCACTCCTATGTCAGCGAGAAATCCTCCAATATCCACGCCAGCGACCACCGAGGCAACCGCAGCTCTCATTTCATCGTATCCTGCAACCCCGGCGACGTCTATGAGACCTGACGCAATTAGCATCATTGACTGAGAAAAAGAAATGCCATTTGCTATCATATCTCCCATAACTCCAACAGAGAACGAAGCAAGGGCATTTATGAACCCACCCGGATTGTGATTTACAACAGCGTCTTCAATTGCGAGGGACAAATCACCTAATGCTTGTGCTGTGAGAACTTTCAAAATGTCGGAAGCTGTGAATACAGGCGCACCTAACAACAAATCCAGTATTGTTACCGCATCAATAGCCATTTGACCCAGTTTGTCCGGATCGGACAGGTATATCTTAATGAACCAACAAGAGAAATCAGTTTTCGAACATATTGACGAGGAGGAGCTTTGCTGACCTGCTGAGCATCCTGCGCTCGAAAAGCTACATGAGTCAACACTCGATCCACCAGGTGTTGCCACGGTTGTTTGAGGCTGGGGCGGTTTGTACACCTGGTTGCCAGTGCCACACCCAAAGTATCCACAGCCATTCGGAATGTACGGTGGTGGGTTGTGAAAGTCTGTGGATCCTCCAGCATTACCACCATTATAAGTGAACATGTTCCCGCTCGGATCTAAGTACATCAGAGGATTGTCCCTCGCGTACACGTATCTGTTCATTGTCTGAGGATCTTGGAGGCTGCCCGCCTTGCTGTCTTCGGTGATGAATCTCCCGCTTTCTGGGTCGTAGTACCTCGCTCCAAAGTAGTACAATCCAGTAACAGAATCTATGAGCTTGCCAGTGAAGAGGTAGTATATGCCAGAGCCCGAAGGATTGTATTCAGGGCCGAACGGCAGGTAATCAGGGCTGAATTGGACGCTTGCCCTAAAATACAATTATATCTCAAAGGGTATGGCTCCGCTGGTCCGATTTCATCAATATCCGCGCGGAAGCCTCCGCCACCATCGACTTACCAGAAAAAAGAGCACAATCATCACAATTCCTGCAATTAGCCAACCCAACCCGACCTCTGCGCATACAAGAGGGCTCCAAGAATCTGAACACATTGGAAACGAAGGTGGTGGTGGAGCTTGTAGAAAAGTCTGCATCTAATTTACCACTGTGGTCTATTCGAGTGCAAAACAAAAGGAGCATATCAGATGCTGTAATCCATTCGACATATCTCCGCCGTAGTGATATTGCATCCTAATTCAAGCCCAAGGTCCACTTTGCAAAACGATACATGTAGATCCCAATGCCGACAATAATCAAAAGAATTGAGACCAGAAAAACATTATTCGGTTGATTCTGTATGTACAGATAAGCGAAAAGGAGTCCTCCGCCAGATAACGACACTGAGGCTATTACTAACGAATACTTGGAATACCGCTTGTTCAATTTCGTTGCATTGGGTTTACTTGCGTCTAGACTACCCAAGTGGGAAGCCCTTTCTATTATCATCTTGGCTTCTCGAGGTCGTATTTTGTCATAAGAGTAACCGAGCGCGAGTGCGAGAACTAAGTAAATAGGAAGGTCGGCTGGAACAGCCACTGCTAAATGCCTCACTGGATTTGAGCTGTAAAATACAAGAGTGCCCAGTCCCTCAAAAAAACCGAAGAAGAGCAACGATAATATTAGTGACTTGGAAATCGGGTTGCTGGTTGGCAATCTGTCATAAGCCCAGTCAAGCGACGCGCCGAGAAAAAGCCCAATAATGGCACCACCTAGAACCGAATCCACTATAACGGCGGAAGAGATTGGATAGGGTGGCAGTTTCAAGGATTTCTCAAACAAATACTCACTACTCAGTCGGATTGCAACGCTGAGAAAACCAGTGAAAAGCCCAGCGATCAGACCTGACTTGTATCCCGCCATGTGCGGTATTTCCAAAGTCTGCTTCATGGAGACCAGCCAAACCGATTAAGTTTTTGCCATTTCTTGAGCGTCTGTAGCTTCCAATGCGAGACAATTCTAGCCCCACGGCCATCCGTAATCTGAAAAGAAGTTGTTAAGCTCCGTGAAAAACTCTTTCACTCCTTCATCTGCATGCACTACGGCCCCGTTCCAAGTAGCGCTGTTCCCGTTTTGAGTATCGTAAAGAGCAGCATCGTCTCCTCCCCATCGAAGTGATGCACCTAAAGCCGTTGTGGCGAGGCCGATTGGCGGATCGATATACAACGGTACGCTAGCAAAAATCACCAGTGCTCCGGCGGCATAGTAACCTATGGTCACCAAGATCGCGCCAGCCAAACCCGGGGAAATCTGTTGGGATGATGTTGCTGGCACAGCTGTTGTTACGGTGGTTGTGAAAGGGCTTGATTGGTACGCCGCTTGGTCCACTGTTGGCCTTGAAACACTTGTTCCGCCCCCGGCAGTTGAGTAACTACCGCTGCTTGTGACAGGTACGTAATTGCTTGCAACGCAGCCAGTGCCTCCGCAGTCCTGGGAAGAAGTGGTCTGAGCCAAAACCCATGATTGGTAAGCTGGGGAATTTGTGTACGAGTTCTTTGCGCTCAAAGTCGATTGGTAGTTCAATGCCGGCAGAATGAACATGTGTCCGCTCGGATCGACGAGTGAAAGAGGGTTGTCCCGCGCGTAGACGTATCTGTTTTCGCTTATTGGATCTTTGACATTGCCCGCGTTGCTGTCCTCCGTTATGAACCTCCCGCTTTCAGGATCATAATATCGTGCACCAAAGTAGTACAATCCCGTCACAGGATCGATCAGCTTGCCGGTGAAGAGGTAGTAAATGCCAGAGCCCGAAGGGTTGTACTCGGGACCAAACGGCAGGTAATCAGAACTGAATTGTATGCTTCCTGTACTTGTAGTTGCTATTCTCGTGCTGCCGATGCTGTCCTGCTGAAGATAATATGATGTGCTCCCGGAAAGTTCGCCGACCTGCATTCCGTCTGCATAGTAGTGCTTTGTGACCACTCCGCTCGAGAGGTTCTTCTCGTAGATTATGTTGTTCGAGCCCTGATAGACGTAGACGATGGTGGTACCGCTAACATTCTGCTCTATCCTTCGGCCGCTCGCATCGTAGGTACTGTTCTGGACATTAGCACCGTTCTTTGATACACCCGTAAGATGATTCTCGTAGTCATAGTAGTAGTTCCAAGAATTAGAGCCATTGACGATCTTCTGGAGGTTTCCGTTCTTGTCGTAGGTGAGTGTTGCAGTCCACGAAGATGTATTCTCCTGCGTCAACCGGTTGTACGAAGAGTAGAGATAGGTTGTCGTAACCGAACCATAGATCATCTTCACTCTATTGCCAACAGCATCATAAGTGTATGTAATCTTTCCCCAAGGGCCGCTTGTGTAATTCAGGTGGTTGACGTTGTCGTAGGTGTAGTTGTAGGAGGGAGAGTTCACCGAGATCACATTGCCTGCCGCATCGTACGAGTAGGAGAGGCTCTGCAAGGTTGTTGTACCCTTCTTCGTGAGAATGAGCGTAGGTCTATCCCTCTTGTCATAGCTATACGTCGTCACTACGCCGTTGTAGTATGAAATTGAGCTTATCTTGCTATCCACGGTGTAATTCAACGAGGCTATGCTTCCTCCGCTCCCAACATTGACAACCCTGTTGAGGAAGTCGTAAGAATAGGTTAGATTGTACGAGTCTGGATAGTTCATCGCGACCACGTTGCTTGCCTTGTCGTAGTAGTACGAGGTTGTGTAAGAAGTTCCTCCAATCTTATCGGTCTCGCTCGTCACTCTGTTCCTTGCATCGTAGGTGTACATCACAGAAGAGGAAGACGTCGCGGACTGGGCGTTGCCGCTTACGGATAGCGTATTGCCCGCGAGGTCATAGGTGTAGAGAACCTTCGCGGCGTTGGGATAAGTAACGTTCGAGAGCCTGTTGAGCTGGTCGTATGCGTAGGTGATTGTGTGACCAGCAGGATCTAGTCTCGAGATCACGTTGCCGAGGCTATTGTACGTTACGGTCTGGTTTGTACCATCTGGATACTTGGTTACAATGAGCCGATTTAGGTCATCGTATTGATAACTAGTCTTCTGGTTCTTTGCATCGGTTACTGAGAGGAGGTTCGCCGAGAGATCATAACTATAAGTCGTTAGGTAGTAACTGGATGAAGAATTGTACTCTCTAACCCACAGCAGATCCTTCT
>Ga0070737_10006580_pt1 | contig 10600 bp, 7 predicted proteins | sample Coa_R1_10_FD_66438 | JGI IMG/M metagenome (GOLD analysis project Ga0070737, IMG submission 66438) | Surface soil microbial communities from Centralia Pennsylvania, which are recovering from an underground coalmine fire - Coalmine... | ecosystem: Environmental > Terrestrial > Soil > Unclassified ...
TGAGGGGCCTCGGCACGGAAAGCGGTGACCTGAAGGTTTTTGAAGCATCTAATTAATTCAGCAAAATCCAAAGAGAGTTGAATATGAATCTTCCAGACTTTCGTAACGAACCTCTAAGCGATTTCAAGGGCAACCCGGAGCACGAACGGAAAATGAAGGAGGCGTTGCGGGAAGTCGCTGAGGAATTGGGGCGGGAGTACGACCTTGTGATCGGCGGCGAACGGGTGAAGACGCCGGAAAAGTTCACATCCATCAATCCCGCCCGCAAGAGCCAGGTGATAGGCCGTTTCTCAAAGGCTTCTCCGGAGTTGGCGGAGCGGGCGCTGCATGCGGCCGAGGAAGCTTTTGCTTCTTGGGGCCGCGCGCCGGTCGAGCAACGGGTAACGCTCGTGCTGGATACAGCCAAGATCATCCGCGAGCGAAAGTTTCAATATGCCGCCTGGCTGGTGTATGAGGTTGGAAAAACCTGGCCAGAGGCGGATGCAGACGTGGCCGAGGCCATCGACTTTGCAGAATTCTACGCGCGCGAGATGCTGCGTCTTGCGAAGCCGCGCCCGCTCGTGCCTCTGCCGGGCGAGCGTAACACGCTACGTTACATTCCGCTCGGCGCTGGAGTTGTGATTCCGCCCTGGAACTTTCCGCTCGCCATCACCGTTGGGATGACGACGGCGGCGATCGTGACCGGCAACACGGTGGTGCTGAAACCATCGAGCGATGCTCCCGCCACCGCCTACAAATTTTTTGAAGCGCTTGAGCAAGCTGGGATGCCGCCGGGAGTGGTGAACTATCTTTCTGGACCGGGCGGCAGCGTAGGAGACAGGCTAGTGAGCCATCCGCGCGCGCGCTTTATTGCCTTCACTGGCTCGAAGGATGTGGGCTTGCGCATCCATGATCTGGCTTCAAAGCGAGCGCCGGGGCAGATTTGGGTGAAGCGGACTGTGCTTGAAATGGGCGGCAAGGATTCCATCGTGGTCGATAGCGAAACCGACCTTGATCTGGCCGTTGATGGCGTGGCCGCCGCCGCTTTCGGTTATCAGGGGCAGAAGTGTTCCGCCTGCTCACGAGCCATCGTGGTGGAAAAAGTCTACGATGCCTTCCTAAGCAAGCTGAAGGAGCGGGTGGAAAAAATCCGCGTGGGAGCGCCGGAAGACCCTGAAAGCGACATGGGTCCAGTGATCAACGCCAGCGCCAAGAAATCGATTTTGAACTACATCGAGATTGGCAAAAAGGAAGGCCGACTCTTGACCGGAGGCGGAGAGGGTTCCATCACTGGCCAGTTCGTGGAGCCGACTGTGATTGCGGATGTTCCGCCTACAGCTCGCATCGCACAGGAAGAAATTTTCGGGCCTGTGCTGGCCGTTATCCGGGCCGCGAACTTCGACGAAGCGCTCAAAATCGCAAACAACACTGAGTACGGCCTTACCGGAGCGGTTTACACCAAGAACCGGCGCAAAATCGAGCGGGCTGCGGAAGAATTCCACGTCGGCAACCTATACTTCAACCGCAAATGCACGGGGGCGATGGTAGGTGTTCATCCATTCGGCGGCTTCAATATGTCCGGGACGGATTCCAAGGCCGGCGGTTATGACTACCTGCTGCTGTTCCTGCAAGCAAAAACTCTGGCGGAAAAGCTGGCCCCGTAAGCTGCGCGACTGTAGATGCTATAGCAATCAACCTTGCCCTGCTCGCGCTGGCGTTTTATGAGCGACCAGATGCAAGGCTTACTTGAATTTGGCCTATTCCGGATCGATCCCGCAGCAATGCATGTCACCCAATCCGGTCGTATTCTTCGTCGGGCAAGACATATTATCATTCTCAAAAATACTAATCCGCTCACTCAATGATAGGGTGCCAGCAGCTTCTGTGCTGTGCCTCCTAGAATGGCTGCCACGTCTCCGGCAGGCAAGCCGATTTCTCTGACGTAGTTCACGCAAAGCTTCATTTCAGTTTGCCAGTAGGGGTAGTCCGTGCCCATCAGGACACGGGCTGCACCATAACACTCGCAGGCGTCGCTCAGCGCATCCCGATGTCCATTGACCGTGTCGTACCAAAATGAGCGAGCCAAAACGCTCGGCTTCTCGGAACCTTTTGGCATAAACATGGAAGCTTGGTGGTCCACGCGCCGCATCAGAAAGGGCAGAGTTCCGCCAAGGTGCGATAGAATAATTTTCATATTTGGATACCTGAGCGGCACGTTGGTCTTCATCAGTTCCAGCGCGCAAATCGTGTCTTCAAAAGGCGCGCCAAGGGGCCAAGTCAGGTCAGAGGCCGTGACACATGAAGAACAAGCGCCGATCCCTGCAGGATGAACAAACAGGGCGGCATGGCGGTGATTCAATTCTTCAAAAAGAGGATTGGATGCTGGATCGGAGATCGGCTTGCCTCGAACAGAGGTTAAAACCGCAACGCCGACCATTCCGAGATCATCCATCCCGCGGGCGAGTTCCTTCAAAGAGGCATCGATATGCGGCAGAGGACAACAGGCAAACACTTTAAAGCGCTGCGGGTACTGCCGGGCGAGGTCAGCACAAAGATCGTTGGCTAGACGAGCCGCGTCCACGCTTTGCTGTTCGTTTTCGAAGTAGGGAGCCTGTGGAAGTACTGAAAGCACCTGCATATCGATGCCAGCTTCGTCCAGAACGCGGAATCGTGCTTCAAGCTCGCCGTCCTCTATTCCCGCATGGAAGGTTCTCGCAATGGCCGTCCCGGTCTCGGACCCTCCGAAACGATCAAGCATGTTCAGATACTCGCTAGGGAAATAATGAGCGTGAATATCGATCGTCCTAAAAGGCTTGTCCGCTCGAATCGACTGAGCCATCGCCGGTAACGGACCAGCAGTTAGAATACCTGCCGCAAGAGAGGATCTTAGAAATCTGCGGCGGGGGAACTGCGTATTCCCTAACCTCACGTCTCTCCTCCCGAACGCCCCTGTTTCGATAGATGGATCGGGGCTGACACTGTTCGCTTTTTGATGATCACGCCCGCCAATATAAGTAGAAACGGAGTTTCACTAAGAGGAGAATTGTTACATAGACTGAATTCAGCACACATACCGGTAAATCCGATACAGAGCAGTTCGGTCTGTTTAGCACAACTGCCCCCTCAGCCTCGTCCAAAAGATTTACGGGTTCGAGTTGGATCGAAGTTGCATGCTGCCGTCCAAAAACGGCCGCCCCTAACGGGCATCGCCGAAGTTTCAGCGTTCCAGCAGAAGAGATAGCCGCCTTTGTTTGAAAATTACAACGGTCCCGGTGCGTTGGCACAAGATCGGCACAACGGTTGCCGTTTCAAAGGATACACAACGAAAACGCCTGGCATCAAAGAGATGAACACTGAAAAACGACTCTTGACTTTCCGGCAGAGAACAGGAAAACGCGCTGCCCTCAAACTATGAAAAAGTTATCGCGACGAGCGCCGCTCCAGCGACTCTCCACTTACCATTCGTTTTTATGAAAAACCGGGCAACCCTATACTCTCCTGCGGCTTTCCGACCGGAAACAATCCGACCTTTCAGCATCGTTTGATCGGTGGCGATGGCGAAGTTTCCGTACACCGCTCGTAGTTTGAAATCATCTGGAAAGGCTCCAGTATTCGGACCGCGCTCGGCCTTAGTAATCATAGCCAGGAGTTCTGATTTGGTGACCGTCTTCCCGCCTGGTAGGACCTCAAAAAATTGATTGGTCCACAACTGCTTCAAAAAATCTACGTTCTGGTTTCGCGCAGCCTCCAGCCACTTCTGATCGACCTGCCAAAGCTGCTTCTCCAAACCTGAGTGCTTTACGCCCGATTCATTTTTCTTGCCGGCCTTCTGGCTGACAACAATAGACGAAGGCAATCCAATGCGGCACAGAGCAGATTCAGCCGCTCTCCATTTCCCGTTCTCCTTGACGAAGACTCTCACGACCCGATATCCTCCCGTGATGTCGTGTCCATATGCCTTGGTGCCTTGTTGGGTCATGTGGTCAGTCGCTAGCGCCACGTTTCCATAAACGGCCCGCAGCTTGAAATCGTCCCGTGTGGATACGGACCCGGGTCTGCGGGCAGCTTTAGCCAACATTTTCATCTGCTTCGCCTTGTTGACCACCTTCCCTCCAGGGAGGATCTCGACAAATTGGTCGGTCCACATCTGGTCCAGGAAAGCCATCTTCCTGTTCTGCACAGCATCCAACCACTGCTGATCGAGTTTCCAGAGCTGCTGTTCGAGAACGGAACGGCTCACGGTGCCTTCGCTTTTTCGGCCAGTGTCCTGAGCAATGGCGGTCGTCGAAACGGCCAAAGCCGCCACTAAAGCGAATACTCGAATGAATTTCATGGTGAGCCTCCAGGATGGTTGCGTTCGAACGGCATCGGGCTTGTCCTAACGCTCTTCGTCAGGAATATATGACTCCGGAGCAATGATCGGGCAAAGTGCCGCTCCGGCGACCTTCCACTCTCCATTTTTCTTGACGAACATGCGGAGTACCCTATAGTCCCCGCTGAAATCATGACCCTTGTACATGATTCCCTTCAAGGTCGTGCGATCGGTCGCCAGGGCGAAATTTCCGTATACGGCCCGTAACTTGAATTCGTGCGGCGTTACAACCCTCTTCCCCGGCGCCTTCCCGTTCAAAACCCTGTCCAGTTGCTCCGCCTTGTCTGGAACCGTGCCGCCGCTATTTATTTCAAAGAATTGGCTGGTCCACAATTTCTGCAGGACATCAACTCTCCTATTCGCGGCGGCATTCAACCATTGTTGGTCGACTTTCCAGAGCTGTTTTTCGAGGCCGGTCCAGGCCTTGCTCTTTTCTCTCTCTTTCCTGCCTGTTTGGCCGTAGCAGAGCGAGGAAATCGCCATGGTTGCTAGTAATGTTAGAACCGGAATATATCGCATCGCAAATCTCCTCAATTGAGCAATATTCCTGAAAACGCATGAAAGAGTTTGGCGCTAAGAAATCGGCTCGGTCTAAGCTGAGTGCTCTAAACCGCGAATTTCCTTGGCCAAGGCTGGAAAATCGCTGTTGTACCTCTTCTCTGAAAATTTAGCCGCTTGCCGGGTCAATAAACCGGTCACTGTTCGTGCTGAACGATGAAAAGGCTTACCAAATTATCTTCAGGGCAAATTGAATCTGCCTCGAGGTCGTCGTCGTAGCGTCAATTGCGCCGGCTCCAGGAACTGGATTGCCGAACTGGTCCATTGTAGTATTGTTGTCGAACGGGGGCTCGAAATTGGCGCGATTAAGGATATTAAACATCTCTACTCGAAACTGCACGTTGAAGTTCTCAGAAATGCTTTTGATAGGGGTGTTCTTAAAGATGGAAAAGTCAAGGTCAGAGAGTGCTGGGCCGTTTATGATGTTGCGTCCCGCATTACCGAGGACGTTCACAGGGTTGGGGAACGCGAAGCACTGTAATTTAATGTAGCCGTTAGGATTTCCCGGGTTCGTCAACTGATTGCAGCCAGGACCGGTAAGGCGATTCGGGAAGTCAAAAGGGACCACGCTATTTTGGCCAAGCGGGTCCCCGCCCAGTACAACACTAAAAGGTGGGCCGCCCGCAAGCGTGTAAATGCCGTTTAGTTGCCAACCATGTAAAATCCATGTTGCGGGGCCTGTGAGCGACGCGGGCGCTGGAACATTCCATACGAAATTGGCCACCAAGTCCTGGCCAACGTTGGTATCCGACAAGCCGGTGTGAGTGCGAGGATCGGGCCAGAAAGTGGCAGCGAGAGAGTTCTTATATTGATCTGATGCCGTTGAACTCGAACTCGTATCAATACCCTTCGACCACGTATACGAACCTTCTACCTGGAATCCGTGGCTCATTCTTTTGGTAATCTGGAATTCCAGGGCATTATACTTGGACCAGGAACTCCAGTTTGCCATCAGATAGCGTCCCAAAACCGGGTTGATCGTTGTCCCGCTGCCGATGGGAAGCGGCCAAGTATAGCCTAGCGATGTTTGGGTCGGCATTACGAAGTTGCCGTCGTCTGTTTGATACCACAAATGTAGGGCGCGCGAGCCGACATAGGCGATCATCGCTGTGGTGTTGGACGTGAGTTCCCGTTGGAGACTTGCATTCCACTGCATGACGTAATTGCGCTTTGGGTTAAATTGGAGGACGTAGTACTGGATTACATTAAGGGCAGGATTAGTCCCGATACTTGCGAATGCTCCCGTCGGAAAAGAGCCGGGAGAAAGATTTGTGGTGGCGGCATCCAGGTTAAACGGTGCGGCGCCATCCACGCCATTTCCCATCTCATATGGCAGGGGTAGTATATCGAACACGCCGAAGCCACCGCGGATAGCCGTCTTGCCATTATGAAATGGATCCCAGGCAAATCCGGCCCTCGGCTCGAAGTTTCGCTCTGTCGGATTCAGGATGTACGGGCTTCCCAAGAAGGGCTGGGTAGCGGTCGGCGACCGAAGATTAGAGAGCTTGCCCTGCACTTCAGTCATTACGCTAGAAGGTTCGTAGCGCAGGCCGACGTTGATGGTGAGATTGGGACGCCAGCGCATGTCATCCTGAATGTACGCACCAAAAATCGTTTGCCGTTGTCCCCGGGGGGTATCTGCGAACGGCACAGTTGTGATAAAACTGGTAGCCGGTTGATTGGTGAGGAAATCGGAGAGCGAATTGTAATTGTAGAGTCCTCCAGGGAAGTCCACGCCGTAAGTGTTAAATTCGATCCGCTCGATGTCAGCCCCGAACTTCAACGAATGAATTCCCTTGGTGAGAAAGACATTGTCATAGCCCTGCCATGAGTTCCATCGCAACAGCGTCGGGGTCGCGGCGATTAGACCTCCAGTGAAGGCGGTGACTCCCGGTATTACTATCTGACCCACAGAGTAGCCAGGAATAAAGCCATAGGAAGTGTCCGCTACAAGCGGATTGATTGCCGTAGCACCCGCAGGCGAACCCGCAAATTCACGGTTAAAACCTAATCGAAGCGTATTAACAAGCGCAGGGCCAGCGATGTGGGTTTCCTCAAGCGCCACGACTTGCCTCCGGGTCCGGCTTATAACGTTTTTGTTCTTAAACTCGTCCGATTGGGTGCTCGGTGCATTGTCGAACATGTAGGTGCCAAAGAGGCTATCCTTCTCGGAGAATCTCTGATCAAGTCGGGTAATGAAGAAATTCTCGTTCGTAACCTGGGCACCTGCAAAGCTGTATATTCCGGTGTCGCCGGTTCCGGGTACGCAGGAAGTGAATGGACATTGAGGCGCACCGTTAGGGAGCGGAAAGAATGCCTGGAGAAATCGCGACGCTTGCGGGTCCACGGTTACGTGTGTGGTCGTAGAGCAGTTTGGTGGAGCGCACAAGTTGCCATTGCGGGCGGCTACAGAAGGGACAAAGTCGAGGTTACTGAGGCCCAAAGACTGACGTATTCCCTCGTAATCGCCAAAAATAAACGTCTTGTCCTTCCGAATGGGGCCTCCCGCCGACGCGCCGAACTGGTTACGACGGAAAGGAGCGATGTTTACGTCAAAAAAGTTCCTGGCATCGAACGCATCGTTACGCAGAAATTCGTAGGCGTCGCCATGGAATTGGTTCGTGCCCGATTTGGTGATGGCGCTGATTACCCCTCCCGAGCTTCGCCCGTACTCCGTCGAGTAGTTGGTCGTCATGATGGAGAATTCGCCAACTGCATCTACGCCTAGATTGCCGCCCAGCACGCTGCCTGGACCTGCATTGGCGTAATCGTCGATGTTAATGCCGTCCAACAGATAGGAATTTTGTTGGGGGCGGCCGCCCGAGATGCTGACCCATTGGCCCAGCCCACGTTTCGGGCGATCGCTGCTATTAATGTTTGCTTCTGTCGTAGACACAGTAACACCAGGCTGCAACTCTGCTAAATCTGTCCACGAACGTCCGTTAAGAGGCAAATCCAATACTCTGGTGGTGTTGACCACGCCACTGATAGTTGATGAGTTTAGTTGCACGGCTTGCGCTGCGCCGGTCACGGTCACTGTCTGGGTTACCCCACCGACCTTTAAGGTTACATTCAGCACAAACTCTTGGCCCACGTTTAAGGTAATGCCACTGCGCACCTGAGTTACAAAGCCTTTTGCAGAAACAGTAAGCTCATAATTACCCGGTAGCAAATTAGGAGCGATGTATAATCCGGAGGAATCCGTTGCGGTTGTTGTGACGACGCCTGTAGCAAGGTTTTTTATAGATACTTGCGCCAGCGGTATGACTGCCCCCGAGATGTCCGCAACCGTCCCAGAAAGCGTGGCGCCCACCACCTGAGCCGATACTTCAGCTGGTACGGTGAGCGCGAGCGCCACTACAAAGATTACTGCGACGTTCCCAAGGTTGATCCTTAGTCTTGATTGCGTCATGGCCTTTAAGCCCTCCTTAATTTGGATCCCAGTATTCTTAGAAACTAAAGGTCCATTCCAGGCTCGACCCCTGACAAATCGCTTTCAATTACCCGTCCTCTTGTTTGCTTTGCGATGGGCTTACTATGAATTACCCATGAAAATTAGGATTAATCGGTGTATGTTGGGCGGCAACGACTTGCCACCGCCCGTTAATCTTCGCGTACACATGCGTAAACCGGATGTTTCTGGGTTCTGGGTGGCCATTAACTATGACATGGGCCACCCGGTGGCCGGTCAAAATGACTACGTCACCATGTCCGTAAACGCGCGCCCGAATGTCACTGTCAACAATAGAAACGTACTTTAGCGTGCCGGTTCGGTGCTCCGTCATATCTGTGTGTTTTGTCACGAACTTTCCTTGGGCAATTGTGAACATAAAATGGTCAGCCATAATATGGTTCAGCGCGGGCAGATCATCCTTTATCCGCGCTTCGTTCCACTCCTGCTGGGTCTTCAGGACTTCCCGGGCGGCCTCAGCGTCCCGATGGTTCGTCGGCATTTCCACTACTTGTTGAGCGAAAGCCAGCGGTATAGTAGCGACTACGAGAAGAATGAATAGCAATATGCGTCTCATTAGATGGACTCCTTTTGAATGTGCTGTGAAACTCCAAGACTTCGATTGCCTAACATTTCAACTCAACTAAACCTTTGAATCCGAGCGCTGGGGTCAGCATGCGCGTACCTCAAACTTTATGTTGATGCAGAAGGCTCGTTGCGGCGCTATTTTAGAGTGTCCGCGCCAGCTTCGGCGCATTGTACGTCTTGGTCGCGGATGCCACCCGAGACACCGATGGCACCGACAATCTTGCCCTTTACAACGAGCGGGATTCCACCCGCGAGGGGAACAGCTCCCTTCAGGCCTAAGATACGGAGACCGGCACCGCCTGCGGCCACTGCGTCTCGAAAGTCCTTAGTCGGGCGCTTGAAGAGGTTCGCCGAGCGCGCTTTGTCGATCGCCACATTGGCGCTGGCGTTCGGGCTGGTATCCATTTTTTCGTAGTAAACTAAGGTGCCGCTACTATCGACGATAGCCACCGTCATGATCCAGTTGTTCTTGCGTGCTTCCGCAAGTGCACGGCTGGCCGCTTTCTTGGCATTCTCTAGGCTAATAGGCGTGCCGTAAGGGTCGTTGGCAGCACCAGAAAACGTCGCTCCCGTTGCTTGCGCATATGTCGGAACACATGCGAGGATGCTGATTACGAGCACAACCAAAGCTGCACAGACGCCAAATTTGTTCGCATTCGACAACCGGGTAGACATGTTGTTCGATGTTCTGAAGTCGTTTAAAATCAACCGCCGCAACCGTGAGCGCTTCAGCGTGTTCTCTCACAAACACTGAAGTTGTTACGTTTGCTGTCGTCTCTATCTCGCGGCGTGATTCTTACTCGATTTCGGCGCTGTACCAACTTTGCGGCTGCCCGTGCTGTGGGGTGCCGTTTTTATAACCCAGCAGTCTTTACTTTGATCTCAGCAATATGAGGCCTCAAAACTAGGCTTGCCCGCGTAGCCTAATTAACCCGCTTTTGTTTACGGCTGCTCTTGCCGCAGAAAGCGTGCTGTCTTGTTCGATTTTTTTAAGGTACGCAAGGATACCTTGACACGCATCACCCAAGTGTCGTCTTAGAACGGCCTTCAGACCAATGGTGTCTCTTACCTCGAGAGCCTCCAAAATCTCGGCATGCTCGCAATTGGCCCTGTCGCGATTAAACTGATGAGAAACGTACATTTGCATGTAGGGCGTCGTAAGATTACGTAGCATGCCAATGACTGATAATAGGCGTATCCAGCCAGAGGCCTCGTAGATAGCTTCGTGAAATCGGCTGTTTAGACTCAACCATAGCTCCGGTTCGGTTGCTTTGGCCGTCTGTCCCTCGAGCACACGAACTTTTTGAAGCTGCCGCTCGTCTATCCGTTTCACCGCGCGTTGTGCCGCGCTAATCTCAAGCCAGATACGCATCTCGTAAACTTCTTCAATCTCCTCGGGTGACATGGCAGACACTACCGCACCGCGATGAGGGTAGAATTTCACCAGGCTCTCGCCTTCCAGGGTGCGAAGGGCTTCACGCGTCGGAATTCGGCTGACATTTAGCCTTTCTGCCAGCTCCGCCTGATTTAGCCGCTCATTTGGCTTAAATGTGCCGTCCAATATCGCGCCGCGGATTCTGTCAGTTACGACTTGCTGAATGGTCCTGGAATTCTGAGGAACCTCGAAGCTGTCTTTCACCTTGCACCGCCCA
>Ga0070737_10006583_pt1 | contig 10597 bp, 9 predicted proteins | sample Coa_R1_10_FD_66438 | JGI IMG/M metagenome (GOLD analysis project Ga0070737, IMG submission 66438) | Surface soil microbial communities from Centralia Pennsylvania, which are recovering from an underground coalmine fire - Coalmine... | ecosystem: Environmental > Terrestrial > Soil > Unclassified ...
GCTTCGTGCGCGCGGTGTTGGAATGATCGACGCTCCTGTATCTGGCGGCGTCAAGCGGGCAGTGACGGGCGAGCTTGCCATTATGGCGGGCGGCGACAGCGCCCTCATAGACCGATGCGAGCCGGTGCTGCGATGCATGGGCAGCGTGATCATGCGCATCGGCGCGCTGGGCGCCGGCCAGGCGATGAAAGCGCTCAACAATCTGGTTTCGGCCGGCGGTTTCCTGATCGGCATTGAAGCGTTGCTCATTGGAAAGAAATTCGGACTCGATCCCGAACTCATGGTCGACGTGCTGAACGCTTCGACGGGGATGAACAATAGCACCCAGAAGAAATTCAAACAGTTTGTGATCTCGCGGAGTTTCGATTCCGGCTTTGGTCTCGACCTCATGGTGAAGGATCTGACGATCGCTCTGGAAATGGCGCGCGACGAGAAAGCCAACTCGCCTTTTGCGGCTCTGTGCCGTGAAATATGGGCGTCTGCGGCAACTACGCTCGGACCTGGGCAGGATCACACTGCACTCGCCAAGCTGTCGGAGATGCTCGCGGGCGCGCAACTCGGCGGGAGTTGAAGCGTCCTTGTTTGCTTGTACTTTTGACTGTTCTGGTGCACAATTTCTCTCCTGCGCTGTTTTGCAGCGCGGAGAGTGTCATCTAAATCCTGCGTATAGGCTTGGGCTGGTGCACGGCCCCATGGAGGTGAGTTGATAAGATGCCGAACAAGAAACTGACAAGAAGAGAGTTGGCCCAAAAGACCTTGACCACCGCTGCCGCCGCATTTTTAGCCAGCGCTTCCGGGAACGCCAAGTCATCCGGCTTTGGCCCCAACGCGTCTCCTTTGGGCGAAGATAAGCCGCCTGCCAAGGCAGGATTGACACATTACGTTGCCGAGTTCGTGGTGAACACAAAATACACCGATATCCCTGAGAATGTGATCGAGATCGGCAGGAAATCAATTCTCGACGGACTTGGGCTGGCTCTTGCTGGTTCTGTCATGAAGACCGGTGATTTGAGCCGTACCTATATTAATTCGCTAGGGCTGGCGGACCGCGGCGCGACGGTAATCGGTTCCTCCATGAAAGTGACACCGTGCTTTGCCGCTTTTGCGAACGGCGTGGGAAGCCATGCTGCGGATTACGATGACTCGCAACTCGCCTTGGGAAAAGACCGGGTCTATGGCCTGCTCACACATCCTACGTCTCCAGTCCTTCCCGTTGCCCTGGCACTCAGCGAGGTAAAGGGCGCTTCCGGAAAAGACCTGATGCTGGCCTACCATCTTGGCGTCGAAGTTGAATGCAAAATCGCCCAGGCAATCAACCCCCGCCACTACGTTGACGGCTTTCATTCGACCGGGACGATCGGAACGTTTGGGGCCGCCACGGCGGCGGCGAAGCTGCATGGCCTCGATGCGCGCTGGGTTGCCAACTCTTATGGCATCGCAGGAGCGGAAGCCGCTGGCCTCCGCGCGAATTTCGGCACTATGACAAAGCCATTTCAGGCCGGCCACGCGGCGGAGTCGGGAATCGTTGCGGGCGACCTTTCAGCGCTTGGCTGGACCGCCTCGCTTGACGTTCTGGAAGACCCCAGCGGATTTTTCCATGCGGCGGGCGGGGGATATGACCCGCAATATATCGATGGCAAGCTTGGCAACCCCTGGACCTTCGCCGATCCCGGCGTTTCGATCAAGCCGTATCCCTGCGGTTCACTCACGCACCCCGGCATGACCGAGATGGCGAAGCTAATCAAGGAAAATCACCTTCGCGCGGACCAAGTCGACAATGTCATCATTGGCGTGAATCGCGACGTTCCGAAGGCAATCTTCTATCATGACCCACACACCGCCCTGCAAGCCAAGTTCAGCATGGAATTCGCCATGGCGTCGTTACTGCTTTTCGATAAGGCGGGGCTGAACCAGTTTGAAGATAGTGTCGTCAACAGTCCTGAAGTCCAAAGCATGATGAAGCGCATCCACATGGTGGTTGATCCCCGGTCTGACGCCGCCGGTCTGGACAAAATGAGAACGTACATTACGATCCATCTCAAGAATGGCCATACGATCACCGGAATGGCGGACTTCGCCAAAGGCAGCCCCGCAAATCCGATGAGCCTGGATGAAGTCGCCGCCAAGTTCGAGGATTGCGCCGAATTTGCCAAATGGCCCGTGCACAAAACCAAGGCCGCCATCGCGATGGTTCGCGAGCTTGAGAATGTCTCTAACGTCCAGGCGCTGACCGCGCTTCTGTCGATGTAGAGTTTTTCGGTGAACCGCCGCAAAACAATGACCCGCGCGCGAGCAATTTTAGAGCGCGGGTCAGTTCCAGGAACGAGCTTCCTACATCCGCAATCAAAACCGGAACCGCAGCGGATGAGGCATTTTCAGCCCCGTGAGGTTTCTGCGCTGGCGGAGTCTTTGTGGGCTTCAACGGGCCTTTTTCGGGTTATACGAATCCGCTGAATCTGTCCTCCCACGGTTTCTTCAATGCGGAATTCTAAGTCTTCCCATACCAGAACTTCGTTCTTCTCCGGGACCCGGTGAAACTGCTCCTGTAGGAAACCGGTGAGCGTCTTAGTTTCGGGAAGCGAAGTTTGGAATAGCGAATTCACATACCGCCCTCTTGTTTCTCCGTGGGCGATGATTTCTTCCTTGGTGACACGCTTGATGAGCTCCGGAACCACGTCCTTCTCGTCGATAATCTCCCCCACCAGCTCTTCCAGACAATCCTCGAGCGTTACAACGCCCGAGGCTTCGCCGTGCTCGTCGATCACGATCGCCAGATGGATGCGCGCCTTCTGGAACTCGCGCAACAGTTCATCTGTGAGAAGCTGTTCGGGGACGAGAAGCGGTTTCTTGGCAAAGGTCTTGACGCGCTGGTTGGACTGCCCCGTCTCAAGAGCGATAAGCAGATCTCGCTGGTGAACGACGCCCACGACGTTGTCGAACGTATCCCCGGCGACGACTGGAATCCGGGAGTGATTTGCATCGAGAATCTGTGATTTCAACTCGGAAAGCGTCTTCTCTCCCTCAAGGTAAAAAACCTGTCCCCGTGGGGTCATGAGGTCGCGCGCCATGATGTCATTGAGCTTGAAAATCTGGCGGATCATGGCCGCCTCGTCCGGCTCAATCGCGCCGGAGCTGGCTCCCAGGATCGCCATCGCCTCGATTTCTTCTTCGGAAATCCGTGAGGATTTTTCAGGACTGGCGACACCGGCGATGTAATAGGTGAAGCGGATCAGCGGATCAAAAATGCGGGAGATCACGCGTAAAGGTGCTGCCGTCACGAGCGCGACGCTTTCAGCGGTCCGTACGCCAATAACCTTGGGTACGAGTTCGGCAAACACGATCATCAGGATGGTGAACGCTACTAAGAGAACGCCAGCGATTACCCTCCCAAACCTTTCAACTGCGACCGCACCCACGACCCAGGCGGTAATAATGGTGACGGAATTTGACAGAATAACCAGAGCTGCAAGTGGCCGTTGAATTTCGCGCTTCAGTTTTTCGAGCACCGCCGCGCCTTTTTTCCCTTCCGCCTGCGCGGCAATAACTCTCGACTGGGGAATGGCAAGCAGCGCCGCTTCGCTCGCAGAAATAAGTGCATCGAGCGCCAGAGCAATCAACATGATTAAAATAAGTTCAAGCATGGTGAAGATGCGGCGCGGGTATGATTACGCGCTCACGGAGAGTGAGCCGGATCAAGACCCGACGTTCGCATATTGTTATATTCTAGCCATTTCAATTGATTGAACACATTATTTTTGTCTCTGCAATTGGTATGATGGCTTAGGAAAATGAAACGCCGATGATTCCTGTGCTTCATCATGGCTTCCTCGCAGGGCTGAGCGCCCACCGGCTTAGCGCGCGTTTGTCTGGACGACATCTCCGAAGCCGCTCTCGATACCAACTTCAGGTTTGCGAGCTATGAAAAACGATCCCCGAGCGGGCCTGCCTGCCGATCCCTCCATGCTAGTGGACGTCCAGCAACTAATTGCGGCCTATTACAGCGAGCGGCCCGATCCAGCGGCGTCCGCGCAGCGCGTTAGCTTCGGAACATCAGGACACCGAGGCTCTTCGTTCAGCAGATCGTTCAATGAAGCTCACATTATGGCAATCACGCAGGCCATCTGCGATTACCGGCGCCAGCATGGCGCAACAGGGCCGCTCTTTTTAGGCAAGGACACGCACGCGCTCTCCGAACCCGCCTCCAAGACGGCTATTGAAGTGCTGGCAGCCAACGGTGTGACGGTGATGATCGATCAGGACGGCGGCTATACACCGACACCGGTTGTATCCCACGCGATTCTGACGTACAACAAAGGCCGGACAACGGGCCTCGCGGATGGCATTGTAGTCACCCCTTCGCATAATCCTCCCGAAGATGGAGGGTTCAAGTATAACGGGCCGGACGGTGGCCCTGCCGACACCGATACGACGGGATGGATCGAAGCGCGGTCAAACAAGTTGCTTGAACAGAGCCTTAATGAAGTTCATCGGGCGCCATACGAGAAGGCCCTCAAGACTCCAACGACTCATCGCCACGATTACGTAACCAGGTACGTGAATGACCTCGGGGCCGTCATCGATATGGAGGCCATCCGCTCTGCCGGGCTTAAGATTGGCGTCGATCCTCTAGGCGGCGCAGGGGTGGCCTACTGGGGCCGCATCAGCGAGCGTTTTGGCTTTCCGCTGACAATTGTAAATTCAACCGTGGACCCCACCTTCCGTTTCATGACACTTGATTGGGACGGCAAAATCCGCATGGACTGTTCGTCCCCTTACGCCATGGCTGGACTCATCGGCCTCAAAGACCAATTTGACATCGCCTTCGCCTGCGATACCGATCATGACCGCCATGGCGTCGTAACACGCAGCGCCGGATTGCTGAATCCCAATCATTATCTGGCTACGGCCATCTCCTATCTCTTCACCCATCGTTCAAGCTGGGGTCCACAAGTGGCGGTGGGCAAGACGCTCGTCAGCAGCAGCCTCATTGACCGCGTAACAGCGGATTTGGGACGACGTTTGGTGGAGGTTCCGGTTGGATTCAAATGGTTTGTCACAGGGCTGTTTGACGGATCGCTCGGCTTCGCGGGCGAGGAGAGCGCCGGAGCCGCGTTTTTGCGGCGCGATGGCGGCGTTTGGACCACAGACAAGGACGGCATCATCATGGGGTTGCTGGCAGCGGAGATGACGGCCCGCATGCAAGGCGACCCAGGGGAACTTTACCAGGATCTGACCGTGCGATTCGGCGCTCCTGTTTATGAGCGGATCGACGCTCCCGCTACACCGGAACAGAAAACCATTTTGAAGCAGCTCTCACCCGAACAGGTGAAGGCCGCAGAACTGGCAGGGGAAAAAATCGAGGCCATGCTCTCTGCCGCCCCTGGCAACGGCAGTCCAATCGGCGGCCTCAAAGTGGTCGCGGCGCACGGGTGGTTTGCGGCGCGGCCTTCAGGCACGGAAGATGTCTACAAACTGTACGCCGAGAGTTTCCTGGGAATAGATCATCTGAGAAAAATTCAAGAGGAAGCACGGCAAATCATCGCTCAAGCTCTCGCAGCCACAAGCCCCATTACAACCACTTCCTGACCGTCTACAATGATCTTGCCTGAGCGGCAAGCTCCTATTGCTGTTTTTGTGTGGGATAACCCTCCTGCGTCCAATCCTGCACGAAAGATTGCGGTAAATCGAGCACGCGAATGTTAGTAAGTCCCGCCGTGCGCAGCGCTTCAAACGCGGGACGGATATTCGGACACCGGCTGACAGGACAGCAGCCGCAATATATAACGACTGGGGTATCCTTGGGGATCGAGTGCGCCCAAGTCATAAGCTGTTCGAGGCCAGAGGCCTCCCGGCCGGGTCCTTTGTACAAAGCGCCTGGGATGTGGCCGCCCTTGTATAGGTAGCTGAAGCCTACGCAGACAATCACTGGCCTCTGGTCTTTGGGAAGCGCAAGCTTTTTCGCCAGCGCCTGCGGCGTAATGACTTGAGAAGTATGCCAAGGCACGGTCTGGAACGGGGGAGGGACCGGATAGGACACCGCGTGCATAATGGCAGGAGTAAGGACAGCGCCCAATGTTAGGATTAATATCGGAATAACACGGTCGAGGCTGAAAAGCCGGCGCATAGAGCATCTCCCCCCTTCATCTCTTGGCTTTCTTTGCCGCAGCGATGCTGAAGGCGCTCACGAACCGCCAAGCGGCGGGCGCGAGCCGACGTGCGCCTCTGTTTTCTCTCATACGATTGCGAAGAGCCATAAAATCCTCTGGACGGTCAACATCCGCCAGCGGTGGAAGCAGCGAACATGATACTCCACATGAAAGCAGATTGCGCAGCGTATCTTGCAACGCCCAGTGAGTTCCCCAGCGGACGTTTTTTAATAGCCCGTTTCGCCTGATTCCTCCCGCGCCGCGCCGCAACCCGATCAAATAATAGCCGCCATCCGGGCACGGTCCTAGAACCGACTCGCACCAGCGCAATTCTTCAAGAGCTTGAACCAAGATTTGCGCCGAAAGTCCGGGCGAGTCCGTCCCCATCACGACGGCTCCCTGATGACGCCGCAGCAGGAATCCGAATGCCCGATCGAGGCGTTCGCCCAAGTCTTTGCCGCGTTGCGGAAGAATGCGAACGTGCTTACCGGCTGAAGCCAAACTGTCAGCGCCATCCGCAGCGCGCCCTGTTTTCATAAGATAGAGAGTTGCCTCCCCGCGCAGCGTCTTCAGTTTGGCGAGCGCGTCAGTGAGCAAGGCCTGTTGCAATTCGGCTGCTCCCTTTGCGCCAAGCAGAGGAATGAGGCGTGTTTTGGCAAAACCTGCGCGCGGCAGGCGTGCGAAAATTACGAGAGCGGCGCTCGGTGCATGAAACTCACCACCGCTTTTGCGCAGGGCGTTCGGCAAGAGGTTTTTGCAATCGCTGCGCGGCCGCCATTCCTCGCAGACTTAAGGCCCGGTGTTCGTGGCGGAGCGGCGGATCAGATAAACATCTCTTCGTCTTGAGTCGCTTCCCTCACGCTCGAAGGCCGACGGCGAGAAAACAGTAAATCTAATGCCGTCTGAACTCCTTTAACCACGGCAAAAGCTTCTCGCAGCGGATTCACAACGCCCCGCTGCACCGCGCTCGCCGTCTCCTCTACTTTCGCGATGAGGTCTGTGATCAGCTGATCGACGCGAGCCGCCTGCTGGCGGCTTTTCTCAGTCAGATCATCAAGCGCTTCATCCAGTTGCCCTGTGCGTTCGCGGATGATACGACTTACTTCGGCAATATTGGCCGTGACGATCCGGATTGGCTCGCGGGCGCTCTCGATTATTTCGAGTATTTGCCCAGTCGCAAGATCCACTTGCCGCCTAATATCCCCGCTGGTCCGGGATAGTTCCTGATTGATCCTTTGGGCTAGCAGATAGAAAGCAACCAACACCGCAGCTTGCGTCGCGAGCGCGATTGCAGCGATCACCACGAACACCGTCATCACAGTTCCGTGATCCATCTTCATCCCCAGCCTAAAGCAGTTTGGCCTTGCACCCTAACGCGCCTTGGCCCTTTCTTCCTGATACGCCTGCTTACCAGCTTCCAGAGCGGCAGAGAGCTGTTCCTTCTGCTGCGCAACCAGGTCCTTGGCCTTCCCCACCATCTGTTCAGCCTGTTCCCTGACCTCTTTGCTCTTCGCCGTCACATATTCCTTGCCTTCATTCGCTTTTGCGCCGATCAGATCGCGCGTCTCCTGCCCGGTCTTCGGAGCAAAAAGGAGAGTTATCAGGGCGCCGAAGCTCAATCCTGCTAAGAAGTACGCAAAGCCCGATGTTCCACCATTTCCATTCTCACTCATTGCATAACCTCCTTGCTTGTAACCTTTCAAAAATCGATTGTGTCGCCAGGCCCCGCACGAACGCTATAACTTAACGCGAGAGACGAAGTCCTTGCCTTCTTCCACCAAATCCTCTACCGCGCGGCGGCTCGCGACTCTTAGATTTTCAGCTTCGCGACGCAACGTCTTGCCCTGCACGGCTAAATAATCCCTGCCTTGCTCAGCTTTCCGGCTGATCATTTTTCGTGTCTCTTCACCGCTCTGGGGAGCAAACAAGAGTGTAGCCAAGATTCCAAAACCAATCCCGGCCACAAAGTAGGCAATAGCGCAATTCGATGAACTCTTACTCATGGTATGTCCTTTCCAGCCCCAACGCCCATCTTACATTTTTGGTCTGGATGGACGCAACAAAAACATAAATAAAATCACAATAAATAATATTTAAGGCGGCCAGACTGTTTATTATTTTCAGGCGCTATCGGTACCAGCTAAATGCTGGTGAATAGCTTGCGCTTGCCTGGAATTCACGACTTGGCCTAACTCCTCCGCTGAGAGATTCCGGATGGTTTCGAGGCTTCCGAAATGAGCCAGCAGTTTTTGCGCAGTTCTTTCACCGACGCCTGGAATTTTCACCAAGTCTGAAGTCAGCTCGCGCCGCTCCCGCCGCGAGCGGTGGAAGGTAACGGCGAAGCGGTGCGCCTCATCCCGAATCTGTTGGATCAAGTGCAGCGCGGGGGAATGATGATCCAGCGCGAGAGGCTCATCTTCCCTGCCCAGGGCATAGAGGATTTCTTCTTTTTTAGCGATGGCCGCCATGGGCTGATTAATCACCCGCAGGGATTCTAGCGCCTCTGCGGCGGCGTGCAATTGACCGACGCCGCCGTCGATCAGAATGAGGTCGGGAAACTGCTTCTTTTCTTCGAGCAGCCGCCGGTACCTGCGCCCCACTACCTCCCGCATGCTGGCGAAGTCGTCATTGTGCGGGACGGTCTTGAGGATGAACTTGCGATAATCGGATTTTTTCATCGCACCCTCTTCCCAAACCACCATGGAAGCCACGATATCCGTCCCCTGGATGTGGGAAACGTCAAATGCTTCGATGCGCTTCGGCGGCCGAGGAAGGTCCAGGGCCTGCGAAAGGTTTTCCAGCATCTCGCGCTGAGCAGGTTTAAGAATGCGGAAGCGGCGGTCGAAGGAATGCCGCGCGTTCTTGGCCACTAGCTCCAGCATGGAGCGTTTGGGCCCTGCTTGCGGCGTAAGGATGCGCCGCCGCGAGCCGGACTTTTGGGAGAGGAATTGTTCCAGCGTTTCGCGGTCCTCAAAATCCACCGGGACGTGAACCTCCGCAGGCAGATACTGCTGATCCAAATAAAGCTGTTTGAGCAGCGAGGAGAAGAATTCGGGCGGATCGAAGACGTCCAAGTCCTCCCAGAAAAACTCTCGCCGGTCCACCACGCGGCCGCCGCGCAGATGAAACACGTTCACGGCCACGAGTGGCCCTTCCTGGTGGAAACCGAAGATGTCCACGTCCTCGCCGCGCGCCGTTCCCATCTTCTGGCGCTCGCGAATCTCTTCCACCACACCAATCTGATCGCGCAGGCGAGCCGCCTCTTCATACCGTTCGGCTGCAGAGGCATCCGCCATCTGCTGATGAAGATCCCGCGACAGATCGCTGACCCGGCCTTCAAGCAGCATCCGTACCTGGCGAACGCGGTTAGAGTAGATTTCTGGCGTTGTCAGCCCCTCCACGCAAGGGCCGAGGCAGCGCTTGATGTAATATTGCAGGCACGGACGCGGATGAAAGCGCGTGAGGTCCACATAGCACGAAGGAATGCGGAAGCTGCGGTGGATCAGGTCCGTCAGACGATAAGCCAAACTCGGCGGAAAGTACGGGCCAAAGTAAAGCGCGCCGTCCTTTTTCAGCCTGCGCGTCACATAGACGCGGGGGAAACGCTCCGCCACAGTGAGCTTGACGTAAGGGTAGGTCTTGTCATCGCGCAGCAGGACGTTGTAGCGCGGCTTGAGTCGCTTGATGAGGTTGTTTTCAAGGACGAACGCCTCTGCGTCCGTATCCACCACGATCCATTCCAGGTCGTCCGCCGCTTCTAGCATCCGCTCGCGCTTCACATCCGGAGCGCGCGATTCCTGAAAGTAGGAGCGAACACGCTGCCGCAGCGATGCGGCCTTGCCCACGTAAATGGGCTGCGCCTGCGCGTCCTTGAAAATATAGACGCCAGGAAGGTCAGGAAGCGATTCGGATTTCTGAATGAGTGATGGATTCACGGCAGTGTTTGCCCCACAGCCTTTCATTATGCTCCGTCAGTGCGGGCTTAGAAAGAAGCCAGCCACTATGGGCGATACCAAGCTGCTTACGTAAAACCTGGAGGGTGCGGTTTTGTCAGCCTGCTAGAGAAGCGGGCAGGGCAGATTTTCCCGGATTTCTGAAACCCCGCGACTCTGCTCCGAAAATTAGAGCAGGTCTTTGTTTTCAATTAGGTTTCCGGTGGCGCATCTATGCAAGGGGGCGGCGAGAGTCAAGGGTTTTTTGTAAGTCTTTTCTCTGGCGGCGCGAGCGAGGTCTGCCGAGCCGAGCGAGCGCAGCGACACCGCTCCCTGTGGGCCGAATAATGGCCCTTCTCAACTTTCGTTCAATTTTTGGGGCTGCGAACAGAGCTTCAGCGCACCGGCGCCAAGGGAGTTGTGTGGCTGCGCTCGCATCCCCCCACTTCCCAGTAAGGGGGGCTGCTCGCTCTGCCACACAAAACAAAGACCCGAACGAAGTCATGCATTTTCACTTGA
>Ga0070737_10006588_pt1 | contig 10590 bp, 10 predicted proteins | sample Coa_R1_10_FD_66438 | JGI IMG/M metagenome (GOLD analysis project Ga0070737, IMG submission 66438) | Surface soil microbial communities from Centralia Pennsylvania, which are recovering from an underground coalmine fire - Coalmine... | ecosystem: Environmental > Terrestrial > Soil > Unclassified...
CTGCCGCCGTTTCTGTCGCGCAAGCACCTGCCGTCGCGGCTGGCCAAGCTGCGCGAGATCGAAGGGCTGTCGCCCACGCTGACCCGCGGTCAGGGCACCGAGTTCGACTCGCTGCGTGAGTATGTCGTGGGCGACGACGTCCGGTCGATCGACTGGCGAGCCACTGCCCGGCGCGCCGACGTCGTCGTACGGACCTGGCGGCCCGAACGCGACCGGCGCGTCGTCATCGTGCTCGACACCGGCCGCACGGCTGCCGGCCGCGTCGGCGTCGACCCGACGGCCGGCGATCCGGGCGGGTGGCCGCGGCTGGACTGGTCGATGGATGCGGCGCTGCTGCTGGCGGCGCTCGCGGCCCGCGCCGGCGACCATGTCGACTTTCTCGCTCATGACCGAGTGACCCGTGCGGGCCTGTTCGGGGCGTCGCGGACCGAACTGCTGGCCAAGCTCGTCGATGTGATGGCGCCGTTGCAGCCCACGCTAGTTGAATCCGACTCCGCGGCAATGGTTTCGGCGATCGCTCGGCGTGCCCGGCGTCGCGCGCTGGTAGTTTTGCTGACCGACTTGAACGCCACCGCGCTCGAGGAGGGCCTGCTGCCGGTATTGCCGCAATTATCCGCCAAGCACAAAGTAATCCTTGCGGCCGTCGCCGATCCCCGCGTCGATCAACTGGCCATCGGGCGCGCCGATGCGCCCGCGGTCTACGATGCGGCGGCCGCCGAACGAGCCCGCAATGACCGCCGGGCGATCGCGTCGCGGCTACGCCTCGGCGGTGTGGAAGTGGTCGACGAGCCGCCCACCGAACTGGCGCCGGCCCTGGCCGACCGGTACTTGGCGATGAAAGCCACTGGACGGCTGTGACCCCGACGCCGAGTGGCCAGTTATTGCACGTTTTTGCCGCATCTGCGTGTCACAAGTGGCCACTCGGCGTTATCGAGTCGGGACGACGTCGGGAGCATCGGCGATGTCGCCGGTCTCCCCGGCCCGGGCGGCGCGTCGGCCGAAGTACACGACGTAAGCCAGAAACGTTGCCTCGGCGGCGATTCCGATGCCGACCCGGAGAAACGTCGGCAACGGCGACGGGGTTACCGCCGCTTCGAGCACGCCCGAGACGAAGAGCACCGCCACCAGCCCGACGGCTACTGTGACGATCGCGCGGCCCTGCTCGGCAAGCACCTGCCCGCGCGGGCGATCGCCGGGCGAGATCACAAACCACCCGAGCCGCATCCCCGCGGCGGCGGCCAGGAACACCGCCGTCAACTCCAGTAGGCCGTGCGGAATCAGCAGCCCCAACAGAATTGGGCCCTTGCCGGCCTGGACCATCAGCCCGGCAGCCACGCCGAGGTTGGCCGCGTTCTGGAACAGCACAAACGGGATGGGCAATCCCAACACCACCGCGAACGCGATGCATTTTGCGGCCACCCAGGCGTTGTTCACCCAGACTTGGAGCCCGAACGCCATGGCCGGATGCTCACTGTAGTACGAGGCGAAATCATGGTTCACCAATTCGTCTATGTCACTTGGTGTTCCAATGGTTGCTTGAACCTCCGGGCTCCCCGACACCCAGATCGCGATGACGGCCGTTGCGGCGAAGAACAACACCGCGGTAGCCAGCCACCAGCGCCACGTCCGGTAGGCCACCACCGGAAACCCGACCGTCCAGAACCGGGCGAACTCACCGGCTAGCGGCGCGTGCGCACCGGTGACCGCTGCGCGGGCCCGCGCCACCAGCGTCGAAAGCCGGCCGATGAGCACCGAATCCGAGGACGCCGAGCGCAACATCGACAGGTGCGTCGACACCCGCTGGTAGAGCTCGACGAGTTCGTCGATCTCGTTGCCCGTCAGCCGCCGTCGGTGCTTCACCAAGTGTTCGAGCCGGGCCCAGGTGTCGCGGTGCGCAAGCACGAACGCGTCGACGTCCACCCGGCTCACACTAGTAGCGTTGCCACTATGTCGGAGGTGGTGACCGGGGACGCGGTAGTGCTCGATGTGCAGATCGCGCAGTTGCCGGTGCGCGCGGTCGGCGCGCTGATCGACATCGCGGTGATCTTCATCGGCTACCTGCTGGGCCTGATGTTGTGGGCGGCCACGTTGACCCAGTTCGACGACGCCACCACGGCCGCCATCCTGATCATCTTCACCGTGCTGGTCCTGGTCGGTTACCCGCTCATCCTGGAAACAGCCACGCGGGGCCGCTCGGTGGGCAAGATCGTGATGGGGCTGCGCGTGGTGTCCGACGACGGCGGCCCGGAACGCTTCCGCCAAGCGCTATTTCGGGCACTGGCCTCGGTCGTGGAGATCTGGATGTTGTTCGGCAGCCCGGCGGTGGTGTGCAGTCTGCTCTCGCCGAAAGCCAAACGGATCGGCGACATTTTCGCCGGCACCGTCGTCATCAGCGAACGCGGCCCGAAACTCAGCCCTCCGCCGCCGATGCCGCCGTCGCTGGCGTGGTGGGCGGCGTCCCTCCAGCTGTCCGGCCTGAACGCCGGGCAAGCCGAATTGGCACGCCAATTCCTCTCCCGCGCACCGCAACTCGAGCCAGGGCTGCGTTACCAGATGGCCTGCCGAATTGCCTCAGACGTGCTGTCCCGAGTCGCTCCCCCGCCCCCGCCGGGGACTCCGCCGCACCTGGCCTTGGCCGCCGTGCTGGCCGAGCGGCACCGCCGCGAACTCGCCCGGTTGCGGCTCACCCCGGGTCCTCCGCCGACCTGGCCGACACCGCCGCCGCCCTGGCCGGCACCCGGCGGCGGCGGCTTCACGCCACCCCGGTGACTTACTGCGCCACCGTCACCGCGACAAGGACGATGTCGGCGACCAGGAGCGCCAACGCACACAACGGAACGACGAAACCCCACCGCCGCCGCGCCGTAAAGAACGACACGATGATGGTCAAGGCGGACAGCACCGGCGCGCCATAGAACAACACCCCGAAACCGATCCCGTCGGGACCGAGGTTGGGGCACTCCTTGTCACTGCAGGCAGCGGTGCTCATGACCGCGCCGAGCGTGAAGACCAGCACCACGGCCGCGGCGGGAATCGTCAACAGCGCAAGCACCCAGTTCACCCATAGCCGCAGCCGGCTGTCGCCGCCCGCATCGCGCCGAACCGCCGGTTCGGTGGCGGCGCCGACCTTCACATCGTCGTTCATTCGATGAGTGCTACCCAGCCGGCCATCGCGGATAAACCTTCTTCAGGTTCAGCCCAGCTTTGCTGGCTAATGTGCGCAACCGTGCGACTGGCGCGTGCACTGGACTTGTTGAACTTCTCATTGGCCGACGTGCGCGACGGTTTGGGCCCGTATCTGTCGATCTATCTGTTGCTGACCCACCACTGGGATCAGGCCTCGATCGGATTCGTGATGGCGGTCGGTGGGATCGCGGCGATCGTCGCGCAGACACCGGTGGGCGCGATCGTCGACCGCAGCACGGCCAAGCGGGCACTGGTGATCGCCGCCGCCGTCGCCGTCACCGCCGGATCCTTGGCGATGCCGCTGTTCCCCGGCTTCTACTCGATCTCGATGCTGCAGGCGGTCACGGGGATCGCCGGTTCGGTGTTCGCCCCGGCGCTCGCGGCGATCACCCTGGGCGTGGTCGGTCCGCGGTTTTTCGCGCGGCGGATCGGGCGTAACGAGTCGTTCAACCACGCCGGCAACGCCTCGGCGGCGGCGGCCACCGGCGGCTTGGCCTACTTCTTCGGCCCGGTGGTGGTGTTCTGGGTGCTAGCGGCGATGGCCCTGCTCAGCGTCGTCGCCACCCTGCGGATCCCGGCCGACGCGATCGACCACGACGTGGCCCGCGGCATGGACCACGCGCCGGGGCAGCCACACCCCGAGCCGTCGCGGCTGGCGGTGCTGCTGCACAACCGGCGGCTGATTATTTTCGCCGCGGCGGTGGTGGCCTTTCATTTCGCCAACGCGGCCATGCTGCCGCTGGTGGGCCAGGTGCTGGCACTGCAGAACAAGGATCGCGGCACCGCGTTGATGGCCTCGTGCATCGTCGCGGCTCAGCTGGTGATGGTGCCGGTGGCCTACCTCGCCGGCGCCAAGGCCGATTCCTGGGGCCGCAAGCCGATCTTCCTGGTCGGCTTCGCCGTGTTGACCGCGCGCGGCTTCCTCTACACGCTGTCGGACAACCCGTACTGGCTGGTGGGCGTGCAGCTGCTCGACGGCGTGGGCGCCGGCATCTTCGGGGCGCTGTTTCCCCTTGTCGTGCAAGACGTTACGCACGGCACCGGCCGGTTCAACGTCAGCCTGGGCGCAATCACGACGGCTTGGGGCGTGGGCGCCGCGCTGTCGAATTTCGCGGCCGGCTGGATCGTGGTGACCGCCGGCTACCACGCGGCGTTTCTGTCGTTGGGCGCGCTGGCCGGCGCGGGGTTTGCGCTCTATCTGTTCGTCATGCCGGAAACCGGCCCGTCGGCCAAAAATCTCCCAGCTGACGTTGCATCGCGATAGTTTTCGATATATCGTCGACGCATCGGCAGCGCATCCGGCGCTGCCCTTCCAGAAACGAGACAGAACATGCATGCACCATTTCCCCCGTTCGCGGCGCCGTTCGGGGCGCCGTTCGTCGGCGGCCCCGCCGGTTTCGGCTTCGGCCCGCAGGACCGCCGTGCTCTGCACGAGCAGCGCCGGCAAGCTCGCCGGCAGTTCCGCGATTTTGTCCGCGGCCACGACGCCGGGCACGACGGCCCGTTCGGGCCCGGATTCGGCCGGGGTTTCGGTCCCGGCTTCGGTCCCGGCGGCTTCGGGTTCGGGTTCGGCCCCGGCGCGCGCGGTGGACGCCGCGGCGGTCCGGGCCGGCGCGGGCGGCGCGGTGACGTCCGGGCCGCCATCCTGGTCCTGCTGGCCGAACGGCCGATGCACGGCTACGAAATGATCCAGGAGATCGCCGAACGTAGCCAGGACCTGTGGCGGCCCAGCCCGGGCTCGGTGTACCCGACCCTGCAGTTGCTGGTCGACGAGGGTCTGATCGTCGGCACTGAATCCGAGGGCAGCAAAAGGCTTTTCCAGCTGACCGAGGAGGGCAGGGCCGCCGCCGAGAAGGTCGAAACCCCGCCGTGGGACGAGATCGCCGACGGCGTCGACCCCTCGCACCTCAACTTGCGGGCCGCGGTGGGCCAGCTGTTCGGCGCCGTCGCGCAATCCGCGCACGCGGCATCACCCGAGCAGCAGCAACGCATCATCGAGATCGTCAACAATGCGCGCCGCGAGATCTACACCGTGCTCAGCGAAGACGAGTAACCACCCCCGCGAGCAGACGCAGAATCGCACGCGCGGACCCCGACAAGTGCGATTCTGCGTCTGCTCACCCAGAGACGTCGACCCAGTCCAGCGTGCGCTGGACTGCCTTGCGCCAGCCCGCGTAAGCCGCCTCGCGCTGGTCGTCGCTCCACGACGGCGACCACCGCTTGTCCTCACGCCAGTTGGCTCGCAGGTCGTCCGGGCCGGACCAGAACCCGACCGCCAGGCCCGCCGCATACGCCGCCCCGAGCGCCGTCGTCTCGGCGACCACCGGGCGCACCACGTCGACACCCAGCACGTCGGCCTGGATCTGCATACACAGGTCGTTAGCGGTGATACCACCGTCAACCTTCAAAACCTCAAGGCGCACACCGGAATCCGCGGCCATCGCGTCGACCACGTCGCGGCTCTGGTAGCAAATCGCCTCCAGAGTCGCGCGAGCCAGATGCGCGTTCGTGTTGTACCGCGACAGCCCGACGATGGCGCCGCGGGCATCTGATCGCCAGTACGGGGCGAACAACCCGGAAAACGCAGGAACGAAATACACCCCGCCGTTGTCGTCGACTTGACGGGCCAGCGCCTCGCTCTGCGCGGCGCCGCTGATGATGCCGAGTTGGTCGCGCAGCCACTGCACCGCCGATCCGGTGACCGCGATCGAACCCTCAAGGGCGTAAACGGGTTTGGCGTCGCCGAACTGGTAGCACACGGTGGTCAGCAGGCCGTTGGCCGACCGCACGATCTCCTCGCCGGTGTTGAGCAGCAGGAAATTGCCGGTGCCGTAGGTGTTTTTGGCTTCCCCCTGGTCCAGGCACACCTGGCCCACCATCGCGGCGTGCTGGTCGCCGAGAATCCCGGTGATCGGCACCTCGCCCCCGACGGGCCCGGCCTCCGCGGTGACGCCATACGGCTGCGGCGCCGACGACGGCGCGATCGACGGCAGCATCGCGCGGGGTATCCCGAAAAACGACAGCAGCTCGTCGTCCCAGTCCAAAGTTTCCAGGTTCATCAGCATGGTGCGGCCGGCGTTGGTCACGTCGGTGACGTGCACGCCGCCGCGGGGGCCGCCGGTCAGGTTCCACAACAGCCAGGTGTCGGGCGTGCCGAAGACCGCGTCACCGCGTTCGGCCGCGTCGCGCACCCCGTCGACGTTGTCCAGGATCCACTGCAGCTTGCCGCCGGAGAAATAGGTCGCCGGCGGCAGGCCGGCCTTGCGCCGGATCACGTCGCCGCGGCCGTCGCGGTCCAGCGCCGCGGCGATGCGGTCGGTGCGGGTGTCCTGCCAGACGATGGCGTTGTAGTAGGGCCGGCCGGTACGCCGGTCCCAGACCAGCGTGGTCTCGCGCTGGTTGGTGATGCCCAGCGCCGCAATGTCTTTCGGTGACAGGTTGGTCCTGTTGAGGACCGACGTCAGCACCGACGAGGTGCGCTCCCAGATCTCGACAGGGTCGTGCTCGACCCAGCCGGAGCGCGGCAGGACCTGCTCGTGCTCGAGCTGGTGGCGGCCCACCTCGGCGCCGTCGTGGTCGAAAATGATGCAGCGGGTGCTGGTGGTGCCCTGGTCGATCGAGGCTATGAACTCAGGCGACTCAGCCACGTCGTCCATGATGGCGTATATGGGCACTCGAACATTCGACATTGCGACCATGCCGCGCGGCGGCCCGAACGCCTCCTGTCTGGACCGGCGGCTCGAAACACAGCGTCCGGAATACCTGGACCGCGACGACGTCGACGACCGCAAGCGCGCCGTGGTGCGGTCCCTTGACCGGTTCGGACGCCTGTTCGGCCATCATGAGATGTTCGCCCGGATCGCACTCGAAGAGATCGCCGACGTGGCCGACCCGAAGATCCTCGAACTGGGCTCCGGCCATGGCGGGCTGTCCCGTGCGCTTCTGGAGCAGCATCCGACCGCGCAGGTCACGGTGACCGACGTCGAGCCCGCGTCGGTGGCCGCGATCGCCGCCGGCGACCTGGGCAGCCACCCACGGGCCACAGTGCGCGAGATGGACGCCACCACCATCGACGCGCCGGACGGGTATTACGACCTCGCGGTGTTCGTCATGTCGTTTCACCACCTGCCGCCGCCGCTGGCGTCTCGGGTGTTCGCCGAAGGCACCCGCGCGGCCCGCAAACTGCTGATCATCGACCTGCCCCGGCCGCCGTCACCGCTGCACATCCTGCAGCTGGCGTCGATGCTGCCGTTGACCGTCGTGCTGCCGTTTGCGCACGACGGCTTCATCAGCTCGCTGCGCGCCTATAGCCCCTCGGCGCTGCGGGCGCTGGCCGCCCACGCCGATCCGGCGATCCACGTCGAGCTGCGTGGCGGTGGGCTGTTCAACCTTCCGGTGCGTCCACGTCCGCAAATCGTGGTGGCATCGCGTCGTTAATCGGTGAAGGGATCGCGCACAGTGACCCCTTCAAACTTGCGGAAGTCGCGGTCGTGGGTCCATATCGTCGAGATGCCGTGCTGACGCATCAGCGCCACCAGATGCGCATCGGGAACCAGGTTGCCGCGCGGGTTGACGGTGTCTGCGACCCGTCGATACGCCGGCCAAAATCCGTCGATCTCGCCGACCAGTCGCACGTGTGGTTGGAAGACGAACTGTTCAACGTTGTCTGCCGCGGCGGTCGGCGTGAGCGGCGCGTCCAGCAAGGCGGGATGAGTGACAATCCGCAGATAGCTCAGTGCAACCGGCCACAGCAGATAGACCAGGCTCGGTCCCGCCAGAAACTGCTCGACGAGCGCCTTGGCCCGATCGTGAAAAGGGCTGGCGCGATGCGTCGCGTACACCAGCACGTTGACGTCGAAGGTCTCGCTCATTGACGGTCCAGCACCGCCCAGACAGCATCCTTGTCGTCGAGATCGACGCGTGGGCGCAGGTCCGCGGTCGTCCAACTGATCTCCACCGTCGGGCGAGGACTGGTCGCAAGCGCCTGCGCCAGTAGTTCTGACACGAGCTGCCCCAACGTTTTGCGCTCCTCGCGCTGACGTCGCTTCAATGCGCGCAGCACATCGTCATCGATGTCGATCGTGGTCCGCATACATCAGATGCTAGCTGGCTACGCATCTGATGCGCAGTGTTGTCGCAAGTCGCGGATCTCGGCCTTGTGTGAATTCCGCCTCATGCCGATCTGGTTGCGCGAGCCGTAACGAACCGGTTGCATCGGCGTTGTGGGCGAAGAGGTCGAGCGGACCGAATACAACCACGCGCACCGGCAGGAATACCGCCGCAAGGTGCAGTTGTGTCTCGACGTGTTCGAGACGATGCTGGCGCAGTCCAGTTTCGACTTCGACCGCCCGCTGACCGGGATGGAAATCGAGTGCAACCTGGTTGACGGCGATTACCAGCCGGCGATGGCGAACCAAAACGTGCTTGCCGAGATCGCCGACCCCGCTTACCAGACCGAACTGGGCGCCTACAACATCGAATTCAACGTGCCGCCCCGGGCGTTGCCGGGCCGCACCGGGATCGAGCTGGAAGCCGAAGTTCGGCAGAGCCTGAACGTCGCCGAAACCAAAGCCAACGCCTACGGCGCCCACATCGTGATGATCGGGATCCTGCCGACACTGATGCCCGAGCATCTGCACGGCGGTTGGATGAGCGAGTCGACGCGGTATGCGGCCCTCAACGACTCGATTTTCCGAGCTCGCGGCGAGGACATCCAGATCGACATCAGCGGTCCCGAGCCGCTCAGCCTGCATTCGGCCACCATTGCTCCCGAATCCGCCTGCACCAGTATGCAATTGCACTTGCAGGTGTCCCCGGCCGATTTCGCCAACAACTGGAACGCCGCGCAGGTGCTGGCCGGGCCGCAGGTGGCACTCGGCGCCAACTCGCCGTACTTCTTCGGTCATCAGCTGTGGGCGGAAACCCGCATCGAATTGTTTACGCAGGCCACTGACACCCGACCCGACGAGTTGAAAACCCAAGGGGTGCGACCACGGGTGTGGTTCGGCGAGCGCTGGATCACCTCGATCTTCGACCTGTTCGAAGAGAACGTCCGCTATTTCCCGTCGTTGCTGCCGCAGGTGTCCGACGAAGACCCGGTGGCCGAATTGGCCGCCGGGCACACGCCGCAACTCTCGGAGCTGCGTCTGCACAACGGCACGGTGTACCGCTGGAACCGGCCGGTATACGACGTCGTCGACGGCCGGCCCCACCTGCGGGTGGAGAACCGCGTGCTGCCCGCCGGCCCCACGGTCGTCGACATGGTGGCCAACGCGGCGTTCTACTACGGCATGCTGCGCACCCTGTCCGAGGAAGACCGCCCGCTGTGGACCAAGATGAGTTTCGCTGTGGCAGAACGCAATTTCCTCGAGGCGGCACGACACGGTATGGGCGCCAAAGTGTACTGGCCGGGCCTGGGCGAAGTGAGCGCCGACGAACTCGTGCTGCGCCAGCTGCTGCCTATGGCCGACGAAGGCCTGCGGGCGTGGGGTGTCGCGGCCGACGTTCGCGACCGGTTCCTCGCCGTCATCGAGGGCCGCGCGAAAACCGGTCGCAACGGCGCGACCTGGCAGGTGTCGACCGTGCGGGCACTTCAGGAGCACGGGATGCCCAGGCCCGTGGCGCTGGCCGAAATGCTGCGGCGCTACTGCGATCACATGCATTCCAATCAGCCGGTGCATACCTGGGCGCAGGCCACGTGACGAGCGTCAGGCAATGGGCTCTGCGAGAACACCCGGGGACGGACGATCGGCGATTTTGACGTCGGAGGCGGCGCCTGCCGCGATGGTGGCGGCTTCGCCGCGGGCCAGGGCCGCAGTCGCGACAACAGCCACTACTACCGCTGCTGCCAGCACACCCATTTCCGGACCATCGGCGTTCAGGGTCTCACCAAGCACCCCTACACCGAGCACTGACGCCACCATCGGCTTGGCCACGTACATCGTGGGCAACGAGGCGGTCAGCGCACCGGCGCGAAACGCCGACTGCTGAAAGACCATCCCGGCCAATGCGGCAAGTATCCAGGCATAGAACTCGGGCGCAGCCAGTACCGCGCCAAACCCGTGGTGTCCCAGCAGCACGACCACGCCCTTGGTCAGCACCGCGAACAACGCCAGAGACGAACCCGCGACTACCGCCAGCAGCACCGGCGCGGGCGGACGACCCCGCCATATCCGTGCGCCCAGCACGCACAGCGCCAGCAGCGGACCCATCACCAATGCCACCACCGTCCACGCGTCCAGCGAACCGCGCGCGTGCCCGGCGGCAGGGTCGCCAACGATGACGACCACCGCCAACGCAACCGCGAGCACCGCCGCCCACAGCCATTCCCAGCGAGTCACCCGATCATGGGTCAGTCGCGCATAAATCGGCAGGGCGAACAGCAGAGCGGTCACCTGCAGTGCG
>Ga0070737_10006589_pt1 | contig 10589 bp, 10 predicted proteins | sample Coa_R1_10_FD_66438 | JGI IMG/M metagenome (GOLD analysis project Ga0070737, IMG submission 66438) | Surface soil microbial communities from Centralia Pennsylvania, which are recovering from an underground coalmine fire - Coalmine... | ecosystem: Environmental > Terrestrial > Soil > Unclassified...
GCCTGTTCCGGATCAGGGCGTTCAGCGCCGGCAACCTGGCCAGCCTCCTCGCCGCCCTCGGCCGCGGCGGGCTGCAGCTCATGCTGGTCATCTGGCTGCAGGGGATCTGGCTTCCCCAGCACGGCTACAGCTTCAGCGTCACCCCGCTTTGGGCGGGCATATACATGATGCCTCTCAGCCTGGGGCTGCTGCTCATGGGGCCGGTGTCGGGGGTCCTGGCGGACCGGCTCGGGGCGAGGGGCCTCTCGGTCGCCGGCGTCAGCCTGGCCGGCGCGGCTTTCCTGCTCTTGGAGTTGCTGCCCATGAACTTCGGCTACGTGTGGTTCGCCCTGCTCATCTTCGTCTTCGCTCTCGGCAACGGGCTGTTCTTCGCCCCCAACCAGGCGGCGATCATGAACAGCCTCCCGCCGCAGCGGCGCGGTGCTGGGGCTGGGATGACCGTGACGTTCTTCAACTCGGCGACCGTCCTGTCGATGGGCCTCTTCTTCACGATCGTCACCCTCGGCCTCGCGTCGAGCCTCCCCGGGCACATGCTCTCCGGTCTCACCGCGGCAGGCGTCAGCCCGTCCGCGGCGCGCATCGTCGCCCACGAACCGCCGATCGGCAGCCTCTTCTCCGCCTTCCTCGGCTACAACCCGGTCCAGCAGCTCCTCGGGCCTCTAGGCGCTCTGTCCCACCTCCCCGCCCGCCAGGTCGCCTACCTGACCGGCCGTTCGTTCTTCCCCCGCCTGATCCAGGGATCCTTCGCCAACGGCCTGCACCTGGCCTTCGACTTCGCCGCCGGCGCGATGGCCGTTGCCGCGGTGGCCTCTGCCATGATCGGAGGCCGGCCGGTGGTCGCCGAGGACGTCGAGGTCGTGTACGTCGGCACCGGCGCGGGGGTCGCGGCTCTGGGCCCCGACACGGTGGAGGAGCTCGAATAGCCCTGGTGGACACGCTTTTCGACCTCACCGGCCGGGTGGCGCTCGTCACCGGTGCGTCGTCGGGTCTCGGCGAGGGGATCGCCCGGACCTTGGCCGGAGCCGGGGCGAGGGTGGCGGTCGTCGCCCGACGCCGGGAGCGCCTGGATCCGCTGGCAGAAGAGATCGGGGGGTTGGCCGTCGCGTTCGACCTGAACGACGTCGAGCGCCTCGGCGCCGTCGTCTCCCGGGTGGCCGACGGGCTCGGCCCGCCGGAGATCCTCGTCAACGCGGCGGGCAACATCTTCAGCCACGACAGGGCGGAGGACGAGGCTCTCGACGACGTCTGGCGGACCCTGACGCTCAACCTCGTCGCCCCCTTCCGCCTCTGCCAGGAGACCTTCCCTCACATGGTCGCGGCGGGCCGGGGCTCGATCGTCAACATCTCGTCCATCGGCGGGATCGTCGGCGTGCCCGGCATCCCCCAGGCCTCCTACGCTGCTGCGAAGCGGGGGCTGTCCGGCCTCACCGCCGAGCTCGCCGTTCAGTGGGCGAGGCACTCCATCCGGGTCAACACCCTCGCCCCCGGCTTCTTTCGCAGCGAGATCACCGGGGACCTCTTCGACAGCGAGCGCGGCTCCGATTGGCTGAAGCGCAACACCCCCCTTCCCAAGGAAGGGTCCGTCGACGACCTCACCGGGGCGGTGCTGTGGCTGGCGAGCGACGCCGGACGCTACGTGACGGGCCAGACGATCGTCGTCGACGGAGGCTGGACTGCGCGTTGAGGCGCGCGGCGACGGTCAGGACTGACGGACGGGGGGGACCGCCGGCCGCGGGATCTCCGCTTCGACGCCGACCCGGGCGCCGTCGAAGCAGACCAGGCCTCTCACCGCCTCCGCCTCGGGGAGCGGATCCTCGTAGGACCACGCGGCCTCGGCTACCACCCTGCCGCCGGCGTGGGCGTCCCAGTAGGTCGCCGTTCCCTTGTAGGGGCAGTAGGTGGTCTTCGAGGAGGCCACCAGCTCGCAGTCGCGAAGTCGCGACGGGCTGACGTAGAGCAGCGGCTCGAGCGACGTCTCGTACACGCCGACTGTCTCGCAGGTGTCGACCACCACCACGCCGGCTACCTCCACCCGGAGCCGCCTGCGGGTGGGCACGCAGTCGACCCGGTGGTAGGGGTTGCGGGGGTGGAGGAACACCCGCTGCTCTTCCTCCCACCACTCGTCGGCGTCGTCCCAGGCGACCGCCACGTAGCCTTCCAGCTCGGGCACCGCGCTGCAGGCGCAGCTGACCGCCTCGGCGGGGAAGGCGTACTCGGGAGGCCCCCCGGGGCGGTGCACCAGCACCACCGCCTCGCAGTCGACGACCACCTCGCCCCCGGCGACGCCCCGCACCCGCCTGCGGAACGGCTCGACGTACACCACAGGTTGAGGGATCGCAGGCACGAAACGCCCCGCCGGCGCCGCCGTCAACGGCCCCTTCCCCGAGGTGAGGGTCACAGCAGCACCTCGGGTGCCTTTGTCCCGACCGGAATCTCGAAGCCGCGCACCATGCAGTCGGCTGAGAACGACGCCAGGAGAGCTCCGTCCTCGTCGTGCACGCGGCACTCCGAGTGCGTCATGCCGTCGCCGGCGAAGGTCGAATGATGGTGGTAGAGCATCCACCGGTCCGCCCGGACGGGGGAGTGCAGGGAGAGGGTGATCGCGTTGACCGCCGTCGACAGCGCCAGGTGCGCCTGGTCCTGACCTCTCCCGGGGTGGGGACGGAGGGCCGCCGCTATCGACATGTGGCCGGTGAACTGGGCGAGGAGGCCGGTGTGCAGGCACCGGTCGTCGGGGAGGCGGTCGTGGCGGACCCACGCGTCGATCACCGGCGGCCCGGTTGGGGCCTCGGGGTCGCCGGTGTAGGCGCCTTCCGCCACCCTGATCTCCCTGCCCGAGACGCCCATGTCGACCGGCTCGCACTTCTCGGGCGGGGGGACCGGAGGCGGCTCCACACTGTGTCTCACGACATCGGGCGCGGTGGCGTCGAGGAGCAGCGTGCCGCTGGCGCGCAGCCGGCCCTCCTGGCCGACGTCGACACGCAGCGCGGTGAACGTCCGCCCGGCACTGAGCTCGGTCAGCCCGAACTCGAGCGGAGACTCGGTGCTCGCCGCCCGAAGGAACACCATGTGCGCCGAGACGGGCCGGCGGGCCGGGGAGTGGCGACCCGCGGCGACGACCGCCTGGGCGAGCATCTGGCTGCCCTCCACCACGGACCTCCCGTTGCTGTCACCTCTGGTGACACTAAAATATCGCAGGTCGCCGGCCGGTCGCACGTCGAGGATGTCCAGCAGGTCAGCGACGTCACCCCAACGCATCCGGCGCGCCCCACGTGGTTCAGGTCAGCTTCCCGGTGAGGAAGCGGGCGATGTCCGTCGCCGCCGGGAACGACCCCGTGATACCCGAGCTGATGTAGCCGGCGTCGCTGATGATCGTGATCCCGCTGATGGCCGAGGCGGCGTCGCTGCACACGAACACGAGCGGGTAGGCCTGCTCCATCGGCGTGGACGCCTCGATCCCCGTCTCGGAGCGGTAGTCGGAGCCGAATCCGAGCCACAGCTCCTTGTTGGCCTGGGCGAGCGGGGTGTCCGTCGGCCCGGGGCAGATGGCGTTGATGCGGATCCCCCGCTTCAGGAATGGGTAGGCCTGGCGGGCGACGTAGGCGCAGATGGCCTGCTTGCTCCAGAGGTAGTCGGCGTGCCCGTTGTCCTCGATCCACTTGGCGGCAGAGTCGAAGTCGGGGGTGTCGAGGTACTCCCGCAGGGCGTCGAGGTTGGACTCCCATCCGAGCCCGGCGGCGGAGGAGATGAAACCGATCGCCGACCCTCTCGGCAGGGCGTCGGCGTCGAGGAGACGGTCGATCAGGTGCCTGTGGCCGATGAAGTTGATCTTCTCGATCCCAGGTGTGCCGTCGGCGACGCCGGCGCACGAGAAGAGGGCGTGCACAGGGGCGCCGCACTCGTCGACCGCCTGATCGATCGAGGACTTGTCGGCGAGGTTCACCCGGATGAACCTGGCCCCCTCGAGGGAGGTGTCGGCTATGTCCATCACCACCACCTCGGCGCCGGCGTCGAGGGCGAGCTCGGCCACGGCAGCGCCCATCCCGGTGGCTCCCCCAACGACCAGGGCACGCTTGCCGTCGTAGCGGAAGGCGTCGAACAAAGTCATGTTGCCTCCTTGTCGTTCTCGTCGACCCTGTAGTCGATTGGCACAGCCGGCTCCGACGCCCGCCCGTGCCAGCCCGTCGAGGCTCTCACCGGGGGACCTCGCCGGGGCCCTGGCCCGGACCCCGGGGCACCTGGCTGAACGGCACGTCCCGGTCGAGGGTGCGCTCCCTCGGCATGCCGAGGACCCTCTCGCTGATCACGTTGCGGGCCATCTCGGTCGTGCCCCCGCCGATGCACGGCGCCTGGCGCATCAGGAACTCCACACCGGCCCCGGCAGCGTCGCCGTCCGCCGCCCCCCAGGCGGCGCCGGCGGGTCCGGCGATCTCGAAGGCGATGGACCTGGTGCGGGCGACGGCGAGCCCGTTGAAGAGCCGGCCGACCGCCGCCGCCTGGTCGGGTATGCGGCCGCTGCGGATCCCCCGGGCCAGGCGTTCCTGCAGGCTGGCACCGACGAGCTGGAGCATCCGCGCCTCGCCGACGAGGTCGACGACCCGGGGGTCCTCCCGCCGACCGACCGCCCGGGCTACTGACCCTGGCGACCGGGTGACGCCCCCGTGGGGGGCGTCGGGCGGCCGGGTGACGAGGGGGGAGTTGTAGAGCATCCGCTCGTGGAACATCCACCTCGTCCCCACCGTCCAGCCCTGGTCGACCTCCCCGACGCGGTCGCTGTCGGGCACCCGGACGTCGGAGATGAACTCCTGGCAGAACTCCTTGTTCCCGTCGAGCATCTCGATCCTGTGGATCTCGATGCCGGGCTGGTGCAGGGGCAGGATGAAGACGGTGAGCCCCCGGTGCTTGGGCACCTCCCAGTTGGTCCTGGCCAGGCACAGCCCCCAGTCGGACCACCACGCCCCCGTCGTCCAGATCTTGGAGCCGCTGAGCACCCACTCGTCGCCGTCGCGCACAGCCGTCGTCTGCGCCGCCGCGACGTCGGACCCGCCGGTCGGCTCGGACAGGAGCTGCATCCACAGCTCCTCCCCTTTGAGCATGGCGGGGATGTGCCGTCGCTTCTGCTCCTCGGTGCCGAACTCGAGGAGAACCGCCGCGCACGGGGTGAACGTGGGCACCTGGATCCGGCTCGGCCACTCGTAGCCGCGCAGCTCCTCGTTGAAGGCCTCCTGATGGGCGCGCGACAGGCCCCGGCCGCCGTACTCCTCGGGGAAGCAGATTCCGGCGAAACCGGCGTCGAAGAGCATCCGCTGGAGCTGCCTCTCCCGCGACATTCGGGATAGCTCGTCGTCCTCGCCGAGGGTGCCGGCGCCCGGCAGCGGCGTCCTCGGTTGGAGGTTCGCCCGTATCCACTCCCGCGCCCGGGACCGGAACGCCTCTAGGGTCTCACCCATCGGCGGTCTCCCCTAGCCGGGCGCGGTGGTCGGCGGGCGTTCCGAACAGCATGCGGTCGAGGGTGACGCGCCGCAGGAACAGGTGGAGGTCGTGGTCGAAGGTGACCCCGATGCCTCCGTGCAGCTGCACGCATTCCTGGAGCAGCTCCGTGCCGTATTGGCCGACGTACGCCTTCGCTGCGCTGGCCTGCTCGGCTGCGTCCGCCCGCCCCACGGCGACGGCGGCGGCGGCGGTGTCGGTGATGGCGTGCGCCGCCTCCAGCCAGGACTTCATGTCGGCGAAGCGGTGTTTGAGCGCCTGGTAGGAGGCCAGAGGACGCCCGAACGAGTAGCGGTCGAACGCCCAGGCGACGGTCATCTCGAAGGCCCGCTCCATGGCGCCCACCGATTCGGCGCAGGCGATCACGGCGGCGACCCGAAAGAGGCGTTCGACGTCGGCGGCCGCCGAGCCAGGCGTTCCGACCACCGCGTCGAGCGGGAGCCGGACACCGTCGAAGCGCACCGAGTAGAACCGGCGTGTCAGGTCGACGCCGTCGAGAGCTTCGACGGTCACGCCCTCGACGGATCGCGGCACCAAAACCTGGGTCGTCCCGCCGCCGGTGCGCCCGGCCACCAGCAGGTGCTCCGCCTGCGCGGCGGCCTCCACGGGCCGGGCCACCCCGTTGACGACCACGTTCCCACCGTCGACCAGGATCTCGAGCCGCCCGCCGGGGGCTTCCTCCGCGCACCACGCGCCGATCGCGCTCCCCTCCACCAAACCGGCGAGCACCGCCTCGTGGGCGCCTCCCGCCCCGGTGGACAGGGCGGCGGCGACCAGGTTGGTGGGCACCAGTGGCCCGGGCGCGGCGTGACGGCCGAACTCGTGGGCGATCAGCGTGAGGTCCACCAGGCCCTGCCCGCTGACCGAGCCGCCGCCGGCGCTCTCCCTGGCGAGGAGAGCCACCCAGCCCAGGTCGGCACCTCTCCGCCAGAAGCTGCGCTCGAAGCCGTCGGGGTGCTCACGCAGCTTTCGGACGTCTGCCAGAGGAGCCTCGTTGGCGAGAAAGCGGCAGGTCGTTTCCCTCAAGGACTCCTGCTCGGGGGACTGTTCTAGGAGCATGCCGCCCTCAGAACGTGTCGCGAAAGTGGAGCTTGGGAGAGAGCGGACGGTCGTTCCCTTGTCATTCAAAGGCTCTTCCATGCCAATGGAGTGCGATTCGAACGGCCGTCCGCTCTCTCCACGCGAGTTTCGCGACACGTTCTCGGAGAGCCGGGCTGCCGGCGGGGCGCGCCGCCTTGTTGTGCGGGTCGGCCTTGCCGGCGGGGCGCGCCGGCTCCCTCCATTGGTCCGCTCGCCGGCGGGTGTCGGTGGTGGGCGTCGCGACGGTTCATCGTTCGGAGATCTCGTCCGCACGATCTCGGCGGACACCACGATTCAACCTGACACGAGTGTCATAGTCAAAGCCGGCGCCCGACCGGCAGCGCCGAGTCGGTCCACTCGCGCGGCGGGACCGCTCAACTGCGTTCGCTCTGGGTGACGACGACCGACGGGATGCTGGCTGTCGGTCCCGCTCGCAGAACGGCGTCCACGACGCCCACGAGGTCCTCGACGTCGAGGAACGTGTCACTGAGGTAGCCCCGCGCCGTCCAGAGCGGGCCCAGCTCGGCGGCGAGGTCCCAGTCCCACGAGTCGGCGAAACCGGTCGCGCCTTCCCCGGCGCCCCCGGTGCAGTTGCCCACGACCAGGCGGGTGAACCCGACGTCGGGATGCTCGGTCCGCCACGCCTCCACGAGCTTCTCCAAGGCGGCCTTGCTGACCACGTAGGCGCCGAGCCCGGGCCACGGCGGCGTGTGCGAGGCGCTGACCGAGGAGAGGTACACGGCCCGTCCCCGCGATGCCCGCAGGTGGCCGAGCGCCGCCGCAGTCACCAGCGACGCCCCGGTGACGTTCGTGGCGAACACGGTGGCCCAGGTCCCGGCGTCGACGTCCTCTATCCGCGCCAGGGGACCGACCGCCGGCGTGTACACCAGCGCCTCCACGCCGCCCAGCCCCGCCGCCGCCTCGTCGAGCGCCCGTCGGCACGATTCCTGGTCGGTCACGTCGCAGCGCACGGCGAAAGAGTCGCCGCCCGCCTCCTCGGCGGCCGCACCCAGACGGTCCAGCCGCCGGGCGAGGAGCGCCACTCGGGCGCCCCGGCGCGCGAGGCCCACAGCTATGCAGCGGCCCAGCCCGCTGGAGGCCCCCACGACGACAGCCTTCATCCCGACAGTATCTCCGAACAAGGCGGGGCGAGGCACAGTTGACCGCCCCGGCCGACCCGGGTCAGGACCCGGTGAAGGTGGGTTTCTCCTTGGCGAGGAAGGCTTCCACGGCGATCCGGTTGTCTTCGGTGAACTGCGTCATCGTCTCGAACGCCGACGCCCTGTCGATCACCACGTCCGCTGTCGCCTTCAGCGCCGCGTTGATGGCCGCCTTGGTGTACCTGATGGCGTACCTCGCACCAGACGCCAGGCGGCGGGCCATGTTGTCGACCACCTCGTCGAGCTGCTCGTCGGGCACGGCTTCGGTGATGAGGCCGATCGTCTCGGCTTCCGATCCCCGGATCGGGTCCCCGGTGAGCAGGTAGCGCCTCGCCCTGGCGTACCCCACCAGCTGCGGCCAGAGGGCGGCCCCGCCGTCGGCGGCGACGAGCCCGGCGGCGACGTGAGGATCGGAGAAGACCGCGTCGGTCGACGCGTACACCAGGTCGCAGTAGAGGGCGAGGGAACAGCCGAGCCCTACCGCGGCACCACGCACCTTCGCGATGATCGGCTTCTCCAGCGCGAGCAGGCTGTGCTGAATTCTCCGGTTGGTGCGGTTGGTGGACCTGGTCAGGACGGGATTCCTCCACTGGTCCCGTATCCAGTTCATGTCCCCGCCGGCGGAGAAGAAGCTGCCGGCCCCGGTGAGGATCGCGACGTCGCAGCCGTCGTCGAGGTCCAGATCGGTGAAGATGGTCCCCAGCTCCTCGTGCAGCTCCTCGTTCATGGCGTTCCTGGCTTCGGGGCGGTTGATCGTCACGGTGACGATGCCCCCGTCGCTGCTGACCCGAAGCGCCCGGTAGCGGCTGTAATCCATGCGAATACCTTGGCACACCCCGCGCGAGCGGGTTCCGTGATCGCAAGCTGGGGCGGTGCTGCCTCGGCGGCGAGGCTTTTCGGCCCAACCGTCCACTCGCCTGCGGCCAAGCGGCCACCTCTGGACACTTTGGTCAAATATTTCGACCGAAGTGTCCAATCACCAAGGTTCGTGTCGTGAGCAGTGGACACTTTGGCAAACAGGGGGTGCGCCGCCCCGCGGGAAGGCACGCCGACGGGGCATCGACACGGGAGAAGGACCGGCCAGGGCGCCAAACGGTGCGGCGCCGCCAGCCCTAGCGTCCGGCTCGCGTGTGCTTGAACTCGTTCAGGTCCGGCCAGCCCTCGAGCATGTCCAGGACGCGGTCGACCGTCGCCACCGCGGCAGCACCGTCGCCCGGCCGGTTCATCAGCCGCACGAAGACCGCCTTTCCGCCGGCTATGAAGGTCGGCACGCCGAAAAGGTCGTGCTTGTCGACGGCGTCGACGTGCTCGGCGGCGAGGACCTCGAGTGGCTTTCCGCTGTCCACATCGCCGAGGACGCCGGCCCCGTCGACGCCAGCGGCGTCGAGCACCCCGCCTACGACCGAGCGGTCCCTCAGGTCGAGAGCGCGATCGTGCCGTGCGGCGAACAGCGCCCTGTGCACGGCGGGGAAACTTTCGGGTAGCCCGTCCCGTACGACGATTCCCGCCAGGTTGGCCAGGAGTCCCGGGTAGCGTTCGGGCTCCTCCCAGACGGGCGTTCCCCCGTCTTCGACGTGCGCCTGGTCGAGCGAGAAGGCAGAAAACCTGACGTCCCAGTCCGCCCCGGCTTCCAGCCCAGCCAGGAGGTGCTCGTGGACGTTACGGGCGAACGGACAACGGTAGTCCCAGGTGACGGCGAAGGATCTGGTCACGCGGTTTCTCCACTCACTGGTCGGCAGGGTACCGGCAGGTCCATCCGTGTCGGCGGGCGACAGCGTCGGACGGTTCGCTAGTCTCGCCGCATGCTCCAAGCCGGCACCGAAGCGCCAGACTTCCGGCTGGCCGACCAGGACGGCGTCGAGGTCTCCCTCCGGGATCTGAGGGGCCGTTGGGTCCTGCTGTGGTGGTACCCGAAGGCTTCGACCCCTGGCTGAACCATCCAGGGACAGGGCCTGCGTGACAGGTCCGCTCTATTCGAGCAGGCGGGCTGCGTGGTGCTCGGCGCCTCGTTCGACGCGCCGGCGGACAACAAGGCCTTCGCCGAGGCGCAGCAGTTCGGGTTCCGCCTGCTGTCCGACGTGGACCGGCAGGTGGGGGCCGCCTACGAGGTGGTGCGTCCCGCCGGTGACCAGTACGCCGAGTTCCCGATGAGGATCGCCTATCTGATCGATCCTGACGGGATCGTGCGGCGTTCCTATTCCGTCAGCGACGTAGCGGGGTTCGCCGACTTGGTGCTGGAGGACCTGGGCCGATTGCAAAGAGCCTGATCCCCGGCCGCACGAGGGGACCCGGTCGCCCCGGCCGCGACCCCGCGGGCGCACCTGGCGCAGCCGTGAAACCCATGCGACCGGCGATCGCCGCCCACCCGGAGGACGCCTCGGCGGTGGCCGCCGAGCTCAAGGCCCGGGTCGGCCAGGTGGCCCGCGGCGCCGCCCGGGCCGCGGTGCTCGGCGTGAGCGATGGGCTGGTCACCAACCTGTGCCTGATCCTCGGCCTGACCGGCGCCAACGCCACCGCTTCGGCCGTGGAGCTGGCGGCTCTGGCCAGCCTCCTGGCCGGCGCCTTCTCCATGGCCGCTGGCGAGTGGATCTCGGTGCGCAGCCAGGTCGAGCTGTTCGAGAGCCTGATCGGCGGGCTGCGGCGCCTGATCGAACGCAACCCGAGGGCCATCCTCGACGAGCTCACCGCCAGTCTGGAGCAGGCCGGCTTCGGGAGGGCGACGGCGCAGGTCGCCACCACCGAGCTGCCTCTCGACGAGCCTCGCTTCCTTCGATTCTGCTCGATGAACCTATTCGGCATCGACCCGGACAGTCTCGGCTCCCCTCTTGCCGCGGCGACGAGCTCCTTCGGGCTGTTCGC
>Ga0070737_10006590_pt1 | contig 10589 bp, 10 predicted proteins | sample Coa_R1_10_FD_66438 | JGI IMG/M metagenome (GOLD analysis project Ga0070737, IMG submission 66438) | Surface soil microbial communities from Centralia Pennsylvania, which are recovering from an underground coalmine fire - Coalmine... | ecosystem: Environmental > Terrestrial > Soil > Unclassified...
CCACGCGGCGGATCAGCCGGTCACCCGACACCAGGAGTTGCGAAGAGGTATAGATTTGAGAGGAAGAGCCTTTCGACTGGAGGATGTTGATGACCTGGTTGATCTTCGAGTTCAGGTCAGGCATCTGCTGGTTGAACTGGGCCGCCTGCGACGCGGAATCGAGCACCGCATCCTTGTTGGCTTCGATGCTGCCGAGATCCTTGCTCAACTGATCCCAGGATTTCGTCAGCGCACTCACCGAACCGCCCATGCCGATCGCGTTGCCGTAGGCCGGCAGCCCTGTGGCCGCGTCACCCTGGCTCAGGTGCTGCACGGCCGCGGCGATGGCCGCACGTGTGCTCGTGAGCTCCTTGAAGGCGTCGATGTTGCCGTTGGCCGCCTGCAAGGCGAAATTTGCGACCTGCTGCGAGTTCACCTGAATCTGCGTGGTGAGCTGCGCCGCCGCGCGGTCCTGGCCGTCGTGCCGGTTGAGCAGGAAGAAATCGACGCCCGCCAAGACGATCGCCGCCAGCAGCAGGATGATAAGCCAGGTCTGCAGGGACGCGCCCTTGCGAACCGCATCGGAATTCGCGCTCATGATTCGCACCTCATTGCCATGTTGGTCGCTTGCATCGTGATTGCACCTTCAAATCACCGCATTCATATCCCCGCGTGCTGGAATTCCGGCGCATGCGTCAGCTCCACCATACTGAACCGGCCCAGCCGCACCGCGCCCAGCGTCACGTTCTCGGTGACGAACCGCGCGAGACTCGGGTCGGCTTCGCCTTCCGCGTCGGCTCGATCGGCGTCGGTCAGGTTGCGCTGGCCGATCAGCTCGTCCACCAGCAGGCCGACGTTGCCGCCGCCCTGCTTGACCACCAGCACGCGTGCGCGGCCGGTGACGTGGGTGCGCTGCTCGAACAGGAATTGCTTGAGATCCACCAGCGCGATCAGGTTTCCGCGCACGTTCGCGACCCCCAATAGCCACGGACGGGTCGCGGGGATGCTGGTGACCGGCGGCGGCGACATCAGGATTTCGCTGATCTCGTCGATCCCGCTGACGAAGTGACGATCGCCGACGCGGAAGCCGATCGCGCGCCACAGGCCGGGCGCTTCGATCTGCTCCGGCAGGCCGGGATCGTGTGCAAGGCTGCGGCGCTCGTAGTCGGCCAGCAGCGCGTACGCACCCTGCGGTTGTGTTCCGACCGCGGGTTCTCCCGTGACGGCGGTGTTGCCGCGCGCCAACTCGCGCTTGCGCGAGTCCGATCCTGCACGGGGGTGCCTTTTGGTCATCGACTGCCTCAGCCGCTCGCGGAAAGGTGCTTGCTCACGTGGGCCACCAGATCCTTTTCGCTGACCGGCTTCACCAGCACGTCCTTCGCGCCCTGGCGCATGCCCCACATGCGATCGGTTTCCATGCTCTTGGTGGTGACGATCAGCACCGGAATCGTGCTGGTCTCGGGATCCTTGGTGAGGCTGCGGGTCGCCTGAAAGCCGTTCATGCCGGGCATGATCACGTCCATCAACACCAGGTCGGGCTTCGCCTTGTGCGCGGCATCGATGCCGGCCTCTGCCGTCGCGGCGGACGTGACCGTGTGCCCGGCCCGTTCGAGGGCACCGGAAAAAATCTTCACGTCGGTCGGCGAGTCATCGATGATCAGAATGTGTGCCATGTTGTCCCCTTGCGTGGCCGGCGTGGCCGCACGTTACTTGACGGTCGCGACGTGCTGCCGGATCGCCCCAAGCAGTTCGTCACGGGTGAAAGGTTTGGTGAGGTACTGCTCGGAGCCCACGATCCGGCCACGCGCCTTGTCGAACAAGCCGTCTTTCGAGGACAGCATGATCACCGGCGTGGAACGGAACACGTGGTTGTTCTTGATGAGCGCGCAGGTCTGGTAACCGTCGAGCCGCGGCATCATGATGTCGACAAAGATGATGTCAGGTCGCAGGTCGGAAATCTTCGCCAGGGCTTCGAAGCCGTCGACGGCGGTCAGTACTTCCGCGCCCTCCTTCTTCAGCAGGGTTTCGGCGGTGCGGCGAATGGTCTTCGAGTCGTCGATGACCATGACCTTCAATCCGGTCAGACCATCGTGATGGGCGTTGTCATTCACGGTCAGGATTCCACCTCGAGGGAGGCGGTGAGAGTCCATGCAACATGGATGCCACACCGCATGCGAACGTGACGGCCATCACGTCGATCCCGCAAAACTCCCTCTCGACGCATCATCCCCCTGATGGCGGATCCGCGACGCCTTGCCAGGCACCGCAGACCGCGTGTGCCAAGATACAACAACGAGGGCCAGTTCGACGTATCGATCTTCGCTTGCCCGCGAGGCCCATCTCTCCACAACGCCCCGACCGACTCGCCGTCCTGATCTCGCCTGGCAACCCCGCCCTCGGCATCCTGCCTCGGGCCTTATTCGCATCATCCCTGGCGCTCACCCTTCACCGCTGCGCGGTTCAGGGCCACCTTCGGTGTTCGGGCGCGCTCCTGCGCGCCTCGTCGGCTGCGCACGCGATGCGATACTACGCATCGCGTAAGCGCGCAGCCTCAGCCCCTTGACTCGAGGGGCATATGTTCCGAAGTACCGATCGGTAATATTGAGCCCATGAACTCTACCGTTGCGGTATTGATGGATCCCATCGCGGGCATCCATCCCGAAAAGGACACCACCCTCGCGCTGCTGTTGGAAGCGCAGCGGCGCGGCCACGCGTTGCGTTACATGCGACAAGGCGACCTGGCCGTCCGCGATGGCGCCGCATGGGCCCGCCTTGCCCCGCTGGAGGTCCGCGACAATACGAATGACTGGTTCACGCTGGGCAAGGCTCGCTGGCAGCCACTCGCCGAGGCCGCCGACATCGTGCTGGCGCGCAAGGATCCGCCCTTCGACACTCAATTCCTGTACGACACCCTGGTGCTCGACGTTGCGGGGCGCGCGGGAGTGCGTGTCATCAATCATCCCCAGGCGCTGCGTGACTTCAATGAAAAATTGGCCGCACAATTGTTTCCGCAATGCTGCGCGCCGTCGCTGGTGGCGCGCGAACGCGCGGAACTGCGCCGCTTCGCGCACGAGCACGGCAGGATCGTGCTGAAGCCGCTGGACGGGATGGGGGGACGCGGCGTGTTCCTGTCCGCGGACGATGATCCCAATCTCAACTCGATCCTGGAAACCCTGGCCGGCGACGATCGCCGTTTTGTGATGGCGCAGCAATACATTCCCGAAATCAGCAAGGGCGACAAGCGCATCCTGATCGTCGACGGCGAACCTGTTCCGTACGTGCTGGCGCGCATTCCACAGGGCACCGATTTTCGTGGCAACCTCGCCGCCGGCGGCCGCGGCGTGGGCCAGCCGCTGTCGGAGCGCGACCGCTGGATTGCGGCCCAGGTCGGGCCGGAACTGGCCCGGCGCGGAATCGTGCTGGCCGGGTTGGATGTCATCGGCGACTACCTCACCGAAGTGAATGTCACCTCCCCGACCTGCGCACGCGAACTCGACGCGCAGTTCGCATTGAACATCGCCGGCATGGTGTTTGATGCGATCGAGAAAGCGGGGCTGGGGGCTGGGGACTCGGAGCTCCAACCCGCCAGTCCCCAGAACCCCGTTCCCAGTCCCGACTCATGAACGCCATCGCGGCAGCACCCACCCGAGTCACCTACGGCGATCGCATCGGCGTCGCGCTGCTGTTCTCGCTGATGCTGCACGGCATTCTGATCCTGGGGATCGGATTCCACTTCGCGAAACCCGCGCCCAGCGTGCCGACGCTGGACGTCACCCTGATCGACACGTCCAACGCGCAAACACCTGCCAAGGCGGATTTCCTCGCGCAAGCGAACAACGCCGGTGGTGGCAACAGCGACAAAGCACATCGGCCGGGGTCGCCATTCTCGGGGCCGCTGCCCGTCACCCAGGCTGGCGTCGCCCCGGTGCCGGTGATGCCCGCATCACCCGCGCAAAGAGTCGCGAGCGGGCCGCATGTCCTGACCACCATCGGTGCCGCCAAAACGGCCGTGCCGCAGCAGCGCGATACGCGCGCCGAGCCGCAATCGCAGCAACCAGTCGCGTCGATTCCGGTCCAGCAGCGTCTCGAGATGGCGCGGCTGGCGGAGGAAGTGCGCGACGAGCAGGAAGCCTACGCCCGCCGGCCGCGGCGGAAGTACATCTCGGCCAACACCAAAAGCGTCGCCGACGCGGCGTACCAGGTCGCATGGGTACACCGCATCGAACGGATCGGCAATCTCAACTACCCGGATGCGGCGCGCCGTCGCCATCTGCACGGGAATGTCGTGCTCAGCGTCACGATCGGATCGAACGGGCACGTGCGCGGCGTCACGATCAACGCGAGTTCCGGCTACCGCGTCCTCGACGATGCGGCCGTGCGGATCGTGCACCTTGCCTCTCCGTTTCCTCCGATCCCTCACGATCGGGACTCTAGCGGCAACCGCATCACCGAACTCGTGATCACCCGCACGTGGCAATTCCTCCCCGGCAATCACTTGGCGACCCGCGGAACGGATTTGCGTTGAATTTGCATACTCAGGGTTACAATCGATCCATGACCGATTCGTCAAAAAAGAAAACCGGCGTTCGCAGCAAAGCGGCGTCCCCGCGCAAACCCTCAGGACACGTGAGCGCGCGCGTTACCGCGGGAGAACAGCCGGCCGCGAAATCCCTGTCGCTGGCCGGCCACTTCCTGATCGCGATGCCGGGTATGGGCGATCCCAATTTCGAGCGCGGCATCACCTTCATCTGCCAGCACAATGAAGAGGGCGCGATGGGTCTCATCGTCAACCGCCTGTCCGATTTCAAGCTCGGCGACGTGCTGCAGCAGATGCACATGCCGTGCGAGCGCGAGGAAGTCGCGGCCGTGCCGGTGCTGGTGGGCGGTCCCGTGAATCCGGAGCGGGGCTTCGTGCTGCACGCATTCGGCGAGCGCGAATGGGATTCGAGTTACCGCGTGAATGACAAGCTCACGGTAACGACTTCCCGCGACATTCTCGCTGCCATGGCGGATGGCGATGGACCAAAACGCGCGCTTGTTGCACTGGGTTATGCGGGTTGGGGGGCAGGGCAACTGGAACAGGAACTGCGCGCCAACGCCTGGCTTACCGTGCAGGCCGACGACCGCATCCTGTTCGACACCGCACTCGACGAACGCTGGAGTGCGGCGGTGGCGCTGGTCGGAATCAATCCTGCGAATCTGACGAGCTATTCAGGAAGAGCGTGAGCTGCGTGCTGGGATTCGACTACGGCGCCCGCTGCATCGGCGTCGCCAGCGGCAACCGCATCAGCCAATCCGCACGACCGCTGCCGGCACTCCCGGCCAACGCCGGCCAACCCGATTGGTCGCGTGTGGACGCATTGCTGGCGGAATGGCAACCCGAGGCGCTGATCGTGGGCCTGCCGCTGGCGCTCGACGGGGGTGAGCAACCAACCAGCAAGGCGGCGAGGGCCTTTGCCGAGGCGCTGGCCCGGCGCAGCAAACTGCCCGTGCATCTGGTGGACGAACGGCATACGTCCCAAGAGGCCGCCAGCCGGTTCGCCGCGCAGCGCGCGGTGGGCTCTGCGCGTCGTCGAGACGCGGCGAATATCGATTCGGTGGCCGCAGCCGTTATCCTTGAAAGCTGGCTGCAGGCGTAGCTCCCTACTTCCTGCTCCCTACTTCCTGCTCCCTGCTCCCTGCTCCCTGCTCCCATGCGCCACCTGCTGACCCTCGAAGACATCGATCGTGCGACGATCCTTCGCCTGCTCGATCGCGCGGAGCATTTTCGTACCCGTGGCGCACCACGCGATCTGCTGGCCGGACGCACCGTGCTCACCCTGTTCTTCGAACCGTCCACCCGTACGCGCACCTCGTTCGTGCTGGCGGCGAAACGGCTGGGCGCCGACAACGTCAATTTCGACCTGTCGCGCTCATCCGCGGTGAAGGGCGAAAGTCTGCTCGACACGCTGCACACGCTGGAAGCCATGGGCCTGGACGCGCTGGTGGTGCGCCACAATGAAAATGGCATGCCGGCGTACCTGGCGGAACATGCCAAAACCGACGTTGCGTTGATCAATGCGGGTGACGGCACCCACGCCCATCCCACGCAAGGTCTGCTGGACGCACTGACCATCCGCCAGCGGCGTCCCGATTTCGAGAACCTCCACGTCACCATTTGTGGCGACATCCGCCATTCGCGCGTCGCGCGTTCCGACGCCCAGGCGTTGCACGCGCTCGGCGTGCGTGACCTCCGGCTGTGTGCACCGCGTGCGATGTTGCCGGAATCGCCGGATGAGTTTCCCGGCTGCGCGACCGCGGATGATTTCGACGACGCCATCGAAGGTGCCGACGTCGTGATCATGCTGCGCATCCAGAAAGAGCGTATGGCCGCCGCGCAATTTCCCGAAGCTGCGGACTACCACGCTCGGTTCGGACTGGATCGCAGAAGGCTCGCCTTGGCCGCGCCGGATTGTCAGGTGCTGCATCCGGGCCCAATCAACCGCGGGATCGAGATCGCGCCGGAGGTTGCCGACGGCGCCCAATCGCGGATCCTGGACCAGGTCGCCAACGGTGTCGTTACGCGGATGGCGGTGCTGGCGGAACTCCTCGCCGTACCGGCATAATCGATTCCCGGGCGGGGAAAGGAACGACCATGCGGCCTCTACTGCGTCATGCAGCCCTCGCGGCTGCCGGGTGTTGCGCGCTGGCGCTCGCGGCCTGCGGCAAGCACGTCGCACCGAACGCGCCGGTCACTTGGGCACCCGCCGATACGCCCTATCTGATCGCCGATCTCGAAGGCGTGCCCGCAGACGTTTTGGATGCGTGGACAAACGGGCCGCTCGTGTCCGCGCAGATCGAGAAGCTCGGCCAATTCGCCGAACTGATCGGCCCAAAGGACCCCGAAATCGCAAAGGTTCTCGATGCGATCCATGCGGAACTCGCCAACGTGCATTCGAGCAAGGAACTCGCGCAGACGATCGGCCTTTCGCCATCGCGTCTGTTTGCGGTCTATGGCGTCGGCGACGTGCCGGTGGCTCGCTACGAATTGGCCTCGCCCGCGGCGTTCAAGGCTTTCTGGGCACGCGTCGAAAAGCGCGCAGGCATCGCCGCGCCGATCGCGACGCTCGACAATCAGTCCTATTGGGTCGTCGGTGGCGCCGACAGCAAGTTGCATTTGCTGGTCGCGGTCGCGGGCGATCAACTGGTCGTCACCGTGGCCCCTGCCAATGCAAGCCCGACCATGCTGAAGCAACTGTTGGGCCTGACCAAACCTGTCCGCAACGCGGTCGATCGCATTGCCAATATCGACAGTCGACAGGGATATTTGGCATCCGGCGCGTCGGGTTATGTGGACCTGCCCAAGCTGTTCGCCAATCTGTACGACGGCAAGGATGCGATCACCCAGGAATTCACGAAGGACCTGGGCGGCTCGCTGGCCAATCCGGCTTGCACCACCGAATTCCAGTCGCTGGCCAGTCAGGTGCCGCTGATCAGCGGCGGCATGAAAACCTACACGGCAAAGGAAGCGAGCGGCAGCGTCGACGTGCAGTTGGCAGCACCGTTGCTCGGCGCACTGAGCGCGCTCAAGCAACCCGTGCCAGGCATGAACGAATCAGGTGATCATTCCATGTTCGACATGGTGCTGGCGCTGCCGGTGCAGAAATGGCAGGACTTCATCAAGGGTCGTGCCGAGGCGGCCGCTGCAAGGACCTACAAGTGTCCGGCACTGCATTCGCTCAATGATTTCGCGAAGACGGCCGCCAACCCGCCGGTCCAGTTGCCGCCGGAAACGGTTTCGTTTCTGGGTTTTCGGGTCGTCCTCGACAAGTGGGACATCGGTCCGCAGATTGCCGGGCGTGCGCTGGTCGCGAGCTCCAATCCAACCGAGTTGGCGCAGAGAATCCAGCAGACGCTGCCGCAGTTTGCGCTCAAAACCATTCCTAGCGACGGCAAGCCGGTCGCGTTCGACCTGCCGCCCCGACTCCAGGCGATGCTGGGCGGCGGCAGCCAGGGCTGGATTGCGGCGAACGCGAATGCGCTGGCGGTGGGCGTTGGCGATGGCGAGGATGCCAAATTGTCTGGCACGTTGGATGCCCCTGCGGGCAATGGCGACAAGCTGCTGCGCATGCATTTCGACGGCAAGATGTACCAATTGCTGGCGAGCTGGATGGGACGGCTTTCTGCGATGGTGCCGGCCGAAAAACAGCCGGAGCTCCAGCAGCAGGTCGAGACACTCGATGCGATGAGCAAGATGATCGATTCGGGCGGCGTGGACGCAAGGCTGGACGACAAGGGCCTGCACTTCGAGGCCGACGTGAAGCACCGCTGACGAGCAGCGGTCAAGAGTGAAGTCGGCGGCTGCGCCGCTGTAAAGGGCAAGTGGGAGAGCGAGAGCGCGGTAGCCCGCGGCTTCTTCCTCTTCACCCTTGACAGCGAACGAAGTGAGCGGCTTCCCAGCGAGCAGCGCGAGCGACTTTACTGTTCAACAGGTCGAAGGCGCGGCTAAAGCCGGTGGCCCTTCTCTGCGGTCTCCATCAGTTCCACGTCTCCCAGCCCCTGCGACAAGGAGTGCGCGTCCCCGCCCTGTGCCAGTTTGATCGCGAGGCGCACCTCGTTCGCGGAATCCGCGTAACGCAGTGCGTCCTCGTAACTGATATGGCCTGCGTGGTACAGCTCGACGAGGTTCTGATCGAAGGTGCACATGCCGAGATTCGTGGACTGTTTCATCACGTCCTTGATCTTGTGGATCTCGCCTTTGCGGACGTAATCCTGCACCAGCGGTGTGCCCAGCATGACCTCCATGGATACGCGCCTGCCCTTGCCGTCGGGGGTCGGGATCAACTGCTGCGCGACGATGCCTTTCAGGTTCAGGGAAAGGTCCATGTACAACTGCTCGCGCACCTCTTCGGGGAAGAAATGGATGATACGCTCGAGCGCCTGGTTGGCGTTGTTGGCGTGCAGGGTGCACAGCACCAGATGACCCGTCTCGGAGAAATGGATCGCATACTCCATCGTCTCGCGGGTGCGCACTTCGCCGATCATGATGACGTCCGGCGCCTGTCGCAGGGTGTTCTTGAGCGCGTTTTCCCAACTGTCGGTATCGATGCCGAGTTCGCGCTGGGTGATGATGCACCCCTCGTGCTTGTGCACGTATTCGATCGGGTCCTCGATGGTGATGATGTGGCCGGTCGAGTTCTGGTTGCGGTAGCCGATCATCGACGCGAGCGACGTGGACTTGCCCGCACCGGTGGCGCCGACGAAGATCACGATGCCGCGCTTGGTCATCGCGAGCTGCTTGACGATCGGCAGCAAGTTCAATTCCTCGATGGTTGGGATTTTCGCCTCGATGCGGCGCAGCACCATGCCCACGCAATTGCGCTGATAGAAGCACGACACACGAAAGCGCCCGACGCCCGCGACGCCGATCGCGAACTGGCATTCGTGGGTTTTTTCGAACTCCTCGCGCTGCAGCGGATTCATCACGTTCAGCACCATGTCGCGCGCTTCCTGCGCGGACAGGGCGGTTTGGGTGATCGGCACGATGCGCCCATTGACCTTGATCGACGGCGCTACGCCGGCCGTTATGAAAAGGTCCGACGCCTTCTTGTGCACCATCAGCTTGAGGAAGGATGTGAAGTCTACGGCGCTCATCGGTTTGCTCCCGCTCGTGGAACGAGGGGTGAGGGACGAGGGGCGAAGCTACTCGTCCCTAACCGCTCATCCCTGATTCCTTACTTGAAGGTTTCCTTCACCTTGGCGCGGGCCGCGGCATCCTGCCGTGTGATCAGGCCGCGCCGCACCAGATCCTGCAGGCACTGATCCATCGTCTGCATACCGAACTGCTGGCCGGTCTGGATGGACGAATACATCTGCGCCACCTTGTCCTCGCGGATCAGGTTCCGAATGGCCGGGATGCCGACCATGATTTCCCACGCCGGTGTGCGCCCGCCGCCGACCTTCTTCAGCAGCGTCTGGGTGATCACCGCGCGCAGTGACTCCGAAAGCATCGAACGCACCATCGCCTTCTCGCCGGCGGGAAACACGTCGATGATGCGGTCGATGGTCTTCGCCGCCGAGTTGGTGTGCAGGGTGGCGAATACCAGGTGTCCGGTTTCCGCCGCGGTCAACGCAAGGCGGATGGTTTCGATGTCGCGCATTTCGCCGACCAGGATGAAGTCGGGATCTTCGCGCAACGCCGAACGCAGCGCCTCATTGAAGCCGTGGGTGTCACGATGCACCTCGCGCTGGTTGATGACGCACTTCTGCGCGGTGTGCACGAATTCGATCGGATCCTCGATGGAAAGGATGTGCCCGTAATGGTTCTTGTTGACGTGGTCGATCATCGCGGCCAGCGTCGTGGACTTGCCGGAACCGGTGGGTCCGGTCACCAGAATCAGGCCCTGCGGCTGATCGATCAGTTCCTTGAAGATCTTGGGGGTCCCGAGGTCTTCCAGTGTCCAGACCTCGGCGGGAATGGTGCGGAACACCGCGCCGGCGCCGCGGTTCTGGTTGAAGGCGTTGACGCGGAAGCGCGCGAGACCAGGAATTTCGAACGAGAAGTCGACCTCCAGGAATTCCTCGTAGTCGCGACGCTGTTTGTCCGACATGATGTCGTACACCAGCGTATG
>Ga0070737_10006592_pt1 | contig 10588 bp, 11 predicted proteins | sample Coa_R1_10_FD_66438 | JGI IMG/M metagenome (GOLD analysis project Ga0070737, IMG submission 66438) | Surface soil microbial communities from Centralia Pennsylvania, which are recovering from an underground coalmine fire - Coalmine... | ecosystem: Environmental > Terrestrial > Soil > Unclassified...
CTGCAGCCGGTGCGGCAGCCGCCAGACCCGACGTTCGGGGGCTGCCTTCGCATGCCAGCGCTGCGGATATGGGCTGAACGCCCACCTGAATGGTGCGAGGAACATGTCCTGGCGCGCGGCGCGGTACATCCGTGCTGCGGCGGGCCGGGCGGGAGAGACGACCGCCGAGCGTCACTCCGGCCCTGAGGGGAAGCGCGATGAGGAGCGTCCGCTGTCCTCGCATAATGTCTCCTTGCGGTGGCCGTTCCGAGTGCCTCCCAAGCCCCGGACTTTAGTCCGGGGTAGTTGACCCGCTGTATCCCCATCAAGCACCCCCGCAGCTCCCGGATCGCCGGCGGGATCCTGGAGATCCCTCTTCCCTCTGATCTGCGTGGGCCGCAGTGGACGAGGCTGCGCCTGCGCATCCGGGGAGTCAGGCGATGGCAGGGCAAGGAGGGAAGACTGGAACTGGTGTGGGATCCTGCACGGCGCACCTGGTACGCCGGCCAGAGCGTGGAGGTGGAGCGCAGGGTCCCTCAGAGGCGGCCGAGGGAGTTCGCCGCCATCGACCGCGGAGCCCGAGCCCCCGTAGCCCTCGCCGTGGAAGGGTCGGAAGAGGCCTGGGTCTTTCCGAAGCAGGGAGCTGTGGAAGGACTGCCTGAGCCTGTCCAGGCGCATCCACAGGCTCCAGGGCCTGCTCGCCACGAGGGGGCAGCGCTCCTCCAGAAATCTCCGGAGGCTGTTCGCCAAAAGACGGGAAGGCTGCTCGCGGTCTACCGGGCACTCGCCCGGACCGTGGTGAGGATCCTCCGGATGGCAGGGGTGACCGACCTCCTCGTGGGGGACATCACCGGCATCCACGAGGACATGGACTTCGGCAGGCTCAACGAGGTGGTGCACAACTTCCGGAGCTTCCGGGAGCTGTTGGGCACCATCCCGGACGCCTGTGAGCGGGCCCGCATCCGGGTGCGCCCCAAGCCCGAACATGGCACCTCCAGCCACTGTGCCCTGTGCGGGAACCCTGTGGCGCGCCCGACGAGGTCCCGCGTGCGGTGCCCGGCAGGCCATGAGTTCCACGCCGACGTGAGCGGCGCCCTGAACCTGCCGTACCGCGAGCCCGAGGTACGGGCACGGGCCGGAGGCCGGCCCAGGTGGCGCACCTGCCGGTGGACCGGCCACCGGTGGGTCCCCACCGAATCTGCCCGGGGGTCGAGCAATCCTCCAGGCACCCCCCATGCGGCTGTGGCCGCCTGAGGGAATCCCCGGGCTTTAGCCCTGGGGAGGAAGTCAAGCCAGGCGAGCGCGGCACGGCCTCCTCGCCCTCCCGGAGGAGGTGGTGTTCGAAACCACGCGGCCCGGGCTCTTCGTCCTCGACGCGAACCTCGCCCGGGTGCGTGACCTGAGGGCGCAGGAGGACGGGATCGCTTCGCAGCGCACGAACGCTGCCAAGGCGGGACTGCTCACCCAGTGGCAGCGCCCGGAGCTGTACAGAGAGGCGGGGGCTCCGCGCGCCGTGCGTCCCCCGCAGAGACGCCCTCGGCCCCGGCTCCGGGAAACGCTCTCGAAACGGTCTTTTTCCTACCATTTCCCCAGGCGGATTGTGGCCCCAGGGCTCGCACGGGCGCCCGGGGGGGGGACGATGTGCACACCCGACCCGGGCCCGGTGCCGAGGAGCCATCGTGCCAGACGGTCACGCGGGGGGATGCCGTGAGACGTCGGCAGACAGCGCCCTCTTACCTCTTCACGGTGCGCGTCTGGCCCGAAGCTCTGGGCGGAGGCACGGTCGAGTGGCGGGGCCGGGTCCAGCACGTCGAAACGGGCGAGACCCGGTACTTCCGCCAGTGGCAGGCCCTCGTGGACTTCCTGGTCGAGGTCTTGGCGCGGCACCACTCCCGCGCGGGGGACCCGGGCGGAGATCTCCCGTCGCCCGGGTCCGCACACAAGGACCCATGACGGCCTCATGACAACGGGGCCGCACGGCGTCGGCTGTCACTGCCCCCCGGGGGTCTCCTGGGCGCGGCCGGACCGGAGGGCTCCCGGTCGGCCAGGGGGACGTGGCGGAAGACGACCCAGAGGATCACATCGTACAGGGCCTTCAGCCCTCCGGCCAGGAAGAACGGTATCCCGCTCCCGGCTGTCTGCAGGGCGACTCCTGCCAGGAGCGGGGTGAGGCTCGCGGCCGCGGGCCGTACCGCGGTGGTCAGTCCCGCGGCGGCTGCGCGCTCCTCGGGCGGCACGAGGGCCATGGTGTAGGCCTGGCGGGTTGGGACGTCCATCTGCGAGAGCGCGTGGCGGGCGAGCAGCACAGCGGCGGCGAGAGGCCACGTGGGCATCAGCGGGACGAGGGCCAGGAGGAGGTTGGACGGCAGGTGGGTGAGGACCATGGTGGTGAGCAGGCCGATCCGCCGGGCCAGCCGCGCCGCGTAGAAGCCGGAGAGCGCCGAGAGGAGGTTCGCCCCGAAGAAGAGGGGGCCGAGCCGGTCGACCCCCAGATGGAACCGCTGGTGGAACCACAGGGCCACGAGGCCCTGCACCACGAACCCGCCCGCGAGGGCGTCGAGGCCGAAGAGGGCGGTGAGCCTGAGCACGACTCCCCGGGACCTGTGCAGGGTGCCGGAGGACGTCGCCCGTCTCCGGCGACCCTCGACGCGGGGACTGAGGGACGCGTACAGGCCGGCGAGCAGTGCGCCCACGCCAGCAAATCCCCATAGGAGCGTGCGCTCCGCGGCGAGCGGGCTCCATCCCGCCGCTTCAAGCGCCGTGGGGACCGCCCCGGCCCCGAGGGCGCCCAGGGCGACGCCCCCGTAGCCCACGAGGTTGTACCAGGCGTAGGGGAGGACGGAGGCGGGCGAGGTGCCCGATTCCGCGAGGGCGGCCTGCTCGAGCGCCTGGAACGGCCCGACCTCCTGGCCGCCCGGGCTCACGGCCCCGAGGGCGGCGCAGAGGAGGAGCACCGGGAAAGGGACGGGGGTGGCCAGCGCGACCCCCGCGACGGCCATGAGGAGGGCCGCCCCCATGAGGAGACGCCGCCTCCCCCACCGGTCCGCCCGCAGCGAGACGGCGGACGTGACGACGGCGGCGCCCGCCAAGGCCACCGTGAAGAGGAGACCGATCTCCGAGGCGGAGACCCCCCAGCCGGCGAGGTAGAGCGCCAGGACCACCGACAGAGCGCCGTAGGCCAGCATGCGGAGGCCGCGGGCAGCAATGAGGAGGTACCCGTCCGTCGTCACCGCGCCTCCTCCCATCGCGGGGGCTGCAGAGCCCGACCGCTGACCCCCGACTTCGGCGGCCCGGGAGGCAGTTCCCTCGCGCCCACAGAGGGCACATGTGCTAACATTGGACTATAGGAGGTGAGGGTGATGCGGCTTGCGGTGATCGGAGTGTGCGTTGCCGCCGCGGCGGTGCTCCTGGGTGCCCCTGCCGGTGCCTCCACCCCTCTCGTCAACGCCGCGTGCACGCCTGCCGTGGCGACCGTTGTGCACCCGGTGGGCGATCCGGCGGCGCCTGTCCTGGTGCCGGGGACCATCCCCGTGCGGCTGTGCACCGTGTCCCCCGGTGTCCAGGTCCTCCTCCCGGCCTTTCAGGTGGTGGGCCTGCGCCCTGCTCGCATCCTGGTGCCCCAGGGACTTCCCGCGCCTATCTGCACGGCGACGAGCGCCGTGGGCCAGGTCCTCCTCCCCTCGCCCGGAGTCGTCAGCGGGCAGGCGAACGGCGGGAGCATCGTCATCGTGTCAGGGGGCGCGGTCACGGCGACCGTCCTCGTCCCGGTCGTGACGTGTTTCTGACGAAGGAGCCACCCCTCTCCCTTCCGGCTACTCTCCCGCGCTTCTGGGTATAACACCCCCACGGAGGACCCGCGGCCCCCCAGACCTGTGTGCCTCGTCGCGGTCGTGAGAGGGGGCCAGCTCTGGTCCGGTAGGGGGGCTCCCCGATGGATGTCTTGCACGACGATCCCGCCGTCCGCGTGGACGAGCACGCCCTGCTGCACGCCGCCATCCAGGACGTGGCAGGGCGGGTCCACGAGTGGCACCAGCAGACCGAGGAGGCTCACCGGACCCTGGAGGACGCCCTCGTCAAGGTGGAGGAGTTCCGGAGGCGGGCTCTTTCCGCCCGCGACACGATCGCCTCGGTCCAAGAGTACGAGCGTCGCCTCATCCAGGCCCTGGAGTCCGTCCAACAGGCCCATGAGGCCCTCGCCCAGGCCGCCCACCAGCGTGCCGAGGACACGATCGCCGCAGCCGAGCGGGCCGCCCGCGAGATCGTCGAGGAGGCCCGCCGCCAGGCGTCCGAGCACCTGGAGTCGGCCCGCCGGGAGGCAGAGGGCCAGCTGAGCCAGGCCCGGGTCGAGGCCGAGCGCGTCGTGGCCGAGGCCCGGCAGCGGGCTCTCGACCTCCAGCAGGAGGCTGAATTGCGCCTCGCCAGCATCGTCACCCGGGTCGAGGCCTTCGTGTCGCGGGAGGAAGACCTCGCTCGGAGCCTGGAGGCCGTGGTGCGGAGCCACGCCGAGTCCCTGGAGGCGGCCACACGGCTCAGGTCCGACGTGCAGGAGGAGATCCTGCCGTCCCTCCGGCGGATGCTCCGAGAGCTCCGCGAGAGCGAGACGACAGGATCGGGAGGCCTGGGCCCCGAGGCCCGGGCGGTCCAACCCGGCCCGGAGCCGGCAGGATCCGTCGAGCCGCTCCGCCTCTTCGACGGGGAGATCGTGGTGAGTCCGGTGGAGTCCTTCACCCAGGCGACCCGGTTCGCCACGACGCTCTCGCAGATGAGGGGAGTGCGGAGCGTGCGGCTCCGGTCCTACGCGGCCGCCAAAGCCACGATCGACCTCGTGCTGGAGGGACAGACCCTCCTTGCGCTCGACATCAAGTTTATCGACGGCCACCCGGTCGAGGTCCTGGAGAGGTCCGACACCCGCCTCGTCCTGCAGCTGACCGACACCCCGCCCCGCCCTCTGCGGGGGTAAGGGGGCTCACTCGACCACGCGGGCGAGGGCCCCGGGAAGGTCCCGGCAGGGGACGGAGTAGCCCTGGGCACCGGTAACCCCATACCGGCGGAGTGCCGCGAGGGTCTCCTCCTCGGCCACGCGCTCGGCGATGGTCTCTTTGTCCAGGGCCTGTGCGAGGGCCACGAGGGCGCGGACAAGCCGGTGATCCCGCACGAACGCCCCGTCGATCTTCACGTAGTCGACCGGCAGGTGGCTCAGGATGGTCACCGGAGCCGCCCCGGCCCCGAAGTCGTCGAGGCCGCACCGGCACCCCAGGCGCCTGAGCTCCTCAAGGAAAGAGACGGCGTGGGGGAGATGGGCCACGGCCGTCCCCTCGCTGACCTCCACCGCCAGGCTGCCGGGGGGTACCGGGAGCTCGCGGAGGTCCCGCTCGAGGCTGTGGAGGACGGCGGCGTCGACGAGAGAGGCACCGGACACGTTCACGACGATGCGCAGGTCGCCGCCGCGACGGTGCTCCTCGGCGATGAGGTGGACGGCCCGCCGCAGGACCCAGGCGTCGATGGCGGGCATGAGACCCGACCGCTCGGCCGCTCCGAGGAAGTCCCGAGGGAGGATCACCTCCCCTGACTCGCCCACCAACCGGAGGAGGAGCTCATAGGCCGTGATCTGCTCCGACCGGAGGTCGAGGGTCGGGAGGACGTGGAAGCGGAAGCCCTGGTGCTCGAGGGCCGCGCGGAGGCGGTGGGGCCACGAGGACCTCCCGTCCTCCCCGCAGGCGTCCCCGTCGGGAGGAAGGAGCTCCACGCCGTCCCGCCCCCGCGCCTTGGCGCGGTAGAGCGCGCGGTCGGCCTGCGCGAGGAGGTCCTCGACGGTGGCCCCGTGGTCCGGGAAGAGGGCGACGCCAAGGCTGGCGGTCACGCGGATGGGACGGCCCTCATAGGGGAGGGCCGCGTGACGCACCACCTCGCAGAGCTCGCGGGCCAGGGCCCCGGCGGCCCGGCCGTCGGTATGGGGAAGCAACAGCGCGAACTCGTCCCCGCCCCACCGGGCCACGAGGTCGGCCTCCCGGAGCCTCCCCCGCAGCACGGTGGCCAGCCACGAGAGGAGCGCATCTCCCGCCAGGTGCCCCCAGGTGTCGTTGACCTCCTTGAAGCCGTCGAGGTCCAGGAGGATGACGGCTCCCCGGGTGCCGTAGCGGCGCGCTTCGGCCAGGCGCAGGGCCAGCTCGTCCTCGAACCTCCGCCGGTTGCTGACCCCGGTGAGGGGATCGTGGCTCGCGAGATGCAGGAGCCGAGACTCGGTCCGCTTCTGCTCGCTGATGTCGCGCGCGATGACGGAGAACCCCCGGACCCCGCCGTCTCCGGTGCGGTGGGCGAGGATCACTTGGGATACGGGGGTCGTCTGCCCGTTGCGCCCCAGGATAACCGTCTCCCCGCTCCACCCCCCGTCCCGGACCGCGGCCGGAAATGCCTCGTTGACCATGCGCGCGCGCTCCGCCGGCGGGTAGACCTCCACGAGGGTCAAGGGCCCGAGATCCTCATCGGGGCCCAGTCCCAGCATCTGGCGTCCCGCCCTGTTGAGAAGCACCCCCTGGCCGGGGACGCCGGTCACCGCCACGAGGTCGGTGGTCAGCTCCAGGATCTCGCGGAAGTGAGCGGAGGTCTCCTCCAGCCTCCTGAGCGGGGTGACGTCGGCCGCCGTCACGAGCGCTCCCCACGGTCGTCCCCCGGGAGCCCGCAACGGAAGGGCGGAGACCACTAGGTCCAGGGCCCCGTCCTCGTCCCTGTGCACCCGGACGGACACCCCGGACTGGCCCTGCCCCTGGAGGGCGCGGGCGCAGAGAGTGCGGAGGTCGCCTGCGAGCTGCGCCAGATCGGCCGGGCGCCCGTCCGGTCCCGGCGCCAGACCCAGGATGCGGCTGGCGGGGTCGTTGGCGACAAGGACCTGCCCCGTGGCGTCGAGGACGGCGATGGCCTCCTGCGAAGCGCGCAGGATGCCCTGGACCACAGCGTCGTGCTGCCCTGCCCGGGTGCGCGCCCCAAGCCCCTCGAGCGCGATCCCCCCGAGGCTCGCGAGGGCGTCCGCCACGTGCACTTCCTCCGGCGTGAAGCGCCGCGGCACGGTGTCTCCCAGCAGGAGGAGACCCGAGGGCCCTCCTGGTCCCGGGAGGGCGACGTACAAAGCACTCCCGCAGGGGTGGCTCCGGAGGAGAGCATCGCGGACCTGCAAGGTGGCGACGTCCGGCACCGCGACGGGCCGCCCTGTGGTCAGGGTCTGCCCCGCCGGGGTCGGGATTTCGCCGACGGGCACGGCCGTCAGGTGTCGGGACCTCCACCCCACCGAGGACCGCAGCAGGCAGACTCCGCGCTCGGGCGCCCACTCATAGACCGCGGCGAGGGGAACGCCGAGGAGGCGGGTCGCGAGCTGCACCACGTCCCTGTACACCAGATCGGGCGTCGGACGCCGGAGCATCGAGTCGATCCCGCGGAGCAGAGCGAGGTGGTCCTCTGGCGGACTCGCGTGCGGGCCAGGAAGCGGTGGGACGCGAGGGGCGCTGTCGCGCCGCGGAGAGGAGGGGGGTCGGGCAGGCCGCCGGCGTGTGAAGAAGCCCATCACCCCTATAGTGCCCACGGGAAGGCCGTGCCGGACGCTCCCTCCAGGACCTCCATGGAGGCATCGGGGATCTTCCACGCACTCTCTCCCTCTCGACGCGGGACTGGGGCGCCGCACGCCGAACATCCGGCCCTGTGGTAACGTACTAGCCTGGTGAAGATGCGCGCTCGCGGGCTGGGCGTCCTCCTCCTCCGCGCGGGGGTCGTCGCCGTCCTCATCATGGGGATGTTCGCGCGGCCGACGCTCGCAGATCCCCACGACATCTCCGTCGGAGGCGTGTGGGCGTTTCGGATCACCCACGGGGCCCGGGGGAGAAGCGCCTCGGAGCGCGTCGTGTCCATCACCAGGCGACTCACGACCCTCCTGAGCATTCCCGTGCTCAGGCGGACGGGGATCGTCCTGGAGGTGCGCCCGAGCGGGCCCAATGCCGTCATCCTCGCAGGGCCCCCACGGCTCTCCCCGGCGCCTCTGCCCAACGGCATCGCGCCCGAATTTCCGATCCGCCTCGTGACGGTAACGCCCCAGGACGCCGAAGGGACGCAGGTGACCCCCCTAGAGCTCGCGCGGCAGTGGGCGAGACGCCTCGCGGAGGGCCTCGCCCGGGCCCTTCCCCTGCCGTATCCCCCCGGCCCCTAGCGAACGTGCAGGAGCACTCACGGGAAGTGGCCTCTCGCGCCGGTGCGGGCACCACCGTCTCGTGTCCCTCAGAGGGGACGGGAGCACACCTGTGCGTGGGAGTCTATGAGGCGCCGCTGCCACCGCAGCGTGTCGCATGACCCGTCACCCCCAAGGAGCGCGCGAGTGTCTGCGCTTGAGGCGCGCCCCTGTGGTCTGCCCGTGCACCCGGCGAGAGAGGTTCCACGCCGAACGCTCCGTGCGACCTGCTCGGATGCGGGCGGGGAACGACCGCCGATCCGACCATGCACACACCTGTCCCCGACGCGCTTCTCACGGCGGGCGATCGGAGACCGCGGCACGCGAAGACGCCAGCCACGCCATCCGCGTCGGTTTGACACTGCCCGTGCATGGGTGATATCCTCATCATCACCCGGGAAGACCGGCGATGACGTTGGGAAGGATCAGGAGGTCCTCGCAGTGGGTGATGAGGAAGACGTGATCACGCTGCTCGACGAGGACGGCGTAGAGCATGAGTTCAGCATTGTGGATGTGCTCGATGTGGACAACCGGCGGTATGCGATCCTCCAACCCCTGGAAGGCGGCGCCGACTCGGACACCGCGGTGATTTTTCGGATGGAAGCCGACACGCTTGTCACCATCGAGGACGACGCCGAGTTCGAGCGCGTCCGCCGGGCGTTCGAGGCCCAGGTGGCCGAGGAGGCGACGGAGGACGACGCCACGGAGGCCCCTGAGCATCCGGACCCGTCGGCCCATTGATGAGAGACGTCCCGCGGCCGGCCTCCGCCGGTGGCTCACTCCCGCCTCGCGGGTCGACGCGGTCTCCCACATCGACGTCGAGGCCCTGGCGGCGCGCGGCATCCGGGGCGTGATCCTGGACCTCGACAACACCCTCGTCCCCTGGGGGGAATCCGACATCGCCCCGGACCTCGCGGCGTGGGTGGGCCGCGCACGGGAGGCCGGGTTGCGGCTGTGCATCGTCAGCAACAACCGCGGCCCGCGTGTCACCCAGCTGGCCCACCGGCTCGGGATCCCCGCGGTGACGGGCGCCCTCAAGCCCCGCCGCACCGCCCTGCGCCGCGCGCTGGCCGCGATGGAGGTCCGCCCCGACGAGGCGGCCCTCGTGGGGGACCAACTCTTCACGGACATCCTCGGGGGGAACCGCCTCGCCCTCCACACGATCCTCGTGCGCCCCCAGAGCCGCCGCGAGTTCTTCCTCACCCGCATGGTGCGGGTGGTCGAGCGGATCGTCCTCGCGGCGCTGCGCTGAGGGGAGGCCGGGGAGGGGACGATGGCGCGCGACCACCTGGACCGGGCCCGCGGGTACCTCGCCTCGCACGACGTCGACGCCCTCCTCCTCCTCCGCCCCGAGAACCGCCGCTACGTGACGGGGTTCACGGGGACCGCGGGGCTCGCCCTCGTCACGAGGGACGACGCCTTCCTCGCCGTGGACTTCCGGTACTACGAGCAGGCCGAGCTCCAGGCCCCCGGCTGCCGCGTCCTCCGGGGAGGGACCGACCCGCCCGGGGCGCTCGCCGAGGCCCTCCGGGGCCGCAACGTCCGCCGGATCGGGTTCGAGGCGGAATTCGTCCCCTACGCGCAGGTGGAGAGGCTCCGGGAGAAGCTCGCTCCGGCGGACCTCGTCCCGCTCTCCGACGTCGACCGGCTCCGGTGGGTGAAGGACCCCGAGGAGATCGCCGCCGTGACCCGCGCGGCGGAGATCGCCGAGGCCGCCTTCGCCTTCATCCTGGGCGCCCTCCGGCCGGGGGTCCGCGAGCGGGACGTGGCCCTCGAGCTGGAGGTGTTCATGCGGAGGGCCGGGGCCGAACGGATCGCCTTCGACAGCGTGGTGGCCAGCGGCCCACGGTCGGCCCTCCCCCACGGCAGGGCCACCGACCGCGGGGTGGAGGAGGGCGACCTCGTGACCTTGGACTTCGGGGCCGTCTACGAGGGCTACACGTCCGACATCACGCGCACCGTCGTGGTGGGGGAGGCCACGGCGCGGCAGCGGGAGCTCTACGCCCTCGTGTGGGAGGCCCACGAGCGGGCCCTGGCCGCCACCCGGGCGGGCGCCACGACGCGGGAGGTGGACGCCGCGGGGCGCGCGGTGATCGACGCCGCAGGGTACGGGGACGCCTTTGGACACGCCCTCGGCCACGGCATCGGGCTGGACGTGCACGAGGGCCCTCCGCTCTCTCCCCGCGACGAGACCGTCCTCGAGCCCGGCATGGTAGTGACCATCGAGCCCGGGATCTACATCCCGGGGTGGGGGGGCATACGCATCGAGGACGACGTGGTGGTGACAGCGGACGGGTGCCGCGTCCTCACCCGCGCGCCGGCGGAGCTGGTGACCGTGCCCCGGTGACGCTCCCCGGCGCGGTCCTGGTCCTGCACGTCCCGCGCCCACCCCGCCTCTCC
>Ga0070737_10006594_pt1 | contig 10586 bp, 10 predicted proteins | sample Coa_R1_10_FD_66438 | JGI IMG/M metagenome (GOLD analysis project Ga0070737, IMG submission 66438) | Surface soil microbial communities from Centralia Pennsylvania, which are recovering from an underground coalmine fire - Coalmine... | ecosystem: Environmental > Terrestrial > Soil > Unclassified...
GGGCGTCCACCGCGGTCTGCAACACCGCAGTTGGGGCCAGAGAGGAGCAAGATGACGGGACTGCCGCGATGCAGGCCATTCGGCCTCGCACTGGGCGCATTGGTCCTGGTCGTCGTCCCAACCACCACGGCGCGTGAGGAGACCGTGGTGCACATCGCCAGTAACGCCTTCACGCCGGATACGTTGACCGTGCCCGTGGGCACCACCATACGCTTCATCAACGACGACCCGGAGATCCACACCGCTACCCAGAACAGCGGCTTCGACTCCGGGCTGATCTTCCCGGGGCAGACCTGGAGCTATACGTTCGCCGTCCCCGGGGTGTATCCATACGTCTGCCTACCGCACCCGTTCATGGTCGGCACCATCACCGTCGAGTAGCTCTGCCCCCTGGCCATCCTGGCGCCTCGCCGCATCCCATCCCCCCCTTGGCGACCGCGAAGTGCATAGCCAGAGAGGAGCGGATCCATGAGCACGCTTCGTCGCCGCGGTGCCGCGAGCATCCTCGCCCTGGCGCTCGCCCTCGCCAGCCTCCTGCCGGAGGCGGCCACTGCCCAGGCGCCTGCTCCCGCTGCGCCCTCCGCCTCCAGCGGCCAAACGCTCGACGTAGTGGCGGGCGCGTTCGACCCCGCTACCCAGATCGAGGCGCTCGAGTTCCTGCCCAAGACGGTAACCATCACGGCGGGGAGCACGGTGCGGTGGCTGATCCACGGGTTCCACAACGTCGCCCTGGCCTCTGGCCAGCCGTATCCCGAGCCGTTCCTACCGCTGCCGGCGGGGGGGCTCCAAGTCAACCCGCTAGTGGCCGATCCGGTCCAGCCCGAGTCGGTGTACCGTGGCGTCGGCTACTTCAACTCCGGCCTGCCGGCGGACCCGAGCCAGCCGTTCGAGTGGGCGCTGACGTTCGCCGAGCCGGGTACCTACGAGTACGCCTGCATCATCCATCCCAACATGAAGGCACAGGTGGTGGTCGTGCCGGAGAGCTCGGCTGTCCCTTCACAGGCGGAGGTCACGGCGCAGGGCCAGCGCGAGCTAGCGGAGTACCTCGCGGTAGCCCAGGAGCAGGCTAGCCAGCAACAGTCCACCATGCAGCCCACGGTCGAGGGCACCACGCTGTGGGGCGTGCCGATGGACATCCCGAGCAACCCGAACACTGCGGTACACAAGTACTTCCCCCAGCATCTGACCGTCGAGGTCGGCGACACGGTGCGCTGGGTCAACCAGGCGCTCACCGAGCCGCACACCGTCACCTTCCGCGCGGGCGCGCCGCGCGAGCGCGAGTTCGTCCCCCAGCCGCAGGCCAGCGGGCCGCCCCTACTAGTAGGCAACCCGCGCGTGATCGACCCGGTAGTCCCGCCGCAGCCCTGGGACGGCCAATCCTATGTGGGATCAGGCATGATCGGCCCTGGGATGCCCGCGGGCTCCGAGTTCCAGCTCACGTTCGGCACCCCGGGCACCTTCTCCTACGTCTGTGTACTGCACGAGGACCTGGGCATGTCGGGCTTCGTGACCGTCGTGCCGCGCGGCGCGCTGCCGCGCTGAGCACCGCGGGCGACCAGCGCGGCCTGTGAACGTGTTCACCAAGCGGCCCAGGGCGATTGACCCCCCGGGGACAGCCGCGTATACTCCCGGCAGAACAACCGCATAGCACAATGACGGTGAACAGGACTAGTACGTGTCGTGTTCGGCCCAGCGAGTCGGGTACGGTGGAAGCCGATGCACGAAGCGACACGGAATGGACCTGGGAGTCGCTGACCGAACGGCCCCGCGCCCAGTAGGCTCAGCCGGGTTCGCCTCCGTTATCCAGGCGGCCGTCCCCAGCGCGCCGCCGCGCGCCTGACGCGGTGGGCGAGCGCGCGCGGACGGTACGAGCGCGCGGCGGCGACGTCGCGCGGAAGCAGGGTGGCACCACGAGAGCCCTCGTCCCTGACCGGGACGAGGGCTTTTGGCATCGCGGGGCAACGCCAGTCACCGTCGAGGAGGGACGAGCACATGCCGCAGAAGCGTATTCTCACGGGCGACCGCCCTACCGGCAAGCTGCACCTGGGCCACTGGGTCGGCTCGCTCAAGAACCGCGTCCGGCTCCAGGAGGAGTACGAGTGCTTCTTCATTATTGCCGACTATCACATCCTCACCACGCGGCTCGATAACCTGCACGAGATCGAGCAGAACATCCGCGATCTGGTGCTCGACTACCTCGCCGTGGGCATCGACCCAGCGCGCAGCACGATCTACCTCCAGTCGCTGGTGCCCGAAGTTACCGAGCTGCACCTCCTGTTCTCCATGCTCACCACCGTGCCGCGCCTCCAGCGCGTGCCCACGCTCAAGGAGGTGATGCGCAGCCTGAAGATCGAGACCGCCTCCTACGGCCTGCTGGGCTATCCGGTGCTGCAAGCGGCCGACATCCTGATGGTGCGCGCCGACCTGGTGCCCGTGGGCAAGGACCAGGCGTCGCACCTCGAGCTCACGCGCGAGATCGCCTCCCGGTTCAACAACCTCTTCGGGCCGGTGTTCCCGCTGCCCGAGACGCTCATCGGCGAGGTGCCCACGCTGGTCGGCACCGACGGCAAGCACAAGATGAGCAAGAGCCTCAACAACGCCATCTTCCTGTCCGACGACCCGGCCACCGTCGAGAAGCGCGTGATGAGCATGTACACCGACCCCACCCGCATCCGCGCCACTGACCCGGGCCACGTCAAGGGCAACCCGGTGTTCATCTACCACGACATCTTCAACCCGAATGTCGAGGAAGTGAACGACCTCAAGAAGCGCTACCGGGCTGGCCGCGTGGGCGACGTGGAGGTCAAGAAGAAGCTGGCCGCCGCGCTGAACGCCTTCCTCGACCCCATCCGCCAGCGGCGCGCCGAGTTCGCCGCCCGCCCGGGGCTGGTCGAGGAGATCATCCAGGCCGGCAGCGCGCGGGCGCGCCGCGAGGCGGCGGAAACGCTGCGGCTGGCGCGCGAGGCGATGGGCCTCAACTACTTCCGCACCCCGGCGTTGGAGGCGGTCCGATGACCTCGTTGCCCGACACCACGAGCCAGACAAGCCCGATCGCAGGGGCGGCGCCCGACCCGGGCAGCGAGCGCCGCTTCACCGTGCGCGACGCCATCGCGCGGCTGGCCGAGCGCCGCGACCTCACCGAGGCCGAGGCGGCCGCCGCCATGGCGGATATCGCCGAGGGCATCGCGACCCCGGCCCAGATCGGCGCCTTCGTCACCGCGCTGCGCATGAAGGGCGAGACGGCCGAGGAGCTGGCGGGCCTCACGCGCACGATGCGGCAGCGCCTCGTGCCGGTGCCCGTCGAGGGCGACGTGGTGGACACCGCCGGCACCGGCGGCGACGGCGCCCACACGGTCAACGTCTCCACGCTGGCGGCCCTCGTGGCGGCCGCCGCCGGGGCGCGCGTGGCGAAGCATGGCAACCGCGCGGCGTCGAGCGCCTGCGGCAGCGCCGACCTGCTCGAGGCGCTCGGGGTGGCTATCGACCTGCCGCCGGCCGCGGTGGCCACCTGTATCGAGCAGGCCGGCATCGGCTTCATGTTCGCGCCGCTGTTCCACCCCGCCCTACGCCACGCCGTGGCCCCGCGCCGCGAGATCGGCATCCGCACGGTGTTCAACCTGCTTGGCCCGCTGCTGAACCCCGCCGGTGCGCGCCATCAGCTCCTGGGCGTCGCGGTACCGGCGCTAGCGGGCACCATGGCCGAGGCACTGCGACGCACCGGCTCGCGCCACGTGCTGGTGGTGTACGGCGAGGACGGCCTGGACGAGATCTCGCTCAGCGGGCCGACCGTGGTCCACGAGCTGGTCGCGGGGGAGATCCGCACCTATCGCCTCACGCCCGAGGAGTTCGGCTTCGCTCGGGTGCCCCGCACAGCGCTGCGCGTCGATAGCCTGGCAGAGAGCGTGGCCCTGGCGCGCCGGGTACTGGCCGGCGAGCACGGGCCCGCGCGCGACATCGTGCTGCTCAACGCGGGCGCCACCCTGCTAGCCGCCGACCGTGTGGCAACCCTCGCCGAGGGCGTGCAGCGCGCCGAAGCCGCGCTCGACAGCGGTGCCGCGGCCCGCTGCCTCGAACACCTGCGCGCGCTGTCGCAAGACCTCAAGGCGCAGCACGGGAGCGGGCGCCCATGAACGACTTCCTGGAGCGCATCGCCGCGCACAAGCGCGCCGAGGTGGCCGCCCGGGAGCGCGCGCGACCGCTGCCGCTCGTCCAGGCCGCCGCCGCCAAGGCACCGCCCCCCCGCGCCTTTCCGGCGGCGCTGGCCGGCTCGCCGCCGCGGTTGATCGCCGAGGTCAAGCGCGCCTCGCCCGCCCGCGGCGCCCTCAACCTCGCCCTGGACCCCGCCGCGCTCGCCCGTAGCTACGCGGCCGCCGGCGCGCACGCCCTGTCGGTGCTCACCGACGAACGGTTCTTTCACGGCCACGACGCTGACCTGGCCGCCGCACGCGCCGCCGTGGCGCTGCCTGTCCTACGCAAGGACTTCGTGCTCGCGCCGTACCAGGTTTGGGAGGCACGCGCGCTGGGCGCCGACGCCGTGCTGCTGATCGTGGCGCTGCTGCCCGAGCGCGAGCTGGCCGCACTCCAGGCGCTGGCGCACGAGCTGGGGATGGCAGCGCTGGTCGAGGTCCACACCCCGGCAGAGGCGGAGATCGCCACGGCGGTCGCCGCGCGCCTCATCGGCATCAACAACCGCGACCTGACCACCTTCCAGGTCGACCTCGCTACCACCGAGCGGATCGCGCCGCTACTGCCGTCCGAGGCCACGGTGGTCAGCGAGAGCGGCATCCACTCGGCCGCCGACGTGCGGCGCGTGCTCCAGGCGGGCGCGCGGGCCATCCTGGTGGGCGAGGCGCTAGTCACCGCCGAGGATCCGGCGGCGCGGATCGCCGAGCTGCTGGGGGTGGCGGTGCCGTGAAGATCAAGATCTGCGGCCTGCGCCGGCTGTACGACGGCGAGGCGGCCCTCGCCGCGGGCGCCGACCTGGTGGGGATCGTGTTCTATCCGCCCAGCCCCCGCTACCTGCCGCCCGAGGAGGCGCGGCGGTTGCTGGCCGCGCTGCGCGAGCGGTTCCCGGCGACAGGCTGGGCCGCCGTGGGCGTGTTCGTCAACGCGCCGCTGGAGCATGTCCACGCGGTGGCCGCCGCCTGCGCCCTCGACTACGTGCAGCTGCACGGCACCGAGGACGCCGCCTACTGCGCGCGGGTGACACGCCCAGTGATCAAGGCGGTGCGCCTGCCCGAGCTGCCCCCGCCCGCCGCGTTCCGGGGCGCGGAGGCCTGGGGCGCCGCGCGGCTGCTCATCGACGCGGCGGCGCCGGGGCGCTGGGGCGGCACGGGCCAGACCTACGACTGGCAGCAGGCGCGGCCCTACGCGCGCGAGGCGCTGGTGGCCGGGGGGCTCACCCCCGACAACGTCGCGGAAGCCGTGCGCGTCATGGCGCCCTGGGGGCTGGACGTGAGCAGCGGCGTCGAGCGCGACGGCTGGAAAGACGCCGCGCTCATCGAGCGGTTCATCACCCGTGCTCGCGCGGCCGCCGCGCCCCTCGCGCAGCCATGACGCGGCTGGCCCGGATGTTCGCGGCGTGCCGCGCGGCCGGCGAGGCGGCGCTGCTGCCGTATCTGACGCTCGGCTTCCCCGCGCCCGGCGCGACGATCGCCCTGGCGCGGGCCCTACTGGCCGCGGGCGCCGACGGTCTCGAGCTGGGCATCCCCAGCGCCGCGCCCACCGCCGACGGCCCCGTGCTGCGCCAAGTGGCCGCCGCAGCACGTGCCGCTGGCGTGACCGTGCCCCGCGCGCTGGAGCTGCTGGCGACGATCCGCACCGCGACCGCGGCGCCGCTGGTGCTGCTGGTGTACGCGGCCGAGCTGCACGCCCACGGCCCCGCACGCCTGTGCGCCGAGGCGGCCGCGGCGGGCGCCGACGCCCTGCTGGTGCCCGACGCGCCGCACGCTGAGCGCACGCCCCTCGCCCCTACTCGTAGCGAGCCCGGGGGGGAAGGGCCCGCGGCTCTCCTCGCCGCCTGCGCCGCGGCCGGCCTCGCCTGGGTGCCGCTGGTCACGCTGGGCGAGCCGCTCCCGGCCGCCCCCGCCGGGCCGGCCCCGGTGGGGTTCCTGTACTGCCGCTTGCACCGTGGGCCGACGGGCGCCCGCCGCCACCTGCCGCGCGGCGCGCTCGCGGCACTGCGGGCGCTGCGGGCTCAGGCCCCCGCGCCGCTGGTGGCCGGGTTCGGCCTCAGCGCGCCCGAGCAGATCGCCCGCCTGGCCGCCAGCGCCGATGGCGTGGTCGTAGGCAGCGCGCTGGCCGAGCGCGTGCGCGCTGCGCCCGCCGATCCCGCGTTCGCCGCCGCGCGCGCGTACGTCGGCGCGCTGAAGGCCGCGTGCCGCTCCGCCGCCCGCGCCACGGGAGCGCGCCCATGACCGCCTCCGAGCACGCGCCGCTGACGATCGCCCTGCCCGAGTTCAGTGGCCCACTGGACCTGCTGCTGCAGCTGATCCAGCGCCGGCGGCTGGATGTGACGGCGGTGAGCCTGGCGGCGGTCGCCGACCAATACCTCGCGCAGGTATTGGCGCGCGAGAACGAGCTGGAGGCGCTATCCGACTTCCTGGTCGTCGCCTCGCAGCTGCTGCTGATCAAGTCGCGCGCCCTGCTGCCGGCCGAGCCCGCGGCCGAGCCGGGCGAGGACCCCGCCGCGGAACTCCAGCGCCAGCTGGGCGCGTTCCAGGTGCTGCAAGCGGCGGCGCGCTGGCTGGCCGAGCGCGAGGCGAGCGGGCTGCGCGCGTGGCCCCGCGGCGCGCCCTTGCTGTTCGAGCCCAGCGCCGAGCGGCTCGCGCCGCTGCCGCCCGCGCGCCTGGCACAGCTCGCGCAGCGCTGGCTGGTGGCCGCCGCCCCGCCCCCCCCGGTGCTCGACGAGGTGCCGCGCCCGCGGCTGGTCGATCGCGCGGCCGCGGTGCTCACCTGGCTGGACCACCGCGACTGGGCGCCGCTGGCAGCCGTGCTCGGCGACGACATCCCCACCGCCGTGGCCACCCTGCTGGCCGTGCTGGTCCTCGTGCGTCTCGGCGCGCTCGCTGTCCACCAGGACGATCCCGACAGCCCCGTGCTCGTCCGCCGGCTTACCGACGACCCGGAGGTGGTGCAGCGCATCGAGAGCTGGAGCTAGCAGGGCCGGCGGCGCGGCTCCAGAGCCGCGGTGTAGGCCGCCGCGAGCCGCCGCGCGCGCGCGGGCCAGTCGAGATGCGCGCCGGCCCGCGCGCGCGCCCGAGCGGCGTAGGCGTGACGCAGCGCGGGCGTGGTGAGCAGGCCGACAGTGGCCTCCACGAGCGCCTCGTGCGCCCCGGGGGGAACGAGGCAGGCCGCGCCGCCCGCCAGCGCTGGCACCTCGCCGACCGCCTCGGCCACCACCGCGCGGCCCGCCCACAGTAGCTCGACTAGCTTGGCCGGGCTGCGTGCGCGGTTGATGGCCGTGTCGTCGAACAGCCAGAGCGCTACGCTGTCCTGAGCGAGCAAGGTATCCCGCGCCGCACCTTCCTGGAAGCCCGTGCAGAGCACGCGCCCGGCGCAGCCTCGCACGGCGAGCTCGCGCAGGAACGCCTGGCCGCCGGCGCTGTCCACCGGGCCGACCACCAGCAGCCGCGCCGCGGGCACGCGCTGGAGGATCGCCGCCACCAGCGCGGCGCCGCGCGCGGGCGCGAACTCGTTGAAGCGGCTGTACAGCAGCAGGATGGGCGGTTCCCCCTCCCCCCCAGCCCCTCTGCCACCAGGGAAGAGGGCGGCGCCAGGGGCGAGGGACACGGGCGGCTCGCCGGCATTCGGCAGGTACACGATGTCGCCAGCCCCCCCCCGCCAGCGCGCCGCTAGGTCGGCCAGGTAGCGGCTGGCCACGGTGACCAGTGGCGCCGCCCGCACCCCCGCGCGCTCCTGCCAGGTGCGCAGCGCGCGCTGCCACGCCGGCAGCCGGTCGGCCGCGGCCCAGCCGGTGCCGCCCTCCAGGTCGTCGAGATCGAGCGCCAGTAGCGCGCGCGGCGCGCCGGTCGCCCCGAGGGCCCGCAACGCGAGCAGCAGCGCGCCGCTATAGCCGATCGGCTTGAAGCAGTGGATGACCTCCGCGCGAGTGGCACGCGCGTGGTGGAGCAGCTCCAGCGCGAGCTGGACGTGGGTGGCGGCACCGCGCCGCCGCCGCAGGGGCAGGCACGTCACTTGTGCGCCGCGCCAGCGGTACCGGCGGCCACGCTCGGCCGGCACATCCCAGGCGGGCACCAGCACGTCCACCGCGTGGCCCGCGGCCACCAGCGCCGCCGCCAGCGGCAGGACCCGCGCGCGGGTCGTCCCCTTGCGGCCGAGGCCAAACGGCGCCACGAACGCGATGCGCAGGGGCGCTCACTCCACGGTGACCGACTTGGCCAGGTTGCGCGGCTGGTCTACATCGCAGCCGCGCTCCACGGCGGCGTAGTAGGCCAGCAGCTGCATGGGCACCACATTGACGATCGGCGACAGCAGCTCCGGGGCCGCCGGCACGTACAGCACGTGGTCGGCGTGCCGCTGGATCGTCGTGTCGCCCTCGGTAGCGATGGCCACCACGCGCGCGCCACGGGCCTTGACCTCTTCCAGGTTGCTGAGCACCTTGTCATAGGTGGCGCTGGCGGTGGCCACGGCGATCAGCAGCTTGCCGGGCTCCACCAGGGCGATGGGGCCATGCTTCAGCTCGCCGGCAGGGTAGCCCTCGGCGTGGATGTACGACACCTCCTTGAGCTTCAGCGCACCCTCCAGCGCCGTCGGGTAGCCCACGCCGCGCCCGATGAACAGCAGGTGGTCGACGCCCACGCAGGCGGCGGCGATGCGCTGCACCGCCTCGGGCCGCGCGAGACAGGCCGCCACGCGCTCGGGCATCGCCGCCAGCTCCGCGGCCAGCTCGCGCAGCGTTTCGGGCGGCAGCGTGCCGCGGCGCGCCGCCAGGTCGAGCCCCATCGCGTACAGCACGGCGAGCTGGCCGGTGAACGCCTTGGTGGAGACCACGCCGATCTCCGGCCCGACGTACAGGTAGATGCTGGCCTCCACCGTCTGGGTGAGGCTGCTGCCGACCACGTTGGTCAGCGCCAGCGTGCGCGCGCCTGCCCGGGCCGCCCACTCGGCCGCGGCGCGCGTGTCGGCCGTCTCGCCCGACTGGCTGATGGCCAGCACCAACGTGCGCTCGTCGAGCGGTGGCGGGGCGTAGCGCATCTCGGAGCCGATGACGCACTCCACCGGCAGGCGCAGCCAGCGCTCCCACGCGTACTTCGCCACCAGCCCCGCGTAGTACGACGTGCCGCAGCCCACCAGATAGATGCGCGTCAGCCGCGACAGGTCGAGCGCGTCGAGCTCGGCCACCTGCGCGCGGCCAGCGACCAGGCGCCCGGCCAGCGCGCGGCGCAGCGCCTCGGGCTGCTCGTGGATCTCCTTGAGCGTGAAGTGCGGGTAGCCGGCCTTCTCCGCGGCGCTCTGGTCCCACTCGATGTACGTCGGCCGCCGCTCGACCAGCCGGCCCGCCGCATCGTACAGCCACACGCGGTCGCGGTCGAGCGCCACCAACTCGCCGTCACGCAGGCGGATCACCAGCCGCGTGCGCGGCAGCAGCGCAGGGATGTCCGAGGCCAGATAGTGGGCATCCTCGCCGATCCCGACCACCAGTGGCGCGTGGCGCGCGGCGCCCACCAGCAGGTGCGGGTCGTCGAGGCTGATGGCCGCCAGCGCGTAGGCACCCTGCACGCGCAGCAGCGCCTCCTGCACCGCCACTCGCAGCTGCCCCCCCTCGGGCAGGCCCGCCGCCCCGTCTGTGCCCACCGGCGGGGCGCCGGCCAGCCGCGCCAGCTCCTCCTCGATCAGGTGCGCGAGCACCTCGGTGTCGGTCTCCGAGCGGAAACTGTGCCCGCGCGCGCGAAGCTGGTCGCGCAGCTGGGCGAAGTTCTCGATGATGCCGTTATGCACCACGCAGATGCGGCCGGTGCAGTCGGTATGCGGGTGCGCGTTCTCGTCGGAGGGGCGGCCGTGGGTTGCCCAGCGGGTGTGCCCGATGCCGACGCTGCCCTGCGGCTCGCGGCCGGCCACCAGCGCGACGAGGTTTTGCAGCTTGCCCGCCGCGCGGTGCAAGTGCAGCGCCCCGTTGGGCGCGACCACCGCGATACCCGCCGAGTCGTAGCCACGGTACTCCAGGCGCCGCAGGCCGTCGAGCAGGAAGGGGACCGCCGGCGCGCGGCCGACCACCCCTACGATTCCGCACATGTCGCCTCCAGCAGCTCGCGCGCGGTGCCGGCCACGTAGACGCGCCCTGGCAGCCGCGCGGCAAGCGCGTCCAAGGTCCAGTCGTCGAGCGTCCGCGTGCCGCTGGCGTCGAACATCGCGCGCGGCAGCACCGTGCGGTCCGCCTCCCGCTCCGCCAGGGCGGCGGCCACGTCCTGGCCGGTCAGCAGGCCCGACACGGTCACGCTCGTCCCGAAGAACGCGTTGGGCACCGCTACTACCTCGACCGCCAGCCCCCGCACCCGGGCGCAGTCGGCGGCCACGACCTGGAGCGCGCGCTCCATGGCCTGCCCGCAGACCCACAGCACCCGGCG
>Ga0070737_10006596_pt1 | contig 10585 bp, 6 predicted proteins | sample Coa_R1_10_FD_66438 | JGI IMG/M metagenome (GOLD analysis project Ga0070737, IMG submission 66438) | Surface soil microbial communities from Centralia Pennsylvania, which are recovering from an underground coalmine fire - Coalmine... | ecosystem: Environmental > Terrestrial > Soil > Unclassified ...
TCATCTCGTGAAGGTCTTCGGTCCTCCCAATATTCCGCGCCTCAACGAAGCCAGCGTGGATCTCCCTGTGTTCGCCTTCGCGGTCGCTATAGCCTTAGTCACCGGCATTCTGTTCGGGTGGGCGCCCGCCTTCAGCGCCGCGCGTGAAAACCTCGCAAGCGCGCTCAGAGAAGGAGGACAACGCGCCGGCGGCACGTTGGCTGGTGCTCGCATACGCAACAGCCTCCTGGTCCTCGAAGTCGCCTTGGCGCTGCTGTTGACCGTTGCGGCGGGGCTGCTGGTTCGCACCTTCTACCAAATGCTCGGCGCCGATGGCGGCTTCAATCCCGAACACGTCTTGACCTTTGAGGTGTCGCTGCCCTCCTCCAAATACCCGGACCCCGACCGCATGGCGCAGTTATACCGCAGAGTTCTTGCGCGCCTGCAAGAGCTGCCCGGTGTATCCGCGGCCGGCCTTGTTTCAGCCGTCCCCATGGGCGGTGCGCCGGATAGCAGCGTGATTCGCATCCCCGAACACCCCGCCACCAGCGACAAAGAGAAAGCGTACGCGAACTACTCGTTTGCCTCCCGCGGCTATTTCTCGGCCATCGGCACGCCGCTCCTGCGCGGCCGTGATTTCCTCGAAACCGACACCCTGAATTCCACGCCCGTTACCGTCATCAACAGCTCCATGGCCAAAAAATTCTGGCCCGGCGAGGATCCCATCGGCAAGCAGGTGGGCGTATTCAATCCGCGCTGGCCGGCCAGGCTGATCGTGGGAATTGTAGCCGATATCAAGCACATCTCAATGCGTGAAGAATCCGCTCCGGAGATGTTCGTCCCCTACACGCAAAATGAGATCAAAATCTGGCCCGCGATGCAGACCATGCAGGTGGCCGTCCGCACCAAGGCAGAGCCGAACTCCATGACCGGCAGCGTCCGCGACGCGCTCCGCGCCGTCGATCCAGGCTTGCCGATGGCGAGAGTGGTCGATCTGCGCCGTCTGGTCGATGACTCCATGACGCAACCCAGATTCGCCATGATCCTGCTCGGCGGATTCGCCGCACTCGCCGTCGTGCTGGCCTGCATCGGCATGTACGGCGTCATCTCGTACGGCGTTGCGCAGCGCACGCGCGAAATCGGCATCCGCATGGCCATCGGTGCGCAGCGCCAGGACGTGTTTCGAATGGTGCTATGGCAAGGCGCACGTCTGGCCGGGCTCGGCATCCTCATCGGCCTCGCCGCCGCGCTCGCGCTCACGCGCCTCATGACAAGCTTCCTTTATAATGTCCGAGCCGCCGATCCCCTCACCTTCGCTTCCGTCTCTGTCTTACTCGCCGCCGTCGCAATGGCGGCCTGCTATTTCCCCGCCCTGCGTGCCACTCGGGTGGACCCGATGATTTCGCTGCGTTACGAATGAGCGCCAAAGGCCCCGCTGCGGGCCTGCTCACCTTTACACTGAAGCCGTGCTCGTCTTTCTCTTACTTGCCGCGGCGGCATTCGCGGCCGGCGCCATCAATTCGGTCGCCGGTGGAGGCAGTTTCCTCACTTTCCCTTCCCTCGTGTTCGCCGGCATTCCAGCCGTAGTAGCCAACGCATCCAGCACCGTCGCGCTCTTTCCCGCATCGCTCGCCAGCGCGCTCTCGTATCGCGACGACATCCGGGCCCTCGAAGAAAAGCGGCTGAAATCCTGGTGGATCGTTAGTCTCATCGGCGGAGCCGTCGGCGCGGTGCTGCTGCTGGTCACCTCCGACAAGACCTTCCGCCAGATTGCCCCCTGGCTGCTTCTTTTTGCGACCCTGCTCTTTGCCTTCGGCGCGCGCATCAGCATCGCCCTGCGCGGCAAGCTGCACTCGAGCCAGGCGCTCATGCTTGCGCTGCTGTTTCCCATCGCCATTTACGGCGGCTATTTCGGCGGCGGCATGGGAATCATTATATTAGCCGCGTTCCGGCTTTACGGTCTCACCGATATTCACGGGATGAACGGCGTTAAAACCGTTCTCGGCGGCTCGCTGAACGCAATCGCCGCGCTCATCTTCATCGTGGCGCATCAGGTCGCTTGGCGGCCGACTCTGCTGATGCTGGCTGCGGCCGTAGCCGGCGGATATATTGGCCCCCTCCTTGCGCGCCGCATGCCGCCCGTCGTGATTCGCGTCATCGTCATCACCGTGGGCGCGCTGATGACCATCTATTTCTTCCGAATTGCGCCTGCCTGAACTTACAGAACCGGACCAATGCGCCACGGCGCGAACTCGTGATGCCCTAACTCTTCGGCCCGCGTTCGCTCACCGGATGCCACCCGTAGCAGGGCGTCAAAGATTTCGCGCCCAACATCTTCAATCGATGCGTCACCATCTGCAATCCGCCCCGCGTTCACGTCCATGTTGCCGCGCATGCGCCGGTATGTATGCGAATTGCTCGCAATCTTCAAAACCGGAACGTTCGGGAATCCAATCGCGCTGCCGCGTCCGGTGGTGAACGCGATCAGGTTGACGCCCCCCGCCGCGAGGCCGGTAATCGACACCGGATCGTAGCCGGGAGTATTCATGAACGTGAAGCCGGGCTTCTGGATGCGCTCAGCATAGCCGACAACATCCTCAAGCGTCGATGTGCCCGCCTTGGCAACCGCGCCTAACGATTTCTCCAGAATATTCGTCAATCCGCCTTCTTTATTGCCATAGGAGGGATTGTCGTTGAAGCTTCCGCCGAACTGCCGCAGATAGCGTTTGTATTGCTCGATGCAGCCGAGGAGCTTGCGGGCGACCTCGCCATTGCGCGCCCGCCGCAGCAGCAGGTGCTCCGCGCCGAAGATCTCCGTGGTCTCTGCCAGCACCACTGCGGCGCCTTGCCCTACCAGCAGATCGCAGCAATAGCCGAGCGCCGGGTTGGCCGTGATGCCGGAAAACGAATCGGAGCCGCCACAGTTCAGCCCCAGCACAAGCTTCGAAGCTGGCGTCTCCACGCGTTTCTCGGCCGCAGCGCGTTCAATGAACGTGCGAACCTGCTTGCGCGCTGCCTCCACTGCCCCGCGCGTGCCCCCCGATTCCTGCAGCGTCAAACCCTGCAGTGTAGCCGGCGTGGCCGAATGCGCGGGGTGGCCGACATAATGCCCAATATGGTTTACCTCGCAGCCCAGCCCCAAGATCAACGCCGCTGAGACGTTCGGATGATCCAACACGCCCATCAGCGTACGCTGCAGTTGCTCGGTGTCCGGCCCGATGGCCTGCGCGCATCCCTCGCCATGCGGGAACGCCACCACTCCGTCCAGATTGGCGGGCAGGTTTTCCCCTTCGAAACTGGCGGCGATCAGTTCCGCCGTGTAAGCCGCACAATTGCTGGCCGCCACAACGGCAATATAATTCCTCGTGCCCACGCGTCCGTCGGGCCGCTGGTACCCCAGAAAAGTTGCGGGCGCGGCAAAGGGAAGCGGCCGTTCGGCTTCGCGGCCTGAAGCTGCATCCGCCGTCTCCAGCTCCTGAAATCCGAGGTTGTGCACATGTACGTGATCGCCAGGCTCAATGGCCCGCGTCGCGAATCCGATCACGTTCCCATAGCGAAAGACGGTCTCTCCGGGCGCCACCGCCCGCAGCGCAACTTTGTGTCCCGCCGGGATTGCCGCGCGCGTCGTCACAGCGCCTCCGTCGGCTTCTACGCGCTGTCCCAACGCTAAATCGACCCTCGCGACCGCTACGTTATCGTGCGGATCGAGCAGAATAACGGAGTTCTCCGCCGTCGCCGGACTTTGGATGTCATAGAGCATCGATCGTACTTCTACTCTATCGATTCCCCCACTGCACCCCCCCTGTGCGGTTTGCGAGTGGCAGCCGGACAGAACGCCGCGTTACGCTGGACGCGAAGCGATACGCCTTGGATTAGGCTCTTAATTGATGATACGGCGAACTCCGGTAGCGACTTATCGATTGCAACTGCACGCCGATTTCGGCTTCGATGCGGCAGCTTCCATCGCCGATTATCTCCACCAATTGGGCATTTCCCACGTCTACAGCTCGCCCTATCTGCAGGCCGCCCCCGGCAGCAAGCACGGCTACGACGTCATTGACCATCACAAAGTGAACGAAGAGCTGGGCGGCGGCGAGGCGCACGACCGTTTCTCCAAACGCCTCGGCCAATGCCGTCTCGGGCAAGTGCTGGACATCGTGCCGAATCATATGGCCATCAGCGGACGGCGCAATCGCTACTGGTGGGATGTGCTCGAAAACGGCCCTTCCAGCCGCTATGCGCCCTACTTCGACATCGACTGGCAGCCGCGCGAAGAGAAGCTCCGCAACAAACTGCTGGTTCCCATTCTGGGCGACCACTACGGCCGTGTCCTGACCCGCCAGGAGATCCAGATAAAACGCCGGGGCGGCGATTTCTTCATTCAGTATTTTGAGAACGAATTGCCCGCAGCGCCGCGCTCGCTGCCCGTCTTGCTTGCCGATGCGGCTTCACAATCCGGATCGGACTACCTCGCCTTTCTGGCAGACGCGCTCGCCGAGCTGCCGGCGGCTACCTCCACCGACTCCGCTCGCATCGCCGCGCGCCACCGCGACAAAGAAGTCGTCCATGGCCTGCTCGAACGGCTGTTCAACGAAGTGCCTTTCATCGCGGAAACCGTAGACTCGGTTCTCCAGGAGACGAACCACAACCTGGAAAAACTCGACGCCTTTCTCGAAAAACAAAATTACAGACTCGCATTCTGGCGGACCTCGCAGGAAGATCTCGGCTACCGCCGCTTCTTCGACGTCAACACGCTGGTCGGCCTGCGGATCGAGGACTCGCGCGTCTTCGCCGATACCCACGCCTTGATCCTCAAGTGGCTGCGCGAAGGCGTCCTAGACGGCATTCGCATCGACCATCCCGACGGCCTGCTCGATCCGCGCCAGTACTTTGAGCAGCTTCGCAAAGAAGCGCCCGGCGTCTGGATCCTGGCCGAAAAGATTCTTGAGCCCGGCGAACGCTTCCGCGTCGAGTGGCCGATCGATGGAACCACCGGCTATGAATACGTCAACCAAACGGCAGGCTTGTTCGTAGACAGCCGCAACGAAGAAGAATTCTCGAACATCTACGCCGATTTCACGGGCGAGCCGACCGACTACGCCGCCGTCTGCCGAGATAAGAAACATCGCGTCCTGCGCGACCTCTTAGGAAGCGACGTTAACCGCCTGACCAGCCTCTTCATGGAAATCTGCGAGAGTCATCGAGACCGGCGCGATTACACCCGCCACGACGCCATTCGCGCCATCCGCGAATTGGTCGCGTGCTTTCCCGTTTACCGCACCTATGTGGTCCCGGCCCGCGACGAGCTCGCCGAGGATGACGAGCGCTACGTCAACGAAGCCGTCGAAGCATCGAAGAAGAACCGGCCCGAGATCGACTCCGATCTATTCGACTTCCTGCGCGACGTGCTGCTGCTGCGCGTCCGCGGCGACAAAGAATCCGAATTTATCTCCCGCTTCCAGCAGTTCTGCGGCCCGGCCATGGCCAAGGGCGTCGAAGACACGGTCTTTTATTGCTACAACCGGCTCATCTCGTTGAATGAAGTCGGCGGCGACCCCGGCCGCTTCGGAATCTCCACCGAGCAGTATCACGATTTCTGCGCCGAAACGCAGCGTTCGCGGCCGCGCACCATGCTCGGCCTGTCCACCCACGACACCAAGCGCAGCGAGGACGTGCGCGCGCGTATCAGTCTGCTTTCCGAAATGCCCGGCCAGTGGCGGCAAGCCATCCACAGGTGGGCGCACGCCAATGCGAGTCACAAAAAGAACGGCGCGCCGGACCGCAATACCGAGTATTTTCTCTACCAGACCATGGTCGGCGCCTGGCCGATCCAGCCCGATAGGCTGCTTCCCTATATCGAGAAGGCCTGCCGTGAGGCCAAGCAACAAACCTCCTGGCTTACACCGAACGAACAATTCGAAAACGCGACTCGCGAATTCATTGAGGCGCTGTACCAGGACCAAAGCTTTCTCGATGATCTCAACGCCTTCGTTCAGCCGCTCATCTCAGCCGGGCGCATCAACTCGCTCGCGCAAAAGCTGTTGGAGTTCACCTCGCCCGGCATTCCCGATACATACCAGGGCACGGAACTATGGGATCTGAGCCTCGTGGATCCGGATAATCGCCGGCCGGTAGATTACGACCTGCGCCGACGCCTACTGTCCGAATTGCCGGGCCTGTCCGTCGAAGACATTTCGAAGCGCGGCGACGAAGGCCTGCCCAAACTGTGGACTGTGTACCACGCGCTACGCACGCGGCGCGAGCATCCAGCCGCCTTCGACGATCACGCCGAGTATACGCCCCTTGCCGCCCAGGGCGCCAAAGCCAGGCACGTCATCGCCTACTTGCGCAGCCCCGATGTCCTGGTCGTCGCACCTCGCCTGGTGCTGCAACTCGATGGCGAATGGGGCGACACATCCCTTGATGTTCCGTCCGGTAAGTGGCGAAACCAGTTTTCCGGTGACATTTTCAACGGACCTCAATTGCGCGCCGCCGACGTCTTGCGGCGCTTTCCGATCGGTCTTCTAGTTCGAGAGTAAGTTCGATGCATACTTTCACAGTTTGGGCGCCCGCCGCCGAGAACGTCGCAATTCACATCAGCGGTGCTTCGCATCCGCTCCAAGCGCAGGAAGATGGGTGGTGGTCTGCGAATTTGCCTGACGCCGGCCCCGGCACTGATTATCAATTCGCAATTGATGACGGCAAACCGGTTCCTGACCCACGCTCTGCCTGGCAGCCCTTTGGGATCCACGGCGCCTCCCGTCTTATCGATCATTCCTCCTTCGAGTGGACCGATCGGGATTGGCAGGCGCGGCCGCTTTCCGCCGCCATTATTTATGAGCTGCACATCGGCACCTTCACCGCGGCTGGCACCTTCCAGGGCGCTATCGAGTGCCTCGACTATTTAGTCGATCTCGGCATCACGCACGTCGAGCTCATGCCCGTAAACGAATTTTCAGGTGATTGGGGATGGGGCTACGACGGCGTCGATTTGTATGCGCCGCACCATGCCTACGGCACGCCCGATGATCTGAAGGCGCTGGTGAATGCGTGCCACTCCAAAGGGCTCGCGGTTTTGCTCGACGTGGTGTACAACCACTTTGGGCCGGCCGGTAACTACGTGGGCAAATTCGGACCATATTTCACGGACGCCTACAAGACTCCCTGGGGACCGGCCGTCAACCTGGATCGCGAAGGCAGCGACGAAGTGCGCCGCTTCTTTTTAGAGAACGCGCTCATGTGGCTGCGCGATTACCACTTCGATGGCCTGCGTCTCGACGCGGTACACGCGCTGGTCGATCGCTCGGCCGTTCATTTCCTCGAATATCTTTCCTCCGAAGTGGACGCCTTGGCCTCCGGGTTGGGGCGCCACCTGGTGCTCATCGCCGAAAGCGATTTGAACGATCCCAGAATTGTGACCAGCCGGGAAGCAAACGGCTATGGCATCGACGCACAATGGAGCGACGACTTTCACCACGCCCTGCATGCCGTCCTCACCGGCGAGCACAACGGCTATTACGAGGATTTCGAGTCTCTTGCGCAGGTGGCAAAAGCTCTGCGGCAGGGCTACGTCTACGACGGAAAGCATTCGCGCCACCGCGGCCGCCTCCATGGCCGCCCTCCGCTGCGGCTCTCCGGGCACCATTTTCTCGGCTACGCTCAGACTCACGACCAGGTCGGCAATCGGGCCCAGGGCGAACGCCTCAGCCAGTTGGTAAGCGCCGGCCGCCAGAAGATTGCGGCGGCCCTGGTCTTGACCTCGCCCTTCGTCCCCATGCTGTTTCAAGGCGAGGAGTTCGGCGCCTCCACACCATTCCAATACTTCACCCACCATGACGACCCGGATCTCGCCCGGAAAGTCTCCGAAGGCCGGCGCAGCGAATTCAAGGCCTTCGGCTGGAACCCCGAGCAAGTGCCTGATCCGCAAGACCCCGCCACGTTCCAGCGCTCGAAGCTCCGCTGGAGCGAGATACACCAGGAGCCCCACGCGTCGCTCCTGCGCTGGTACCAGGACCTGATCGCCCTGCGGCGCTCGCATGCGTCCCTGACTAACGGCTGCATGGAGCGCGTGGAGGTGAACTTCGATGAACGCGCCAACTGGCTCGCCGTCCGCCGCGAGGAGGTTGAGGTGATCTGCAATCTCGCCTCCGACCGCCAGGCCGTCCCTCTAGCGTCCGCCGGACGGCCGCTGCTGGTCTCCGAAGGTGGCTGGCTGCTCCGCCCCGGCTTGATCGAGTTGCCGCCCGACAGTGTGGCGGTGTTTGCAAAATAACGCGCTTAGTACGGCGATTGGCCGCCCGTTATGCCGTATACTTCACCGGTCACAAATCGCGCTTCATTCGAAGCCAAAAACACGAACACCGGCGCAATTTCCGCCGGTTGTGCCGGCCGCTCGAACGAAGTTGTCTTTCCAAACTGCTTCACCTTCTCTGCTGGCATGGTTGCCGGAATCAGCGGCGTCCAAACCGGTCCTGGCGCTACCGCATTCACTCGTATGCCGTCTTTCATCGCCGTCTGCGACAGCGCTTTGGTGAAGTTGATGATCGCCGCCTTTGTCGTCGCATACGCCAGCAGATTCGGACTCGGATCGAACGCCTGAATGGATGCCGTGTTGATGATCGCGCTGCCCGCCTTCATTACCGGAACCGCCGCCCGGCACAGCCAGAATAGGGCATATACGTTGGTCTTGAATGTGCGGTCGAACTCCTCCGTCGTGAATTCCTCGATCTTGTCATGCGTATTCTGAAAAGCCGCGATGTTGGCCAACAGATCGAGTTTGCCGAATTCCTTTACCGCGCGTTGCACTAACGACTCGCAGTATTGTTCGTCCCGCAAGTCCCCCGGCATCTTGATCGCCTTTCGCCCGGCCTTTTCGACCCACTGCGCAGTCTCCGAGCCGTCTTGCTCTTCTTCGGGCAAGTAGGAAAGGAGAATATCGGCTCCCTCCCGCGCAAACGCGATCGCAACCGCTCGTCCGATGCCGCTGTCGCCTCCCGTAATCAGCGCCGCCTTGCCCTCCAGCCGCCCTAGCCCACGATAAGATTCCTCCCCATGATCCGGCTTATCGGCCATCTGCTCGGAATGTCCAGGATAAGGGATCTTTTCCTGCTGTTCTGTCTCAGGCTTCTTCGCCTGGGTCTTCGGATCCTTGGTAGCCGAATCCTGTAAAGCTTGCGTTTCTGGCATTTGTGTCTCCTCTCGACGATTCCTTGGTTGGACACGCAACTGCCCGAAGTTGCAGCCTAGCTATCTCACCAGGAGGAGCCCTCTACGCGCGCTGCGCCGTCGCCCTAGCGCCGCATTCGTTCCACGTCTTCCTCAGCAGGTCGCGGCTGTAGAGCAAATGGTGCCGGTCCGGTGTGAAGACTTCGAGCGTGATCGTGCCGTCATAACCGCATTTCCGCAGGGCCTCAACGCTCCGGCAGACATCCACGGTCCCCGTCCCTAGCGGCAAATGCAGGTCCGCATGGCCGCCCTTGTTGTCGTGCAGATGTACGTGCCGCAGCCGCTTGCCATGCACTTCGAGAATCTCCTCCGTTGTGTTGTGAGGAACCTGTAAGTTGGCATGACCGATATCCAGGTGCAGCCCTAACTGCGGAACACGGTCGAGTAAGTCGCCGAGTTGCGGCGCCGAGTTGTAATCTCCCGGCAGGTTTTCAATCATCAGCCCGACGCCGCACCTCTCCACGTCGGGCATCAGCTCTTCAATGCTCGCCACATTGCAACTGATATAAAACTCGCGCGGGTGCCATGGCGTATGCCGGTCCGGATGGAGGTTCATCCATTTCGCGCCGATCTCGCTGAACTTATAAAGACATCGCCTCAGCTCCGCAATCGCCGCCGCCCGGATCTCGGGAATCGCGCTCGCCATCGGCAGATACCACGCCGTGTGGCCCACCACCGCCAGGCCGTTACGCTCCAGCGCACGGCGAACCGCCCCGGCATCGATCTCCCAGGACGCCGCTCCCGGCGGCTCCAGCGTCAGATCGACAAACTCCATCCCCGCATCGGCCATCCAGGCGATCTCTTCGAGCACATCGCGCTCCGGATGATTCATGGTGCCGATCAACATTGACTTACCCCTTCTTGCTCTCCCTCGAGCGCCGGAGTGAACCACGGCCGCGAGTCGAGCAGCCGGGCCCGCTTTCGCACCGTCTCCAGCCCGCCCGCGCCCGCCGGCGCGCTGATCTGTAATTCGCCCCAGATCCATGCCGGCAATTCTCTCGCCCGCTCGGCGTCCAGCCACGCGAACATCGATAATAATCCGCTCAACAACCCGCAGTCTTCCGCTACGCGTCGAATCAAGTGGCGCCAGTCAAGCTGAGGCCCGATCCCATGCAACAGGTTCACCGCATCCGGCCAGTCGCAACGGTCCCGCTGCATGACATACAGCTTGCTCCACAGCTCCTCTTCCGGCGCCAACAACCGAAAACGTTCTTCGCCCGCTTCCACTTCCGGCCCGTTCAGCCACGCTTCATCTACCTGCGCGCGCTGATTCGCCATCGCCCACATGATGTCTACAATCGTGTCGTCCTTATAACTGCGATAGATCCACTCCCGATCATAGGCTTGCTTCTCGTAATAGTCCGCCAGCCCCAAAGCTCCG
>Ga0070737_10006598_pt1 | contig 10583 bp, 9 predicted proteins | sample Coa_R1_10_FD_66438 | JGI IMG/M metagenome (GOLD analysis project Ga0070737, IMG submission 66438) | Surface soil microbial communities from Centralia Pennsylvania, which are recovering from an underground coalmine fire - Coalmine... | ecosystem: Environmental > Terrestrial > Soil > Unclassified ...
CCAGGGGAGTATAGCAGTCGGGGCGGCTCGCCCCGCGCCGACCGTGACCCGCCCGTGAGTCGGGAAAATCCCCACGGCGACCGCCCAGAAACGACACCACCGAATCGTCTGGCGACATCCGACAGCGCACGAGGGACCGCGGTGGCACAATGGGACCGAGCAAGGCGGGCAACCCCGGGAGGTGCTCGATGGACGACCTGACCGCCGCGCGCCTCCAGATGGAGGTCTCGCTGGCGTTCCACATGGTGTTCGCCGCCGCCGGCGTGGCGCTGCCGGTGATGATGCTGCTCGCCGAGGGGCTGTGGATCCGCCATGGCCACCAGGAGGCGCTTGCCCTGGCGCGCACCTGGGCCAAGGCCACCGGGCTGCTGTTCGCCATCGGCGCGGTCTCGGGCACGGCGCTGTCGTTCGAGCTGGGGCTGCTGTGGCCGCGGTTCCTGGCCTTCGCGGGGCCGTTGATCGGGCCGGCGTTCGCTTTCGAGGGCTACGCCTTCTTTCTGGAAGCTATCTTTCTAGGGCTGTACCTATACGGGTGGCAGCGCCTGTCGCCGCACGCCCACTGGCTGTGTGGCCTGATGGTCGCGCTCAGCGGCGCCGCCTCCGCCGTGCTGGTCGTCTCGGCCAACGCCTGGATGCAGCAGCCGGTCGGCTTTCGGCTGGCCGATGGGCAGCCACAGGACATCGACCCCGTGGCCGCGCTGTTCAACCCGAGCTGGCCCCTGATGGCGCTGCACTCGACCATGGCCTGCTACACCGCCGTGGGGTTTGCGGCCGCGGGCCTGTACGCCTGGGCGCTGCTGCACGATCGCCGGCCCGAGCGCGTCGGGTACAACCGGCTCGCCCTCGCGATCGCGCTGGCGGTGGGGCTGGTCGGCGCCATCACGATGCCGCTGAGCGGCGACCTACTGGCCCGGCGCGCGGCGCACGTGCAGCCGGCCAAGCTGGCAGCGCTGGAGGGCCAGTTCCGCACCGAGCGTGGCGCGCCGCTGCGCATCGGTGGCTGGCCCGACCCAACCCTGGGCGAGACGCGGTACGCCATCGAGATCCCGCGCCTGCTGAGCCTGCTGGCCACCGAGGACCCCGACGGCCTGGTGCTGGGCCTGGACGCCTTCCCGCGCGACGAGTGGCCCGAGGCGCGCATCGTCCACCCGGCTTTCCAGGTCATGGTCGGGGCCGGCGTACTGCTGCTCGCGCTGGGCCTCTGGGGCGCGATCGCCTGGTGGCGCGGGCGCCGCGACGGGCGCTGGCCACGGCGCCCCCTGCTGTGGGGCCTGGTCGCGGGCGCGCCGCTCGGCTTCGTCGCCCTGGAAGCGGGCTGGATCGTCACCGAGGTCGGCCGTCAGCCGTGGGTCATCTACGGCGTGATGCGCACGCGCGACGCGGTGACCACCGTGGGCGGGGTGGGGTGGACGCTCGCCGGATTCACCCTGCTGTACCTGCTGCTGGGCGCCACGCTGGTGATCCTGCTGCGGCGGCTGGCGGCCGGCGAGCCGGCGGTGCCCGCGCCGGTCGCCCCGCCCCCCGCGCCGCACCCAACCCCCCAGCTGCCGGGCGCGTGAGGAGCACCCGTGCCGGCGGCGCTGGAACCGCTGCTGCCCGAACTGGTCGGCCTCGCCGCGCTGGCGGGGGTGATGGCCTATGCCGTGCTGGGCGGGGCCGATTTCGGCGGCGGCATCTGGGACCTGCTGGCCAGCGGGCCGCGCGCGGCCGAGCAGCGCCGGGCGGTGGCCGCGGCGATCGGGCCGGTGTGGGAAGCGAACCACGTCTGGCTGATCTTCGTGATCGTGCTGCTGTTCACCGCCTTCCCGGCGGCGTTCGCCGCGCTCAGCCTGGCGCTGTTCGTGCCGTTCCACCTGGTGCTGCTGGGCATCATCCTGCGCGGCGCGGCGTTCGTCTTCCGTGGCCACGTCTACGCGGCCGGGCTGCCGACCGGGTGGAGCGCGGCGTTCGGCGCCGCCAGCGCGTTCACGCCGTTCGTGCTGGGCACCTGCCTGGGCGCCGTGTCCACGGGCCGCCTGCGCGTCGCCGACGGCGCGGTGTCCAGCCCCCCGCTAGAGCCGTGGCGCGACCCGTTCGCCCTCGCCTGCGGCGCGCTGGCCCTGGCCCTGTGCGCCTACCTGGCGGCGGTGTACCTGACCGTGGAGACGGATGGCGCGCTGCGCGCCGACTTCCGCCGGCGGGCGCTGGGCACCTGGCTGGTGGCGGGCGCGATCTCGATCGCCGCGCTGCTGCTGGCGCGCACCGAGGCGCCGCGGCTGTGGGGCGCGTTGCTGGGGGCCCAGGCGCTGCCCGCGCTGCTCGCCGGCCTGGCGCTGGCCCCGCTGTCGGCCTGGGCGCTGGTGCGCCATCACTACCGCCTGGCGCGAATGGCCGCGGCAGCCCAGGTCGTCGCGCTGCTGGCCGGCTGGGCGCTGGCCCAGTGGCCGTACCTCATCTATCCCGATGTGACGCTGCACGGCGCGGCGGCGCCCACCCCCACGCTGGCGCTGGTGCTGCTCAGTCTGCCGCCGGGGCTGGCGCTGCTGCTGCCCTCGCTGTGGTTCCTGTTCCGCGTGTTCAAAACGCCGCCGATGGCACGCCCGAGCCCCCCCTCTGCGCCCGCCCCCCCGGCCTAGCGGCGATCCCGGCTGGCGCTGGGATGTGATGCGATTCACGGCGAGCGGTTGCGGGCTCTGCTACACTAGGGGCAACCTAGCTTGGGCTGTCCGCAATCATGCCGTTGCCTCGCAGTGGGCGGAGGAGATCGCCGTGGAACCGGCCGGGCCGCGCACGCGCGTCAGCGATCTCGAAGGGCGTTGGCTGGGCAGCTACCAATTGGTCGAACTGCTCGGCCGCGGCGGCATGGCGGTGGTGTACAAGGCCGTGCAGGTCAACCTGCGCCGCCATGTGGCAGTCAAGATCTTGCCCCCCTACTTGCTCCACGATGAGGCATTCCGCGCGCGATTCCAGCAGGAGGCGGAAACCGTCGCGCGGCTGGAACACCCCAACATCCTGCCCATCTACGACTACGGCGAGCAGGACGACATCCTCTACATCGTGATGCCGCTGGTCACTGGCGGCACGCTGCAGACGTGGCTCCAGCGTCCCACGGCCCTACCGCGCGCTATCGGTGTGCTCTGCCGCATCCTCGACGCGCTCGAGTACGCCCACGGGCAGAACGTCATCCACCGCGACATCAAGCCGAGCAACGTGCTGATGAACGCGGGTGATTGGCCGCTACTGGCCGACTTCGGCATCGCCAAGCTGGTCGAGCCCACCGTGCGCGCGACGCGCACGGGCACCATCGTGGGCACTCCCGCTTACATGGCCCCGGAGCAGTGCGAGGGCCGCCCCATCGACCATCGTGTCGACCTATACGCCGTTGGCATTATCTTGTACCAGATGCTGGCCGGGCGCCTGCCGTTCGATACCGAGAGCCCTGTAGCGCTACTACTCCAGCAGGTGTCCGAGCCGCCGCCGCCGCTACATGCCATGCGGCCCGGCCTCGCGCCAGTCTGGGATACGGTCATTGCGCGCGCGCTGGCCAAGCAGCCCCACGATCGCTATCCGAGCGCGGCCGCCATGGCCGAGGCCCTCCAGGCCGCGCTGCGCGTGCAGCAGGGGCAGGGCGGCCACTTGGCCACGCTGGTGAGCGAGGACCCGCAGCGCCTGTACGCCAGCGCCTGTCGGGCCCTCGCCGAAGGCGCCTACCAGCGGGTGATCAGCCTGTGCGGCCGGCTGCTCGAACTCGACCCGGCCCATCCGCAGGCACAGTACCTGCTCCAGCAGGCCCAGGCAGCGCTCCATCGCGCGCGAACGCAGGAGGCGAGCGAGCGCGCGGCCGTGCTGCTGCGCGCGGCCGACACAGCCTTGCGGGCCGAGCGGTTCGCCGAGGCCGAGCGGACCTACCAGGCCGCGCTCGCCGTCGCGCCCGAGCTCGCTGCGGCCCGCGAGGGCTTGGAGCGCACGCGTCTCGCCCGGCAGGCCGCCGCGCTGTACGCGGCAGCGCGCAGCGACCTGGCCGCCGCGCGCTGGGCCCCCGCGGCGCGCACGCTCGACACGTTGCTCGCCCTGGCGCCCGACTATAAGGACGCCGCGAGCCTGCGCGCACAACTCCACGCGGTATCGGGGCCGGCGCCGACCGAGCCAGCGCTCGCGCGCACGGCCAACCTGCCTGCCTCCCGGCCGGCCGCCCCCCCCGCCCAGCTCCACCCGCCCGCAGCCCCCCTCAATACGCTCGAACCGCCAGCGCCCGCGGCGGCTCCCCGCGGGCGGCACCGCCGCATGGCGCCGCTAGCCGCGAGCGCGGGCCTCCTGCTGGCGAGCATCGCGCTCGGCGTGGTATGGATGCGACCGGCCCCCCCCGAGCCCTCGCGCGCGGAGGCGGAGGGGACCCCACAGCCCGCCAGTGCACCGCCCCCCGTGGCTACCCCCGCCCTGACCGCCGCCGACCTGTTTCCCGCGTGCGAGCAGGCGGTCGCCAGCGGCTCCTGGGCCGCCGCGGCCGCGGCGTGCGAGGCGGTGGGCACGCGCGACCGCACCTACCCCGGGCTAGCCGATGCGTTGGCCCGCGCCTACACGGGACTGGGCCGCGAGCAGCTGGCGCAAGGCGAGCTGGAGGGGGCGCTGGCACAGTTCGAGCGGGCGCTGGCGGCGCGGCCCGACGACCCCGAGGCTACCCAGGAGCAGCAGCTGGCGCGGACCTTCCAGGAGGGCGCCGCAGCGCTGGCCGCGGGCGACTGGGCCACAGCGGTCGCCCGGCTCGAAGCGGTCCAGGCGGCGCGGCCCGACTACCTCGCCGTACGGCCGGACGGCGGCGTGGCCGCCCTGCTGTACCAGGCGCGCACGGCGAGCGGCACGGCGCTGCTGGCCGCGGGGCAATATGCCGAGGCCCAGCAGCAATGCGGCGCTGCGCTGGCGCTGTGGCCCGAGGGGCCCGAGGCACAGGACTGTCACGCCCAGGCCACCGTGGCCTTGCGCCCGCCGCCGACTCCCGTCCCGGCGGCCAATAGCAACCCCAGGCCCACGGCCAGCCCACCGCGCGGTGGCGCCAGCGCCGGCCCCGCCCCCGCCGGCCCACGCCCCAGCGGTGGGCCGGCCCCGCCCAGCGGCAGTGGCACGACCGAAAAGCCCCCGATCACCGTGCGGCAGTAGCCCACCGGCCCGCGCCACCAGCACGGTGCCACATTGCGTCGCCGGCCGCGGGTGCCCTACAACTGGGCCGAGCGGCTGCACCGATAGGCCCGAGCCGGCCGCGAGGAGCCAAGTACCATGCCCGAGAGCGAGCCCCCCCATGCGCGTCGCGGCCCGTACTATCCCCCCGGGCTCTGGCGGTGGGCATTCATGTTGAGCCTGCTGGTCGCCCTACCGCCACTCGCCATGCCCGCCTATTCCGCCCAGCCGGCCTCCCCCGGTGAGCCCGCCGAGTTCTCGCGCGACGTGCTGCCGGGTGGCCTGGTCGTATTGGTCGAGGAGCGGCCGGGCACCGGGCTGGTCGCGCTCGATGTTGCCGTGCTGGCCGGGGCACGCTACGAGACCGCGGATACCGCCGGGGCGGCAGCGTTCTTGGAGGAGTTGCTCAAGGAGGGCACGCCGACCCGCCCCACCCGGCGCGATGTGTTCCGCAGCATCACCGCGCGCGGCGGCGACCTGACCATCGCCAGCGGGTGGGAGCCCGTGCGCCTAGCAGCGGAAGTTGCTAGCGAGGACTTCGACATCGCCCTCGACGTGCTCGCGGATGTGCTGCTCCACTCGCGCTTCGCCCCCGAGCGCATGGAGGCGGCGCGCGAGCGCCTCCTCGCCAACATCGCGGAGCGCGAGGACATGCCAGCCCAGTACCTCGGTGACGTGGCCATCGCCACGGCCCTCGGGGATCCGGCCCTGCGCCATCTCCCGTCGGGCAGCCGCGAGGGCGTGCGCGCCCTGAGCCACGAACAACTGCTGCGCTATCGCGACGCGCACTTCGTGACGGGCAACGTGATCGTGGCGGTAGCCGGCGATGTACGGCGCGCGGAGGTCGTGCCGAAGATCGCGGCAGCCCTGGCCGACCTGCCGCCCGGCCCCCGCCAGGCCCCCGGTCCGCTCCCGCCGGCGCCCGCCGCTACTCGGATCGAGCGCCCGGCGGGTAGCGAGCAGGCCAACATCGCCGTGGTCGCGCGCGGGCCGGGCGTGCAGGCCGCCGACCGCGCCGCGCTGGTGGTGTTGTCGGGCATTCTGGGTGGCGGGGGCCAGCGGCTGTACACGGAGATCCGCGACCGCCGCGGGTTGGCCTACGCGGTCGGCGCGTCGCTGCTCCAGATGGCCGATGTGAGCGTGCTGCTCGCCTCGGCCGGGACGGAGCCGCCGAACGCCGACGAGGTAGCCCGCCTGCTGCAGGCCGAGCTGCAGAAGCTGCGCGACGCGCCGCCCTCGGAGGAAGAGGTCGCCCGCGCCATCTCTTACTTCGTCGACGGGCAGATCGTCGATCTGGAGACCGTCAGGGCGCGAGCCAACGATCTCGTGCGGCGGGAGACGCTGTACGGCGTGGCGCCGTCGCGCGAGCAGTTCCGGGCCCAGTTGCAGGCCGTACGCCCCGCCGATGTGCAGGCCGCTGCCCAACGCTACCTGGCGCCCGAGCGCCTACTGACCGTCGTGTTGCAGCCCCAGTGAGCCGCGCCGGGCCACCTGATTGCTACACTTCGTCGGAAAAGGGGCACCATCATGCGCGCTACTCGCCGAGCTGCTCGCCGCGCCCCCTGGTCCCTCGGCCGCTGTGCCCTGGGCCTCGTGCTACTGGCCGCGCTCCTAGTGGCGCCGTCTAGCCGTGCTCAGACTACGGAGGAGGAAGGGGTGTACCGCACGCGCTTGCCTAACGGGATCACCGTGGTGACCCGCGAGCGCCCCGGCAGCGAGGTAGCGGCCCTGGCGATCTACGTGCGCGGCGGCTCGCGCGACGAGGATCCCACCACGGTCGGGTCTGCCCACTTCATGGAGCATATGTTCTTCCAGGGCACGCCGCGCCGCCCCACCAGTGCCGATATCGATGCCCCGATCACCGAGCGGGGCGGTTGGCTCAACGCCACCACGGGCTGGGAGGGCATCGACTTCTTCGCCACGCTGCCGAACGCCGACTTCCCAGTGGCCGTCGACGTGCTCAGCGACATCCTCGTCAACTCGCTGTTCGAGCCGGCCGCGCTGGAGAAGGAGCGTCGCGTGGTGATCGAGGAACTCAACCGTATCCTGAACGATCCGCTCGCCTACGCGATCGAGACGTACGCCAAGACGGTGTTCGCCGACCACCCGGCGCGCCAGCTACCCGCGGGCGACCGCGCCACGGTGCGCAGCGTGAGCCGCGAGGTGCTGCTCAGCTTCCGCGACCGGTTCTTCCGCGCCTCGAACCTGGTGGTGGCCGCCGTGGGGGATCTGCGGCACGACGAGGTCGAGGCGCAGATCGCCGCCGCGTTCGCCGCCATGCCCGACGGCCCGGCGCCGACCTTCCAACAGGTAGCACCGCCACCGCCCCTGCACCGCGAGCAGCGGCTGGCCGTGGGCGCGCGGCAGGCGCAGATCGTGCTCGGCTGGCCGACAGCTGGGCTCAATAGCTCCGACCGCTACGCGCTCACGGTGCTCGACGCCGCCCTAGGGGCGGGGGGCCAGCGGCTGGCCGCCGAGCTGCGCGATCGGCTGGGGCTCGTCTCGCGCCTCGACACGGGCTACTGGGAGTTGACCGACGTGGGCACCTGGTTGATCGCGGCGGCGAGCGAACCCGCGCGCGTCGACGAGGCCGTGACCGCCATGCTGGCCGAGGTGCGCCGCCTGCGCGACGCGCCGCTCGCTGCCGCGGAGGTCGCCGAGGCGCAAGCGTATGTACGCGGCAGCACGCGGCGGGGCCTGGAGCGCGCCGTGGACCAGGCGCGCGACCTCGCCGCCGGCGTGGCGCTGGGCTATTACCAGCCGCTCGACGAGTACCTCGCCCGCATCGACGCGGTGACGCCGGAGGATATCCAGCGCGTGGCGCGCACGTATCTCGACCCAGATAACTACACGCTGGTGGTCCTCGGACTGTAGGGCTAGCCCGCGCGCGCGGCGCGCCGGCCCGACGCCGCGGTTTCGGCCGCGACAGCTGGCGAGCGATGGGCCACGGCACGCTGGTTCTCCGCCGCCACCTCGCGCCGCAGCTCGCCGCGCAGCACGGGCACCTCGCGCGGCGCTCGCACCCCGATGCGCACCTGCCCGCCATCGATGGCCACGACCACGATCTCGATCCCGTCGGCGATGCAGATCGTTTCCCCGACGCGCCGCCCCAGCACTAGCATCCTGCTACCCCCTGCCTCCCTACATCACCCCCAACGCATTATGGGGTGGGAGCCCCGCACGCGGATAGGTACCGCGGTACCGATCCCGCGAGGCCATTCGGCTACCAGCGTGGTTTTGCCCGCGCCAGTCTCCGCCGCCCTTTGGGGGAGAGCGGACGCCAGTGCAGGGCCACCGCCCTGGAAACGCGCTGGGGCGCGAGGACGCTCAAGCGACAGCGGTCGGCAGCGCGCTGCCGCACTTGGCGCAGAAGCGGCTGTCCGTAGTCGCTTGCGCGCCGCACTTCGCGCAATAGATCTGGCCGGCCGCGGCGGCGGGGGGGGCCGGGATGGTCGTCGAGGGGGCGGGCGCGCTGTCGCTGGGTGGGATCGCGGGTGGCTCATCGGCCGTCGCTTTCTTGAACTCCTTGATGCTGCGTCCCAGCGCGCTGCCCACCTCGGGCAGCTTGCCCGCGCCAAAGATCATGAGCGCGATGACGAGGATGACCACCAGCTCCATCGGCCCCAACTGGGGAAACATCAGGAGCACCGGGGAGAATGCCGCCCCCATCGCTACTGCCCTCGCTTTCTACCTGGCCGTGCGCTGCCCCGATGATGCGTTTGCCCCATTCTAGGGCGCCCCGAGCCATGCAGCAACCCGACGGCGAGCGCTCAGAAGGGCCCGACGCTGTTCGAGGTGGCGATGATGTCGCCGTTGGCGGCGCGTGCCTGGACCACGTACCAACTCCCTCCCGAGCGGGGCACCTGGTATGTGCTGCCGACGACCATCGCGACGCTGGTGCAGGTGCCACCACCGCCCGTGTTGCAGCGCAGCACCTCGTAGGTGGTGGCGCCCTGGATCGGTGTCCAGCGGAGCTGGGCGGTGCCGATGTCGAGCTCCAGGCGCAGTACAGGAGCCGGCTCGGCAGTCGCCGTGGCGGGCACCAGGCAGCGGCCGGCGGCATCGCGCTGCAGACACGGTCCCGGTCCGCCCGCCGGCTGGCCAACCAGCCCCGGCGCGGGTGGCCGCGCGCCTGCGATGCACTGGCCATCGGGACCGACCACGGGACAGGTGGGGGCGACGCCGCTCACCTGGGGCAAGCACGAGCCATCGGGCGCGCGGGAGCATCCGCCCGGGGCGGGCAGCCCGCGCACGGCGGTCGGCATCTCGTTCGCGGGCACCACTGTGAAGGTGACGGTGGTCGGCGCCGACCAGGTCTCGGTGCCGCGGCGGTGCGCGTAGACGTACAGGGTCTGCTCGCCCGGCGGCACCTCGACGGTGAGGGACCACCCAGCCAGGCTGTAGCGAATGTGGCCGAGCTGGCGGCCCACGTCGGGGCGCTCCTCCCCGTAATGGGCCGCGCCGAGGAAGTAGCCCCGGCCCGCCTCGCCGCCGAGGTACACGTGGACCTGATCCACCCCGGTGCCCGGCCCGTCGAGATCGGCGGCCCAGCCCGTGGCCGTGAAGCGCTGGGGCATGGTGGCCCCCTCGGCGGGGCGATCGATCACGACCAGCGTAGTGCTCGGCGGGGCCGCGGCAGCCGGCACGGTCGGTAGCGGCTCGGGCGTGGGCGCGGTGGGATCGTCGGCCACCCCAGGCCGGCTAGGGATCGCGGTGGGCGGCAGCGTGGTCTCGGGGCCCCGAGCGGCTCCCGCCTCGGGCGCGTCCTCACTCTGCGCGACGACCCGTGCGCCGGGGCCTGTGGCCAGGCCCGCGACAAGCAGTCCCCCGACGAGCAAGGCGACCAGGGTTCGGACCATCGCGTCAGCCCCCCACCGTTCGCGGCTCAGCCACCCCGGGCCGGCGGTGGCGGAATCCGCGCCACCCAGCGCACCCACGCGGGCAACCGCGCCCAGGCCGCCTCGAGATCGTCCAGCCGATCGGCCAGGGCATGGACCTCGGCGTGGACCAGCTCGATCTCGCGCAGCAGTGTGGCTAGGTCGGGGGCGGGGCCCTCGCCGCCGTTCGCTTCGCTCATACGCGTCTCGCCGTCCGGTGCCGCCCCGCCGGCGCGGGCTGGGATGGTGGCGGTGCGAAAGGTAGCAAGCCCCAAGGCGCCGTGTCAACAACGGCCGCGGCGGTTGCAAGTGCGCCACAGGCGGCCGCCGGGCGCGCAGTGGCGGGCTACCATGCCCCTGGCGCTACACCCTGCGGGACGGAGATGGCAATGGGCCGGCGAGCGCAACAGAAACGCGCGCGACGGACGGTGGCCCTACCCGCCAGCGCGACCGTCACGCCGGGCCAGCGGCGGGCGCTGGCCGAGGCGGTCCACGCGGTGCTGGCCGACCACACCGCGCTGCGCTTGGAGGGCCTATGCTGGTACTACGCTGTCG
>Ga0070737_10006599_pt1 | contig 10583 bp, 8 predicted proteins | sample Coa_R1_10_FD_66438 | JGI IMG/M metagenome (GOLD analysis project Ga0070737, IMG submission 66438) | Surface soil microbial communities from Centralia Pennsylvania, which are recovering from an underground coalmine fire - Coalmine... | ecosystem: Environmental > Terrestrial > Soil > Unclassified ...
GGCAGCGCCGCTGCAGCAGGACGCGGCCGCGGCTGGGCGCGGCGACGCCGCCCGCCTGCCGAGTGGACTACTGCGTGGGGAGGTCGCGCTTGCGGACCGCCGGCACTCCCGCGTAAAGGCCGTCGGGAGCGCAATCGTCGCTGACGACCGCGCCAGCGGCGATGACGCACCCGCGCCCAATCGTGACACCGGGAAGGACCACGGCGTTCGCGCCGAGCCAGCATCCGTCGCCCACGCTCGTCGCGTGGATCCTTCGCGCGCCGCCGCGCCGGGCGCTCGGCCCGATGTCGTGCGTGGTCGTCAGCAGCTGCACCCCGTTGGCGATGTGCACGTTCGACCCGATGGCGAGCGGCCCGACGGCCTCGAGGAAGCATCGCGAGTTGATGTACGTGCGCTTCCCGACCGTCAGTCGAGCGCCATTGACGTGGGTGCCGGGCATCATCCGCACCGTGATCGGCATGCGATAGGCGACGGAGCGCAGCGGCACCGGTATCGAAGCTCCGGCGAGCACCGCCGAGCGGACGTTGCCTCCACTACCGAACGCGAGCCACGAGAGGAAGCCGAGCACTCTCCTGGCCCGCCCCGGAGCCGCGCCCGGAGTTGGCCTAGAGGAACGCTGCCGCACTGCGCGTCAAGTGTATCGGCGAGGCTGTGCACGCCGGCTATGCGCTGCCGATGACCGTGCCAACGATCTTCCCCACTTCGGCGCGGTCGGGCGGCGCGGTCTGCTGCTCGGTGCAGAGCAGGTGGACGGCGCCGATCAGGGTGGGAGCGATGGTGCGGACGTCGATTTCGTCAGCGAGGCGTCTCAGGTCGCGCTCGGCGGCGAGATAGGCGCGGATCATGGCGGTCGCCTCGCCGAGAAGGGGGATGCGGGCGGTTCCGGCCTCGCGTAGTCGGATGCGGAGGTTGTCACGAGCGATGATGAGTCCGACGATCGCGACCGCGACCGGCGAGAAGAGCTCGACGAGGGCATCGGTGAGGTTGTCGGCGACGGCGCCTGTTCCGGCCGAGTCGAGCAGGGCCGTCGTTTGCGCCTCCAGGCGGACGATCCGGTCGAGCACGAGCTCGGCCAAGAACGCATCGAAATCGGCGAAGTGGCGATGCACCACCCCCTTGGCGACTCCCGCCTCGGCGGTGACCGCACGGCTGGTCAACGCGTTTGCCCCGTCGCGCAGCAGGACGCGCTCAGCAGCGTCGAAGAGCTGCCGTTGCGCATCGAGCATCGGCACTCCGGTCGGCAAGTCGCCTCTCTTCTCGGGTCCTAAGTGGGCACGCGCCCATTTATAGTGGGCGTATGGCCACTCTACCTCCGCGCTTCACCGCCGCCGACTCGCACCGCGCCCGCAGCATCGCGGAGTCCTTCGGTGTCGACGCCGCCGCCTACCACCAGGCGAGGCCGAGCTATCCACAGGCGCTGGCGGACCGGATCATCGCGGCCGGCCCCGGTCGCGACGTGCTCGATGTGGGTATCGGCACGGGCATCTCGGCCCAGGGCTTTCAGACCGCCGGGTGTCGGGTGCTCGGTGTCGAGGTCGATGAGCGGATGGCCGAGTTCGCGCGCAGGCGCGGCTTCGAGGTCGAGGTAGCGAAGTTCGAGGACTGGAACCCGGCCCAGCGCACGTTCGACATCGTGATCGCCGGACAGACCTGGCACTGGATCGACCCCGTGAGGGGTGCGAGGAAGGCCGCACAGGTGCTGCGGCCGGCCGGGCGTCTCGCCGTGTTCTGGAACACCTTCCTGTTCCCGCCCGACCTCGCCGAATCGCTCTCGGCCGTCTACGCCCGTGTGCTACCCGACTCGCCCTTCTCCCGAGGCATGTTCGCCGGCCCGGACGCCTACAGCCCGATCTTCGACAAGGCCGCCGACGGGATACGCCAGGCAGGCGGGTTCGATGAGCCGGAGCGGTGGCGCACCGACTGGCAGCTGACCTACACGCGCGAGGAGTGGCTCTCCGTTGTCCCCACCGCCGGCGGGCTCAACCAACTGCCCCGAGGCAAGCTCGACGAGCTGCTTGCCGGGATCGGCGCAGCCATCGACGCCGCCGGAGGCAGCTTCACCATGACCTACGCCGCTGTCACCGTCACCGCAGCACGAGCAGATGCCACCTGATCGAGCCTCGACAGCCTCGACATCCAACACCAAGCCCTCGCCTGGGCCGACCACTGCCCGAACGCGAGCAAGCGTCCACTCGAACCCTGAGGCACGAGGTCGAGGGTTCGAGCAGGACGCGGGGAGTGGAGCTAGGGGGACTCGAACCCCCGACCTCCTGGGTGCGATCCAGGCGCTCTCCCAACTGAGCTATAGCCCCGGGCGGGTCGCCGATGAGGCGCCACGAGTCGCTGCAAGTGTAGTCGCCGCGGGGACCGACGTCGTGGCCAGTATGGTTAGGAGACGCGATGGGGTTGCTCGACGAGGCCATACGCGAACACCTTGAGCTCAAGCGCCGCAGCGGCGCTGACCCGAGCGCAGTCGCGCACGAGGAGCGCGAGGCGCTGTCGCCGGTGCTCGACGACGACGTGCTCGAGGAGCCGCCGTCGGGCGCACGGGAGGGACAGGGCGCGGCGCCGGAGGGCGCGCAGCCGTTCGACGCGCAGGCGGGGGAGCAGCCGCCGCCCGCAGCGGCGGAGGCACGGCCGGCGAGCGCTCCCATGCCGGGCGTGCCGGGCGTGCCGGCCGGCGAAGATCGAGACGCGGCGTTCGCGCACGCTGCGCTGGGGGAGGAGACGGCGGAGCTCGACATGCTGTCCGTGATGGGCGAGGACCCCGCGCACGCCGCCGTGTCGGGCATCGCGGGCGACGCCGGTGCGCAGGATGAGGGGCTCGAGCCGGCGCTGCACGCGGGCGACGAGCCGGCGCTCGGCAGCTTCGACGACGACGTCCCCGACGAGGACGTCTTCGAGACGGACGTGGAGCGCTCGCCGGCGCGCGAGGCCCCGGGCCAGGAGCGGCTCAGCTTCGAGTAGCGTCCTCGTCCTCGTCGCCCGTCGGGCGGCGATGCTGCGCCGACAGTCGGCTGTTCGACGGTTGAGAACAAGCCGCAGCGGGGTAGCGCAGAGAGCATGACGCTCGTAGCAGGCCGGTCGGATATGGCGGTCACGCTGCCGCTCGATCCCTACGCACCGCGGGCAGCGCGGCATTACGTCGCGCAGGTCGACAGCCCCTCACCCGACCTGCGCAACACGGTGATGCTGCTTGTCAGCGACCTGGTGACGGGCGCGGTGGAAGGAGCGCTGGGCGAGAGCGTGGAGCTGCGCGCGTGGATGCCGCAGGAGCTCGTGCGCGTGGAGATGGAAGGGCCGGCGGACATCATCGAGCGAGCGCCGCGCCACCCACGCAACTACACCTCGCTGCTGCTCGACGAGCTCGCAGACCGCTGGGAGCTCGAGCACGCGGAGGCGACGGCGCGCATCTGTTTCGAGATCGACCGCCGTTCGGCGACGGCGTCGCAGGCCAGCTACTGACGAGAGGATCGGCGACGACATAACGCGCTGAGGTTTCGCGGGGGCGCCCGCGGGATAACCACTGATCGATGCCGAAGATCGCAGCCGACGACCGCATCTCCGCAGCGGGGCGCGCAGCGCAGGATCTCGGGGCGGCTGCGCTGTTCGGCGGCAACGTGTTCGCACGAGTCGGCATGCACCCGGCGCTGCGCGCTGTGAGCAAGCCGCGCGAGCGGGGCCAGGTGGTGAACGCGGCGTGGCGACGCTACGGCGCCGTCAACAGCGTCTCGCTGCTGTCGATCCTCGCCGGCTGGGGAGTCGCGCGCATCGACGAGGCCTCCGACGCGATGCTCAGCGAGCGCGAGCGCCGGCTCGCGCGCGCGAAGGACGCGGCCGTGGGCGCGGTCGCGGTCACGGGCATCGCCTCCGCGGTGGTGGGCATGCGCTTCGCGCACATGGAGCCGGACGGCGCGGTGAAGCTCGCCGACGGCAGCACGCCGAGCTCCCACACGCCGCCGGGCGAGGCGCGCGCGAAGCGCGCGCTCGACGCGATCGGCGCCGCGCACACCGTCGCCTCGGGAGCGCTCGTCGCGCTCAACTCGGCGCTCTCGCAGAGCAACTTTCGCCGCCCGCCCACGCGGCGCTTGCTGCGTCGCGACTACCGGTTGCGCCCGCGCCTGCCGTGGGCCGGAGCGGGCACGTCCTAGCCGGCTGTCGCCTTCGGGCGCGCGCTGACTTCGCTCAGCCGACGCTGGCGGGCTGGCCGAGCAGGCCGCTGGGACCGACCGCCTGGATCGTCGCTTGCGCGGTGCCCGCGGGCAGCTTCAGCACCTGCACGTGGCCGGCCGCGACCGTGGCCGCACGTGAGACCGTCGTGCCCTGCGGCTCGAGTGTCACGCGGTAGGAGCTCGGCCGCCCTTCGTACCAGGTGGAGCCGGGCGCGAGGAAGCGCGCGGTGTGCGTCGCAGCGTTCCAGCTCGCCGCACGGATCGCGCCCGGCGGGCGCGTGATCGCCTCGTAGTCGCCGGTGTTCCATTCGTCGTGCTGGGCGTGCCACCACTGCGTGTTCGCGCTCGCGGCGCCGGGCGTCTGCCACGCGAACAGGTAGCCCTCGCGGGTGACGGCGGCGAGGTCGGTGCGGCCGTCTGAGAGCAGGTCGCCGGCGGCGGGCGCGAACATCGTCCAGCCGGTCGTCCACTTGGGGAAACCCGGCGCCGTTTCGCCGCTCGCGGTGTAGGCCATCAACGCGTTCGAGTCGCCGCCGTCGACGACGTCGGTGGAGTCGCCCGCGCCGACGGGCGCGATCAGCGGCTCGCCGAAGAAGTCGCCGCCCTGGCGTGGGGCGGGGAACCCGGGCGACGCTGCGCCGGCGCTCGCGGGGAAGGCCGTCTCGAAGTATTCGATCGGTTCTCCGCTTTCCGCCTTCAATAGGGCACGCGCCAGCGACCCGGCTCCGAGCTCGGCGGTCGCGAAGCTCATCGTGCCGTCGAGCTTGCCGTATGCGCCGGTGGCGGCGAACGGCGTGAACAGGTGGTCGCGTCCGGCGGCGCTCGTCGCGAGATAGGAGCCGACGATGTGCCCCGCGCCGTCGATGAGGTAGGGCGGCGTGAAGGCGGGCGCGACGGCGACGTCGTCGGGTCCGAGCCCGGTGCCGCTGGGGTCGGCGGCGACGGGATCGGCGCTTCCCTCGGTGAGGAACTCCTGCGCGGAGTTGTAGTCCTCGACGGCGCCGAGCATTTTGACCGGCCAGCCGTTCATGAGCGTGCCGTCGCTGCGATACGCGAACGCGAACGCGAACGGCGCGACTTGCAGTTCTTCGCCGGATCCGAGGATCTCGGTGTACTGCGGGCGCACGACGAGATCCGGTGGCTTGGAGCGGCCTTCGAGGTAGGCGACGGCGGGCGCGGTGTCGAGCTTCTGGTCGTCGATGAGGTTGTAGCCGGGCAGCGGCTGGAAGTCGGCGGGCAGCTGCACCTTCACCGGCCAGCCGGGAAGCTCGGCGCCTTCCGGCTGCCACACGTGCACGTAGCCGTCCCAGCCGGCGACGATGACGTCGAGCTTGCCGTCTCCCGCGAGGTCGTAGAGCAGGGGTCCGCCGGCGGCGACGCCCTGGACGGGCAGGCGCGTGTAGGGCAGCGCGGGACGGGGGATCGGCGGCGGCGTCACGCCGGTGTCGGCGAGCTGCGGCCAGCCGGGCTCGAGTTCCCCTTTCGCGTTCCACACGAACACCTTTCCGTTCTCGGTGGCGGCGACGACCGACAGCGCGCCGGTGTGGTCGAGGTCGCCGACGGCGACGTCGGAGAGGATCGCTTCATAGCCGGGGGTCACGCCCGCGTGGGACACGAGCACGGACACGGGGTCGGTGTGAACGGGCCAGCCGGGAAGCTCCCGGCCGGTGAGGGGGTCGATCGCGTCGACGTAGCCGTCGGAGGTGCCGAAGACGGCGTCGAGCCTGCCGCTGCCCTGCAGGTCGACGAGCGCTGGCTGGCTCTCGCCGGAGGACGGCAGCTGCAGCGGGAAGCCGTTCATCCAGCTCGCGTCGTGCACGACGTTGACCGCACGGCGGTCGACGCCCCGGTGCCCTTCGGCGTCGGTGACCGTGAGGCGCAGCGTGACCGCGTACTGTTCGGCCGTCTCGAGCTCCTTGGTCTTCGACAGCGAGAACGCGGCCGACCAGAAGCTCTGCGGGATCGAGCTCATCTGCAGGGTGCCGAGGCGCCCGGAGAACGACCCCTGCCCGTTGCCGGCGCCGATCGTGAACCAGCTCTGCGGATCGCCGCCGAGCCCGGCCTGCAGCACCCAGCGGAAGGAGGGGCTGCGCGGCGCTTCGATCGTTCCGCTGACCGCTACGGCGCGCGTGCGCGTGGGGTCCAGCAGCGTGTACCACGCGGGCGATTCGATCCTGCCCGTCGGCGGCACGTCCCCGCTCGCGAGCGCCTGCATCGCCGTGTACACGTCGGGTATGCCGTAGCCGTACTGCGGGTTCCATTCGCCGGGAGATCCGGGCCACGCGAGCGTCGGTTCGGTTATGGGCTTCGCGCTCGCGATCAGCTCCTGCTCGGCCTCGGGCCCGGTGAGCGGCGAGGAGATGAGCCCCTTTTCGGCGGCTTCGCGGCTGTAGGCCTGCAGCAGCGCGATCGCGCCGCCGATCGTGGGCGTGGATTCGGAGGTGGTGCCGCCGGTGGTGGCGGCGGTGAGCACGTTGTGCGCTCCCCACGAGGTGTAGTCAGAGCGCGTCCACGCGGTCTTTTCGGTGTCGGGCAGCGCTCCGTTGCCGGGGATGACGTACGGCCAGAACATGCCGCCCTGGTGGTCGGTCGAGTCGAAGTCGTTGGAGGCCTCGACCATCGCGACGCCCTTTGCCTCGAGCTCGCCGATGACATCGCGCATGAACGTGGAGTAGCCGAGGTCGGCGGTGACGGACACGATCACGCTCGCGCCCGTGTCGCCGGCGAACTGCCACGCCTTGGCGAGGTCGTCGGTACGGTCGAGCGCTTCCTCGCCCGCGCGCACCGGCATGATCATGCAGCGCGGACACTCGCGGTGGATGACGAGCATCTGTCCGTCGGAGTGGTTGTACGTCGAGTCTTCGGTCGCGGGGTCGTTCTGGTTGTCGTAGAAGTCATAGCCGGAGATGTCGTTGGGATAGCCGTCGCCGTCGTGATCGACGTCGTTGGAGAAGGCGGCGATGAGATCCTCGGGGTCGAGGTAGCCGTTGCCGTTCGTGTCGTGGACACGGGGGTCGTTCGCCCAGTCCTGCACGTTGACGACGCCGTCGTGGTTTACGTCGTAGTCGGCGAGGGTGTCCGTGTAGAGCAGTTCGCACGGCCTCGTGACGCCGCCGACGATCATCGTCGAGCCCGTGCACGGCACGGGCAGCTCGTGCCAGTTGACGTAGATGCTGTCGACGAGCTCCTTCGCTTTCGCGATGTGCCAGTTGATGCCGCCCTCGATGTAGGCGACGACCTCCTGCGGGTCGCCGGTCGTGTAGTGCGAGAACGCTTCTTCGAAGCCCATGCCGCACGGCCCGGCGACGGTGACGGGCGGGCTCGCGCACTGCTGCGCTTCGCCGGTCGCGGCGAGCGGCGAAGCGCCGCCCGCGCCCTCGGCGCCGGCGGATGCGGCGGCGGCGCCGGCGAGGAGCGCGATCAGCGCGAGCGCGAACGCACAGGCGAGCGAGGCCGCGCAGGGGAGCGAGGCGATGCGGCTGCGGCCGCGGTCGGCGGCCCGGCACGAGCGCCGCCTCACTCCCGCAGGCGGATCGCTCGTGGGGGCCGGCAAACGCATCGGGCGCGACCGCTCTCTGCCCGCGCCGTCGCTAGCGTTTGACCTTCGCGGCGACGGTCACGAGCACGTTCTGCCCCTTGAGGGTGATCGTGCCGGCGATGAGTTCAACGTCCGTGGGGAGCCCGCCGTGCGCGGCGAGCAGTTTCCTGCCCCACGAGTTGAGCGTGACCTTGACCGTCTCGCTGCGGCCCGCCTTCAGCGTGACCGTGAGCCTGCCGACCTCGACCGTGCGCGTGTTCGCCTTCGCCAGCAGTCCCGTGACCTTGCCGGCGGTCAGCTTCTCGGTGACGGTGAGCCTGATCGTGACCGTCTGGCAGCTGCCGGTCTTGGCCGCGCAGCTGAGCGGCACGAGCACCGCCCCCGACTTCGATTTGATCTTGCCCGCGATGCGCGGCGCGGGAGCCCGCGCGCCGGTGAAGTTCGCGACGCCGCCGGTGCCGGTGGTTCCGGTGCCCGACGTCGTGCTGCCCGTCGGCGTAGTGCTGGTCGTCGGCGTAGCCGTCGATGTGTTGACGGTGGGCGCAGGTCCTGGGGACGCGGGAGCCGCCACCGGCACTTCCACCGGCGCGCTGCGCGCGGAGACGTTGAAGGAGCCGGTGGCAAGCGAGTAGACGCCGTTGTTCGCGGTCACTTCGCATTCCAGCCTGTGTCCCTGATCGACGGTCTCGACGGTGTACGTTTCGCCGGTGGCGGTCGGGATCGAGACGCCGTCGCGCAACCAGCGATACCTGAACTTCGGCGTGGGATTGCCAGACCACGTGCCCTTCAGGCAGGCGAGCACCTGTCCGACCGCGGGACTGCCGGAGATGCTCGGCGGTCCTTTTTCTTCGTCGTGGGGGGGGACGAGACCGACGGTCGGTTCGAGCGCCGCGTCGACATCTGCCGTCGTTTTGCCCGATTGCACTCCGACTTCGTCAGCTTCGGCTTCGCTGGCCTTGTCGTCGTAGTACTGGGTGACGTACTTTGCCGAAGGCGAGTAGAACTGCACGATGTACTCCCCCTGCGGCAGTCGCAAGATGGAGTATTCGCCGTTCGTGTTCGTCGACGCGCACACCGACGGCGATTCTTCGTAGTCGATCTCGTGCGCGCAGACTTTGATGCCTTCGAGGGTCTTGCCGCCGCCCGCTTCCGTGACCACGCCGGTGATGGTGCCCGTCTTGACCATCGCGGCGTCGACTCCCGACGCCACCTCGCCTCCGGTGACCCGCACCTTGTTCGCTTCGGCGAACGAGGACTCTTTATCGAAGTACTGCGTCACATATTCGCCGGTGTAGGAGAAGAACTCGACCACGTATTCCGCTTCGGGCAGGCGCGTGAGCGTGTATTCGCCGTCCGCCTTGGTGGCCGTGCACTGCGTCGCTTCGCCGCTGGTCGCGAAGGCGCACACCTTGATGTCTTCGAGCGGCGTACCGCCGTCCTGTGCCGTCACTTCACCGGTGATCTGCCCGGCGAGGGCCATGGCGGCGTCGATGCCGCCCTTCACGCTGCCTTCGCCGACGAACACTTTGTTGGCGCCGGCGAACGAGGACTTTTCGCTGTAGAACTGAGTCGCGTACTTGCCTCCGGGCGAGTAGAACTCGACGTCGTATTCGCCTTCGGGCAGACGCGTGAGCGTGTATTCGCCGTTCGCCTTCGTGCTGGTGCACTGCAGGACGGTTTCGCTGCCGCTTCCCAGCAGGCACACCTTGATGTCTTCGATCGGCGTTCCTTCCGACTTCGCCGTGACCTCGCCGGTGATCTCGCCGGCGAGCGCCATCGCAGCGTCCACACCGCTCGTGAGGGCGCCTTCCGAGACCGCCACCTTCGTCGACGCCGCGATCGACGACTTGCCGTTGTAGTACTGGGTTGCGTAGGTGCCCGACAGGGAGTAGAACTCGACGACGTATTCGGCTTGGGGCAGACCGGATACGACGTATTCGCCGCTCACTCCGGTGGTCGCGCACTGCGTGAAGGCTTCGGCGTTGTCCTCGATCGCGCACACCTCGATACCGGCAAGCGGCGCGCTCGAGGCGGCGGCCGTCACGGTGCCGCTGACTTCGCCGGTGCCAACGATCGCGGGAGCGACCAGATCGCTAGCGCTCGTCGAGAACGAGGATCCGCTGCGCGCAGGCGTCGCGTGCGCCGCAGTGGACAGCGCCAAGGAACCGACGATCGCCGCCAGTGCTGCCAGCGCCGACGCCGACGTCCTACGAGCCAGGCCATCGCGAGTGATCTTCATCTGCCTTCTTGAGCGCATGTCTCCCCCATCAGCTATTCCTTTACGCGACACTCCGTTTCCGACTTCGCTGCGTCTCGCCGAGCGGCATTCTCGCGTCAGTCCGCCCAGCGCTCCGCGCAACGTCGAAGGATCCGCTGCATCTGTAGATACGTAGAAGCCCGCGAGAGTACCAGCGAAGGACCAAAATCGTCGTCCGGTCGAGGATGCGCCCGCGCGCGCTCCGAGCTCATCGGGCGCGCCCGGGACGCGAGCGGGCCACAACGCGGCTCGAGATCGGCTCTGCCGCGCGTATATTGAGGGGCCCAGGGGCCATAGCTCAGCTGGGAGAGCGCCTGCTTTGCAAGCAGGAGGTCACCGGTTCGATCCCGGTTGGCTCCACTGAACTGTTCGGCGCGCAAACCACGGGTGCGCCGACGCGGTACGTGGGCAGAATCTCGTTGCGGCTGTTGACGCGTAGCTCTGCGATGAGGATGGCGAGCAGTGCCTTTGCTTGCTCGGGCTCGCCGTGTTCGATGACATGATCGAGCTGGTCGGCGACTGCGCGGAGTGTTGCCGCATCAGGCGTGGTCGGTGTGTCTGCGGCTAGTTCGTGGGCGAGTGCATGGTCTTGGTCGTGGAGCGCGTCGAGGCGTGC
>Ga0070737_10006600_pt1 | contig 10582 bp, 8 predicted proteins | sample Coa_R1_10_FD_66438 | JGI IMG/M metagenome (GOLD analysis project Ga0070737, IMG submission 66438) | Surface soil microbial communities from Centralia Pennsylvania, which are recovering from an underground coalmine fire - Coalmine... | ecosystem: Environmental > Terrestrial > Soil > Unclassified ...
AATCCACGCCACATTAAAGCCCAATTCTTTAGCCGGAATGATGTCATGCCTATAGCTTTCTGAAACGTGGAGGATATTCTCTTTCGGAAGTTTAAAAACCGCCATCATATCTTTCCAATGGCCATGCGAGGGCTTATATGATTTTACCCTCTCTGCTGTGATAACCCCATCGAAGTCCACGCCAATTAGTTTAATTGAATGTTGAATCAAGTCGTCATCTATGTTCGAGAGGATGGCGAGCTTATGCTTCTCCTTGAGCTTTCTTAAAACCCCGGTCGTCTCCTCAAAAGGGGGCCATTTGGCGATAGTATCCACAAATATCCTCTCCTCATGAGAGGTCAGATTTATTCCCTTCTCTTCAAACAGCCTCCTTACACCAAGGGTTAAGACGTCCTTATATTTGCGGTAATCTCCCCGCTCAATCTCCATCTCAATCTCGATATATCTCTGAGGCATGGATTCAATATCAAAAGAGAGTCCTCTACGCTCTAATAGGCTTTTGAGGGCATTTTTCATTCCCGATTCCCAGTCAATCAGGGTTCCGTAGCAATCGAATGTGATGAGGTGAAATGGTGGCATATTTCCATTCATTATACAGTATTGATGGACATTCGATAAATTCCTCATACGTAGAATCCAACTGCTAAAGGAGCAAAGCGATTACCAAACCCATAAGCAAGGATTAAAGGTATAATTCCAGGAGGGGTAAAATGCCAAATTCAGAAAGCATTAAAATCAGAGGGTAAAAGGTGATTAAGGTTCTTTTGACACTGGGATTTTGGGTCGGATTGCTGATACTCTCTCTTATATACGGCAGGCGCATAGGAAGGCTAATAAGCATGAAATTAGAAGAGAGGAGTCACTATACGTCATATCATTACATTCACAAGAGGAGGCACAGAAAAAATAGACTGGAATCTATTCTTATATTGGTATCTGTAACACTCATCATATTGGGCATCTTAACTATACTAGGGGTATTCGGCTGAGGATAATGGCTAGGGGTGTAATACAGAGATTCCCACTCAATCCTTTTCATTTGTCTCAATCGGCTGAATACCCGCGTCATCCTCTTCTAAGAATAGAAACTCGGAATCCAGTTGAAAGAGTCTTCTTATCGCATCCACATACAGAGCACCAACAGAACTGGAGGACTCCCTTTTGAGATTTGTTAGAGGACTATGCAGTATCTTCCCCACTATCCCCGATGCCATAGCCTCAATTATCCTCTTCTCCCTCTCAGATACATCCCCAAACCTGCGAAGTGCCCTTTGAACCTCCGCCAATTTAATCTCTTCAAACCTCTTCTTGAGCGATATTATTGCGGGCACCACACTCAGCCCATCCAGCCACGCCCCAAAATCCCTCTCCCCCTGAACAGTTATCTCTTCCGCCCTCTTTGCGTGCTCGTGCCTTATCTTCAGATTCTCTTCCAGCACCCCCTGCAGGTCATCAATATCGTAGAGATAAACATTCTCAATCTCCTCTACCCTTGGGTCAATGTCCCTCGGAACTGCAATATCAATCATAAATACAGGCTCATTCTTCCTCAGCTTCATTGCCTCCCTCACGTGCTGCGGTCTGATTACAAAACCCTGTGAGCCTGTAGCCGTAATCACTATGTCCACACTCCTCAAGTTATAGTGTATCTCCTCTATTCTCATTGCCCTTCCCCTGAGTCTATGGGCAAGCTCTTCTGCACTCTCCAATGTCCGATTAGCTATCAGTAAATCCCTTATACCCAACCCAACGATGTGCCTTGCCGTAATCTCCGCTATCTCCCCCGCCCCTATGACCATCACCGTCCTCTTTGACAGGTCATGAAATATCCTCTTTGCCAGTTGAGCAGCGGCATTCCCCACTGAGACCCCGTGGCTTCCTATCTTTGTCTCTGCCCTCACCCTCTTTGCCACGAAAAACGCACTGTGAAAGAGTCGGTTCAATATAAGCCCCGTAGTCCCCTTTAGGTTTGCCACCCTGTAGGCCTCTTTTACCTGGCCCAGGATTTGCGGCTCACCTATAACCATAGAGTCCAGACTCGATGCAACCCTGAATAGATGCCCCACTGCAGTATGTCCTACCAGAACATAGAGGTAAGGGGAAAAGAACTCCAGAGGGGCTTTATGAAACTCACATAGGAATTCTTTAATCTCCTCTACACACTGGTTGGTATTTGGCGATACGGCATAAACCTCAACCCGGTTGCATGTGGAGAGCACAGAGCACTCTTCAACGCTCTTCTTCTGGTATAGCTTGGCAAGCCCCTCTTCAAGTGCATCTTGAGAAAATGAAAACCGCTCCCTCACCTCAACCGGAGCGCTCCTGTGATTTAGTCCTACCAAAACTATCTGCATCATCAATCGCTATCCTCTTTATTAACTCCATTTAAATCTTAGCGGTGGAGGTATGTTGTGGGATTTTTACACTGTAACGAGCCTCTGATTGCTCTGTCCTCTCTCTCCCACTTGGCCACATTATCACCAATGCCCCCAACACCAGCACCAGTCCCCCTGCCCATATCCAGCTTACCATCGGGTTTATCAGTACCCTGAAGTTTGCACTCCCCTTCCCATCAAAGTTCACAAATATCACGTATATGTCATCCCTTGCTGTTGAGCGCAGTGCTACCTCCGTTTGATTGTCTATCTCCCTATTGCCCTCATACCTGTATAGCACCTTCTTTGATGTTAGTACATCTATCGGCTTATCCCCTCTATCGTACAGAGTCAGTGTGGCTGCTGTTATGTCCTTTACATCATCCCTGTACTGTTTTATCCCTTCAAACCTCAATCCATATCTGCCCACTCTCATACTCTGCCCCCTCTTGAGTGTGGCCTCCTTCTGTACCACAAATGCAGAGGATGCCGTTATCCCTATCACTATGAGTATCACCCCTATGTGCACTATATACCCCCCATACCTCCTTCGATTCCTCCTGATTAGGTGCATCAGTGCTACCACATGGTACTCTCCCCTCCTTGCCCTCACCCTTGTCCCCCTATAGAACTCTGTAAATATTGTAGCCCCCACAAATGCACACAGCCCAAATGAGATTAATGCCGATACCCCTCTAATCCCCAAAATAAATAGAACTATCCCCACTATAGCCCCTATAATCCCTGGATAGAGGAAATTCTTTACCAGATTCTCCCTAGATGCCCTCCTCCATGATATTAGTGGCCCTACTCCCATTAGCAGTATCAGTATCAGTCCCATAGGTACGTTTACACGGTTAAAGTACGGTGGCCCCACCAGTATCTTCTCCCCCCTCAGCGCCTCTGATACTATGGGGAATATTGTGCCCACAAATACCGAGAATGCCGCTCCCAGGAATGCCAGGTTGTTAAATAAGAATGCGCTCTCTCTTGATAGTATCGAATCAAACCTGTTCTCACTCCTCAGATTATCTAGCCTCATCATAAACATCACAAATGAGAATATCAGTACAAATCCAATAAAGGCCAGAAAATATGACCCTATGTCAGACTGTGCAAATGAGTGTACTGATGAGATTATTCCACTCCTTGTGATGAATGTACCCAGTATCGCAAGGAAAAATGTTATTATAATCAGAGACATATTCCACTTCTTTAGCATACCCTTCTTCTCTTGTATCATTACTGAATGGAGAAATGCTGTCCCTGTAAGCCATGGCATCAATGCCGCATTCTCAACAGGGTCCCATGCCCAGTACCCTCCCCACCCAAGCTCCAGATACGCCCACCTCGCTCCCAGAAGCAGCCCTGTCCCAAGGAATGTCCACGCAAGTATTGTCCACTTCCTTGAGTTCCTTATCCACTCATCCCCCAATCTCCCGCTTATGAGCGCTCCCATCCCAAATGCAAATGGCACTGAAACCCCTACATAGCCCAGATACAGACAAAGCGGGTGTATTGCCATATACGGATTCTGAAGCAGGGGATTAAGCCCCCTCCCATCACTGACAACACCTGCCAGCCTCTCAAATGGACTCTCCACAAATCCCACTATGTATATGAAAAATGTTGATATTGCTGCAAGTGTCCCTATCACATACGGCATTAGCTCCCTGCTCTTGCCCCTGTTCTGTACAACCACAAGTGTCATATAGATTGACAGTATCCATGACCACAGAAGCAAAGACCCTGCCTGCCCTGCCCAAAATGCTGTAATCGTGTATATGGTTGATAGATCACGGCTCGTGTTCGATGCTACATACTTTAGACTGAAATCACGAATAAGAAGCTCATATATCAATGACCCTGATGCAATACTAAGGAGAATGCACACGGCAATTGCCCCATTGTATGCACTCCTCACAAGCTCACCCCTGCCGCTCTTCCCCCCAACCATAGAAGCAATCAGTGTGTAAAGGGAGATAACAAAGGCCACAAATACACTGCTACTGCCCACTTCTGCCATCATCAGGTGCTCTTCCCCTTGTTTGATGGATTTGCTGGATCGTACTTTGTGGGACACTTTGCAAGCAAAACATTTGCCTGGAACACGTTCTGTGGGGTGTATAGCCCCTCTACCACCGCCTCCACATTATCCCTGAATATATCCGGTACAACCCCCCTGTAGTGCACATCTATGCTCTGTTTCCCATCCGTAATCTTAAACTCCAGGCTCCCATCCATCCCCCTCTTTATTGAGCCAGCAACAACTGTGCCTGAGACCCTCACCTTATCCCTGTATACTGATGGAACCCTCCCCTTTAGCTCCCCTACTGTGAGATAGTAAACCATTGTGTCCCTTACACCACCATAGACCAGGTATGTGAGGGCTATGACAATCACGCTAATGCCTGTAATGAATTTAATCCTCCCTCTACTCATCTGACCCCTTAGTGCCCATAAAAATGGAGTCCCTAAATGACTCTATATCCCTCCTTAGCTCCCTGCTCTTCTTAAGAAGGCTCCACGTATATATAAAAATGGCTACCCAGAATATCGTGTATCCCCAAAACAGATATATTAAATTATCCATGTTTATTCCACCTCATCAAGTGTAGCCATTGGGAGTAAAACAGCAGCCCTATATTTTACTGCACAAGCATCGAGGACTTGATCAACAGCTCCAAAAAGGGCGAGGGCGTTTCTTCACCACCTCACGCCCTCACCTTAGGGGTGGGTACATGCCAAAAACCTGAATAGAGTCTTCTTTTTTTTCAACCTAATTTCTCGTTCAGGTTTGTGTTTCACCTCTGATTTTTTGACTCTCTTATTTGTTTGACTCGCTTGTCTTGGAACCCTGATTAGGGTTTATCTCTTCCGGCTTTAGCTTCATCCGAATCACCATCGGATTCCCGGTCTTGTAAAGATTAAACCTTGCCAGGGCCTCTTTCTTTTCAAATTCCGATTTCTCTTCGTCGTACGTGATCTTTACATCCGATGGTACTTTAAACCGGCTGTCAGGAATCCTTACGTTTTCTTCTATCTTTGTTGCAACCATTTCATCAGAACCCCTCACGTCGTATGTTATAGTCTTAAGCGGGATTTTAGCAGCCCTCCAAATCCAACTCTTCATATAAAAGTAGTCTTCCTCCTCTCCACTGGCTATCATCTTTGATAATTCCTCAGGACCCATCCTCTTTCCGGATTCATAAACATCGCATTCGCGCCCTAATAGAGTATCCGTGCCTACTTTCTTTCCTAAACCAAGGAGGTCTAAAGAGAGGACTCCTCTTACATCCATCCTTTTGTGAAAAGCCTCTTTTTCTTTATCCGACAGACTATCATAAACCGGCTTCGTGTATTTATTTGGGTTATCTATCCTTGTCCCTATCTTATCATTTAAATTGACTGAGTACACGTAGTCGGGGTCAAAGACCTGTAGGGTCTCTATATTCCTGGTCTTACCCTTTGCCTTAGGGTCTGGTACAGCCATTTTTATTACCTTCGCAAGCCTATCGCCCTTTATGTAGACTACCTCTGTGCTTTCAGAGGTTTTACCATGGCCGTACTGGTCTTTGATAGTGTAGTGAATAACCGCGCTCTCGAATGGATATGAGGATACGTATGGATTGGAAAGGTTTAAATCAGCGGCATATGAGAAACATACAAAGAGTAATGACACCACAATTATAGAAAAACAGAGTCTATTCATCTTTCCTCCAACCTATCAGTTTGGCGTTTTATTCTAGTCAATAGTGCGGGAACTCATTCTTGAGTTCCCGCACTCCCCCTATAAAAATGTCCTCTTACTGTGCAAGCGGATTTGGACGGAATTGAACGTGGTAAACCTGCCCAAATTCAGTTTCCGTATGCTTAATAGGGTCTATACCGTAGTCCACCCATAGCCCTCTGCCCTTCCAGCCTGCATTGGGGTCATCAATCCTGCCGTCTAATCCCCTCATATAGGCTACTAGCGGATAAGGTATACGGATTATACTGAATTTCTTAGTAGTCTGATTAAAGGCAATAAGCGAATCTGAGCCTGTACCAGTAAGAAAAACCGTATTTTCTCCCAATCCCGATGTATTGTGCTGATCAACAAATATCAGGTAGTGGAAATCGGAACCACCCGGATCCGTCACACCCTTCATTTGAGGGCTGTCATTGTATTGATAAATAGCCCACCCTTCAGGGCACTGATTTCCCGTACCGGCCGTATGGTTATTCGCCACACACTTACTGCGGTCAAAGCTGGCTAGCGCTCCGGTGCCTGCTAAACCGACCCATACAATCCCGTTTGTATCCACATCAATTCCTCTCGCTCCATGATAAGGGGCTGGAGGTGTATAAACCTCGTGTTTACCAGTTATAGGGTCAAATCGTTGAATATTTCCTGGATAACCCGGCGAGCTAGACCATATAGAGCCGTCAACTGGGTTAACATTGATTCCATAATGAAATCCGATTATAGGAGTATCGGGTATACCATCTCCATCTGAGTCTACTACCACCTGAGACCAGCCCTGCGAGGTCTGTAGGGTAGCGGGGTTGTTCGGATCGAACGTGCTTGGGTCAAACCATCCCACCACAAATGAATCTCCGCTGAGCCACAGTTTGCCATCATTAGCAAACTCCAGATGGTGGGTTCCATAACAAGTATCAATCAGCACAAAATCTGTACTTTGTGCCCCACCAGGTTTGTCAAAATTAGACACATCTATATATGCGAGTTGTCGGTGATGGCGATTGTTGGCAATAACGGGATCACTCAGGCAGAAGGATGGAAAATCCGCTTCCCATTCTCTTCTTATCTGGCTCGTGAACCATAGCTTTCCATTCCCATCAAGCATAGGGTTATGAGGGTTAGCTGGGTTAACGTATACATTCCATGTGCAGAAGCCGTTGGGCAAAGGGCTTCCAACTGGAGGAACTCCCGGGGTATAGGTTTGGTTGCACCATGGGGTGTTGAATCCATTCAGGGTAGGTACATGTACTCGACTAGATTTATTCGTAACAGGGTCAGTCATGACAATATAGTCGTTTCCAAGGTCAACCCCGTACACCTTCCCGTAAGGGTATAGTTGGGGATTCCTCTTATCAGTTGCTACCTCGTCATGGGCGTATGTAAACTGATCACCCCACTCCCATTGTGTTATAACAACATTTCTCTCTATCCCCTGAGGCCTAGGTGGTGATGGCGGAACCTCACCCGCATCTATCCTGTCCGCCCAGTCAGCTAAAGTCTGTGCGTAGACAAGCCGGCCAAAACCATTAGCAGTAGCACTCATAGTCGCAGCCAGATTCCATGCTTCATCCCAATCCGAGGGTGACAAGAGGTCTCGAGTCTCAGCACTACCCAATTGATGGCAGAGTTCGCAACCCAGTTTCATAGTATTTATCCATTGTGCCTGCGATTTCATATTTGTTGAAATTCCATTTCCAGTAGGACCCGTCCCAGGAAACGCAATGGTCGGAGGGGGTTGATATAGAGAAAGCCAGTAGCTTCCAGGATAGACTTGAGCTGCCTCTTGTGGGGTAGATGCCGGGTCGGCATGAAGGGTAACATTTTGACCAGTAGCAACCGACACAGGCGTTGAGTCCGCAAGACCATATCCCCTCACCCATACGTTGTATGTCGCACTTGGCAAGTCTGGAATAAGGAAGTTCCCTTTATCATCTGTAACGACTATCTTACGAAAATGCGCAGGGCTGCCATTGTTAGTGAGAATCTGAGTCGTGTCCGCTATTACCCAAACTCCGGCTGGACTACCACCATGGCTCACCTGTACCTTCCCACCAATACTACCAGCGGATTTAGGTGCCCCCCTAGCACTATCATTGGTCCAGCCCATAATGAATGAGAAACCAAACAACACCACCAGCGCTATAAGCGCGTTCAGCGACTTACTCTTACTCATGGCTCCTTACCTCCTCTAGAATTTGTTGTATAGGAGCCATTGTAGAACTTTAAACTCTGGGGTTCTATCAGATAAAGTCTGATTCTTTCGTAGGATTCTGACCCTTTCTGTTGTCAGTTTTCATCCTACAAAGACACGGGGGGATCCAATATTTGATTCAATCTATTAGCCGATTCTTTATGGCATAACGGATTAATTCCGCATTCCTCCTCATCTTCATTTTGTTCAGTATGCGCGCCCGGTACGTACTGATGGTTTTTACACTCAGGTATAGTTCTCTGGCAATCTCATTTACTGTTTTCCCTGAGGCAATCATACATGCCACTTGGTACTCACGATCAGATAGAATCTCATGAGGCGGTCTTTCGGAGCCAATTTCCAAGTCGGAGGCTAGCTTCTCAGCGAGGGACGGACTGATCCATTTCCTGCCACTTATTACCCTCCTTACGGCTTTGACTAATTCCTCCGGTGCGCTCTCTTTGGTCATATACCCAGCCGCACCAGCCTTTAAAACGCGCACCGCATATTGATCTTCAGGATGCATACTCAAAACAAGCACAGGGAGTTGTGGACGTATATTCTTCAATTCCTTTAACGCATCAAGCCCGCTTCTGTCCGGCATTGTTATATCCAGTATCACAATATCCCACTTCATTTCACGGACATTTTTAATCACCTCTCGAGCAGTACGTGCTTCACCAAAGACCGTCATATCAGGCTCTTCGGCTAGAATTTGTTTCAACCCCCGCCGTACAACAGCATGATCATCCGCAATAAGAATTTTTATCATAGCTTTTGCCATTAATAGGAATTTGTACAGTAACTGCAGTCCCCTTTCCCGGAGTGCCACTGATTTGGACATTCCCTCCCAAGAGAAGAGCACGCTCTCTCATTCCCAGAAGCCCAAGGGACCTGGGATTGGAAATTTCACTTTCTGTAATTCCCCTGCCGTTATCTCTAACCTCCAGTATCAGGTTACCGGCCTTCTTTCTCAAGGTTATGTTGACTCTGGTTGCGTTTGCATGGCGGGCCACATTAGTCAGTGTCTCTTGAAGGATACGGAAGATTGCCGTTGACTGTTCTTTATCCAAGGTGATATTTCCCAGAGTTGAGGTAAACCTGCATCTAATTCCCATTCGGGTTTGAAATTCTTGCGCCTGCCATTCAACTGCCGCTACCAGACCAAGGTCATCTAACACCCCAGGCCTCAATTCCGCAGAAATCTCCCGCACCATTTGGATAGCGGCATCTATGAGTTTTGACATGGACGCTATTTCATTTAGCAGGAGGGGAGGCGGCACCCCATCACCCACCTCAGATAATTTTTTATCCAGCCACGATAGACTCATTTTCAAACCCGTTAATGCCTGACCCAAGTTATCATGAATCTCACGAGCTATTCGAGATCTTTCCTCTTCACGCGCTGACTGCAAACTTGCAGCAAGGGCACGTAACTGTTCGCGTGAGCTTTTTAGCTCCTCTTCTGCCCGTTTACGCTCCGTTATATCGCGAGAAGCAATAACTCCTCGAACCTCACCGGTTGCAGTCTGATACGGCTTTCCCGTGCTCTCCAACCAAAGCCACTGTCCATTTTTATGTCTGAACCTATATACAGCGTGTCCCGAAGTAAAGGTTCTAATTGCCCTTTGAAATTCAGCCATCACAGCAGAACGATCATCCTGGTGAACATGCTCAAAGATAGTTCCACCAACAAGTTCACTAGGATCATAACCCAGCATATCTTTATGTTTAGGACTAACATACAGGTATTGACCGTCAGTATTTGTTTCAATTATGAGATCATACGTATGCTCAACGAGAGTACGATACCTTTCTTCACTCTCACGCAGTGCCTCCTCCTGTCGTTTTAATTCTTTAAATACCTTTGCCCTTGCTATAGCTATGGCAATCTGATTACCTATAGAAGTAAGTAAGTCTATCTCTTGCTTATTAAATTGACGTTCCTTATAGCTTAAAAACCATATAACACCTATAACTACTCCCTCTAGGGTTATAGGTATCCCCAAAATACTATGGTGGCCCAGTTCTCTACCAGCAGGACCTATGTTGGGATCAGTTTGTGCGTCCCTGACATTAAGAATCTCGCCACTTTCTATAACTTTCCAAGTGATACCCTTGGGATACGGTATCCTTTCAGCCCTGCGTTTGTAATCCTCAGGGATATTCCTTTGGGCTTGGAGAATGGCTTCTTTTCTATACTCATCTACTAAATAAATCATTGCCATATCTATATTCTCCAGAGCTATGGTCATATCCAATGCAACCTTG
>Ga0070737_10006604_pt1 | contig 10577 bp, 7 predicted proteins | sample Coa_R1_10_FD_66438 | JGI IMG/M metagenome (GOLD analysis project Ga0070737, IMG submission 66438) | Surface soil microbial communities from Centralia Pennsylvania, which are recovering from an underground coalmine fire - Coalmine... | ecosystem: Environmental > Terrestrial > Soil > Unclassified ...
GCCGGTCACCTTCGAGATCAGCGTGCCGACCGCCATCGATCCGGTCGACCTGGCCAGGCTCGCATCCCCGGCCTGCGTTCCCCGCAACTCCTGCGGCCCTCGCGGCCCTCGCGGCTGCGGCCCTCGCGGCGCGGCAGGGCCGCGCGGCGCGTAGGGGCCCGCTGGCGGGTACGCGCCCGGCGGCGCGGCAGGGCCGCGCGGCGCGTAGGGGCCGGGCGGCGCGTAGGGGCCGGGCGGCGCGTAGGGGCCGGGCGGCGCGTAGGGGCCGGGCGGCGCGTAGGGGACCCCGCTATACCGGGAGCCGGGACCGGGACCGGGGCTGCCGCCCGGAGCGGGCCGGGAGTACGGGTCTGCGTAGGGCTCTCCCTGCCAGGACCCCGGCGCGGCACGGGGCCCGCCGGGCGCGGATTCGCCGGGCAGCGATTCCCCGGGCAGCGGGTCCGCGTACAGCCACGCATCGTCGTCGAAGCCGTCGTCGCCGGGCAGGGGGTCATCCTGGACGACGGGCAGGGGCCCCGTGTAGTGGGCGGGATAGGAGGCGGCATAGTGCCACATGTCGCTGCCGTTGCCGTACCAGTCCTCCGGGTCTCCCAGGCCCTCCGCGCCGCCCGGCCGCCCCCCGCCGCGCCCGTGCCTGCCCCTGCCAGCTCCGGCGCCGGTGCCTCGGCCGCGGTCAGGTATGCCTGACCCAGGCCTCCGGGACCTCTGTGGCCCGGGTGTCCCGTGCGTCGGCGAAGTCATCCGGGACCTCCGATGGGTCGCGGGGATCGGCGGCGGTGCGTCCTGCCCCCGTGTCATTGTTCCCGTTGCCGACGCCGGTCATATCGGCGGGCGCGCCTCCTTCCCCTTCCGGCACCTTACCCGCTGGTCCCGGCACCTTATCCCCTGATCGCTCCCCGCCCGCCGGATCCGCTGGCCGCTTGCCGCCCTCGCCCGCCGGCCGCTCCTCGCGGAGCCCGCGCCTGACCGCCCGTGCGCCGCCGGTGAGCACGAGCACGCCGAGGGCGCCGCCGATGATCAGCAGGAGCGTGTCACCTACCTGGGTTGACTGCACGTTGAGCAGCACGGGCGCCGCGGGCAGCGGCGTGCCGTTCCTGGTGAGCAGGCGCAGCCGGATGATGCTGTCGCCGACCGCCGAGGTGCGGACGGGCAGCCTGGTCGTGACCGTCTGGCCCGCGCCCACCGTGATCAGCCCGGGAGCGCGGCCGACGGCCAGCCGGCCGTCACCGGAGACTGCCTCCAGCCGGACCTGGACAGCCTGCCGGAGCCCGTTCGCGATCGATACGGGCACCTTGCCGGAGGAGCCGCCGAGGGTGACCCGGGCGGAGCTGACGATGCGGACCTTGCGCTCGGCAGCAGACAGGTACCCGGCGACGCGGTCCAGCATGGACTCGCCCTGGCGGCGCGCTGCCGCGCTGCCGCGCCACGCGGACGACTCGGCGGCGGCCACCCCCTCGCTGAGCTGGCGGAGGTATGCGCTGCCGGGGTTGTCGAGGATGCCCTTGTACAGCCTCATGGCCGCGTCGAGAGCGCTGACCTGGCTGAGATAGGAGGGGCTGAGCTCCCGCGGGCTGACCAGGCTGGCGGGCGGCGGCTGGCGGGTCACGCCGTTCCCCGTCGCGGAACCGGCCAGGCCGGCCAGGGTGGCGGGCATGAGCCAGGGTGCGGTGACCGTGTCGCTCAGCAGGCCGTCAGCCTGGGCAGCCGTGGGGTCCCATTCGCGCGGCGGCGCGACCACCACGGCGCGCGGCAGACCCGGCGCCTCGGCCGCGATCATGGCGGTCTCGGCGAGGAACCGCTGGCTGACGCCGAACCCGCTGCCGGGCTCAGATGACGCGGAGCCACCAGAGCCGGCGGAGCCGAGGATCTGCGTCAGCGTGTCGTCGGCGAGCAGGACGTCCATGGTGGTACCGACCCCGGAGGGGGTGGTCGTCACCGCGGCGTCCGGGGTGAAACCCGCCGCGCTGACCGGGCGCATCTCGCTGGAGCTGAGGACGACGGTGCCGATCCCGTTGACGGCCAGGTTGCCGAGCACGCTCGAATCCGCGAGGCCGTCGGCCGGCCAGGCGATCGCGCCGGACGCCGATGGGTGCGGCGGCGTGTGCCCGCCCCCCGGCACGGCGAACGAGCGGCCGAGTATCCCGCTCGCGACCAAACGGCCCTCCGCGTAGGCGGTGGTCAGGTCCTTGTCCAGGCCCCTGTGGGTGAGCGCCGCCACGTCCACGTCCGCGTAGGGGGTGACGAAGAGCTGTGCGCGCGGGATGGACGAGGTGACCTGCCGCAGCCCGGACAGCCAGCGCGCCGCGGCGGCGCTGGCGGGTTCCTGCGTGCCGCCGGCGCAGTCTGCGGTGCCCCCCACCCTGTAGGGCCTTGTCATCGTCGCCACGCTCTGCAGCAGCGCGGGGTCGATCGCCCAGGTCAGCTTCGCGCGGCCGGCGAAGGAGGCCCCCGCATCGAGCAGGGTGCGCAGCCGGCCGCCCTGGCCCACGCTCGCGGCCAGGCTGCCGCTGTCCAGTGCGGGGCAGATGCCCTGCTGCGGCGCGCTGATCAGCGGCCATATCCAGGCGATCTTCAGCGGTCGCGTAATCCCCGACGCCGAAGCCCCCGGCCAGAACGGCAGGAACGTACGGTCCGACCCCAGCGGGGTGCCGGCGGAGTCGTAGGTCTCCACCGCCAGGGGGTAGACGCCGAACCGGCTCATGCCGACCACGCCCACCGGCAGCGACACCTGCCACCGGGCGGTCGCGCCGGGCCGCAGCGACCCGACGGGTACCTCGCTGCCCACCGGATAGCCGGCGGCGAGAGCGCCGCTGGCATAGCTGGCCAGCTCGTCTCGTTCGGTGAACGGCGTGGCGGATGAGAAAAGCTGGACCGACAGGCCGGCAAGCGCGCTGCCCGCGGTGTTCGTGACCGTCCCCGTCACCGTCACGGTCTTGCCTGGCCCGGCGATCCGCGGATTCACCGAGCTGATGGCCACCGAGACGGGGGACTGGCCCTGCGGGCCCGTCCCCCCGTCGTCCCCGCTGGCCTGCTGGCCGAGCACCGGAGGGGCCAGCGCCGCCGCGCACGTGCTGGCGATCACCGCGACGGCGACGATCGCGAGCATCACGCGGGCTGCCGCGGCACGGGCCAGGGGACCCGGCTGGCGCGGGACGGCGGGCGGATAGCGCACGCCTGGAATGCTATTGCCCTTTGCCGGAGCTGGCACGCAGAGCGATTACCCTCAATGGCCGTGCCGGATTCCAAGCCATCCAAAATCACCGGCCCGCTGAGCGGCGAGCAGCGGCGGGCGGCCGCCGCCCTGCTCCGCGCGATGACGCCGGCCGCCGCCGACCTCGGGCGCCTGTTCGCCCGTCACGGCCGCGAGCTCGCGCTCGTCGGCGGGCCGGTACGGGACGTGTTCCTCGGGAACCGTCCCGGCGACCTGGACCTGGCCACCGACGCCCCCCCGGAGGAAGTCCTCCAGATCGCCGGGCGGTGGGCGGACAAGACCTGGACGGTGGGGATCGAGTTCGGCACCGTCGGCCTGCGCAAGGGCAGGACGATCTTCGAGGTCACCACCTACCGCAGCGAGCGGTACGCGCCCGGGTCGCGCAAGCCCGGCGTCAGCTACGGGAGGTCCCTGGAGGAGGACCTGAGCCGACGCGATTTCACCATCAACGCGATGGCCGCGAAGCTCCCCGGATACGAGCTCGTCGACCCGTTCGGCGGGCTGGGTGACCTGAAGGAGGGGGTGCTGCGCACGCCGGGCGCGCCGGGCGGCTCGTTCTCCGACGACCCGCTCCGCATCCTGCGCGCGGCCAGGTTCTCGGCCAGGTTCGGCTTCACGGTCGCCGCCGGCGTGCGGCAGGCGATGGGGGCGCACGCGGGACGGCTCGGCATCGTGTCCGCGGAGCGGATCACCGACGAGCTGACCAAGCTGATGCTGGCGCCGGACCCGGCGCGCGGTATCAGCCTGCTCGTGGACACGGGCGTCGCGGACCAGGTGCTGCCCGAGATACCGAAACTCCGCCTGGAGGCTGACGAGCACTACCGGCACAAGGACGTCTACCAGCACACGCTCACCGTGCTCCGCCAGGCCATCGGGCTCGAGGGGCGGTACGGCCTCGGCGCCGACCTGGTGCTCCGCCTTGCCGCGCTGCTGCACGACATCGGCAAGCCGAAGACAAGGTCGAAGCTTCCCGGCGGCCGGGTGGCGTTCCACCACCACGAGGTGGTCGGCGCCAAGCTGGCCCGCAAGCGGCTGACCGCGCTGCGTTTTCCCGGGAACGTGGTCAGCGACGTGTCCCGGCTGGTGGAACTGCACCTGCGGTTCCATGGCTACGGGGAGGGCGAGTGGACCGACTCGGCGGTCCGCCGCTACGTCCGCGATGCGGGGCCGCTGCTCACCAGGTTGCACGCGCTCACCAGGGCCGACTGCACCACGCGGAACAAGGCGAAGGCCGAGCGCCTGGCACGCGCCTACGACGACCTGGAGGAGCGGATCGGCCGGCTGAGCGAGCAGGAGGAGCTGGCGAAGATCCGGCCCGAGCTGAACGGCCACGAGATCATGCGGGTCCTGGGGGTGCCGGAGGGACCGCTCGTCGGCAGGGCATACCGGTTCCTGCTCGATCTGCGCCTCGACAAGGGAGTGCTCGGTAAGGAGCAGGCCACCGCTGAGCTGCTGCGATGGGCCGAACGGGAGGGGGTGTCAGTCCCCGGTCACGTGGGGCCGCCTGGGGGCACCGAGGCCCCGGGAGCTCCGGCGGGCAATGCCCCTGCGGGCCCGGAAGGCCCGGTCCCGCCGGCGGGACCGGCGGGCAGCGATCCGCCGGCGGGGGAGCGCTGACAGGCGGCGTACCCGGCCGCGGCGAGCACGTAGCCGCCTGCGACCACCGCGATGAGCGGGTAGGACCTGCCGCTGACGGGCATGACGAGCGCGCCGAGGAACGCGCCGCCCACGAAGAGCGCGTTGAACATCATGTCGTAGAGGGCGAAGGCCCTGCCCCGGTAGGTGTCGGCCACGTCCTCCTGGATGATCGTCGTCGCGGAGATCGCCACCCCCTGCCCGGCCAGGCCGAGCGAGAACCCGGCGGCGAGGAACGGCACCTGGCGGAACAGCGCGCCGAGCGGGCCCATGACGGCGCCGGCCATCGCGAGTAGGATGACGATCCACGCGTGCTTGGGGATGCGCCTGGTCACCGGTGGCGAGACGACCGCGGCGAGGCCGTAGCCGGCCGCCGAGGCGATGACCAGGATCGTGAAATGGCTGAGCGCCGCGCTCGCCTGACGTTCGGAATAGAAATAGTTCCTGTACAGCAGGATGCCCATCAGGAACACGATGCCGTAGAGGACCCGGAACGCGCCGAGCGCGCCGAGCGCGGACGCCGGGGCGCGCCGGCGGCTCAGGTAGGCGATCCCGGCGGCCAGCCCGCGCACCACGACGGCCAGGGCGGCCGCGAGCGGGGGAGGGGGAGGCTCCCCCGGCTCGCGCACCGGGCCGAGCTGGCCGCGGCGCATGGCCAGGGCGGTACAGCCGGCCAGGAGGTAGCAGGCGCCGGCGGCGAGCACGATGACCGCCGCAGCCGCGTGCCCCCCGCCGAGGGCCAGGCGCATGCCGACGCCGGCGACGCCGGCGGCCGTGGAGGCGAGCCCGCCGAGGGTCGGGGAGACCGAGTTGGCCATCACCAGCTCGTCACGCGCCACCACGTGCGGGAGCGAGGCGGACAGGGCGGACAGGAAGAACCGGTTGACGGCCAGCACCGCGAGCGCGCTGGCATACAGCGGGACCCCGAGGCTGCCCGACGCGATGAGCAGCGCGGTGACCGAGGTCAGCGCGCCGCGGATGCCCGCGGACGCGACCAGGATCTGGCGGCGGGACCAGCGGTCGATGAAGACCCCGGCGAACGGCCCGACCAGCGAATACGGAAGGTAAAGGACGGCGAACGCCGCGGCCGCCGCGGCCGGGTCCGGGTAGGTCTGCGCGGAGAAGAACACGTAGGCGCCGAACCCGGCGGTGAAGATGCCGTCACCCGACTGCGAGATGAGCCTGGTCGCGAACAGGCGGCGGAAGCCGGGCTCGCCGAGAACGCACCGCAGGTCGCTGAAGAACGACGGGCGCCTGGTTACCGGGTCCGCCTGGGAGGCCACGCGCTCAGCCTACGATGCCGGTAGCACCCTGGCTCCCCGGGAAATGGCGGCTCCCGGCGCCGTGAGCCCGCTGTCATGGGACACGGCGTGCAGGCGGGCGCAGCATCTGGACATAACGTGCGATCTCTCGCTCTTGATTGACACGCGCCGATTCGTTTCGTAAGGCTGACGGTGTTTTCCACCCTGAGGTAAGGCGGCGGCCACTGTCGCCGGAAACTCCGATGATGAGGAGAGGACGATGAGTCCTTCTGCGCCGAGGACCGTGACGCGCGACCGGGTCCGCGTGGACGCCGGCCGGCTCTGGGGCGGCGGTGTGGCCACCATGCTGGTTGCGGCGGGTGTCGCTGTCGTAGGGGTGCTGGCGGCCCGCGCGCTGTTCAGCGTTCCGATGCTCGAACGGTGGGGCGGCAGCGTCTTCGTGGTCGATCCCACGTCACTGGCCGTCACCTCGGCGGTCGCCGCGCTGCTGGCCACCGGGCTGCTGCACGTGCTCGCGGTGAGTACGCCCCGCGCCTACCAGTTCTTCGCCTGGATTTCGTCGCTGGTCATCGCGGCGGTCATCCTGCGCGTGTTCCTCAGTGGCTCCGGTGTCCTCGGCAAGCTCTTCACAGCCGCCCTCTACCTGATCATCGGCGCCGCGATCACCTCGCTGCTGCACGGCGTGGGGCGCGCGGCGGTCCGTTACGAGCGGGTGACCTCGTACGACCCGGAGCCGGTGCGCGGTTATGGCCGTGACTACGCCGACGACAGCCGGGGCTATGACCCGGACTACGGCTGGGGACCGGACTACGCGGACGGCCGTTACCGGCAGCCCCAGGACCCCTACAACGGCCCGACCCGCCCCTACCGGAGTTATTGAGCGGCGCTGGGCCCGCCGGGCCCAGCGCCGCGCCCGCAGTTACCGGTCGACCTCGCCGCGGATGAACTTCTCGACCAGGTCACGGCAGACGTCGTCACCGAACTGCTCGGGCGGCGACTTCATGAAGTAGGAGGAGGCGGAGGTGATGGGGCCGCCGATCCCGCGGTCCCTGGCGATCTTGGCCGCACGGATGGCGTCGATGATCACGCCCGCCGAGTTGGGCGAGTCCCAGACCTCGAGCTTGTACTCCAGGCTGAGCGGCACGTCGCCGAACGCCCGGCCTTCGAGACGGACGAAGGCCAGCTTGCGGTCGTCGAGCCAGGGCACGTGGTCGGACGGCCCGATGTGCACGGCCGCGCCCTCCATCTCGTGCGGGATCTGCGAGGTCACCGAGCGGGTCTTGGAGATCTTCTTGGACTGCAGCCTGCTGCGCTCCAGCATGTTCTTGAAGTCCATGTTGCCGCCGACGTTGAGCTGGTACGTGCGGAGCAGCTCGACCCCGCGGTCCTCGAACAGCTTGGCGAGCACCCGGTGCGTGATCGTGGCGCCGACCTGGGACTTGACGTCGTCACCGACGACCGGGACGCCGGCCTCGGTGAACTTCGCCGCCCACGCGGGGTCGGAGGCGATGAACACCGGCAGCGCGTTCACGAAGGCGACGCCCGCGTCGATGGCGCACTGCGCGTAGTGACGGTCCGCCTGCTCGGAGCCGACCGGCAGGTAGGAGACGAGCACATCGGCCTGGCAGTCGCGGAGTGCGGCCACCACGTCCACCGGGGGCTCGTCCGACTCGGCGATCGTGTCCCTGTAGTACTCGCCGAGGCCGTCGAGCGTGGGGCCGCGCCGCACGGTCACCCCGGTCGGGGGAACGTCGGTGATCTTGATGGTGTTGTTCTCGCTCGCGGTGATCGCCTCGGCCAGGTCACGGCCTACCTTCTTGGCGTCCACGTCGAACGCGGCGACGACTTCCACGTCCCTGATGTGGTACGGCCCGAACCGGACATGCATGAGGCCAGGCACCCGGCTGCCGTCCTCGGCATCCTTGTAGTACTGCAGGCCCTGGACGAGGGAGCTCGCGCAGTTGCCCACTCCCACAATGGCCACACGTACAGAACCCATATCCGACGACTCCTTACCTCATGCCTACTGTGTCCGTGCCGCCCGCCGCCGGCTGGCCTCGCCCGGGGACGCCCCCCGCGTTCTCCGGTTCCGCCGGGCTGCCTGCGTCCGCCCGCCGTTCCGAGGCGATCAGCTCGTTCAGCCAGCGGACCTCCCGTTCCACCGACTCCAGACCGTGCTTCTGGAGTTCCAGCGTGTAGCTGTCCACGCGTTCCCTGGTGCGCGCGAACGCCGCGCGCACGCCTGCCATCCGCTCCTCCAGCCGGCTCCGGCGCCCCTCAAGGATCCGCATGCGCACGTCCGCGCGGGTCTGCCCGAAGAACGCGAAGTGCACGCCGAAGCCGTCGTCGTCCCACGCCTCCGGCCCCGCCTCGCCAAGCAGTGCCTGCAGCCGTTCCTTGCCGTCGGCCGTGAGCCTGTAGACGATCCTCGACCTGCGCCCGGCCCGCGTCCGCGGCGCGGGCGCCGTGTCCTCCTCCGCGATCAGGCCCATGGCGAGCAGGTCCTTCAGGCACGGGTACAGCGAGCCGTAGGAGAACGCCCGGAACGCGCCGAGCAAGGAGTTGAGCCGCTTGCGGAGCTCGTAACCGTGCATGGGGGACCCATGCAGCAGCCCGAGCACGGCGAGTTCGAGTACTCCCGACCGCTTGCCCGTCACGTCTTCCCCCACCTGTCGCCGGCCAGGCCGGTGGCCCGCCATGGCCGGGCCCTGCCGTTCTCCCCGCCTGATGTCTCTGATCGATGTATCAAACTGATACATCGGAAGGATATAGAGGAACGGGCGATCAGGCAAGACGCCGCCGGGACTCGGCGGAACGCCGGTTCCGGCATACCCTGTCAGACATGGAGACCAGGCGCGCCGTCGTGGATTACGGGCTTGCCCGCAGGGCAACGCTCGCGTCCGTGTATGCCGGGCTCACGACGGTCGCCGACGTGTGCGATGCCCATCCGTACCTGCTGCGGGCCGCGAAGTTCCACGGTGAGCCGACCGACGCGGGGTGCCCCATCTGCAGGAAGGCCAAGCTGACCCACGTGACGTACGTGTACGGGGATGAGCTCGGGCAGTACGAGGGACGCGTGAAGCGGGGCCGCGAACTGGCGGAGATGGCCGCCGAATACGGCGAATTCCGCGTCTATGTGGTCGAAGTCTGCCAAAGTTGCGGCTGGAACCATCTCGCCTCGTCCTACGTTCTCGGCACGGGTGAGCCGCCCGCACGCCGCAGCCGGCGAGCCCGCAGCCAGTAAGGCGAGCTCGCAGACAGTAAGCAGTGCCGCCGGCCGGCAACCGCGGCCAGCACAGCCCCGGGCCAAATTGTGCGGATTGCCCGCGAGCGAGTGATGCGGATGGGTAGTTTGTAACGTCAGAGGACGCCTGCCTGGCCGCATCTGCCCAGCTAACAGCGAGGACGCGTGAGCAGCAGAGACTTCAGCGGGCCATATGGGCCTGATCCGCGGGAAGCCGATGAGCTCGGCGGGGACGCATGGCGTGACCGCCCGGCCGGGCGGGGCTACCGCGCCGGGGATTACGCGCGCCATGACCAGGGGTATGACCAGGGCACGGAGTACGACACGGACCCCGCCCATGACTGGGGGGGCCGTGGGGGGGCCGGCGGCTACGGACACGGCGGTTACGGCGGCGAGTACGCCGGCGTCTCCAGCCGCGGCGGCGGTTACGGCCCGCGTGGCGAGAGCTACGGCCGGCGCGGGGTCACGTACGGCCCCGAGGGCGGCTGGTACCGGCAGGGCGATCCCGGGCCGGCCGTCAGGCGGGACACGCAGGTGCGGTATGGCCGCCGGGCCCGCGGGGGCCGTTACGGCGGCTCCCGCGGGCCCGGCGGCCCGGGGGGGCCAGGAGGCCCCGGCGGGGGGCACGGCCCGGGCCGCGGCAGTGTGAGGGCCGGCGGAAGCTGGTGGCGGCACTGGACGTGGCGGAAGGCGCTCGGGGTCGCGGGCACCGCGGTCGGCGGCCTCATCCTGGCTGGTGTGACGGGGGTCGGCGTCGCCTACGCCGAGACGCCGGTTCCCACCGACGCCGCCCAGGCAGCCGTGCAGCAGCAGTCGACGGTCTACTTCAGCGACGGCAAGACCGTCCTCGGCACCTTCGGCACAACCGACAGGCAGTTGCTGAGCTACAACCAGATCCCCAAGGTTGTCAGGGACGCCGTGCTCGCCGCTGAGGACAGGAACTTCTACAACGAGGGGGGCGTCTCGCCCAGGGGCATCCTGCGTGCCGTCTACGAGGACGTGTTCCACGGCGGAGCCAGCGGCGGCTCGCTGCAGGGCGGTTCGACGATTACCCAGGAGTTCGTGCGGAACTACTACGCCGGCATCGGCACGCAGCAGACCTTCTCCAGGAAGATCAAGGAGATCTTCGTCGCGCTCAAGGTGGCGAGGCAGAAGTCCAAGGCGTGGATCCTCACCCAGTACCTGAACACGATCTACCTGGGCGACGGCGCCTACGGCATCCAGG
>Ga0070737_10006605_pt1 | contig 10576 bp, 7 predicted proteins | sample Coa_R1_10_FD_66438 | JGI IMG/M metagenome (GOLD analysis project Ga0070737, IMG submission 66438) | Surface soil microbial communities from Centralia Pennsylvania, which are recovering from an underground coalmine fire - Coalmine... | ecosystem: Environmental > Terrestrial > Soil > Unclassified ...
AGGTTGAAGGCACTAAGCGGCGCGTACTCCGACGGCTTGAACACCACCGTGTTGCCCGTCACCAGCGCCGGCATGAGCTTCCAGCTCGGAATCGCCATCGGGAAGTTCCAGGGGGTGATCAGGCCCACCACCCCCTTCGGCTGGCGGATCGCCATGGCGAACTTGTGCGGCATCTCCGATGGCGTCGTCAGCCCGAACTGCCGGCGTCCCTCACCCGCCATGTAGTAGGTCATGTCGATCGCCTCTTGCACGTCGCCACGCGCCTCGGCGATCACCTTGCCCATCTCTAGCGTGAGGTCGCGCGCCAGCTCCTCTTTGCGCTGTTCGATCAGGGACGCGGCGCGGAAGAGGATCTCGGCCCGGCGCGGTGCGGGCAGCGCGCGCCAGCGCGGCAATGCTTCGGCAGCGGCGTTCGCCGCCGCCGCCACATCGTCGCGCCCCGAATCGGGGAAGAAGCCCAGCACCTCGCCCGTCGCCGGGTTTTCATTGGCGAAGGTGCGGCCCGAACGCGCCGGCACCCACGCGCCGCCGATGTAGTTCGCGTACGTCTCCATCGCCGTCCCTCGTTGATCCCTTACGGCCCAGAATACCCCGCGCGGGCGCGCGCCGGGGCAGGGAGGTAGAGCGGCTTCGTTGCTGTTACTCGTCTTCCCAGCCAGGGCGGAGCCGCTCCGGCCGCCGCCAGACGAGCGGCATGACAACATCCTCCGGCTCGTGGCGAGCGGCGCGCTCGGCCATGGCGATCAGATGCGCCTGCATATCGAAGCGCGGCTGGCCGGGCGCGACCACTGGACGCCGGTACACGCCATCCGGGCCGAGCTCGGAGCCCTGGACGTTATCCCGCAGATAGCCGTGCAGCACCTCGTCGATCAAGTAGCGTTTGAGTGCCGGCGAGTCGATCGGCACGAGCGTCTCGACACGGTAATCGAGGTTGCGCGGCATCAGGTCGGCGCTGCCGATCAGCACTTCGTCCTGCCCGCCGTTGTGGAAGTGGTAAATGCGGCTGTGTTCCAGAAACCGACCAACGATGCTGATGACGCGGATATTCTCCGAGAGGCCAGGGATGCCCGGGCGCAAGCAGCAGATACCGCGCACGATCAGGTTGACGCGCACACCCGCTGCCGAGGCGCGGTAGAGTGCATCGATCATCTCCGGATCGACGAGCGCGTTCATCTTGAACGTCAGCGCGCCGCTGCCCGTCTCTCGCGTGCGGGCGATTTCGCGCTCGATACGTGCCAGCAACTGCCGCCGCATGCTCACCGGCGCAACCAGCAGGCGCCGATACTCCGTCTGGCGCGAGTAGCCGGTGAGATAGTTGAACACTTCGGAGACATCGGCGCAGATGTCGGGGCGGCAGGTAAACAGGCCAAGATCGGTGTAGAGGCGCGCGGTGGTGGCGTTGTAGTTGCCAGTGCCGATATGCGCGTAGCGGCGCAGCCCTTCGCGTTCACGCCGCACCACCAGCGCCAGCTTCGCATGCACCTTCAGCCCCAGCACGCCGTACACCACGTGCACCCCTGCCTGCTCCAGCGCGCGCGCCCAGTCGATATTGTTCTCCTCGTCGAAGCGCGCCTTCAGCTCGACGACGACCGTCACCTGCTTCTCCGACGCTGCCGCCTCCAGCAGCGCCTCGACGATCGGCGAATTCTGCCCCACGCGGTACAGCGTCTGCTTGATCGCGATCACGTCCGGGTCTTCGGCCGCGCGCTGCACGAACTGCACCACGGGATCGAAGCTATCGAACGGATGGTGGAGCAAAATATCTTGCTGGCGGATCGCGTCGTAGATATCCTCGTGCCCGGCGATCTCCAGCGGCATATGCGGCGCGAACGGCGTCTCTTTGAGATCTGGCCGCTGGATATTCGTCAGCTCCATCAGCGAGCTGAGACCTGGCGCGCCCTCGACGACGTAGACATCGTCGCTTTCGACCTTGAGATATTCGAGCAACAGCGTGCGCAGCGCAGGCGGCATCGAGGGCTGAATCTGCAACGCCGTCACGCGGCCGAAGCGCCGTTGCTGCAGGCTGTTCTCAACCAGCTCCAGCAGGTCGTTGGCCTCGAGCTCCTGGATCGCCAGCTCGGCCTCGCGCAGCACGCGGAACACGTGCGCCTCCTCGATCGTCACGCCGGGGAAGAACGCCTGCAGATGCGCTTTGAGCAGGTCGTCGAGCCAGATGAACGCCTGTCGGGGCGGCGTTTCTGGCCGTGCTGGCGGGGCGCAGCCATCCAGTGGCACGGGCACAAGCCGCGGCAGAACGTTGGGGATCTTCAGACGCGCAAAGCGGCGGCCAAGCTCGGCATCCTGCAGCAGCACGGCGAGGTTGATGCTCTGGTTCGAGATAAACGGGAAGGGATGCGCCGGATCGAACCCGAGCGGCGTACACACCGGGAAGACTTCACGCTCGAAGTAGTCGCGCAGCGCCGCCTTCTGCTCGTCGCTGAGCGCGTCGTAGCTGACGAGCGAGACGCCGTGCGCGGCCAGCTCGGGCATGAGCACGTCGCGCAGCAACGCCGACGCCCGCTCCAGCGCATTGTGGATGCGTCGGCGCAGTTCGGCGAGCAGCCGCAGCGGCGGGATACCGTCTGGCCCCGCTTCAGACGCTCCGGCCTGCACGCGGTTCTTGATCGCCGGCACGCGCACCATCATGAACTCGTCGAGGTTCGAGGCGTAGATCGCCAGAAACTTGACCCGTTCGAGCAGTGGCCGCGTCGGATTGACCGCTTCAGCAAAGACGCGCTCGTTGAAATCGGTCCAGCTCAGCTCGCGGTTGTAGAAGCGGCCTGGGCCGGCGGTCTCCGGCTGGCCGGGCACGGGCGTTTGCAACGGTGCAACGAGCAGCGGCCACGAGGCGCCGACAGGCTCTCCCATCCGCGGTCGGTCCTCGGTGGATGCCGCTCCGTCAGTCTGCTGCCGTTCATCCTGCGTCTGCTCGATCACGGCTCGCGTTCCTCTCTCCTGCGAACGCCGCACGACAACGCCACGCGCCGCCAACCACGTCCCATACCAGCGATCACGACTATCGTACGGTATCCTGGAACGAGGCGGGCATGCGATGCTTTCTACGAACGTAGGGACATGGCAGGTGGCTGGTGGCAACGGCACAGGATAAACCGGCGCGCGTGGTTCCGGCGCGTGCCATCGCCGAAGGCGCGCTTTTCGCCGACCTGACGGTGCTGATCGTGTTGCTCGCCCTCTACGTCCCGTATACCGGTCCGGTGCTGGCGGCGATCTCCTCCATGCCGCTGCTGCTGCTGATCCTGCGGCAGGGCTGGCGGATCGGCGCGCAGGCGACATGCGTCGCGCTGCTTCTCGTCGGCTTCCTCACCGGCCCGCTCAGCGCCACGGCGGTCGGTGTGGTCGCCGCGCGGGCAGCGGGTCTGGGCTTCGGCATGCGTCGTCGCTGGAACGCCTGGCTTGCCGTTGTCGCGGGTGCGACGATCTTCTGGGCCTTTTTCTACGGCTTCTCGACCGGCGGCGCCTTGATCGTGCCGTCGTGGCGTGCCGCCACCGAGCAGGGGCTGCGGCTGACATACGACCAGGGATCGGGGCTGCTTGGTGGCATCGCCAGCGCGATCGGCGCGGGCAGCCTCTGGCAGCACCAGGCGCATCCCTGGCTCGACCACGCCTTCGCCTTTTTCATCCGCAACTGGCTGTGGTTGCTACCGCTGCTGGGCTGGCCGGTAATCTGTCTCGCTATCGCCGCCGAGTACGTGATCGCCGAGGCGGTGCTGCCGCCGTTCGGCTACCGGCCGCGGCCACTGCGCCTACCCCTGCCGCGCCCCGAACGTCCGGCGCCAGCCGCTCCCACCACGCAGCACCTCGACAAAGAGCACGAAGCGGCCGCCGAGGCGGCGATCGCCACGAGCCGTTCCAGCACGCCGCTCGTTGTCGAAAAGCGGGGGCGCGAATGAACGGCAGCCAGTCACGCGCCGGCCTGCACGCCTCCCGCCTGGAGTACAAAGCGAAAGGCCTGGTCGCGCAGGACCTCTGGTACACGCCACCAGGCGCATCGGCGCCCGTGTTGCGCGGTGTCTCCTTGGTGTTGCGACCAGGCGAGCATGTGGCGTTGCTCGGCCACAACGGCTCCGGCAAGACCACGCTGGCACGCCACCTCAACGGTCAGGCGCTACCGCAGCGTGGCCACGTGACCGTCGACGGTCTCTCGACAGCAGACCCACACCAGCAGCCAGCGATCCGCCGTATCGTCGGCCGGCTCTTCCAGAACCCTGACCATCAGATCGTGGGCGCAAGCGTCGAAGAGGACCTGCTCTGGGGTATGCCGCGCGGCCTCGACCCGGCCGAAGCCCGTCGCCGCGCGCACGCGGCGCTGGAACTGGTGGACCTCGCTGGGACGGAAGGCCGGCCAACATGGCGCCTCTCCGGCGGGCAGAAGCAACGGCTGGCGCTGGCAGGAGTGCTGGCGCGGGGCGCGCGCTACCTGGTCTGCGACGAGCCAACGGCGCAGCTTGATGGCCGTTCGCGCGAAGAGGTCGCCGCCGCGCTTCTCGCCTGCGTCGAGCGCGGCATCGCTCTGCTCTGGATCACGCACCGGCTTGAGGAGGCGATCCTGGCGCGGCGCATCGTGCTGCTGCAGGCGGGCGCGGTTGTGCTCGATGCGCCGCCAGAAGCGGCGCTGACGCGGTACCCCGCCCTGCGCGCGGCCCTGCCCGCCACAGTGGCGCTGGCCGAGCGTCTGCGCGCGGCCGGCCTCTCTGTCCCAGCGCTACCCCGCTCGCCAGACGAACTGGCTGCCGCGCTGGTCACCGCGCTGGAGGCGGCGCCGTGACGCTGTGCGTCGAGAACGTGTCGCACACCTATCTGGCGGGCACACCGCTGGCCCGGCGGGCGCTCACCGACGTTTCGCTCACGCTCGAGGCGGGCAGTTGCGTAGCCGTGGTAGGGATCAGCGGTTCCGGCAAATCGACGCTGGCGCGGATCATCGCTGGCCTCATGCCGCCCGACCGCGGCCGCGTCCTGCTCGATGGCCGCGATGTGACTGCCCGGCCGGCGCGCGCCGGTTTCATGCCGCGAGTGGCCGGCTGGCTGGCGCGGCTGCCGCGCGCGCTGGTCAACCGTTCGGCTGCACCGCCGGCAGAACAGGCCTTCTTTGGGCCGCGACGGCCGATCCTGCTCGCCTTCCAGAACCCCGAGGATCAGTTCTTCACCAGCAGCGTTATGGCCGAGGTCCTCGCCGGCCTCGCACCCCCTCGCGATCCGGTGCTCGACGAGCGCGCGAAAAAACAGCCGGAGCATCCGCTCGTCGTGGCGCGGCGCGCAGCCGCGGCAGCGGCAGAAGAGGCGGCACGCGAGGCCCTGCGTGCCGTGGATCTACCCGCCGAACGTTACGCCGCGCGCAATCCGTTCACGCTCAGCGGCGGCGAGCAGCGTCGTCTCGCGCTCGCGATCCTGCTGGCGCGGCAGCCGCGCGTGCTCGTGCTCGATGAGCCATCGGCAGGGCTGGACATTCCCGGCCGCGCCATGCTCTACACCGCCATCGCCCGCGTCCGACAGACATTCGGCACCGCCGTACTCGTCGTCTCGCACGATCTCGAGGAGGTGGCCGCCATCGCTGACGAGACGATCGTGCTGCGCGAGGGTCGGATCGCCATTCAGGGCGAGACCGGGGACGTGCTCGCCGACGCGGAAGCGCTGGAGGCTGCGGGGCTGATACCACCCCCGCTGGTACGGGTACGGGCGCTGCTAGCCAGGCGTGGCTATCCTCTTCCCGGGCGCTGGCTCTCGGTCGACGAGGCGGCGCGAGCAATTGCCGAGGCGCTAGCAGCCGGAACCATGCAGAAGAGGTAGTCGATGCTCGACGCGCTGCTAGATATCAGCGCCATTCCCGGCGAGACGCCGCTGCACCGCCTCTGGGCGGGGACGAAGCTGATCGCTGTCTTTGCCCTCACAGTCGGGTTGAGCTTCTCGCGCGGCCTCTGGGGCTTCGCTGCCGTGGCCAGCGTGCTGCTCGCTGGCATCGTCGCGGGCCGCGTCGCACCCGCTCTGCTCTGGCGCAGCGTGCGGCTGCTCGTCATCATCTTCGCCATCACAGCGGTCGTGCTGCTGATCACAACGTCGGGCACGCCGCTGTTCCGTCTCGGCCCTGCTGTGGCCACACATCAGGGAGCGGAGCTGGCGCTGCGCGCACCGGTGCTACTCTTGCTGATCGTGCTGCTCGCGCAACTCGTGAACCGTACCACACCCCCGGCCGAATCGGTCGCGGCGCTCGGTGTGCTGCTGCAGCCGCTCAAGCGCGCGCGGCTGCCCGTCGATGAGTTCTTGACCATGATGGCGATCAGCCTGCGGTTTCTGCCGATCCTCGCGGAGGAGATCACACGGCTGCGGGAGGCACAGGCTGCGCGCGGGCTCTCGCCCGGCCGCGGTTCGCTCGATGCCCGCCTGCTCGCGCTCGAAAGCTGGATCACGACGCTGATCACCAACACGATCCGCCGCGCGGGCGAGCTTGGCGAGGCGATGGACGCACGCGGCTTCGGCGCGCCTGATGCCGGCACTTTCCCGGTCGTGGCCGCACGGCTGCGTACGCTCGATTGGGCGGTCCTCGCCGGCAGCGCCAGTCTCGCGGCCGCGATGTTGATCGTCAAGTAGACACGAGAGCCAGATCGCGAGGGGAGCTACGCCACCGCCTGCCTTGCAGCGCCCTGACCGGCGTTGGCCGCGTCCTCAGGCGGCCACACCCAGAGGAACGCCGCCGCCTCGACGCCGATCGCCACCTCGCGGCCATCGACCTCGACGGTCAGCGGACCATTGAGTGGGCCGCGCTCGCGCACGCGGATGCGCACGCCAGGGCGGAAGCCGTGCCGCTCGTAGAACAGCAGCAGCTCGCGATCATCCTCTGCCAGCTCGGAGATGCGCCGCAGCCGCACCTCTGAGCCGAGCGGCACCTCGCTCAACGCCACGAGCGGCGTCGCGCGCTCCTCGGGCGTCAGCGGCCGGATCGGGTTGCCATGCGGGCACGTCTCGGGATACCCCAGCGCCGCCGCCATGCGCTCTTCGACCAGTGGCGAGATCGCGTGTTCGAGGCGATGCGCCTCTTCGTGCGCCGTGGCCCAGTCGAGGCCAAGAGCGTCGGTCAGCCAGCGCTCGACGAGCCGATGACGGCGCAGCAGCGTATCGGCGATCGCCCGCCCCTGCTCGGTCAGCTCGATCGTGCGGCGCGGTACAACGCGGATCAGCCCTTCGCGCTCGAGCTTGCGCGCCGCCTCGCCCATCGTCGGTTGCGTCACGCCGCAGTACGCGGCGAGCTGCGCCAGCGTCGGCGGCCGCCGTTCGTCGATCAACGTGCAGATCGCCACCAGGTACTGTTCGCTCGCCGTTGTCGTCATCCGTGCCGCACTCCAGCAAAGGCGCTACCATGCATTTGCATACATCGGTACGCGCCTCCTTGCGGACAGTATAACAGCGTCACGGGCGCACGCCGGTGCATCCTTATCGCGTGCGATGGTTTCTCCCCGCCCGCGCAAACAGCCCACGCCAGGATGGAGCCCTATGTTGCGCACGCATCTCTGCGACCTGTTTGGCATCGACGTGCCGATCATGAACGCGCCGATGGGCGGCGCCGCCGGCGGCGAGCTGGCTGCGGCCGTCTCGGAGGCGGGCGGACTCGGCCTCATCGCTGGCTCCTCGCGCGATGCCGATTGGTTGCGCGCGCAGATCAGGCTCGTGCGCGAGCGCACAGACCGACCGTTCGGCGTCGGCTTCATCAGCCACTGGCTGCCGCAGACGCCAGCGCTCTACGCCATCGCCATCGAAGAGCGGGTGCCGGTGATCGCGCACTCGTTCACCGACCCCGCGCCCTACATGGCCGCCGCGCGTGCGATCGGCGCGAAGGTGATCTGCCAGGTGCGTGACCTCGAAGGCGCGCGTGAAGCGCAGCGTGCCGGCGTGGATGCGATCGTCGCGCAGGGCACCGAGGCCGGCGGGCACACCGGCAGCATCGCCACGCTGCCGCTCGTGCCGCTGATCGTCGACGCTGTCGCGCCGCTGCCCGTGCTTGCGGCAGGTGGTATCGCCGATGGGCGCGGTCTGGCTGCCGCGCTGATGCTCGGCGCCCAGGGAGTTTGGCTAGGTACTGCTTTCCTCGCCTCGCCGGAGAGTCTCTATCGCCCGCGCCAGAAAGAACGCGTGGTGCGCATGGCCGCGGATGAGACGGTGCTGACCGAGGTCTGGGATCTGGCATTGGGGCGTACGTGGCCGCGGGGCGTAGCGGGGCGAGCGGTGCGCAACGCCTTCAGCGAGCGCTGGCACGGCCGCGAGCAGGAACTTATGGCTCAACGCGCCGCGGTCGAAGAGGAGCTACGCCGGGCCCAGCGCGAAGATAACCCCGACTTCGAACCGATCTGGGCAGGGCAGGCAGCGGGGCTGGTGCGCGCGCCCGAGCCGGCCGGCGAGGTCGTGCGCCGCGTTGCGCGCGAGGCCGAGGCCGCGTTGCGTGCCGGCTGCGCCCTGCTCGGCGGCTGAATCGCGCGCCGTCAGATCTGCCGGCCGCGGGGCTGCTTCTCCGGCGGTGGCGCGGCCGTGAGGAAGTTCAACACCTGCTGCCAGTAGCGCGTGAGTAGGAACTGCCCCGCCAGCGCGATCGCCGAGGCGATGATCACCACACTCCACTCTGGCGCATCAAGCGGGGTAAAGGCGAAGAATTGCCGCAACCACGACACTTCCAGCGTCAGCACCAGCCCGGCGAGTAGGATCGCCGTCAGCACGATCGTCAGCACCGGCCGCACCGGACGGCGCCAGCGCGCCCCTTCGAAGCCCAGCACTTCGAGCATGTAGAACAGCCCGGTGATCCCCACCGTCACCGAGACGAGCGTGCGCCCCTCCTCCAGCGGCCGCTGCAGGATGCCGCGATCGATCAAATACACCACGATCGCCACCGCTGCCAGCGACAGCGAGGCGGGCAACGCAAAGCGCAGCACGTTGCGCGTGAAATCGCGCCCCGCATCCGGGGGCGGCACGCTGATCGAGATGAACACCGCGGGAATGCCGAGCGTGAGTAGCGAGGTCAGCGAACCATGGCGCGGCAGAAAGGGGAAGTCGAGGCCCAACATGTTGGTCGCAACGATGATCAGAAAAGCGTAGAAGCTTTTCGTCAGGAAGAGCTTGCTCAGCCGCGCCGCGTTGCCCAGCACGGCGCGCGCCTCCCGCGTGCCGTAGACAAACGCCGCGAACGAATCGCGCAGCAGCACGATGCTCGCCACCGCGCGCGCCGCCGCCGTACCCGACTCCATAGCGATGGCGACATCGGCGGCATGCAATGCACGCACATCGTTCGCGCCATCGCCGATCATCGCCACGAAGTGCCCCATTCTGCGCAACTGGGCCACGATCCGCTCTTTCTGATGCGGTAGGATGCGCCCGAAGATGCTCGTGCGGGCAACAGCCTCGGCGAAGCCGCGCTCGTCGAGCTTCTCCAGCTCCGGCCCGGCGATCAGGCCGCCATCGAGCCTCAGGCCGACCTGCCGCGCCAGCGCGGCGACGGTTTCGGGATTATCGCCGCTGATGATCCGCGGCGCGATACCCAGCGCGCGCATCGTCTCGAACGCCGCATCGAGTTGTGGCCGCAGCACATCGCGCAGCACCAGCAGGGCGAGCGGCCGCAGCGGCCCTGCCAGCGCCTCGCCATCGGCAGGGAGTCGTGGCGCTTCGGCGAACAGCACCCCGCGCAGCCCCTCGGCTGCCGCGCGATCGTAGGCCGTGCGCAGCTCATCGGCGTTCGCGCAGAGCGGCAGCAGCGCTTCCGGGGCGCCCAGCACAAAGGCGCGCTCCTCTCCACCCAGCCGCAGCGCACGGCCGCCCCAGCGCCGTTCGGAGGTAAACGGCATTGCCATCACCTCCGCCGCGCCGTTGCTCCGTTCCGCAAACGCAGCGGCGATCGCGGCGGCGGTCTTGCTCTCGGTAGCCGTGGCGGCGGCGTACGCTCCCAGCCAGGGCAGATCCGCCTCGGCGCCAGCGGTCCACACAGCCCGATCGAGGGTCAGCTTGTTGGCCGTAATCGTGCCGGTCTTATCCAAACAGACGACGTCGACGTAGTTCAGCGCCTCGACGGCGACGATCTCCTGCACCAGCGCGCCGCGTCGCGACACGCGCACGGCCCCGATCGCGAACGCGACCGTCATGCCCAGCAGCAGCCCCTCCGGCACGACGGTCGTGACCGTCGCGGCTGTCGCCTTGACCGATTCGGCCAGCCCGCGCCCCTGCACGTTGTAAGAGATGATAAGAATGACGCCCAGCACCAGCGTCGTCACGAGCAGGACGCGCAGAATCCGCTCGAAACGGATCTGCAGCGGCGTCTTGCGCTCAACCCGTGTGCGCGCGTCCAGCGTCAAACGAATGGCGTACGCTTCGGGGCCAACCTTCTCGGCGGTGTAGTAGCACTCGCCACCGGTGCAGAAGCTGCCCGAGAGCAGCGGATCGCCAGGCCGCTTGCGCACGGCGTGCGACTCGCCGGTGAGCAGCGATTCGTCGATCTCGACGTTGCCCGCCACAACGGGGCCATCGGCGACGACCTGATCGCCGGGACGGAGATGCAGCAGATCGCCCTGCACCACGTCTTCGGCGAGGA
>Ga0070737_10006610_pt1 | contig 10569 bp, 10 predicted proteins | sample Coa_R1_10_FD_66438 | JGI IMG/M metagenome (GOLD analysis project Ga0070737, IMG submission 66438) | Surface soil microbial communities from Centralia Pennsylvania, which are recovering from an underground coalmine fire - Coalmine... | ecosystem: Environmental > Terrestrial > Soil > Unclassified...
GGCTCGCCCAGCGCGTCCAGCGCCAGCCGCACCAAGGCAGCCGCCACCGTCGCCCGCAGCGCCCCCCGCCGGTGCTCCACCCGTTCTTCCCGCCGCCCCACCGCAGACCCGCCCGCCCCGGGCCCGCCCAGGCTCACCGCCACGTGCATGACCTCCCCGTCCGCCTGGATCCGCAGATCCACCGGCGCCCGGGCGGTCCCGGCCACGTCGGCACCGTGCAGCATCTCTTTGATAACCCCGGCCGGTGACCAGGCCGGGCGGCGAGACCACGCCGGCCGTCGCGCGGACAGCGTGACCGACCACGCGGCCCCGGCCCGCGCCGTATCCAGGGCCAGGAACTCCTCGGTCCGCCGGGCCGCCTGCGCCAGCAGGAGGCGGAAGCCGGCCTCATCAGCCATCCGCCCGGCCCCAGCCACCAGCAGCCTGAAGTCGTCCACCGTCCGCGCCCCCCGCCCCAGCCGCGCCCCCTCCGCAGTGGTCCTGACCAGGACAAACCGCTCGCCCGGCGCACCCACCGAGCCACCCGCCGGCGCCAGCAGCTCCCGCAGCTCACCGGCGGCCACGTCACCAAGCCCCTTGGTGAAGTAGGCCACGAACTCCAGCGGCGGCCCGCTCTGCTCCTGTCCTGGCATCGGTGCGCAGCTTACCGATCTTCCCGGCGGGGAATACCCAGGCCCTATAGTTAGTTTGCATATAGCAACTAACAATCGAGCCCGGTACCGACCTGGGTGCCTGCTGTCTAGAGGGGAGCGCTCGTGCCACCGGCTTCAGTCCATTACAAGTGGATCGCCTTGTCGAACACCACGCTCGGCATGCTGATGGCGACCATCAACGCTTCGATCATGCTGATCGCGTTGCCGGACATCTTCCGCGGGATCGACGTCAACCCGCTGCAGCCGGGCAACACCGGGCTGCTGCTGTGGCTGATCATGGGTTACCTGGTGGTCACCGCGGTGCTGGTGGTGAGCTTCGGCAGGCTGGGCGACATGTTCGGCCGGGTCCGCATGTTCAACCTGGGATTCGCGTTGTTCGCCTTCTTCTCCGTGCTGCTGTCGCTGACCTGGCTGCACGGCACCGATGCGGCCTGGTGGCTGATCGTGATGCGCATCCTGCAGGGCGTCGGCGGCGCCATGCTGATGGCGAACTCCGGGGCGATCCTCACCGACGCCTTCCCGACCAACCAGCGCGGCCTCGCGCTCGGGCTCAACCAGGTGGCCGGCATCGCCGGCTCGTTCATCGGCCTGGTCCTCGGCGGCGTGCTCGGCCCGATCAGCTGGCGTTACGTCTTCCTCGTCTCCGTCCCGTTCGGTGTGCTCGGCACGATCTGGTCCTACCTGAAGCTGCAGGAGCGAGGCATCCGCAAGCCGGCCAAGCTCGACTGGGCGGGCAACGTCACGTTCGGGGCGGGCCTGATCGCGGTCCTGGTCGGCATCACCTACGGCATCCAGCCTTACGGCGGCCACACCATGGGCTGGACCAGCCCGCTGGTGCTCACCCTCATCGGGGCCGGCCTGGCCGTGCTGATCGTGTTCTGCGTGATCGAAACCCGGGTCGCCGAGCCCATGTTCCGGCTGGCGCTGTTCAAGATCCGCCCGTTCACCGCGGGCAACATGGCCAGCCTGCTGGCGGGCCTGGGCCGGGGCGGCCTGATGTTCACCCTGATCATCTGGCTGCAGGGCATCTACCTGCCGATCCACGGCTACGACTTCAGCCGCACCCCGCTGTGGGCCGGCATCGCCATGCTCCCGCTGACCGTCGGCTTCCTGGTCGCCGGCCCGCTGTCCGGCTACCTGTCCGACCGCTTCGGCGCCCGCCCGTTCTCCACCGGCGGCATGCTGGTCGCCGCGCTGTCCTTCGGCCTGCTGGAGATTCTGCCGGTGAACTTCGTCTACTGGCAGTTCGCCGTCATCCTGCTGCTCAACGGCATCGGCATGGGCCTGTTCGCGTCGCCGAACCGGGCCGGCATCATGAACAGCCTGCCGCCCGAGCGCCGCGGTGTCGGCGCCGGCATGAGCGCCACCTTCCAGAACTCGGCCATGGTGCTGTCGATCGGCATCTTCTTCACGCTGATCATCCTCGGCCTGGCCTCCTCGCTGCCGGCCGCGCTCAACCACGGCCTGGTCGCCCAGGGCGTGCCGCACGCGGACGCCGCCCGGATCGCCGCGCTGCCGCCGGTCTCGATCATGTTCGCCGCGCTGCTCGGCTACAACCCGGTGCAGACCCTGCTCGGGCACGCGCTCACCAAGCTGCCCGCCAGCCACGCGGCCTACCTGACCGGCCACAGCTTCTTCCCGTCGCTGATCTCGGCCCCGTTCGAGCACGGCCTGGCCATCGCGTTCGACTTCTCGATCGCCGCCTGTGTGATCGCGGCCATCGCGTCGCTGATGCGCGGCAAGCAGTACATCCACGAACTGCACGGCAGCCAGGACGCTCCCGCCGAGGCCGAGGTCACGGAGATGACCAGCACGGTCGCCGCCGCCGCTGGCGAGTAACCCCGGCTGGCCACCAGCAAAGCGGCGCGAAGGAGGGCTCCTGGCCAAAAACCAGGAGCCCTTCCTTTCGCGTTCGTGCCAGCCTGGGTCAGCCCGCGCCGCGACGCGAAGGAGGCCGCACATGACCGGGTGGACCAACGAGGCAGCCATCGCGAAGTGGGGCGCGATGCCGCGCGCCGCCCTGGACGCGATGGAGCCTTACGGCGACTTCGCCAAGCGCCACCTGCTCAACCCCGTCGTCATCCGCATGCTCGGCGACGTGCGTGGCCGCCGGGTCCTGGATGCCGGCTGCGGCCAGGGCTACTTCTGCCGGATGCTGGCCGGTCTGGGCGCCGAAGTCACCGGCGTCGAGCCCGGCGAATCCCTGATCGGCTACGCCCGGGAAAAGGAAAGCGAGCGCGCCCAGGGCATCCGCTACCTCCAGGCCGACCTGTCCACCCCGCTGGACCTGGCCGGCCTCGGCGGCCCGTTCGACGCGGTCGTCTGCAACAACGTCCTGATGGCCGTGCCCGGCTGGACGTCGGTGCTGGCCTCCTGCCTGGCCGCGCTAGATGCCGGCGGGGTCTTCGTCTTCGCCATCGTCCACCCGTGCTTCGAGCGGCTTTCCGCGTCCTGGCGGGAGCACGGCGAGTACCGCGTCCGCGAGTACCTGGCCGACTACGAGATCCCGGAGCGGTACGCCACCGACTTCCACCGCCCGCTGTCGGCCTACCTCAACGAGCTGATCCGCCAGGGCGCCCGCATTCGCGAGGTCGCCGAGCCAGGCCTGGGCCCCGGCACCAGCCCCGGCACCGGCCCCGGCGAGGATGAGCTCGCCGGGGCCTACCGTCGCTTCCCCAACTTTCTCGTGGTCTGCGCCGGATTTTGATCCTGCACGGTGGCCACCGGAGTCCCGTCGATTCCCGCTGGCCTCACCGGCCCCCAGCGGCTGCCCGCACCGCGGGTACCGTCAGTTGTTACCCGACGAGACCGGCATGAGCTGATCCTTCAGCTGGGGATTGTGGGTCGTGCGCAGGTAGGACTGGACCCGCGGGTCGACAAACACCTTGATGAGCTTGCGGACCTGCGGATCGTGCAGGTACTTGGTGCCGACCACGAGCTGGCCCGCGAACGCCCGGGGAGCGGGCGGCGCGTAGATCTTGTCCTTCTGGCTGATGCCGGCCCCGATGAACTGCATGTTGTAGGCGATGACCGCATCGACGTCGGGCAGCACCCGGGGACCGTCCCCGTAGTCGATGAAGACAAAGTGGTAGTTGTGCGGGTTGCTGGCGATGTTGCTGGTCGTGGCGTACCACGGCGTGGTGCCCGGCTTGAAGGTGATCTTTCCGGCCCGGTCCAGCAGCCACAGCGCCTGCGCGGTGTTCGCCGGGTCGTTCAGCAGCGCGATCGAGGCGCCGTTGGGCAGCGCGTTGATCGACTTGAACTTCTCCGAGTACATCGAGTAGGCCCACTGGAACACCGGGGCCACCTTGGACAGTGGCCAGTGCGTCTTCGCGAGCACTTCCTTCAGCCAGTACTGGTGCTGGTAGATGTTGGCCGCGTACTGGCCGTTGGCGGTGGCCAGGTCGAGCTGGTTGCCGTCGCTGATGCCGACCGGCGTGATCTGCACCCCGTACTTCGGGGCGATCTTGGTGTTCAGGTACTGCAGGAAGGCGAGCTCGCTGTTGCTGTCCGCCTCGTAGGCGACCTTCATGTTCTTTCCGAAGTGGCTGCCGGCCACGGTGGCGTTCGATGACCCTTTCACGCTGACGACGATCACCGCTGCGATGGCGATCACGACCGCGACGATCGCGGGGATGACCCACCGGCGGCGACGGCGCCGCAGCGAGAACCCGGCCGCTGGTTCGGCGTCGTTGTGCAGTTCTGTGGCCATGACGGGCCCCTTTCAGTGGAGGAGCGACCTGACGGCCCGGTCGCCGGTGAACTGGATGACCTGGACGATCAGGATCAGCACCCCGATGCAGGCGAGCATGATGTGGGCGTCGAACTGCTCGTAGCCGTCGTTAACGGCGAGGTAGCCGATGCCTCCCGCGCCGATCGCCCCGGCGATGGCCGAGTACTCGATCATTGCGATGACGTTGAGCGTGAACCCGGCCACGAGCCCGGGCAACGCCTCGGTGAGCTGGATGGACCAGATGATCTGCCACCGGCTGGCGCCCGCGGCGGTGCCGACGTCCAGCAGTTCGGGCGGGACTTCCCGGATCGCGTTCTCCGTCAGCCGGGCGAAGAACGCGACCCCCGCCAGCGACATCGGGATGATGGCCGCCTGGATTCCGATCGTGGTCCCGACGACGAGCTGGGTGAACGGGATGACCGTGGCCATCAGTACCAGGAAGGGCAGCGAACGCCCCAGGTTGGCGATCCAGCTCACCGCCGCGTTCAGCCGGGGGCGCGGCGCCAGCCCGCGCGGTGAGGTGTTGAAGATCAGCAGGCCGAGCGGGCCGCCGAGGCTGACCACGATGCACATGACGATGCCGACCATTTCCGCGGTCTGCCACAGCGCGGGGAACACCAGCGCCGGCACCCCGCTCCACGGGGTGCCGAGCGCCAGCGCGTGCGTGCTCACGACGCCACCAGCTCTTCGGTGGGCGAGGCCACCTGGGCGTGGATGCCGTACGCCGCGAACGCCCCCGCCACCGCGGTCGGGGACAGCGCGGCGCTGACCCGGACGGTCAGCCGTCCCGCCTGGTCTCCGCCGACGGTCTCGATCAGCCCGGACAGCAGCGCGATGTCGGTGTCCAGCTCGCGGCTGACCCGGCTGAGCCAGTTCGGGTCGACGGTGGCATCGCTGTAACGCAGCTGCCACACCACTTCGCCGTCCACCGGTGCGGGAGCCGGTTCGCTCGGCAGCAGTGCCGTGGCCAGCTGGGAATCGGAGCGCCTGACGATCTCGCCGACGCGCCCATGCTCCACGATCTGCCCGTGCTCGAGATGGGCCACCACGTCGGCGACGCTGCGCACCACGTCCATCTCGTGCGTGATGACGACCATGGTGACGCCCAGGTCGTCGCGCAGTTCGGTGAGCAGCCGCAGGATCGACCTGGTCGTCTCCGGGTCCAGGCCGGAGGTCGCCTCGTCAGACAGCAGCACCGACGGACGGGTCGCCAGCCCGCGGGCAATGCCGATGCGCTGGCGCTGCCCGCCGGACAGCTGCGCCGGGTAGTGGTTCGCCCGGTTCAGCATGCCGACTCGTTTGAGCAGGTCGTAGACCCGCTGCTGGATCTCGTCGTCCGGCAGCCGCAGGAAGCGCAGCGGGAGCGCCACGTTCTGGGCGGCCGTGAGCCGCCGCAGCAGGTTCGCGGACTGGAACACCGTGCCGATCTTGCGGCGCGCCACCCGCAGCTCCCGGCCGGGCAGGTGCGTCAGCTCCTGCCCGTCGACCCGGACCGTGCCCGAGGTGGGCCGCTCCAGCAGGTTGACGCAGCGGAACAGCGTGCTCTTGCCCGCACCGCTGCGGCCGACCACGGCCGCGATCGACCCTGACTCCACCGTGAAGTCGATGTTGTCGAGGACGGTGTGCGGCCCGTATCTCTTCGTCAAGCCTGATATCTCAATCATGTATTGGCTTCCTGGGCATCGAGACGCCCGAACGTGACATGGCCTGGGGTCAGGACACGGACGCGGGGACCGCGGTTTCGGCGGAGTCCGGGCTGGCCATGGCCCCGGCCCGCAGGGTCTGCCTCCCCACCGGAACCAGCGCGGCCACGGTGGCCGCGATGACCACCAGCACCAGCCAGGTGTGCACGTGCCCCCACTCGCCCATCAGCAGCAGGTAGCCGGGGATGGTGCAGGTGGTGAAGGACAGGATCAGCGTGAGCCACCCGGTCAGCTGGGTCAGGCGGCTGACGCCGAGGCCGAGCACGAGCCAGAACAGCCCCCACAGCACCGCCCACTGCAGCCACAGCAGGCCGATCGTCGGGTCGTGGAACTTGACGATGTTGGTGATGCCGAAGGCGGTGGCCATGATCGCCACCCAGGCCGAGTACCAGCCGAGGCCGACGGGTGAGTGCCCGGCCAGGTTGCTGATCCCCACGTACAGGTAGGTGAACCCGAACAGGAAGATGCCGGAGTCCAGCAGGATGTCGTCCGTGCTCGGTGCGGTCGCGATCAGGTAGAACGGGACCGCGGTCTGCAGCGCGCCCACGAACAGGTTGAAGACGGCGGCCCCCTTGCTGTCGATCTTGCCCAGCAGGAGCAGGCCGTTCACGAACAGCACCGCGCCTACGAACATCAGCCCTACGTCAGACATGGGGTCCCCCTAGTTGTAGGAGTCCACCGGCGGCAGCCTGTGGTTCAGCAGGAAGTCGCCGGCGTGCATCGACTTGAAGTCGAGCGGGTTGTGCAGGGAGAGCGTGCGGGCGTTGCGCCAGTGCCGGTCGAACCCGTACTTCTCCAGCACGCTGCCGGCCCCGCACACCTTGAACAGGGTCGAGCCCGCGAACATCGCGGCCTCGGCCGCCGCCTCCCTGGCCTGCCCGGTGACCACCGACGCCTCGCCCCTGATGTCCATGTCGCCCGGGTGCGCGACGGCCTCGTCGCACAGCTCCGCGGCGCGCAGCGACAGCAGTTCGGCGGCGTCCACCGCGGTCTTCATCTCGCCCACCCGCAGCTGGATGTACAGGTCGTCGGCGGCCTTGCCCGCCGGGCTCTCGTACCACAGCCGGGCCTTGGTCCGGACGAACTCGACCGCGTCGTCGAGCGCGTTGCGGGCGATCCCCACGAACACGCCGGTGTGCACGGCCTGGTAGTTCAGCGAGGTGACCGCGCCACCCCCGCCGCCCTCGGTGTCCGGGCTGCCCAGGCACAGCTCGTCAGGGATCCACACGTTGCGGAACTCGGTGGTGCCGCTGGCCGTGGTCCGCTGGCCAAAGCCGCTCCAGTCGTCGTGGATGGTCACGCCCTCGGCGTCGGTGGGCGTGAAGAACACCCGGACCTCGTCGCTGCCCCCGACCCGGCATGGGCCGAACGTGATGTCGCCGGCCAGGCTGCCGGTGCAGTAGAACTTCTTGCCGTTCAGCCGCCAGCCGCTGCCGTCCTTGGTCACGGTGGTGTTGAAGTCGTTCACGCTCTTGGTGCCCACCTCGGAGTAGGCGTTGGTGATCCACAGTTCCCTGGTGAACCGCGGCAGCCACCTGGCCTGCACGGCCGGGGAGGCGAACTCCTGCATCAGCCGGATGCCGCCGGTGTGCAGCTGGTACATCTGGCCGATGTTGGAGTCGCCCGCGGAGATGGTGTTCACCACCTTCATCAGCTCGACGAACGTGCCGCCGTAGCCGCCGTACTCGCGCGGAACCATGAGGCCGAGCAGTCCCGAGGCGCGGAACGCGGCGCACTGCTCGTAGGGGAACTTGCGCTCGCGGTCACGCTCGGCCGCGCCGGCCCTGAACTCGTCGCGGAGCCTTTCGGCCGCGCTCAGCGGGTCTTCCAGCGGGCTGTCGGCTAGTGGCGTGGGGGTGTCTTCGGTCGTGGTCACGGCAGTGCCCTTTCGATCAGGAAGCGGTCAGACGACGATGGACAGTGCGATGGGCCGGGCCGCTAGCCCGCTCACAGGGTCTTTACGGGCCGCTAGCCCGTCAGGAGGCGAGGCGTTACCGGGCCGTGGCGCGACGGGCCGCGCCGCTGGCCGACACGAGCGTGGCCGCGTTGGCCTGCGCCCAGCCCGCTGCGAATGAGGAGAAGCCGCCGACCTCGGACTCCAGCACGAACAGGCCGCCTGCGGGCACCTTCGCGCCGAGCTCCAGCAAGAGCGGGGAGAAATGCAAGTTCACGGCCAGCTGATGAGTGGGCAGTCCGCCGAGCATGATGGGCACGGCGCTCTTGCCGGTCAGCCCCTGATGGCCGAACCGGTCGAGAAAGGACTTCAGCAGGCCCGAGTAGCTGGCCTTGTACGTCGGGCTGGAGATCACCAGGATGTCGGCCTCGAGCACCTGGGTCACCGCGGCCTGCGCGGCCGCGTCGTCCGGTTCCAGCACCCGCGATCCCAGCCCGGACAGCTCGACCTCGGTCAGCACCGATCCGGGCAGCGTACGGGACAGCTCGGTGGCCAGTGTCACCGCCAGCGAGTGCGTGCGCGACTGAGGCCGCGGGTTCCCCGACAGGGCCACCAGCCGGACCGGGCGCTCGGAACCGTTCTGAAAGGTCATGACTCCTCCAGCGAGGCGTAGCCCCCCCGCCAGAACACCAGCGGGGCGGCGTCATCGCCGCAGGTTTCCACGTGGCGGACGCGTCCGACCACTATCTCGTGATCGCCGCCGGGAAGGTAGTGCTCGACGGTGCATTCCAGCCCGGCGATCACCCCGTCGATTCGTGGGCAGCCGTGCGGGCCGGGCCGGTGCGTGACCTCGTCCCAGACCGCGGCCAGGCCGCGCTTGGCGAAGTTGCTCGACAGGTGCTGCTGCGGGGCGCCCAGCACGTTGATGGCGAACGCGCCGTGGTGACGCACCGCCTTGAGGGTCAGGCTGGTCCGGTCGAAGCAGACCAGCAGCAGCGGTGGGTCCAGGGACAGCGAGCTGACCGCGTTCGCGGTTGTCCCCACCGGCTCGCCGGCGGTGTCCACGGACGTCACCACGGTGACCCCCGTGACGAAGTGCCCCATAGCGTGCCTCAGGTCGGCCGCCGACACGGCTGGGTGGGTGAATTCCGTATCCAGCTGATCAACACATGTCATCGTCATCAGATCTGTCCATGGTTGGGAGGCGGGACGTGGTTGAGCAGGTAGTTCCCGACGTGGTGGTACTTCCAGTCGGCCGGATCGTGACTGGCGTGCGTCCGGGCGTTGCGCCAGTGCCGGGACAGGTCGTGCCGCTCGTCGGCCGCGCTCGCCCCGCTCAGCGCGAACAGGTCGCTGGCCACCTCGACGGCGACCGCGCTGCCGAACGCCTTGGCCTGGGCCACCGCCAGCGAGCCGCGGGCCGCCTCGCCGGCGTCCCGGGGGCGGAGGGTCACCTCGTCCAGCGTGGCGCCGGCCCGGGCCAGCAGGGCCTCGGCCGCGGTCACCTTGGTGGCCATCTCGCCGTAGCGCCGGATGATGTGCGGGTCGGTGCTGGCCGACTGCGACCAGCCCGCCCGGGCCGCCTCGAAGAACGGCCGGGCCTTCTCCCGCACGTACCAGCCGGCGTCCCGCAGCGCCCCGCCGGCGATGCCGACCTGGATCGCGGCGTGCCAGAGCTGGGCTCGCGCGCCGAGCTGCTGCGGCACGGCGAACGCGCTGCCGTACGGCACCACCAGCCCGGGGTCCACCGCGACGTCGTCGAAGCTGGCCGAGCCGCTGACCGTGGCCCGCTGGCCCATCACGTTCCAGTCTTCGTCGAGCTTGACGCCTTCGGCGTCGCGCTCGACGAAGGCCAGCACCAGCTGCCCGTCGTCGTCCAGCGCGCTGACCCCGATCCAGCGGGCGGTCAGCGCCCCGGTGCAGTAATACTTGCGGCCGCGCAGCCGCAGCCCGCCGGCCGGTGCGCCGTGCAACCGGGTGGCCAGGTCCTGGGCGTGCTTGCCGCCCCGCTCGGCCAGCCCGTTGCTCAGCCTGCCCCCGGCCAGCACGGCGCCGAACAGCCGCTGCCGCTGCTCGTCGCTGCCCCACACCGCGAGCACGTCGGTGAACAGGTAGTGGGCCTGCGGCGCCTGCGCGATCGCCGGGTCCACCGCGGCGATGACGCGGGCCACCTCGGCCAGCACCGAAGCGGGCAGCCCGCCGCCGCCGTACTCGCGCGGCACCGTGATCGACAGCAGGCCGCTGGCGTCGAACGCGGCCAGCTCGGCCACCGGCACCTCGCCGGACCGGTCGCGCTCGATGGTGCCGGGCGCGATGGACTCGGCGAACTCCCGGGCCACGGCGATCGCCTCCGGTACGGAGGTGATCACCGGGACGGTCGTGGCGGTACTGGTGGTCATCGTCAGCCCGCGACCGACAGGACCGGGTCGTTCTCGCTCAGTCCCTCGGCCGGGTCGGGTACCGCGGTCGGGTCCAGGCCGGCCTTCACCTCGAGCTCGCGCACGATCGGCATGACCTTGCGACCGAACTGCTCGACTTCCTCGTGGTAATGCAGGAAGCCGGTCAGGATCAGGTCCACGCCCAGCT
>Ga0070737_10006611_pt1 | contig 10568 bp, 12 predicted proteins | sample Coa_R1_10_FD_66438 | JGI IMG/M metagenome (GOLD analysis project Ga0070737, IMG submission 66438) | Surface soil microbial communities from Centralia Pennsylvania, which are recovering from an underground coalmine fire - Coalmine... | ecosystem: Environmental > Terrestrial > Soil > Unclassified...
CCCATCGTCCCACGCACCGGCCGGCCACGCCGGGGTCAACGGACCGGCCCCGACCTCGCTGGGCTGCGCACGAGCATGCCGCCACGGCCCGTGCGGTCTCGGTGGGAGACATCGTTGTCGGAAGAAATGTTTCCAAACCTCGCCCCAAGACTTGTGTAAATAATTCTTTCGAGAGTAGTGTTTCGAAACATGACTTCCGAAGAGGCTGGCCGGCAGCCAGACGAGGGCGACGGGCGGTCGCGGATCGAGCTCACCGAACCGACCGCGATGCGGGCGCTGGCCCACCCGGTCCGGTGGGCGCTGCTCGAGGCCCTGGGCGACGCGGGCACGCTCACCGCGACCCAGGCCAGCGAGATCCTCGGCGAGTCCCCCGCCAACTGCGCGTTCCACCTGCGCACGCTGGCCAAGTACGGGTTCGTGGAGGAGGCGGGCGGCGGCCGGGGGAGGGAACGGCCCTGGCGCCGGGTCCATCGGAGAATGAGCTGGTCGGCTCTTCAGGACGATCCACGGGCCGCGGTGGCCGCGGCCACGCTCAACGACCTGTGGCTCGGGCGGGTGCTCGAACGGATCAGGGCCAGCATCGACAACGAGCACGCCTGGCCGCCGGAGTTGAGGCATCGGCTCGGTGGGTCCGTGAGCCGTATGTACGTCACGCCCGACGAGGCGGATGCCCTCTACCGGGAAATGCAGGAAATCCTGGTCCGGTACGTGGCGGAGCGGGAGGACCCCGGCAAGCGTCCCCCGGACGCGATGCCGATCGAGATGTCGCTCTTCGGCTACCCGCTCATGTCGTGAGCCAGCCGGATCGTGAAACCACGACGAAACGACAGGGATGAAACGTCATGCAGCCCGAGATCGGAATGGCCCTGGCCCGCCAGCGACAGGCAGAGCTTTCCCGCGCTACGGTCCGCCAGCGGCCCCGCTCGGCCCGCCGGCGCCGCGCGCTCCGCTGGCAGGTCACCTGGACCCGGACGAAGTTGCCGCCGCAGGCGAGCGGGACCGGCCGGCCCCGCTCGTCCTGGGTGATCATCATCAGCCCGGGCAGGCCAGGCTGAGCTCCCCCGGTTCCGGGCGTCGGCGCGGGCGCAGGCCGGACACGGCCGCTGCGGCCCGGCCACCTCACCCCGGTGATCGGCGTCAGCGCGGGCCGGCAGGATCACCGCCGGTAGCCGGGCCGGTCGCCGACCCGCGGGAACGGCACGTAGCCGGCGACCAGGCGGGCGAACGCGATGATCGTGACCGGGCCGGTGCCGAACCGCCCGATGAGCCGCCGGGCCGGGAGGCCTCCCTGGCGGGAACTATATGCATGTACATTAGATGTAATAACAATTATTGTACTTGCATACTGGCAAGGCGGGCACTATGATTCGCGCCGTGAGCGCAGGACAGTCCGGCGGCCCTGCCGGACCTGCCGGGCATGCGAGGCCCGGCGAGGTGCAGGCCCCCGTGAGGGCCGCCGAGACCGACGCGGCCGACCAGGTGGTGACCGCCTGGCGCGCGATCGCGGCCAGCCACGCGGCGGCCTGCTCGGCGCTCGAACGCGAACTCGGCGAGCGGCACGGGCTCGGCGTCAGCGACTTCGAGGTGCTGGAGCGGCTGGCCGAAAGCGAGGACCGCAGGTTCCGCGCGCAGGAACTGGCGGAGTCCGTGCACCTGAGCCAGAGCGCGCTGTCCCGGCTGATCAGCCGGCTGGAGCGGAACGGCCTGGTCGAGCGCTGCATGTGTGACAACGACCGGCGGGGCATCTTCGTCACGCTGACCGAGGCCGGACGGCGGCGGTACGCCGAGGCCGCGCCGACCCACCGCGACGTGCTGGCCAGCGTGCTGACCGGCGTGGCCGGCGATGGCTGACCGGCCGGCCACGCTCCGGGACGTGGCCGCCGCGGCGCGGGTGCACCCGGCCACGGCCTCGCGTGCGCTCAACCCCGAGACCCGCATTCTGGTCAGCGAGGACACGGCCCGGCGGGTGTCCGAGGCCGCGGCCGCCCTCGGCTACCGGCCCAACCCGGTCGCGCGCAGCCTGCGGACCAGGCGCTCGCACACGGTCGGCGTGCTGATACCCGACCTCAACAACCCGCTGTTCCCGCCCATCGTGCGCGGGCTCGAGGACCGCCTGGCCACCGCGGGCTACGTGGCGCTCCTCGGCAACACCGACGGGGACTCGGCCAAGGAGCAGCTCGTCTTCGAGCAGATGCGGGCCCGCCACGTGGACGGGTTCGTGCTGGCCACCGCCCACGTGCGCGATCCGGTGCTGGCCGAGGCCGCCGCCGCCGACCTGCCGATCGTGCTGATGAACCGGCTCGCCCCGGACTACTCGTTCTCCTCGGTCTCGGTGGACAACGAGCAGGGACTGCGGATGGCCGTGGCGCACCTCGCGGCGCTCGGGCATACCCGCATCGCGCACATCGCCGGCCCGCAGGAGGTGTCGACCGGCGCCGGCCGCCGCCGCGGCTTCCTGGAGGGCATGAAGGCCTCCGGCCTGGAGGTGGACGAGGACCTGATCGTGCCGGCCAGCGGGTACACGGTCGAGGAGGGCACCCGGTGCTGCCGCGAACTGCTGGCGCGCCGTGCCCGCTGCACCGCGGTGGCGGTGGCCAACGACATGCTGGCCGTGGGCTGCTACGCCGCCCTGGACGAGGCGGGGCTGCGCTGCCCGGAGGACCTGTCGCTCGTCGGCTTCAACGACATGCCGTTCATCGACCGGCTGCGGCCGCCGCTGACCACCGTGCGGTTCCCGCACTACCAGCTGGGCACCGAGGCGGCCCAGCTTCTGCTGGAGCGGGTCACCGGGCGCGACCGGCCGGTCAAGATCCTCTTCCTGGCGCCCGAACTCGTCGTGCGCGGCTCGACCGCACCGGTCACTCCGGTCACGGAGGCAGCGGACGCCGGCCAGCCGGGGAATGCCGCGCCCGCGGTGCCGCTGCACCGCTCGGGCCCCAAGGCCGCCGGGGCGCCGCCCGCCTCCTGAGCAGGGCGGGCGCCGGGCGCCGTGGCGCTCGGTCGGACGGCCAGAGGACACGTTGATAACAGGTTGGCCATGCCTCATTGACAATGATCGCGCCAGGGTACAGCCTTCAGGTGCAAACGATTGTTGCTGGCCCGCGCGTCTCCCGCTGAACGCGCCACGGCGACTGCGCGAAGCGAGGCAGGACAGCATGGCCGAAGACGACGATGCCCGTACCATCGGCTGGATCGGCACCGGGCGGATGGGCTCCGAGATGGTTCGCCGTCTGCTGGCCCGCGGCTGCGACGTCGCGGTCTACAACCGGACCCGGGCCAAGGCCGAGCCGCTGGAAAAGCTCGGGGCCAAGCTGACCTCCTCGGCCGCGGAATTGGCCAGCCGGGACGTGGTGTTCGCGACGGTCGCCTCGTCCGACGACCTGGTCTCCGTGGTCCTGGGCCCGGACGGGCTGATGTCGCAGGCCGCGGCGCCGGCCGTGCTGGTCGACTGTTCCACCGTCTCCGCCGGCTCCTCGCAGCATGTCCGTGAGCAGATCGCCGCGCGCGGAACGGCGCTGCTGGCCGCCCCGGTCAGCGGGAACCCGAAGGTGGCCCGGGCCGGCCGGCTGACCTTCGCCGTCTCCGGCCCGCGCGAGGCCTACGATACGGTCGCTCCGTACCTCGGCATCGTCGGCGCCGGCGCCACCTACGTGGGCGAGGGTGAACTCGCACGCACCGTCAAGCTCTGCCACAACCTCTTCCTCGGCGTGGTGGCGCAGACCCTGGCCGAGGTCACCGTGCTGGCCGAGAAGAGCGGCGTGAGCAGGCAGGCATTTCTCGATTGCCTGAACAAGAGCGTGATGGGGTCCCTGTTCACCGGCTACAAGACGCCGGCCTACGTCAACCTCGACTTCGAGCCGACCTTCACCGCGCAGCTCCTGCGCAAGGACTTCGACCTGGGCCTGGCGGCCGCGCGCGATCAGGAGACGCCGATGCCGGTCGCCTCCCTCGTGCGCGAACTCGTGCAGAGCCTGATCGGGCGCGGATTCGGCGAGTCCGACTTCGCCGCCCTGCTCCAGATGCAGGCCGAATCGGCCGGCCTCAGACTGGAGAGTGAGCACGCGGACGTCTCCGACGGGCTGGAGCCCGACGGGCCGGCCGCGGGGTAAAGACGCCCGCCACTTAGATTTCCGGAAGGAGGCACCGGGAATGAGATCCAAACCGGCCCGGTCCTCGAGAACCAGATACGTCCTCGCCGTCCCCGCGATCGCGCTGGCCGCGACCGCGCTCGCGGCCTGCAGCAGCAGCAACAGCGGCAGCGGCGGCGGCTCGGGCACGAAGTCGCCGATCACGATCGGCGCGTCGCTGTCGCTGACCGGCGACTTCTCCGCGGACGGGCAGGCCTTCGAGAAGGGCTACAAGCTCTGGGCCGCCACCGTCAACGCCCACGGCGGCCTGCTCGGGCGCCAGGTCAAACTCACCGTCCTGAACGACAACAGCTCACCGACCCAGGTCGACACGAACTACCAGACCCTGTTCGCCACGGACCGCGTCGACCTGGCCTTCGGCCCGTTCTCCTCGCTGCTCACCGGCCCGGCGTCGTCCGTGGCCGCCCGGTACGGCATGGCGTTCGTGGAGGGGGCCGGCGGCGCGCCCGCGGTGTTCAACACGCCGTACAACCAGGCCGACCACAACGTGTTCGACGTCAGCCTGCCGATCAAGGACGAGATGGTGCCGTTCGTCAACTGGATCAAGTCGCTGCCGCCGTCGCAGCGGCCCAAGACGGCGGCCTACCCGATGGCCAACGACCCGTTCGCCGACCCGCCCGTCCAGCTCGCGCAGTCCGAACTGCAGAGCCTCGGCGTGAAGACCGTGTATTCGAAGATCTTCCCGGAGGAGGTGGCGGACTACACGGCGCCGGCTGACCAGGTGGCCGCCAGCGGCGCCGATGCCGTCCTGCTCGGCTCGACCGACGTGCCCACGGTGTCCGCCTTCATGCAGGCGTTCGAGCAGCAGCATTACAACCCGAAGATGTTCATCGCGGCCGCCGGCCCGGACCAGGGCGCCTCCTTCCTGTCCGCCGTGGGCAAGGCCAACGCCAACGGGATCATGGTGCCCAACGGCTGGTATCCCGGCTATCAGAACCCGGCCAGTCAGGCGATGGTCAAGGCCTACATGGCCAAGTACGGCGGCAGCGCCTCGGACATCAACTCGGACGTGGCCGAGGCCTACTCGGTCGGCCAGGTCATGGCCCAGGCCGTCACCGCGACCAAGGGCACCAACAACAAGAGCATCATCACCTATCTGCACAGCGGGGTGACCCTCAGCAGCGTGCAGGGCCCGGTGCGGTTCAACTCGCTGGGCGAGAACGACCAGGCGGTGGCGTTCGTGTTCCAGTGGCAGAACGCGAACTTCAACCAGGTTCTGCCGGTCGGTGCGGCAAACTCGGTAAAAATCACCAACCCGAAGCCGAACTGGGGAAGCTGATCCCCGCGGGGAGCGGACAGGGCGGAGCTGAGAGTGGGACGGCAGATCGCCGAGGCCATCGTCGACGGAATCCTCGTCGGCGGCGTTTACGCCCTGATGGCCGTCGGGCTGACGCTGATCTTCGGCGTCCTCGACATCATCAACATCGCGCAGGGCATCCTGGTGGTGCTCGGCGCCTACCTCAGCTACGTGCTGGCCGTACACCTGCACATCGACCTGTTCCTCGGGCTGCTGATCACGGTGCCCGCGATGTTCCTCATTGGCGTGGCCGTCCAGCTCGCGTTCATCCGGCCGCTGCGCGGGCAGGAGCGCACGTCGATGACGCTGCTGGTCAGCTACGCGGTTGCGCTCATCATCGAGGGCATCCTCTACAAGATCTTCGGTCCCGACTACAAGCAGCTCAGCTCGTGGTACGTCACCAGGAGCGTGCACGTGCTCGGCTTCTACCTGCCCTACATCTACCTCTTCGGGTTCGCCCTGGCCGTCCTGCTCATCGTGGCGCTGTACGCGCTGCTCTACCGCACGCCGTTCGGGCGGAGCGTCCGCGCCACGATGCAGGACGAGGTGGCGGCCAGGCTGATCGGGATCAACGTCAGCCGGGTGGCCGCGATCACCTACGGCATCGGGGTGGCGGTCACCGCCGCGGGCGGCATGGTGTTCGGCGCCACCAGCGGCGGGTTCAACCCCAACAGCGGGTATGACCTGATCTCCCGGCTGCTGGCCATCATCATCCTCGGCGGCCTCGGCAGCATCGCGGGGGCGCTGGTCGCGTCCGTCTTCATGCTGACCCTGGAGTCGCTGGTCGACGTGTGGTCGCCGAACTGGGCCATCGTGGTCTTCTACGCCGCCCTCGTCATCGTCCTGGTCGTCCGGCCGACGGGGTTCCTCGGCAGGCGGGAGGTGAGGGCACAGTGAGGCCGCCGGGGGGATCCGGCCTTCCCGGTGCGGGCTGGCGGCTGGGCGGCGTGGCCGTCCTGCTCGCGGTCGCGGCCGTCTTCCCGCTGGTCTTCACCAACCCGGTGATCACCAATTACGGCGTCTTCGCGCTGATCTTCGCCGGGGCCGCCAGCGCCTGGAACCTGTTCTCCGGCTACTCCGGCTACATTTCGCTGGGCCACGCCGTGTTCTTCGGCAGCGGCGCCTACACCGTGGGCATCGCGGCCAAGGCCTGGCACCTGACCGGGCTGGCGGTCTTCGGCCTGCTGCCGCTGGCCGCGGCGGTGGCGGCCGCCATCGCCGTCCCGTTCGGCCTGGTGGCCCTGCGGGTCAGGCGGCACACGTTCATCGTGGTGACGATCGCCGTCTTCTTCATCTTCCAGCTGATGGCCTACAACCTGTCGTTCACCGGCGGGACGACCGGGCTGTCGGCGCCGTTCCTGAACTGGCAGGCGGCCAGCTACAACGACCCGTTCTACTACATCGCCCTGGTCATCGTGGTGGCCGCGGTCGCGCTGTCCTGGCTGGTCCGCCGGTCGCGGTTCGGGCTCCAGCTACGGGCCATCCGTGACGACGAGGACCGGGCCCGCGGGCTCGGGGTCCGTGCGATGCGGGTCAAGCTGGGCGCGTTCGCCATCTCCGCGGCCTTCACCGGCCTGCTCGGCGGCGTCTGGTTCTACTACCTGACCCAGGTGCAGCCGCCGTCCGGCTTCGACCCGCTGTTCGACCTGTCCATCGCGCTCATGACGTTCTTCGGCGGCATCGGCAGCCTGTCCGGCCCGGTGCTCGGGGCCCTCATCATCGAGCCTGGTCAGCTGTACCTCACGACGCGGTTCACCAACGGCTACGTCTCCGAAATCCTGCTCGGTGCCATCTTCCTGCTGGTCATCCTGCTGCTGCCGCGGGGCGTGATCCCCACCGCGACGGAGCGGATCACCGCCTGGCGGGCCGCCCGGGCCCGCCAGGCGCCGGCACCTCCGGACGCGGGCCCGGAGGGCCAGGCCGGAGCGGGCGAGGGCACCGGTCCGGGCGCCGTGGACGGGCCGGCCGTGCGCACGGGCGGGACGCCACGGTGACGGTCCTGCTGCGGGCCGACGGGCTGGCCAAGGCGTTCGGCGGCGTGCGGGCGCTGGACGCCTGCACGATCGAGGTCGACCAGGGCAGCGTGACCGGGCTCATCGGGCCGAACGGGTCGGGCAAGACCACCCTGTTCAACGTGATGACCGGCTACGAGCGAGTGGACGCGGGCGAGGTCGTCCTGGCCGGCCGGAAGATCACCAACGCCGCGCCGGACCGGGTCTTCGATCTGGGCATCGGCCGGACCTTCCAGCTCACCCGGATCTTCGCCCGGCTGACGGTGCTGGAGAACATGCTCGTTCCCACGCCCCGCGGGGGCCGCCGGGCGCGCGGGGCTGATGAGACGCGGAAGGCCGGCCGGGGCGGCCCGCTGGGCCTGAAGGGGGCGCAGGCCGATCGGCGGCGGGCCATGGACCTGCTGGACTTCGTGGGGATCGCCCGGCACGCCGCCGTGCCCGCCGGGACCCTCTCCTACGGCCAGCGCAAGCTGCTCGAACTGGCCTATGTGCTGATCGCGGAGCCCGACCTCATCCTGCTCGACGAGCCGGCCGGCGGGGTCAACCCGTCGCTCGTCAACCACATCGCCGCCCGGATCCGCGAGCTGAACGCGGACGGCACCACGTTCCTGATCGTCGAGCACAACATGGAGTTCGTGATGGGGCTGTGCGAGCGGGTCACCGTCATGGACTCGGGCAGCGTGGTGGCCTCCGGGCCGCCCGGGATCATCAGGACCGATCCGCGGGTGCTCGACGCCTACCTCGGCGGCGCGCTGGAGGATGAGGACGATGCCTGACGGGCCGGCCCTCGTGGTCGAGGGTGTGGTCGCCGGGTACGGCGGCGGGGACGTCCTGCGCGGCGTCTCGCTGACCGTGGCCCGGGGCGGGATCACCTGCGTGGTCGGCCCGAACGGCGCCGGGAAGTCGACGCTGATGGCGGTGATCAGCGGCCTGCTGCGGCCCCGGCTGGGGACGATCACACTGCACGGCCAGGACATCACCGGCAGGACGCCGCGGCAGGTGCTGGGAATGGGCGTCGTCCAGGTGCCGCAGAACCACAGCCTGTTCCGCGACATGACGGTCCGGGAGAACATCGAGCTTGGCGGCTACATCCTGCGGGACCGGGCGCTGACCGCCCGCCGGATGGACGCGGTCTTCGACATGTTCCCGCAGGTGGCAAGCTGGGCCGGGCAGAAGGCGGGCAGCCTGTCCGGCGGCCAGCAGCGGCTGGTCGAGTTCGCGCGGTCGCTGATGCTGGAGCCGACCCTGGTCATCCTGGACGAGCCGTCCATGGGCCTGGCGCCCAAGGTGCTGAGATCGGTCTTTGCCGCGGTCCGGCTGATGAACGAGCGGGGCACGACGATCCTGCTGGTCGAGCAGAACGCGCGCGCCGGGCTGCGGCTGTCCACCTCCGGCGCGGTGCTGGAGAACGGGCGGGTCCGGCTGTCCGGATCGGGCCGCGAGGTGCTGGAGCACCCCGAGATCGGGGCGCTCTACCTGGGCGGTGCCGTCTCCGGTGCCGCGGCCGAGGCCGCGGCACCGGACGACGCGGCGGGCGGGGCTAGGCGCCCTGACGGGCGGTGAGGCTGGACCGGAGGAAGTCCACGGTCCGGTTCCAGGCCAGGCCGGCCAGTTCCTCGTTGTAGGTGCCGAGGTGGTCCTCGTTGTTGAAGAACGCGTGCCCGGCGTCGTAGAAGTGCACCTGCACGGGAGCGTCCGTCTGGGACCGCAGCCGGTCCATCACCGTCCGCGCGGTGTCCGCGGGGATGAAGTCGTCGTGGTCGCCGAAGTGGGCCTGCACGGGAATCTGGACGCCGGAGAAGTCCTCGTCGCCCTGGAACGTGCCGTAGAAGATCACGGCGGCGGCGACCTTCTTGCCGGCCTGCTGGGCCAGCTTGAGCACGAACGAGCCGCCCATGCAGAACCCGACCACGCCGACCGCGTCGCCGGTGACGGACGGCTGGGCCAGCAGATAGTCGACGGCCCCGGACAGGTCTTTGACGGCCTGGTCGGCGGCCAGGTGAGTGGCCAGCTGAGTGGCCTCTTCCTCGTTGTGCGCGACCCGGCCGCCGTAAAGGTCGGGGGCCAGCGCCACGAACCCTTCCCGGGCAAACCGGTTGGTCACGTCGGCGATGTGGCTGTCCAGCCCCCACCACTCCTGGATGACGATGAGACCGGGCCCGGAGCCGCTCTCCGGGACCGCGAGGTACCCGTGGGCGGTGCCGCCGTTGCTCGGGAACGTGACGTTCTGGAAGGGCGTGTTGTCCGTCATTGGCATGTCCTTGTCTGTGAATCGTTCAGGAGCCAAGTGCGCGCAGTGCCGGGCCGGAGAGCCGCCAGACGGTCCATTCGTCCATCGGCCGGGCGCCGAGCGAGGCGTAGAACTCGATGGACGGGGTGTTCCAGTCCAGGACGCTCCATTCCAGCCGCGTGTAGCCGCGGTCCACGCAGATCCGGGAGAGCTCGGACAGCAGGGCCTTGCCGTGCCCCCGGCCGCGAGCCTCGGGTTCGACGTAGAGGTCTTCCAGGTAGATGCCGTGCTTACCGGTCCACGTCGAATAGTTCAGGAACCACAGGGCGAACCCGGCCACGCGGCCGTCCCCGGCCGGCCCGCCGGGCACCCCGGGCGCCTCGGTGGCCACATGGGCGAACACCGCCGGGTGCGCCCCGAACAGGGCCGTGCGCAGGTCGTCCTCGGTCGCCGTGACCATGTCGAGCGACTTCTCGTACTGGGCCAGATCGCGGATGAGGCGGTGGATGACCGGCACATCACCGGCATGGGCGGCCCTGACCATGCGGTAAAGATATCGTTTGCGGAACCCGGGCGGGCGCAGGGGGCCGGGACACCTACTTCTTACGCGCCAGTGTGAGGCCGTCGCCGAGCGGCAGCATCACCAGTTCCACCCGGTCGTCCGCGGCGGCGTGGTCGTTGAAGTCGCGGACGGCCTGCACCAGTTCGCTCTCGTTGCCCGCGTCGATGACGCGGCCGTGCGAGAACGTGTTGTCCACCAGGATGACCCCGCCGGACCGTACCCGGGGCACGACCTCGTTCCAGTAGGCCAGGTAGCTGGGCTTGTCGGCGTCGATGAACGCGATGTCGAAATCCGGGTCGGGGGACAGCGACCGCAGGGT
>Ga0070737_10006614_pt1 | contig 10565 bp, 11 predicted proteins | sample Coa_R1_10_FD_66438 | JGI IMG/M metagenome (GOLD analysis project Ga0070737, IMG submission 66438) | Surface soil microbial communities from Centralia Pennsylvania, which are recovering from an underground coalmine fire - Coalmine... | ecosystem: Environmental > Terrestrial > Soil > Unclassified...
AGCAAGCGGCTGGACCTGGCGGTGCGGCTGCTGATCGGCGACCAGGAGCACCCGAAGATTTAGCTGCGGCGGCTAGCCCGGCGGACCGGCCGTGCGTCCTCGGACCAGCGTGGTTTCCAGCAGTTCGACCGACGGGTGGGTTATATCGCCGCGCAAGAGCTCACCGGCGCGACGGCCCTTGTGCAGGCTCGGCTGTGCGACCGTGGTCAGTCCGCGGCGGCGTGCGTCGGGCACGCCGTCGAAGCCGGTGACCGTCATCTGACCCGGCACATAGATGCCCCGGCCGCGCAAGTAGTCCATCGCCGACAGAGCGAGCACGTCGGCCGTGCACATCAGCGCTGTAATCCGCGGGTTCGCCTGCAGCGCGATCTCGGCGGCGACGCCGCCCGACGTCGGCGTGTGCTCGTAGCTTTCGACGACAGTCAGCGAGTCCGGGTCCAGTCCGGTCGCCGTCATCGCATCACGCACGCCGTGAATGCGCTCGGCTTGCACCTGGAACGTGGCAGACCTCAGCCGGCCCACGTTGACCACCCCTTCGCGGCGGTCCCGCCGTAGCCGCATGCTCAGCAGCCCAATCTGCCGATGGCCCAAGCCCAGTACGTGGTCGGCGAGTTCGCGCATCGCCGCCCGGTCGTCGATCCCGACCCGCGACGTGCCCGGAACGTCTTTGGGCTGGTCGACCACGACGACCGGCAGCCGTCGCTGCAGCGCGACCTGCAAGTAGGGGTCGTCGTCGGACACCGAGTACACGACGAAGCCGTCGACGCCCGCCGCGAGCACCGACTCGGAGCCCTTGGCCACCGTCCGGCTCGGCCCGACGGCAATCAGCATCAGCCCCTGACCCCGTTCCTCACACGACTGTGCCAGTCCCGCAACGAAATCCAGCGCTGCGGGGTCGCTGAACGAATAAGTCAGCGGTTCGGTGCTGACCAGACCGACCGCGCCGGCCTTGCGGGTACGTAGTGACCTCGCCACCGGATCGGGGCCCGGATACCCCAGCCGTTTCGCGGCGGCCAGCACCCGCTCCCGCAGTTCGGGCGACAGTTGGTCGGGCCGGTTGTAAGCGTTCGAGATGGTGGTCCGCGACACCTTGAGCTCAGCGGCGAGCGATGCCAGGGTCGCCCGCCGTCGCGGCGTGGGACTCATGTCCCGTGACGCTACCGGGTCAGGTTCGCTCGCCACGGGCTACCGGCCGCGCGGGATCCGAAATCCACTCCGACCACGAGCCGGGAAACAACGCCGCGTCCACCCCGACGGCGGCCAGCGCCGCGACGAGCACCGAGGCAGTGATCCCTGAGCCGCAGTAGGCGCCGGTGTCTGCGTCATGTCCGGCGAACAGCCGGGCCAGCTCGTCGTCGGGCAGGAAAGTTCCATCGCCGGCCAGCAGGCTGGTGCTCGGCACGTTGGTGGCACCCGGGATGTGGCCGGCGACCGGGTCGACTGGCTCGACATCACCGCGAAAGCGTTCGGGTGCTCGCGCGTCGAGCAGCACGCCCACGGCGGCTACCTGCTCTGCCGTCAGCGTGCGCCGGGCTCCGGCGTACAGGTCACTGTGCGACACCGTGACGTCTGAAGGCTCGGGTGTGACACTGCGGGCCTCGAGCGCGCCGCCGGCCGCGACCCATGCACTCAAGCCGCCGTCGAGGATGCGGACGTCGTCGAGCCCCGCCGCCGTCAACACCCACCAGGCCCGCGCCGAACCGGCCCGATTCCAGTCGTCGTAGGCCACCACCGGCACACCTCGACGGACGCCCCACCGTCGCGCGGCCGCCTCCACGCTGCGGCCGGACGGCAGCGGATGGCGGCCCCGGCCGGTGACCGCATGATCGGTCAGCTCGTCCTCCAGCGACACGTACACCGCGCCCGGCAGGTGGGCCTGCCGGTAGGCGGCACGTCCGTCGGGCTCGCTGAGCTGCCAGCGCACATCGAGAATCGTCACCGGTTGACCCTCGTCGAGCTGCTTCGCCAACTCGGTCGCGGTGATCAAGACCTCGGCACGCGTGCTCTCCACAGCCCTAAGCTAGCGACGTGGCCTCCGCCGTGGATCTCAACGCCGACCTGGGTGAGGGCTTCGGCGTCTGGCGCCTCGGTGACGACGACGCCATGCTCGGCATTGTCACCAGCGCCAACGTGGCGTGCGGCTTTCACGCGGGCGACCCGGCCGGGCTGTTGCGGGTCTGCCGCACCGCGGCCGAACGGAATGTGCGCATCGGCGCGCAGGTGAGCTACCGCGATCTGGCCGGCTTCGGCAGACGCTTCATCGACGTCACCGCCGACGACCTGCTCGCCGACGTCGTCTACCAGATCGGCGCCCTGCAGGGGCTGGCACAGGCCGCCGGCTCGGCGGTGTCCTACGTCAAACCCCATGGCGCGCTGTACAACACGATCGTCACCAACCGCGAGCAGGCCGCCGCGGTCGCCGAGGCGGTGCGCTCGGTGGACCCCGGATTGCCGGTGCTGGGGCTGGCGGGTTCGGTGTTTTTCGACGAGGCCCGTCAACGCGGGCTTCGCGCCGTGCCGGAGGCGTTCGCGGATCGCGCTTACCGGCCGGACGGCCGGCTGGTGTCCCGACGCGAGCCCGGCGCGGTGCTGCACGATCCGGCGGCGATCGCCGAACGGGTGGTGGGTATGGTGACCAACGGCTCCGTCACCGCCGTCGACGGCTCGATGATCTCCATAAGCGTGGAATCTGTTTGCGTACACGGTGATTCACCGGCAGCGGTACAGATCGCCGAGGCGGTGCGCGATCGGCTCGACGCCGAAGGTATCGACCTGAAGGCGTTCAGCTGATGTGGCTGCGGCCCGGTCGCCCCGACATCGCCCGGTACGCGCACCGCTTCACCGTGCCGGCCGCGGATTCCGGTACGCCGCTGGCGGTGACGTGGATGGGAGTATCCACGCTGCTGCTCGACGACGGGTCGTCGGCGCTGATGACCGACGGCTACTTCTCCCGCCCGAGCCTGGCAAGGGTCGCGTTGCGCAAGGTAGCTCCCTCGCCGGCCCGGGTCGACGGCTGCCTGGCCCGCGCCAAGGTCTCGCGACTGGAGGCCGTGATCCCGGTGCACACACACATCGACCACGCGCTGGATTCCGCGTTGGTGGCCGACCGCACCGGCGCGCTGTTGGTCGGCGGCGAATCGGCCTCCAACGTGGGCCGCGGCTACGGCCTCCCCGCCGACCGCATAGTTGTGGCGGCGTCCGGTGCGCCAATTGTGTTGGGCGCCTTCGAGGTGACGTTGATCGAGTCGCATCACTGCCCGCCCGATCGGTTTCCCGGCGCGATCACCGCGCCGGTGGTCCCGCCGGTGAAGGCGTCGGCCTACCGGTGCGGCGAGGCCTGGTCGGCGATCGTGCACCATCGACCGTCGGGCCGGCGCTGCTTGATCCAGGGCAGCGCCGGTTTCGTCACGGGCGCGCTATCCGGGCAGCGCGCCGACGTCGCCTACCTCGGCGTGGGACAGCTTGGCCTGCAGCCGGAAAACTACCTCGCTGACTACTGGGCCGAGACCGTGCGTGCGGTGGGTGCGCGCCGAGTGGTGCCGATACACTGGGACGACTTCTTCCGCCCGCTGTCGAAACCGTTGCGGGCGTTGCCCTATGCCGGCGACGATCTGGACGCTTCGATGCGTGTCCTCGACCGGCTGGCCGCGCAGGACGGAATCAAACTGGATATGCCGACGGTGTGGCGACGCGAAGATCCTTGGAACTGAAGAACATTGGCCCTATTTCTCGCGCTGCTGCTTCTTGCTGTCGTGCTGGGGTTCGCGGTCGCCCGGCCGCGGGGCTGGCCGGAGGCGTTTGCCGCGGTCCCCGCCGTCGTCGTCCTGCTCGGCGTCGGTGCGATCTCGGTGCATCAGGCCGTGGCCGAAGTGGCGAGCCTGGCGCGGGTGGTCGCGTTCCTGGGCGCGGTGCTGGTGCTGGCCAAGCTGTGCGACGACGAGGGACTGTTCGAAGCGGCAGGCGCGGCGATCGCGCACTCCCGGTTCGGGCCGCAACGGCTGCTGCGGCAGGTTTTCGTGATCGCCGCCGTGATCACCGCCGCGCTGAGCCTGGACGCCACCGTCGTCCTGTTGACACCGGTGGTCCTCGCCACGGTCCGGTGGCTACGGGCGCCGGTGCGCCCACATGCTTATGCCAGTGCGCATTTGGCCAATGCCGCCTCGCTGCTGCTTCCGGTGTCGAATTTGACCAACCTGCTCGCCTTCCACGTCGCCGACCTGTCGTTCACCAAGTTCACTGTGCTGATGGCGCTGCCCTGGCTGGCCGCGGTGACCACCGTGTACGTCGTCTTCCGGTGGTTTTTCAGGCGTGATCTCAGCGTGGTTCCGGAGCGGCAGGAAGTCGGGCCGCCGGCCCGGCCACCGGTGTTCGTGCTGGTGGTGGTCGCGCTGACGCTGGCCGGGTTTGCGATCGCCGAGGCTGCCGGCGTGGCACCGGCCTGGGCGGCGCTGGCTGGCGCGCTGGCACTGGCCGTGCGCAGCCTCGCTCGCCGACACACCTCGGTGGTGGAGATCGTGCGCGCGGTCAACATGCCGTTCCTGTTGTTCGTTCTGGCGCTCGGCGTCGTGGTGCAGGCCGTCATGCTCAACGGGTTCGCCGACGGAATGCGGGCCGTGCTGCCGACGGGTTCGAGTCTGCCCGCGCTGCTGGGCATAGCAGCCGTTGCCGCGGTGCTGGCAAACATTGTCAACAATCTGCCCGCGACGCTGGTGCTGGTGCCGCTCGCCGCGAGCAGTGGACCGGCGGCCATTCTGGCGGTACTGATCGGAGTGAACATCGGACCCAACCTGACTTACGTCGGCTCACTGTCGAACCTGCTGTGGCGCAGGGTATTACGCCGCCATGATGTTCCGGCCAGTGTCGGCGAATACACCCGGCTCGGGCTGTGCACGGTGCCCACCGCGCTGGTCGCCGCGGTGCTGGCGCTGTGGGCCAGCGTGCGGCTGCTCGGTGGTCAGTAGCTGGGCGGCAGCGGCATACCGAGGTCGGCCATCACCGCACGCAGGGCCGCGGGATCGTCGGTGATGATGCCGTCGACGCCGTCGTCGATCTGCTGGCGCATGGTCGCGGTGTCGTTGATGGTCCACGGAAGCACCTTGAGCCCCAACGCATGTGCCCGGTCGACAAACGGCTTGTCGACCAGCGAGTAGGCGGGCGAGACGATGCTTGCGCCGATCATCCTGGCGGCGATCACCGGATCACCGACGACGGCGGGGTTGATCCCGGCCAGCCACGGCGAATCCGGTTGCCACGTCGCCTGATTCCACAGCGCTACCACCGGAATCGACGGTTCCGCCTGCCGCACCATCGGCAGCGTTCGCCAGTCGAAGCTTTGTATCTCGACACGGTCGGTCTTGCCGGCCGCCCGGACCGCGGCAACGATCACGTCGACGAACTCCTGCGGGCTGGCCGTTGCGGTCGGCTGCTCGGGATCCACCTTGGTTTCGATGTCGTAGCGGACGTCGGCGCGATAGGAGTCGCTCAGCGCGAAGATCTCCGGCAACGTCGCGATCCGGTCGCCGCAGTCAAGTGTGCGGATCTGCGCCAGCGTGAGCTCGTGCACCAGCTTTCCGACGTACGGGTACTGCGGGTCGGCGGCCGACGCGGGCCCGGTGTCGGTGCACTTCTGCAGCTGCAGGTCTTGGTCGTGCCATACCACGGGTTGGTGGTCTTTGGTAATACCGATGTCGAATTCCAAAGTGCTGACCCCGATTTCGAGCGCAGCGGCGCCACCGCGGTGCGCCACCACGTCGAAGTCCGGTTGTTGTGCGGCCGCCGTCGGCGCCGGACCGAGAAGACCGACGGCCAGCACCAGTCTTGCCGAGCAGACACAAAAGGCCCGAAATCCTCGGCGTGTCGGGGAACTTTGCGTCTGCTCGCTCAGAGGAAGCTACCCCCTGCGCTGGCGCGCGATTTCGGCGAGCACCACCCCGGCCGCCACCGAGGCATTCAGCGACTCGGCGGGTCCGGCCATCGGGATCGACACCACCGCGTCGCAGTTCTCCCGTACCAGCCGGGAGAGCCCCTTGCCTTCCGATCCGACCACCACGGCCACCGGGCCAGTGCCGTCGAGGTCGTCGAGTGTGGTGTCGCCGTCGGCGTCCAACCCGACCAGCTGCACACCGCGATCGGCCCAATCCTTGAGCGTGCGAGTCAGATTGGTTGCCCGCGCAATGGGGACCCGGGCAGCCGCGCCCGCGCTGGTCCGCCACGCCACCGCCGTCACCGAGGCCGAGCGCCGCTGCGGGATCAGCACGCCATGACCGGCGAACGCGGCCACCGACCGCACGATCGCACCCAGGTTGCGCGGGTCGGAGATGTTGTCCAGCGCAACCAGCAGTGCGGGCTGGGATTCCATCGCCGCCGCAAGCAGGTCGTCGGGATGGGCATAGTCGTACGGCGGAACCTGCAGCGCGATGCCCTGGTGCAGGCCGTTGGTGGTCATCCGGTCCAGGTCTGCGCGCGGCACCTCGAGGATCGCAATACCGGAATCGGCTGCGCGGGTGACGGATTCGGTGAGCCGCTCGTCTGCCTGAGCACCGAGCGCAACGTAGAGCGCGGTGGCCGGCACACCGGCCCGCAGGCATTCCAGGACGGGGTTGCGGCCGAGCACCGTCTCGACCTCGTCCCGGGTGTGTTTGGCCGGCCGATGCGGACGTTGCTTGGCGGCGCGCTTGGCGGCCGGATGGTTGGGCCGCATGTGTGCCGGCGGCGTCGCGCCCCGGCCCTCCAGCCCCCGCCGGCGCACGCCCCCCGAGCCGACGGTCGGACCCTTCTTGGTGCCGGGTTTGCGGACCGCGCCGCGGCGCCGCGAATTACCGGGCATCAGTTTCGGCCCCCAGTGACCACTGCGGTCCGTCGGCGGTGTCGGTGACCTCGATGCCGGCGTCCTTGAGCCGGTTGCGGATCTCGTCGGCCAGTGCCCAGTCGCGCTGCTCGCGGGCCTTCTCGCGGCGTTCCAGCTCGGAGCGCACCAGCACGTCGAGGGCGGCCAGCGCGGCCGAGGCCTCGTCGTGGGATTCCCACCGCTCGTCGAGCGGGTCGCAGCCCAGGACGCCCATCATCGCCCGGATCGCGGCGGCATGGGCCAGCGCGCCTTCGTGGTCACCGGCGTCGAGCGCCCGGTTGCCCTCCGCGCGCGCATGGTGCACTTCGGCCAGCGCGATCGGCACCGCAAGATCGTCGTCGAGTGCTTCGGCGAACCGCGGGGTCCACTGCCCGGGCACGACGGCACCAACCCGGTTGCGCACCCGGTGCAGGAAGTCCTCTATGCCGAGGTAGGCCTTGACCGCGTCCTGCAGGGCGGTCTCGGAGAATTCCAGCATCGAGCGGTAGTGGGCGCTGCCGAGGTAGTAACGCAGCTCGGCGGCCCGCACCCGCTCCAGCATCGCCGGGATGGCCAGCACGTTGCCCAGCGACTTGCTCATCTTCTCGCCGCCCATCGTGACCCAGCCGTTGTGCAACCAGTAGCGGGCAAACCGGTCGCCGGCCGCGCAGCTCTGCGCGATCTCGTTCTCATGATGCGGGAATACCAAATCCATTCCGCCGCAATGGATGTCGAACTCCGGGCCGAGGTAGGTGCGGGCCATTGCCGAGCATTCCAAATGCCAGCCGGGCCGCCCCCGCCCCCACGGGGTGGGCCAGGACGGCTCGCCGGGCTTGGCGCCCTTCCACAGTGTGAAGTCGCGTTGGTCGCGCTTGCCGCTGGCCACGCCCTCGCCCTGGTGGACGTCGTCGATCCGGTGCCCGGAGAGCTGCCCGTACTCGGGGTAGCTCAGCACGTCGAAGTACACGTCGCCGTTGCCGGGGTAGGCGTGGCCGGTGCAGATCAGCCGCTCGATCAGCTCGATCATCTGGGTGATGTGCCCGGTGGCGCGCGGCTCGGCCGACGGCGGCAAGACGCCCAGCGCGTCGTAGGCGGAGGTGAACGCCCGTTCGTAGGTGGCCGCCCATTCCCACCACGGCCGGCCGGCGGCGGCGGCCTTGTTGAGGATCTTGTCGTCGATGTCGGTGACGTTGCGGATGAACGCGACGTCGTAGCCGCGGGCCATCAGCCAGCGACGCAAGATGTCGAAGGCCACCCCGCTGCGGACATGGCCGATGTGCGGCAGGCCCTGCACGGTGGCGCCGCACAGATAGATGGAGACGTGGCCCGGCCGCACCGGGACGAAATCACGCACGGCGCCGGTAGCCGTGTCGTGTAGCCGCAGCTGGGCGCGATCGGTCACGACGTGCCAGCTTACCGGCCGCAAGGTTGCTGGCGGCGACCCGCTGCGCCCGGCTTCGCCGCGCTTGCGGTCACCGCCGGACCAGGAGCGCCGTTGCTATGGCCGCCAGTCCCTCGCCGCGGCCGGTGAGGCCCAGGCCGTCGGTCGTGGTGGCCGACACCGACACGGGCGCGCCCAGCAACCCGGACAGCAGCTCCTGCGCCTCGGCGCGGCGCGGGCCGACTTTCGGACGGTTTCCGATGACCTGGACGGCGGCGTTGCCCAGGCGCCACCCGCCGGACCCGATGAGATCGGCGACGTGGCGCAGCATGTCGGCCCCGCTGACGCCGGCCCACCGGGGCTCGTCGACACCGAACACGCTGCCGATATCGCCGAGCCCGGCTGCGGACAACAGCGCGTCGCACAGCGCGTGCGCGGCGACGTCGCCGTCGGAGTGTCCGGCGCAGCCGTCAGCGTCGGGGAAAAACAGGCCGAGCAGCCAACATGGCCGCCCCCGCTCGATCGGGTGCACGTCGGTGCCCAGACCGATCCGGACGTTCATTGGTTGACGATCGCTTGCGCCAACAGGAGGTCCAGCCGGGTGGTGATCTTGAAAGCCAGCGGGTCGCCGTCGACCACGTAGACCTGCCCACCGATGTGCTCGACCATCGACGCGTCGTCGGTGAAATCAGCCGTTGCAGCCCGCTCGTAAGCACGCTGCAGCAGTTCGGTGGCAAACCCCTGCGGGGTCTGCACCGCCCGCAGACCGGCCCGCTCCGGCGTACCCAGAACCACCCCGTTGGCGTCGACGGCCTTGATGGTGTCGGGCACCGGCAGGGCGGGCACGACGGCCGAGTGACCGGACCGCAGCGCCTCGACCACGCGGACAACCAGCTGCGGGGGCGTCAAGGCCCGCGCAGCGTCATGGACCAGCACAAACTCCGGTTCGCCGGCGGCCGCCAATGCTCGCGCGACCGACTCGCTGCGGTTGGCCCCGCCGGCCACGATCGTCGCGACGTGACCCAGGATCAGCTTGCCCTGGTCGGTGCGATCCGCAGGCACCGCCACCACCACGCGATCGACCACTCCGGATTCCAGCAGGCCGGTGACGGCCCGTTCGACGAGGGTTCGCCCGTCGAGGTGAAAGAACGCTTTGGGAACACCCGCGGCCAGCCGCTCACCCGATCCAGCGGCCGGGACTACCGCGACCGTGCCCGTCACAGTCAGGAGGCTGCGGCCAAAACCTCGTCGAGGATGGTCTCCGCCTTGGCGTCATCGGTGCTTTCAGCCAGGGCCAGCTCTCCGACCAGGATCTGCCGCGCCTTGGCCAGCATGCGCTTCTCGCCGGCGGACAGGCCGCGCTCCTGGTCGCGGCGCCACAGGTCACGCACGACCTCGGCGACCTTGTTGACGTCGCCGGAGGCAAGTTTCTCCAGGTTGGCCTTGTAGCGGCGGGACCAGTTGGTGGGCTCCTCGGTGTGCGGTGCGCGCAGCACCTGGAACACCTTGTCGAGGCCTTCCTGTCCAACCACATCGCGGACGCCGACGTACTCGGCGTTCTCGGCAGGGACTCGAACTGTGAGGTCGCCCTGCGCCACTTTCAAGACGAGATATTCCTTTTGTTCGCCTTTGATGGTCCGGGTTTCGATCGCCTCGATTAGCGCAGCACCGTGGTGTGGATAGACAACGGTGTCACCGACCTTGAAAATCATCTGGTTCGAGCCCCTTTCGTTGGTTCAATCCTAACACGCCGCCTCGACACGCGCGGAACAACGGTGCAGGTCAGGGGCACCGCACGCGAAGAGTGGGGGTTGACAGAAGGCTGAATTCGTGCATGGCACCGATCTTTTGGGAACCCGGCAGAGCGCACCGAAAGATCGTACTGCGCTGCCCCGAGCGACCTCCAGCGCCCTGCGCTTCCGCCCACCCAACCGACCTACTACTCTGCATAGTCGAACTGCGACGAGGCCGAGCAGGAGGCTTTGAGTGAACCGCTTAGACAACCGCCGCTCGACGACCGTCGCTGCCCTGGCCGCCGGCGCCCTGGCGGCCAGCCTCGTGTTCACCGGCTGCGGCAGCGGCCAGCTCTCCCAGACCGCCGCCCAGGTCCCCGCCGTCGACGGCGCTTCGGCGGCGGTCCACGACGTCGCGCTGCGCAATGTCCACATCCAGGCGGTGCAGACGGGCGACTTCCTGCGGCCGGGCCAGTCGGTGGACCTGGTAGCGGTGGTCAGCAACCAATCGCCGGATACCGCCGACAAACTGGTCGCCATCACCACCGACATCGGCACCGTGACGCTGTCCGGCGACACCCGGCTGCCGTCGGCCGGGATGCTGTTCGTCGGTACCGCCGACGGT
>Ga0070737_10006615_pt1 | contig 10563 bp, 9 predicted proteins | sample Coa_R1_10_FD_66438 | JGI IMG/M metagenome (GOLD analysis project Ga0070737, IMG submission 66438) | Surface soil microbial communities from Centralia Pennsylvania, which are recovering from an underground coalmine fire - Coalmine... | ecosystem: Environmental > Terrestrial > Soil > Unclassified ...
ATCGCAGGTCACCGCAATTGCGGCTTGACATCGTCACTGAGATTCCCTTCGAGTCCGGCCGCCCCGGATCGCCGGGCCGGTCAGGCCGGGGGCCGGGGCGGGGGGCGAGGCGGGCCGGGGCCGGATCGCCGGGCCGGTCAGGCCGGGATCGTCCTCGTCCGCGGGCCTGCCCGCAGCACCTGGGACGGGAGCGTGCGGCCCACGATGCGCTCGGCCTCGGCCGCCGCCTCGATCATCGCGTCCAGGTCCACCCCGGTGGCCACGCCCATGTCCGCCACCATGTGCACGAGTTCCTCGGTGGCGATGTTGCCGGTGGCGCCGGGCGCGTAGGGGCAGCCGCCGAGCCCGCCGACGGAGGCGTCGAAGTCGTCCACGCCGAGCTCCAGCGCGGTCAGCACGTTGGCCAGGCCGGTGCCGCGCGTGTTGTGGAAATGCAGGTTGAGCGGCATGTCCGGGTGGCGGGACCGGAACTCGCCGATCAGCCGGCGCACCCGGGACGGTGTGGCCATGCCGGTGGTGTCGCCGAACGAGACCGAGTCCGCCCCGTCCGCCACCGCACGGCCGGCCACCGTCACCGTGCGCTCGGGCGGCACGTCGCCCTCGAACGGGCAGCCCCAGGCGGTGGACACGATCACCTGGCAGGTGGCGCCGGCCGCGTGCGCGGTATCGATGATCACGGCGATGTCGTCGAGGGACTCCTCGGTGCTCCGGTTCACGTTCTTGCGGTTGTGCGTGCCGGAGGCGGACACGACCACCTCCAGTTCGGTGAACCCGGCCTCCAGGGCGCGGCGGGCGCCGCGCAGGTTCGGCACCAGGGCCGAATAGCGCACCCCGGCCGCCTTGTGCACCCGCCGCCAGACGTCGTCCGCGTCGGCCATCTGCGGGATCGCCTTCGGGCTGACGAACGACACGGCCTCGATCCGGCCGACACCGGTGGTGGACAGCCGGTCGACCAGCGCGACCTTGTCGTCGGTCGGCACCGGCTCCTCGTTCTGGAGGCCGTCGCGCGGGCCGACCTCGCGCAGCGAGATCCGCTCGGGCACGTCACCCATGGACCGCCTCCTGCCTGTAACGCCTGCCCGTGCCGCCGGTTACAGGTCCACGCTACTTCCTGGTTCGAGCCGGCTGAGCTCGGCGCCGACCGGTTTCCCGGCCAGGCCGAGCCAGTTGTCGATCACGCCCAGGCCCCTGCCGGACAGGATCGCGTCGTGAATGGCGAAGCCGGTGCGGGGCCTGACCTCGCGGACGTAGTCGATGGTCTCCGCGATCTTCAGCCAGGGCGCGCTGACCGGCACCAGCAGCACCGGGGCCGCGTCCTCCGGCACGGTGAAGGAATCACCCGGGTGGAACACGGTGCCGTCGACCAGGAAGCCGGTGTTGGCGATGACCGGGACGTCGCGGTGGATGACCGCGTGCCGCTCGCCGTAGACGTGCACGTCGAACCCGGCGGCGGTGAACCTGTCGCCCTGCCGGACGGTATGGACGCGGTCGCCGAAGCCCGCGAACTGCCCGGCCACGGACTCGTTGGCCCAGACGTTCAGTGCGGGGCTGGCCGTGAGCGCGGCGCGGAGCCGGTCCACGTCGAGGTGGTCGACGTGCTCGTGGGTGACGAGGACCGCCTCGGCCCCGTCGAGCGCGTCCGGCTCCGCCCAGATGCCGGGGTCGATGACCAGGACCGCCCCGTCCTTTTCCAGCCGGACGCAGGCGTGCACGAGCTTGGTGAGGCGCATGATCCTCCCGACGGTTCAGCGGTTCCGCGTCTCCTCCCGACCCTATCCGGGGGTGCCAGGCCCTACCCGGGGGTGCCAGGCCCTATCCGGGGGTGCCGGGCCCTACCCGGGGGTGCCGGGCCAGCGCGGGGGGCGCTTCTCGGCGAAGGCGGCGATGCCCTCACGCCGGTCCGCCGAGGTCGCGGCCGCGCGCCAGGCGGAGTCCTCGATCTCCAGCCCGGCCGCCAGCCCGGTGCCCCAGCCGTGCCGGAGCGCGCGCTTGGCCGCCCGCACGGCGACCGGAGAGTTCCCTGCGATGGCCAGCGCCACCCCGATCGCGTGCTCGCGGGCCTGCCCGGCGGCCACCCGCCGGTCCGCCAGCCCGATCCGCTCGGCCTCGTCGATGCCGACCTTCCGGCCGGTCAGCACCAGGTCGGCCGCCCGGCCCGCGCCCAGCCTGCGCAGCGCCAGCTGGGTGCCGCCACCGCCGGGGACCAGGCCCACCGTGGTCTCGGGCAGCCCGAACACGGCGGTCTCCTCGGCCACGATCAGGTCGCAGCTCAGGGCCAGCTCGCAGCCGCCGCCCAGGGCGTAGCCGTGCACCGCGGCCACCACCGGCTGCGGCAGGTCCCGCACGCCGTCGAACGCCGCGCGCAGGACGGGCCGCTGGGCGAGAAGTTCGGCGTCGGTCATCCGGTTGCGCTCGCGCAGGTCGGCGCCGGCGCAGAAGGCCCGGTCCCCCTCGGCGCTGAGCACCACCGCGCGGACCGCGCCGTCGGCGGCGATCTCGGCGCACACGGCGGCCAGCCGCCGGGCCATGGCCGTGTCGATGGCGTTCAGCGCGCCCGGCCGGTCCAGCGCTATCTCCGCGACCATCCCCGGGGCGCCGGGCTCCCCGGGACCGCCGGGCTCCCCGGGCTCCCCGGGACCGCCGGGTCCGTTGCGCCCCTCGGCGCCGCTGGGCTTGCCGGGTTCGCCGTGCCGGCGCACGATGATGCCGTCCATGGACCGAGGCTAATAGGAATTGATCGTCGCGGCCGCCTCGGCGCACGTGCGGGACCGGCCCGGCAGCGGACACGCGGGGCCCCGCCCCTCAGCGCACGTGCAGGACGTCGCCCGCGCCCACCGACATCGCGCCGGCCGGCCCGGTGACGACCAGCCGGCCGTCGCCGTCGATGCCGGCCGCGCGGCCGAAGGTCACCTGGCCCGCGGGCAGTTCGACCCGCACCTGGCGGCCGATGGTGGAGCAGTGCTCCAGGTAGGCGGCGCGCAGCCCGCTGGCCTCCGGGTCACCCGCCACCGAGCACCAGGCGGTGTACAGGCGGCCCAGCTCGCCGAGGATCCGGCGGAGCAGCAGTTCCCGGTCCAGGGTGGCCGACCCCTCCAGCCGCAGGGACGTCGCCGGCAGCGCGGGCGGGGCCGGAGGCGGCAGTTCGGCGCGATCCGTGGACACGTTGAGCCCGATGCCCACCACCACCGCGTCGCCGGCCTGCTCGGCCAGGATCCCGGCCAGCTTGCGCTGCCCGACCAGCACGTCGTTCGGCCACTTCAGGGCCGCGGCCAGCCCGGTGACCGGCCGCAGCGCCGAGACCGCGGCCACCCCGGCCAGCAGCGGCAGCCACCCGCGCCGGGCGGGCGGCACGGCGGCCGGCCGGAGCAGCACGGAGAACATGAGCGCGGCGCGCGGCGGGCTCAGCCAGGAGCGGCCCATCCGGCCACGGCCCGCGCTCTGCTCCTCGGCGACGAGCACGATGCCCTCCGGCACACCCGGCGAGCCACCGGCGCCCGGCGTCCCCGGAGAGGCCGGCGTTCCCGGGGAGCCCGCACGCGCACGCTCCACGAGGTCGGCGTTGGTGGATCGGGTCAATTCCGCGACCGAAACTTCCCGCCACAGCCCGCCCGGGCGAACGATGTGCCCGCTCAGCGCCGCCTCGCTGAGCGGACGGCGAGGCGTTCCGGCAGATTCGGTCATACGGCTCACATGCCTCTTTTAGCACAGATATGTCGCAGACGGTGACTGAATGGAATCACGACACACTATGAAGTCACCATTTCGAGCATTTGGCGGCGGCTCGCCGCGCCCATCCGCGTTCCGGCCCTGGCTCCGGTGATGGCCGGCCGCGGCTCCGGGTCTCATAATGCCCCACGGGCAACGGAAAGGGCCCCGCCGAAGCGGGGCCCCCAAACGATCGAAAATGGCCACCGAATGCTTGTGGCCGTGTTAGGCGCCTACTACTGCCCTCCCTGGTCCTGGCCTTGGTCCTGGCCGCCCTGGTCCTGGCCGCTCTGGTCCTGACCCTGGCCGCCCTGGCCGCCGCCGTAGTACTGTTCCGCTCGCTGCTCGCCCTGCTGAATCTGGCTGTCGAAGCGGTTCCCCGTCTTGTCGTCCGCGAACTGGCCGGCCTTGTCGAGCGCCTCGTCGGCCTGATCGGGATGGTCGCCGGCGAACTGCTTCGCCTTGTCTGCGAACTCGCTGAAGTCAGGCATGGGCTTCCCTCTCCGTCATTGGTTCGATGACCCATCGCTCACATTGGCGAACCGTTCCCGGCCGCCCCATGGCTAAACCCTGCGCCTCACAATGTTCTCGCAGGTCAAAGGCCTAATCGCAACGAAAGGGACATAGCAGAAGACGGACCGGCGGCCCCCCGGCCGAACCTGCCGTCGTGCCCGTCAGCACAAACCTAAACGGGCAGCGTCCGCGGCCGGCCCGGCTGCAACGGTGAACCGGCGCGGCCGGCGCTGAATCTGGTGCGGGGGTCAATCCGCGACGCGGATGCGGAGGCGGCGGAAGCCCTTGCCCTTGTTCTCGACCTTGATGACCTCGATCCGGCCGACCTGCCGCGTGGACGCGACGTGCGTACCCCCGTCGGCCTGCTGGTCCAGCCCGACGATGTCCACGATCCGCACGTCCTTGACCTCCGGCGGCACCAGGTTGGTGGCGGTGCGGATGATGTCCGGCAGGGCGAACGCCTCCTCGCGCGGCAGGACCCTGACGTCGATGCGCCGGTCGGCCACGATCTCCATGTTGCAGAGGTCCTCGACGGCCTGGCGGAAGCCCTCCGGCACGGTGGGCAGGTTGAAGTCCATCCTGGCCGTCATCGGCTCCATGTTGCCGCCGGTGACCAGGGCCCCGAAGTCGCGGAACACCACGCCACAGAGCACGTGCAGCCCCGAGTGCGTCCGCATCAGCGCGGTACGCCGCCCGTCCTCGACCGCGCCGTTCACGGCCGTACCGGGCGGCGGGACCGGGTCCCCCTCGGCCGGGATCAGGTACAGGTCGTCGCCCTTACGGGCGCCCACGATCCGGGTCTGGACCCCGCCCCACAGCAGCACGCCGCGGTCCGGCGGCTGGCCGCCCCCGCCCGGGTAGAACGCCGAACGATCCAGCACGATCCCGTCCTGGCCCGAGGAGAGCACCACCGCGGCCCACTCGCGCAGCGTCTGGTCGCCGAGTTCGAGCCGGTGTGTCCGCCACTCGGTGTCTGCCACCCGAGCAGCCTACGCCGCGGTGAGCCACGCGGTAATGGCGTCGCCCGCGCGCCCGATCCAGGCCTGCGCCCGGGGCAGCCGATCCCGGGCGCCCTCTTCCCACAGCCGCCGGAAAACCGGGTCGGCCTCTGCCGCGGCCCGCGCCGTCTGCCCGAACCGGTGGATCATCCGGCCGGCCACCGGCACGAGGGCGCGGCGCTGCCGGGCCGTCATCCCATAGGCGTCCGCGAAGACGGCGGCCCGGTGCGGGATGTCCGCGCCGGCGAATGCGGGGGCGCGATCCAGCGGGTCGAGCAACGGCCCCCACCAGAACAGCGCGTTGGCGATGTCGTAGACCCGCGTGGTCGGCCGGGCCAGATCGAAGTCGATCAGCGCGGCGGGCAGGCCGTTCCGGAAGACCACGTTGCCCGGGCAGTAGTCGCGGTGGCTGACCAGTTCCGGCGGCACGTCGACCCGGGGCGGTTCCGCCCGCCCGGACCGCGGGATGCCGCCCCAGACCGCGCCCGGCGGCGGTGTCCAGCCCTGCGACGCGTCGTGCAGGCGGGCGACGAGCCGGGCCAGCGTGGCCAGCACCTCGTCGCTGGCGGTCGCGGCCGGCAGCGGCTCACGCGGCACGTCTCCCCCCACGAACGACAGCACCTCCCGGCCCCGGTCGTCGAAGCCCAGCGGGACCGGTGCGCCGGTGAACCCGACATCGCGCAGATGAGCAAGGTAGGCCTGGACCGTGGCGGTGAACGGCCGGACCGGCCGCCGGACGGTGTCCCCGATGCGCACGATCCCGGCCGTGACGCCGTCCCCGGCCAGCGGCGTCCCCTCGCCGTGGCTTTCGCCGCCACTCTCGTTCACTGCTCAGCCTTCCGGTCGGCTCAGTCTCCCGCGCAGCGGGCTCAGCCGGTGTTCTGCAGGCCGGCGGCGACGCCGTTGACGGTGAGCAGCAGCAAGCGCTCCAGCCGCTCGCGTTCGGCGGGATCGTCCGCGGCGGGCCCGCGCAGCGCGCCCAGGGCGCGCAACTGGAGGTACGACAGCGCGTCCACGTACGGGTCGCGCAGGGCCACGGCCCGGGACAGCACGGGGCGGTCGGCCAGCAGCCGGTCATGCCCGGTCACGGCGAGCACGAGCCGGCGGGTCAGGTCGTACTCGGCCAGGACCCGGCCGGCCAGGTCCGGCCGGCCACCCAGGGCCAGGTAGCGCTCGGCGATCCGACGGTCGGTCTTGGCCAGGCTCATCTCGGCGTTGTCGAGCAGCACGTTGAACAGCGGCCACTCGCGGTAGGCGCGACGCAGCCCGGCCAGGCCCGCCCCGCCGTCGTCCCCCTCGCCGGGACCGCCGGGCTCGTCGGGCTCGTCGCCGGGGCCCGCGTCGCCGAACTTCGCCACCGCGGCCAGCCCGCTGCCGAGCCCGAACCAGCCGGGCAGGTTCACCCGGGTCTGGGACCAGGCGAAGACCCAGGGGATGGCCCGCAGGTCCTCCAGGCCGAGGGCCGACGTGGCCAGCCCGCGCCGGGCGGGCCGGGAGCCGATCCGCAGGCCCCCGATCTCCTCCAGCGGGCTGATGCGCGCGAACCACTCGGCGAAGCCATCGGTCTCCACCAGGGCGCGGAAGGCGCACCGGGCCGCCTCGTCGATCGCGTCGGCGACGTGCCGGAACCGGGCCGCCACCTCGCCCACCCCGGCCATGTGACCGGGTGAGGAGGCCAGCAGGACCGCCGACGTCACCTGCTCCAGGTGCCGTTTCCCGATCGCGGCCTGGCCGTAGCGGGCGAAGATCACCTCACCCTGCTCGGTCACCTTGAACCGGTCCGCCACCGAACCGGGCGCCTGGGCCAGCACCGCGCGGCCGGCCGGACCGCCGCCCCGGCCCAGTGCCCCGCCGCGGCCGTGGAAGAGGGTCAGCTTGATGTCGTGGGCGCTGGCCCAGGCGGCCAGGCTGGCCTGGGCGTCGAACAGCCGCAGCGTGGCGCTGGCGGGCCCGAGTTCCTTGGCCGAGTCGGAGTAGCCGAGCATGGCCTCCAGGTGCCGGTCGTTGTTTTCCAGCCGCCGTGCGACCTCCGGCAGGCGCAGCATCTCGGTCAGCACGCGGGGCGCGTTGGCCAGGTCCTCGCCGCTCTCGAACAGCGGCACCACGTCCAGGGCCGGGGCGGTGCCGTCCGGCAGCGCGTACCGTGCCAGCTCGTACACCGCCGCCATGTCAGCGGCCGACCTGGTGAAGCTGACCACGTAACGGCGGCAGGCGCTGGCGCCGAAGCGCCGCTGTATCCAGGCCACGACGCGGAAGGTGGCGAGCACCTCCTCGGCCTCCGCCGACAGGGCCTCCCCGGTGCCCGCCTGCCCGGTAGCCGCCTGCCGCGCGCGCAGTTCGTCAAGGACCCTGGCGTGGACCGCGCTGTGCTGCCGTATCTCCAGCTCGGCCAGGTGAAAGCCGAACGTCTCGGCCTGCCAGATCAGGTGCTGCAGCTCGCCGAACGCCTGCTGGCCGGCGCCGCCGGCCGCGAGCGAGTCCTGGACCAGCCGCAGATCGGCCAGGAACTCACCGGGACCCGGGTAGGCCAGGTCGGCGTGGCGGCGGCGGGTGGCGTCGAGCCGGGCCGCGGCGTACAGCAGGTAGGCCCGGTGCGGCTCCTGCGGGGACCGGGCCGAGATCTCCCCCATCAGCTCGGGATGCGCGGCGGCGGCCACGTCGAGGGCCCGCCGCAGCGCGGGCGACGGCGGCGTCGTGGCCTCGTGCAGGGTCAGCGCCCGGCCGATCCGGTCGGTGACCCGCTCCAGCGCACGCAGCGCGTGCTCGGCCTGGATGGTCGCGGCCTCCCGGGTGACCCGGGAGGTCACGTACGGGTTCCCGTCCCGGTCCGCGCCCACCCAGCTGCCGAACCGGAGGAAGGCGGGCACGCTCGTCCTGGTGTGCCCGCTGTACGGGCCGGCCAGGGCGCGGTCGAGCGACCGGTAGAGCGCGGGGACCACCCGGAAGATGGTCTCGTCGAACGCGGTCATCACCGACCGCACCTCGTCGATCGGGTCCATGGCCTTGACCCTGAGCTGCGAGGTCCGCCAGAGCACGTCGATCTGCTCGCGCAGCTGCCGCAGCACCTCGGCCCGGTCGCTGGCGGGGGTCCGGGGGTCGTCCAGCACGTCGAGCAGCAGGGCGAGCCGGCGCAGCGAGGCGACCACCGCGCGCCGCCGGGCCTCGGTCGGGTGCGCGGTGAACACCGGGTGCACGCGCAGCCCGGCCACCAGTTCGGCGAGCCGCCCGGCGCCCTGGTCGCGGCGGATCTCCTGCACCGTGGCGGCCAGGGACTCGGGCAGCGGCTCCGCGCCCGAGTCGCGGTCCCGCAGCGCCCGGATGCGCTGGTGCTCCTCGGCCAGGTTGGCAAGATGGAAGTAGACGGTGAACGCGCTGGCCACCTGCTCGGCCCGGTCCAGCGGCCACGAGGCCACCATCGTGGCGATCTCCTCGTGCTGGCCGTCCGATCCGGCACCGCGCCGCGCGTCGATCACCGCGTGCCGCAGCCGTTCCACGTCGTCGAGAAGTCCCTGGCCGCCCGCGTCGCGCAGCACTTCACCGAGCAGGCTGCCGAGCAGCCGCACGTCGCGCCGCATCGGCTCGGGCATCCGCAGGCGGTCGGTGTCCCTGGTGTTGGCCTCGCGTTCCACGCCGCAAGCGTAGCGAAACGCCCTCCGGCGGCATCGCTACCCTATGCCTCATGACGAGCGAAGCCCCTGCCCAGCCCGCCGCGGGCGACGACGGCGAACAACCGGATCCGCATACCACCGCCGGAAAGCTGGCCGATCTGGAGCAGCGCCGGCACGATGCCGTGCACCCCGGCTCGGCCAAGGCGGTGGAGAAGCAGCACGCCAGGGGAAAACTGACCGCCCGGGAACGGATCGAGCGCCTGCTGGACCCCGGCTCGTTCGTGGAGTTCGACCAGCTGGCCCGGCACCGGTCGACCGACTTCGGGATGGCCGCCAACCGTCCCTACGGCGACGGCGTGGTCACCGGGCACGGCACCGTGGACGGCCGCCCCGTCGGTGTGTTCAGCCAGGACTTCACCGTGTTCGGCGGCTCGCTCGGCGAGGTCTACGGAGCCAAGATCGTCAAGGTCATGGACCACGCGCTGAAGGTCGGCTGCCCGGTCATCGGCATCAACGACGGCGGCGGGGCCCGCATCCAGGAGGGGGTGGTCGCGCTCGGCCTGTTCGCCGACATCTTCTACCGCAACACGATCGCGTCCGGGGTGGTGCCGCAGATCTCGCTGATCATGGGCCCGTGCGCGGGCGGCGCGGTCTACTCCCCCGCCATCACCGACTTCACGCTCATGGTGGACAAGACCTCGCACATGTTCATCACCGGGCCGGACGTGATCAAGACGGTGACCGGCGAGGAGGTCAGCTTCGAGGAACTCGGCGGCGCGCACGCGCACGCGGTCCGCTCCGGCGTCGCGCACTACCAGGCCAAGGACGAGGACGACTGCTTCGACTTCGCCCGCGAGCTGCTGTCCTACCTGCCGTCCAACAACCTGGACGAGCCGCCGGTGATCGGGGCACCCACCCCGCCCGGCACCGACGCGTTCGCCGAGATCACCGGCGCCGACCTGGAACTGGACACGCTGATCCCGGACTCGCCCAACCAGCCGTACGACATGCACACGGTCATCGCGGGCGTGCTGGACGAGGGCGATTTCCTGGAGATACACGCGGGGTTCGCGCCGAACATCATCGTCGGCTTCGGCCGGGTGGAGGGGGCACCGGTCGGCGTGGTCGCCAACCAGCCGATGCACTTCGCCGGCTGCCTCGACATCGACGCGTCGGAGAAGGCGGCCCGCTTCGTCCGGACCTGCGACGCGTTCAGCATCCCGATCCTCACCTTCGTGGACGTGCCGGGCTTCCTGCCCGGCGCCGACCAGGAGTGGAACGGGATCATCCGGCGCGGGGCCAAGCTGATCTACGCCTACGCCGAGGCCACCGTGCCCAAGGTCACGATCATCACCCGCAAGGCCTACGGCGGCGCCTACGACGTCATGGGGTCCAAGCACCTCGGCGGGGACGTCAACCTGGCCTGGCCCACCGCGCAGATCGCCGTGATGGGCGCCCAGGGCGCGGTCAACATCCTGCACCGCCGGGAACTCGCCGCCGCCGACGACCCCGACGCGCTGCGGGCCCAGCGGGTCACCGAGTACGAGGACGCGCTGGCGAACCCCTACGTGGCCGCCGAACGCGGCTACGTCGACGCGGTCATCCGCCCGTCCGAGACCCGGCCCGAGGTCACCCGGGCCCTGCGCTCGCTGCGCAGCAAGCGCCAGACCCTCCCGCCCAAGAAGCACGGCAACATCCCGCTCTGAGCCCGGCCGGCGGCCGGCCCAGCGCTCCAGCCG
>Ga0070737_10006617_pt1 | contig 10558 bp, 6 predicted proteins | sample Coa_R1_10_FD_66438 | JGI IMG/M metagenome (GOLD analysis project Ga0070737, IMG submission 66438) | Surface soil microbial communities from Centralia Pennsylvania, which are recovering from an underground coalmine fire - Coalmine... | ecosystem: Environmental > Terrestrial > Soil > Unclassified ...
GTGATCCCCGAGCGCGTGGCGTAGTGGAAGCCGAGCTGCTTGATGGCGTCGAGCACCTCAGCAGTGACCTGGTTGCCGTAGCGGCGGATCAGCCGCCCCACCAGCCGCTTCAGCTCCGCCTTGTCGAACAGCTGGTTCAGGCTCTCGGCGTCCTCCGGGTCGCTCGTGAACGGCAGCTCCTCGGCCCCGGCCTCGCGCAGCACGCGGTTGATGGCGTCGGCGAAGATCAACCGCCCGACACTGGTGCTGACTAGCCCCCCGTGGCCGTTGTGCTGGCCGTTCGCCCCCTCGCCGGCGCTTGCTGGCTCGGGCAACCGCACCTTGATCGACGCTTGCAGGTGCACCTGTCCCAGCTCGTGCGCCAGCAACGCCTCGGTCGGGTCGGCGAACACGCGGCCCTCGCCGCGCATGCCCGCCCGGATCGTTGTCAGGTAGTAGCAGCCGAGCACCATGTCCAGCGTCGGCGCGGTGATCGGCTCGCCGTTCGACGGCTGCAGCAGGTTGTTGGTCGACAGCATCAGCTCGTACGCTTCCCGCTTGGCCATCGCCGACAGCGGCACGTGCACGGCCATCTGGTCGCCGTCGAAGTCGGCGTTGAACGCGGCGCACACCAGCGGGTGGATCTGGATGGCGCTGCCGTCGATCAGCACCGGCTCGAACGCCTGGATGCCCAGCCGGTGCAGCGTCGGTGCGCGGTTGAGCAGCACCGGATGCTCTTGGATCACCTCCTCGAGCACGTCCCAGACCTCGTCGCGCACGCGCTCGACGAACCGTTTGGCGCTCTTGATGTTGTGGGCCAGCTGGCGCTCGACCAGCTTGCGCATGACGAACGGCTTGAACAGCTCGAGGGCCATGCGCTTGGGCAGGCCGCACTGGTGCAGCTTGAGTTCCGGCCCCACCACGATCACCGAGCGGCCCGAGTAGTCGACGCGCTTGCCGAGCAGGTTCTGGCGGAAGCGGCCCTGCTTGCCCTTGAGCATGTCGCTGAGCGACTTCAGCTTGTGGTTGCTAGAGCCGCTCACGGCGCGCCCGCGGCGGCCGTTGTCGATCAGCGAGTCGACCGCCTCCTGCAGCATGCGCTTCTCGTTGCGCACGATGATCTCCGGCGCGCCCAGCTCCTGCAGCCGCTTGAGCCGGTTGTTGCGGTTGATCACGCGGCGGTACAGGTCGTTGAGGTCGGAGGTGGCGAAGCGCCCGCCGTCGAGCTGCACCATCGGCCGCAGGTCGGGCGGCAGCACCGGCAACACGGTGAGGATCATCCACTCCGGGCGGTTGCCCGACTTGCGGAACGCCTCGACGATGCGCAGTCGCTTGGTAGCCTTCTTGCGTCGCTGGCCCGAGTGCTCCTGCGTCTCGCGCCGCAGCTCCATGGCCAGCTCGTCGAGGTTCAGGTTCTTGAGCAGCTCGCGGATGGCCTCCGCGCCCATGCCCGCCTTGAAGATCCGCCCGCAGCTCTCCAGGTAGTCGCGGTACTCAGTCTCCGTCAGGGCCATCAGGCGCTTGAGGCTGTCGATCTTCGCCTTGCGCTGGTCGGCCTGCGCGCGCCACTGGTCAGCCTGGCTGGCTAGCCGTGTCTCGAGCTGCGCGCGCTCGTGGGCGATGGTCTCCCGCTGGGCCTCTTGCCAGGCCTCTAGCCGCTCGCGGTCGAGCTGCTCCTCTCGCGCGGCGTCGGCGCGCAGCTGCTCGCGGTACTCGCGCAGCCGCTCGTCCAGCTCGCGCAGGTGGTCGGGCCGCACCGCCGCGTCCTGCTCGACGATCGTCCAGTCCAGCGCCTCCAGGCGCAGGGTCTCCTGGGCCACGCCGCCCGCGGCGATCCACTCCTCGAGCAGCAGCCGTATCTCCTCGGCTTCCGCCTGGACCGCCGCCAGCCGCGCGTCCAGCTCCTCGCGGCGGCGCGCGGCGTCGGCCTCGACCTGGGCGCGCTTCTCCTCCAGCTCGGTCTGCAGGGCATCTTCGAGGGCCGAGATGCGGTCCTGGATGGCGCGCTCCTCGCGCTCGATGCGCTCCTCGACATCGGCGTCGACCTGCGCCTTGGCCCGCGCGCGCGCCTCCTCGTTCACCTCGGTGACGATGTACTTGGCGAAGTACAGCACCTGCTCGAGGGTGCGCGGGGTGATGTCCAGCAGCAGGCCGATGCGGCTAGGCGTGCCCTTCACGAACCAGATGTGGCTCACCGGCGAGGCCAGCTCGATATGGCCCATGCGCTCGCGGCGCACCTTGGCGCGAGTCACCTCCACGCCGCACTTGTCGCAGATGATGCCCTTGTAGCGCACCCGCTTGTACTTGCCGCAGGCGCACTCCCAGTCCTTGGTAGGGCCGAAGATGCGCTCGCAGAACAGCCCGTCGCGCTCGGGCTTGAGCGTGCGGTAGTTGATCGTCTCGGGCTTGGTCACCTCGCCGCGCGACCACGAGCGGATCTGCTCTGGCGAGGCCAGGGTAATGCGCACGGCATTGAAGTGATTGACTTCCAGCATCGATCTCTAACCCTCGTGTTGTAGCCACCGCGCGGGGCGGGCGGCGCCGAGCCGCAAGAGCCCCCGCGCCGCCGCACCCGCTGCTATTCGTCGAACCCGTCGCCGCGCTCGAAGCCCGAGAGGTTGATGTTCATGGCGCGCAGCGTGTCTTGAGTGGACACATCCTCGACGAACGGGATGCCCTCCTCCTCCTCGTTGAGCACCTCGACCGCCAGGCCGAGACTCTGGAGTTCCTTGACCAGTACCTTGAACGACTCGGGCACACCGGGCTGGAAGATGTCCTCGCCCTTGACGATCGCCTCGTAAGTCTTCACGCGGCCGACCACATCGTCGGACTTCACGGTGAGGATCTCCTGGAGCGTGTGCGCAGCGCCGTACGCCTCCAGGGCCCACACCTCCATCTCGCCGAAGCGCTGGCCGCCGAACTGCGCCTTGCCGCCCAGCGGCTGCTGGGTGATCAGCGAGTACGGCCCCGTCGAGCGGGCATGGATCTTATCCTCCACCAGGTGGACCAGCTTCAGCATGTAGATCTGGCCCACGGTCACCGGCTGGTCGAACGGCTCGCCGGTGCGCCCGTCGTACAGCGTGATCTTGCCGTCGGTGGGCAGCCCGGCCTCCTCCAGCCGCGCGCGGATGTCGTCCTCCGTCGCCCCGTCGAACACCGGCGAGGAGAAGCGCACGCCCAGCGCCTCGGCGGCCCAGCCGAGATGCGTCTCCAGGATCTGGCCCACGTTCATACGCGAGGGCACGCCGATGGGGTTCAAGATGATCTCCACCGGCCGCCCATCGGGCAGGTACGGCATGTCCTCCACCGGCAGGATGCGGGCGATCACGCCCTTGTTGCCGTGGCGGCCCGCCATCTTGTCGCCCTCGGAGATCTTGCGCTTCTGCGCGATGCTCACCCGCACCAGCTTGTTGACCCCGGCGGGCAGCTCGGTATGCGCGTCGCGCTCGAACACCCGCACGTCGACCACCTTGCCGCGCTCGCCGTGCGGCACGCGCAGGCTGGTGTCCTTCACCTCGCGGGCCTTCTCGCCGAAGATGGCGCGCAGCAGCCGCTCCTCGGCGGTCAGCTCGGTCTCGCCCTTAGGGGTGATCTTGCCTACGAGAATGTCGCCCGGCTTCACCTCCGCCCCGATGCGGATGATGCCGTTCTCGTCGAGGTTACGCAGCGTGTCCTCGCCCACGTTCGGGATGTCGCGGGTGATCTCCTCCGGGCCGAGCTTGGTGTCGCGCGCTTCCACCTCGTGCTTCTCGATGTGGATCGAGGTGAACTTGTCGTCGCGCACTACCGACTCGCTGAGAATGATGGCGTCCTCGAAGTTGTAGCCTTCCCAGGACATGAACGCGACCAGCACGTTCTGGCCCAGCGCCAGCTCGCCCTGGTCGGTCGAGGAGCTGTCGGCCAGCGGCTGCCCCTGGCGCACGCGCTGGCCCTTGATCACGATCGGCCGCTGGTTCAGGCAGGTGGCCTGGTTGGTGCGCACGAACTTGCGCAGGGTGTACGTGTGGTGGTTGCCCGCCTCATCGCGCACCACGATGCGCCGCCCGTCGACGCTCTCCACCACGCCGTCCACCTCGCTGAGGATCACGTGGCCGGAGTCGCGGGCCGTCTGGATCTCCATGCCGGTGCCTACCAGCGGCACCTCCGGGCGCACCAGCGGCACCGCCTGGCGCTGCATGTTGGCGCCCATCAGCGCGCGGTTGGCGTCGTCGTGCTCCAGGAACGGGATCAGCGCGGTGGCTACCGACACCGTCTGCTTGGGCGACACGTCGAGGTAGTCCACCCGCTCCGGCGGCTCGACCGAGAACTTCTCGCCGTGGCGCACCGGCACGCGCTCGGCCTTGAACGTGCCGTCCTCGTTCAGCTCCACGTTCGCCTGCGCGATCGTGTATAGGTCCTCCTCGTCGGCGGTGAGATGGTCGACCTGGTTGGTCACCACCGGCTTGATGCGCAGCGCGCGGTGCGTATCGGCCAGGGCGGCCAGCCGCCGGGCCAGCGCGGCGTCCACGCGCGTGCCGGCCTCGGCCACCACCTCGCCGGTGGCTGGGTCCACGATCCGGTCGCGCAGGATCTTGCCGACCGGCGCCTCGCCGTCGTTGGGCACCTCGTGCAGCACGCGCCGGTACGGCGTCTCGATGAAGCCGTACTCGTTGATGCGGCCGTAGGTGGCCAGCGAGCCGATCAGGCCGATGTTGGGGCCCTCGGGCGTCTCGATGGGGCAGATGCGCCCGTAGTGGCTGTGGTGGACGTCGCGCACCTCGAAGCCCGCCCGGTCGCGGCTCAGCCCGCCCGGCCCCAGGGCCGACAGCCGCCGCTTGTGCGTCAGTTCCGCCAGCGGGTTGGTCTGGTCCATGAACTGCGATAGCTGGCTGCCGCCGAAGAACTCACGCATCGCCGCCACGACGGGGCGGATGTTCACCAGCGACGACGGCGTGGCGTCTTTCGGGTCGGTGATCGACATGCGCTCCTTGACCACCCGCTCCATGCGCAGCAGGCCGACGCGGAACTGGTTCTGGATCAGCTCGCCCACCGCCCGCACGCGGCGGTTGCCGAGGTGGTCGATGTCGTCCGCCTTGCCGAAGCCGTTGTTCAGGCGGATCATCTCGCGCACGATCTCGATCAGATCCTCGGCGGTGAGGATGCGCTCGCTGATCGGCACCTGCAGGCGCAGCCGCTTGTTGAGCTTGTAGCGGCCCACGCGGCCCAGGTCGTAGCGCCGGAAGTTGAAGAACAGCGAGTTGAGCAGGGTGCGGGCGTTCTCCGCGTTCGGCGGGTCGCCCGGCCGCAGCCGCCGGTAGAACTCCAGCAGCGCCTCGTCGGCGTTGTGCGTCGGGTCGCGCTCGATCGTGGCCTGCACGTAGCGGTGCTGCGGATCGGTGTCCACGTCGGCGAACAGCGCCAGCAGCTCGTCGTTCGTGGCCCGGCCCAGCCGTGAGCCCGGCGAGACCGCCGCCACCGCGCGCAGCAGCGTGGTGATCGGGATCTTGCGCTTGCGATCCACCTTGGTGAACAGCACGTCGCGGTTGCTGGTCTCGAACTCCAGCCAGGCGCCGCGGCTGGGGATCAGCTTGCCCGTGGCGAGCCGGCGACCGCTAGTCGGATCGGTCGGCAGCTCGAAGTAGACGCCCGGGGAGCGCACGAGCTGGCTGACCACCACCCGCTCGGCGCCGTTGATCACGAACGTGCCGGTGGGGGTCATCATGGGGAAGTCCCCCATGAAGATCTCCTGCTCCTTGATCTCGCCGGCCGCCTCGCCCGACTTGATCGTCAGGCGCATGCGCACGCGCAACGGCGCCGCATAGGTAGCGTCGCGGTCGCGACACTCCTCCTCGGAGAGCTTCGGCTCGCCGAACGTGTACCCGGGCTCGCCGTTCGGCCCAGGCACCGCCAGCTCCAGCTCCATGTTCTTGCCGGTGAAGTCATTGATCGGCGAAATCTCGGCAAACAGCTCCTTCAGCCCCTCCTCCAAGAACCAGCGGAACGACTCCCGCTGGACCGTGATGAGGTTGGGAATCGGCTGCACCTCGGGGAAGCGCGCAAAATCGTAGCGCTCCCGCTGCGGGCCGATGGCACGCGAGATTGCCGGGGCGAGAGCCATCCGTTGTACCTCCGCTTAAACCGCCACTGCCGTGAGGAACACACTGCTACTGCGGGGAGTGACCACGCGCGCGAGACGCACCACAAGCCCCTGCCACCGCCCGGCGAGTGCCCGGGCGATGCGGGGGCCACTGCGCGTGGTGTGCCGCGCCGGGTGATGCAGCAATGTTGCGGGGCAGACACTGCCCCCTATACTAGTCTGAAGTGCTACGCTCTATTCTAGGCCATCGCCGGCCCGGTTACAAGGGGGGGCTGGCACCCGGCTCAGCGCTGCCGCCATGGCCGCGATCACCCGCTCGGGGCGCTGGCTCAGCATGCACCGGTGCTCTGGCAGCAGGCAGGCCGCGTTGCGGAAGCGGTTCTCCTCGCACAGGCCGCACGGCTCCGGCGGCAGCAGCACTGTCACCCGTGGCGCGCGCGGTGCCCACAGGCGGTGGGGGCTCGCCCCGAAGATGGCGATGGTCGGGGTGCCCACCGCCGCCGCCAGGTGCATGATCCCGTTGTCGATCGTCACGCACAGCTGCGCCCGCCGCAGCGCGCCGGCCACCTGCGGCAGCGTCAGCCGCCCCCGCAGGTCGATCAGCGGCGTCTCGGCCAGCAGCGCGCTCTCCAGGCTCACCGAATGGTAGTAGCGGGCCTGCTCGGCCGGCGCGCTGCCCAGCAGCCCTACCGCCAGCCCCCGCCCCGCGCACCAGGCGAGCACCTCGCGCCAGTACGCCGCGGGCCACAGCTTCGCGCTGCGGTTGGCGCCGGTGGCGATCAGCACCGGCGGGGTGGCGAACGGCGGCGGCTCCTCGGGCACCTCGGGGCGCCAATAGTCGGTCTCCACGCGGGCCAGCCGGCAGAGGATCTCGCCGATGTACTGGCTTTGGAGCACGTCGCCGTAGCGCTCGAGTAGGTCGGCGGCGTTCCACACCTCCCCGTGCAGCGCGTCGACGCGCGTCGGGGGGTAGGGCAAGTCGCCGCGCAGGTCCGCGGTGTAGGCGGGGCCGACCACGTAGCGGGGCTGGAGCAGGTGCAGCGCCAGCCGGGCCGCCGGGTGCGCCTCGCAGTTGATCGCCAAGTCATAGGGGCCCGCCGCGCGCACCCGCGCTGCCACGTAAGCGGGCAGCGCCGCGAGCCCATCGGGCCGCCCGAACAGCGAGTAGCGGCTATCGATCAGCGGCGAGGCGGCCTCGAGCTCTGCCGTGCGCTCGCCGCTGAGATAGTCGATCGTACAGCCGGGGTACTTCTGCCGCAGCCCGCGCAGCAGCGGCGTGCTGACCACGAAGTCGCCGATCGAATCGTAGAACACGACCGCCAGGTGCGGTCGGGGACGTAGGGGCTGGTCGGTGAAGCGCTCCATGCCGGCCCTGCTCACCTCCGGGGGGCGCGGCGCCCCGCACCCGCGCACTACAGCATAGCGCGCCGCGCCGGTGCAAGAAGCGCGCCGGGCGCGCGGTCCGCCGGGCGCGCGTTTTTTGCTATACTGGTCGCCAGCCAGGGGCACGGCCACGTGCAGGGCGGGAGAAGGACCAGATGTTTCGCCGGCCAGACGACCCCGAGGGCGCGCGCCTGTTCAAAGGCCCCCGCGACCGCGAGGAGACCGTGGAGAGCACGGCCCACCCGCCCGAATCCTCCGACCTGCCGCCCACCGTGGCGTCCATGTCCCCCGCGCCGGCACCGCGGCCCAGCGAGCCCACGCGGCCACTCGGCGGCGCGTTCCCCGGCGCTCGCGGTGAGGTCGAGACGGTCGTGGGCCGCGAGTCGTCGTTCGACGGCAAGCTGCGCTCCGAGCACAGCATCCGCGTGCAGGGCGAGGCTCGCGGCGAGATCGAGTCGAAGCAGGCCGTGTATATCGAGGAGGGGGCGCGGGTCAACGCCAAGATCGTCGCCGCCGAGATCACCATCGCCGGTCAGGTCGAGGGGCAGCTGTTCTCGGTCGGCCGCGTGGAGATCCGGCCCTCCGGGCAAGTGTGCGGCGAGATCAATGCTGCCGCCCTGGTCATGCAAGAGGGGGCGTTCTTCGACGGCCAGCTCAAGATGAAGAACCGCGGCCGGCCCGAGGAGGCCGCACCGCCGGAGCGCGAGCACGGGCCGAGCCCCCCCTCCCGCCGCTTGCCCGGCCTCGGCTCCAGCGGCCCTTCGCTGCGGGGCAGTCTCGGCAGCGATTAGGCCCCCCGCGCTTGACAGCCGCGGGGTCCCCCGCGAGAATCGGAACGAGGTGGCGGCCGACCCGCCGGGGGCGGCCGGCGACGAGCGGAGGTGCGCCCACATGGTGGTAGGCGAGGCCTGGGAGCTGGCGATCATGTTCGCCGTGGTCCTGGGCGTGCTGGCCCTGATGTACCTACTCCAGCGGTGGTTCGGGCTCACGTAAGCAGGCGCCCCTATGCCCATCTACGATTACCGCTGCGGCGGCTGCCGTCGCCGGATCAGCCTGTGGTTCCGCACCTATGCGGCGGCAGAGCAGGCGCGCTGCCCCCACTGCGGCTCGGCCGAGCTCGCGCGCCTGGTCACGCGCTTCGCCGTGGCGCGCTCCGAGGAGCGCCGGCTCGAAGACCTCGCCAGCCCCGAGGCGCTGAGCGCGCTGGACAGCGACGATCCGCGGGCGGTCGCCCGCTGGGCGCGGGAGATGGGCCGTGAACTCGGCGATGAGTTGGGCGACGACTACGACGAGATGATCGATCGCATGGAGGCGGGTGAGTTGCCCGACGACGCGGAGGCCGCGCCGGACGACGCCGAGGAGGCCTCTCCCCCCCTGGACTGAAGCCGCAGGGGCGTCGGCCACTATGGCCGACGCCCCTGCAGGCCGGTCCCCCTCCTGCCCTACTCGGTGTAGGCCTTCAGCGTGCGGGCGCGGGTAGGGTGGCGTAGCTTGCGCAGCGCCTTGGTCTCGATCTGGCGGATGCGCTCGCGCGTCACCCCCAGCTCCTCGCCGATCTCGGCCAGGGTGTGGTACTTGCCATCGTCCAGCCCGTAGCGCAGCTCCAGCACGCGCTGCTCCCGGCGGCCCAGCGAGGCCAGCACGCTAGCCACATGGTCGCGCAGCAGCGCGCGCGCCGCCGCCTCTTCGAGGTCTACCGCGGCCTCATCCTCGATGAAGTCGCCCAGCAGCGCGTCCTGCTCGTCGCCCACGGGCGTCTCCAGCGAGATCGGCTGTGGCAGGATCTTGAGCACCTCGCGCACCTTCTCGGGGGTCAGGTCCAGCGCCTGGGCCAGCTCCTGGGCCGTCGGCTCGCGGCCGTATTCCTGCTGCAGCCGGCTCAGCGTACGCACCAGGCGGTTGATCGTCTCCACCATGTGGACGGGGATGCGGATAGTACGCGCGTGGTCGGCGATAGCGCGGGTCACGGCCTGGCGGATCCACCAGGTGGCGTAGGTACTGAACTTGAAGCCGCGGCGGTAGTCGAACTTCTCCACCGCGCGCAGCAGCCCCAGGTTGCCCTCCTGGATCAGGTCGGGCAGGGGAATACCGCGGTTCATGTAGCGGCGCGCCACGCTGACCACGAGGCGCAGGTTGGCCTCGATGAGCTGGCGGCGGGCCTCCTCGCCGGCGCGCACGGCGGCCTCCAGCTCGGCGCGCGTGGCGGCCTCGACCTCGCCGGCGCGCAACCGCGCTGCCGCCGCGTTGCCGCGTTCGATCGCCTGCGCCAGCGCGACCTCTTGCGCCGCGCTCAGCAGCGGAACGCGCCCGATCTCTTGGAGATACAGCGGCAGCGCTTCGCCAGCCAGCTCCGTCTCGCGCAGCGGCGCGGCTAGGTCCTCGCCCCGTCCCTCGATCGCGCCGGCTCCCTCGGAGCTTGCATTCGACGCGGCAGCCATAAGCATGTGTTCCCATCACCTCTTGCGCTGGCGTGCCCGGTGCCAGCGCCAGGATCTCCGTCTCGGATGCGGCACCTCGCGCGCGGGCGCCAGGCCCCGCGAGGCATCGCCCCGCATCGCGCTGGCAGGATAGCACAGGCTTTTGGCCGCCACGCCGCCCTATTGCGGGATTGCAACCCGGCCGCGGCTCAGCCCAGCGCGTGGTCGTCGAGGCGATGGAACACCAGGCCGGTGGGCAGCTTCGGGTGGAAGTAGGTCGATTTCTGGGGCATCCGCTCGCCCGCCTCGGCTACCGCTACCATCTGGGCGGGGGTCAGGGGATTGAGCAGCACGGCGAAGGCGGCCGCTCCCTGATCCACGCGTGCCAGCGCCTCGGCCGCGTCGCGGGTATAGCTCAGGCGCTCCGCTGCCTGGGGACCGAGCAGCGGTTGCAACAGCAGGCCGTCGGCCTGGGCCACATCCAGGGCTCGCCAGGCGGGGTGCCGCTCGGCAGGCAGCCAGCGCGCCGCCTCGGGCCGCGGGGTGGCTAGCCACAGCCGTCCCGGCACATAGACGCCTAGCACCGCCGCTCCTGGCCGTGCCGCGGCCTGGTGCCGCAGCGCGGCCACCGCCTCGGCCGCGCGGCCGGCGTCGAGCGCCAGCGCGGTGCAGTCGAACCGTTCGGCGAGCAAGCGTTCCAGAG
>Ga0070737_10006618_pt1 | contig 10558 bp, 5 predicted proteins | sample Coa_R1_10_FD_66438 | JGI IMG/M metagenome (GOLD analysis project Ga0070737, IMG submission 66438) | Surface soil microbial communities from Centralia Pennsylvania, which are recovering from an underground coalmine fire - Coalmine... | ecosystem: Environmental > Terrestrial > Soil > Unclassified ...
GTTCATCCGCGTCCAATGGGCTTTCGTCCTGCGCGGCGTCAAGGTAAATGAGGAGGCTGCGCTCCTCGAATACGAAACGTGACGCCTTTAGGAAACCCCGGACGAGTGCATAAATACGGGGAACGACTTCATGTTCGCCTCTTTGGACAAGAGGCAGCTTCCGGGCGGACTGGCCGTGAAGGCCTTCCTGGCTCTCGCGGAATGCTGCGTGCAATTTCGCCGCGTGTAAGGCGATCGGCTGAACTTCGCGCGCCGGCCTGACGCCCCTGCTTGCCAGAGTTCGAATCCACTTCTCTACGCTTCGAATGGAGCGAAGCGCTCGCAGCCACCGCTCCTTTAAAATTGCGAGACCGTCGAACTCAGGCGGTGCAGGCGTCCATTGGGCGACTTCGAGTAATGCAGCAGAGCGCAGATCAACAGGCTCACGGGGGGTGAAGGGCAAGCTTGCCGCTTCCTGAAAAGCTACGGCTGACCTGCCGGGACTATCAAAAGGAATTGGTGTTCGATGTGTGTCGTCGCCTTGCGCCGCTTTTTCGGTGTGATTCATTGATTCCTCTGGTCACCCTTTTGCAAACATGCCCGGCGGCCGGCTTGCTTTCCTATCGATAGTTCGACGCTTGAAGTTCGAACATCTGAGAATAAAGCCCGCCGAATAACATAAGCTCGTGGTGGCTTCCCGTTTCTGCGACCCTTCCGTCTTCGAGCACCATAATGCGGTCCGCCATTCGAACTGTAGAAAAGCGGTGGGAGATCAGCAGGGCCATTTTGCCTGCGGTCAGTTCGGCGAAACGCTCGAAAACCTCGTGCTCGGAACGCGCGTCCAACGATGCAGTCGGCTCATCTAGAACCAACACTTGGGCATCTCGCAAGTAAGCGCGAGCTAAAGCGATTTTTTGCCATTGGCCGCCGGAAAGATCTACCCCCCCTTCGAACCGGCGGCCGAGCATTTGCTGGTATCCGTCTGGAAGCTCCCTAATCAGGTCATGCGCGCCGCTCTTTCGGGCGGCCTCAACAATCCTGTACCCGTTATCCCCATCTTCGACTTTGCCGATAGCGATGTTTTCGGAGACGGTCATTTCATAGCGCATGAAATCCTGAAATATGACGCCAATCTCGCCGCACAAATCCTCCAGGCTGTATTCGCGCAGATCGACTCCGTCCAACAGGATTTGGCCCTCGGAAGGGTCGTAAAGCCGCGTAAGCAGTTTGACAATAGTTGTTTTTCCCTGCCCGTTTTCACCAATCAGGGCGATCCGTTCGCCTGGTTCAAGCCGGAAGTTCAAGTTCTTTAGGACGAGCCGTGTAGAGCCTGGATAGGCGAAAGAAACATTTCGAAATTCAAAGCCTTGCAGGATTGGACGCGGCGCAGGAAGCGCATTCGGCGGTGATTTCACGATGGGTTCGACCTTAAAGAATTCCAGCAGATCATTGAGAAATAGCGCCTGGTCGGCAATGCCAGAAAACGTAGAAAATACGGTTTGGATGTTGCTGCTGGCCCCGGCGATCGCGCCCGCGAGAAACGTCAGCGTGCCAACGCTATACTGCCCCAGAATAGTGTGGTAAATGACGACGGCATAAGCGCTGTAATATCCGGCTGTCCCAAAAAGAGAAAAGAGCGAAGTCAGCCACAATTTGCGTTTCGCAAGCGCCAGGTCTTGTTCAAGAATCTTGTCGGAAATCTTCTCGTATTGCCCCGTCAGGAAAGATCCCAATCCAAAAAGCTTCAGCTCCTTGGCGCTCTCTTTGCTCGCGCCCAAAATGCGTAAGTAATCAAGCTGGCGGCGCGCCGGGGTTTGGCTGAAGTTGAGGGCGTAATTCAAAAACGCAAAGTGGCTTTCACCCGCAAAGGCGGGGATGACGGCGGCAATAAGGACCAGAAGCAGCCATGGAGAATAAAAGAGAATGCTGCCAGCCAGTGTTGCAGTCGTGATGAGCTGCTGGAGAAGCTGACCCATCATCCGGATCGTCGCCAGGCGGTCCGTTGCCTGCACCCTTGCCCGTTCGAGTTTGTCGTAAAAGTCGGGGTCCTCGTAATGAACAAGGTCCAACTGAGAAGCGTGTTGCATTACGCGCACGCTGATGTAGCGGGTGTAACGGTCCGCCAGCACTGTGTCCGAATAATCGATCACACGGCTAAACAAGGCTCCCAAACTAGCTAAACCGAACTCGATGACGACCAGCCACCAGAAGGAGTGCGGGAGTTTTTGCTGGTGAGCCACAAGCGCCACGATATGGTCAATGATCAGACGGGTGACATCGAGAGTGGCAACAGGAACCAAACCCGCAACAATCCTCGCTCCACAGCCTCCGAGCACAACTTCGGGTCCGGCCTTCCACATCAGCCCCGCAAGCGGAGGGATGTTTCGCAACGCTCGGAGTCTATCCGACCAGGCCTTCCACCCTCGCAAATCTGATTCCCGAACTGCCTTTGTCATATCTCTATAATAAAAAAGCCAGCAAAATACTTTTGCTGGCGCTCAAAGTGTAAAAATACGCTCCCCCATACCCGACATTGGATCCTGCGCTCTTGCGTTCTATGGACGTTATTCTGTCTTCAGACTAGCCCATGCATGCTGAGCCCAGCGACTGAGGCAATTAGGAATACCGCTGGAACGAGTCGGGAGGCGACTCCCTCCACCATGGCGGAGAATTGGCTAACAACTCCCAAGCCACAGGCCGCGCAAAACATTAAGCCCAACAATCCGAAAACAAATAGCCAGCGCCACATAAGCTGTATCCCTCGGTCCTTTAGATTTTTCAGAGGAACGGCCTCCCTCACTTCGCAAAAACTCGGTTGATGTAACGGCAGAGCGGGGCACGTTTAACACAAAATGAACAGCAAGTATTGGGCCAGAGTACAAGTGTATTATTTTATATAAGTTGCTAGCCTGTTACGGCTCAGCATCAGTAAAAAAATTAGCCCAACAAGCAATATTTACTGGTCGGATAAAGCTCTGCTCTTGTAACTACTACTAAATAGTATAGCATAATGGCTTTCCGGTGATCTGGCTAAGATTTGCAATAGCATCCAACGCAGGTAAGAACTTCTATGGTGCGAAGCCTTCTTTTCGGCCTCTCGGCGTTACAACCCACCCATCGATCTTAACTAATAGCCAGCCAAAAGATTGCGGATGCCGGAATTGTCAAGGCTAATGGCGCCCCGCTCCCGGTCTATAATGGTGTCGGCGCCAAACACGAGTGCCAGGTTAAGTAAACATTTTTCGCTAAACCGGCTTTGCCCATTACAATGCACCACAAGGTTGCCTTGGAACTTCTCGCCGATCATCTGCTTAAACCATACACCACCTTCAAGATCGGCGGACCCGCACGCTATTTCGCGGAAATTCGTGAGTATAATGATTTGACGCAGGCGCTGGAATTTGCGGCCTCAAATCGGATCGAGACTTTCGTTTTAGGCGGCGGCAGCAACGTCTTGATCAGCGATCGCGGCCTTGATGCGCTCGTATTACACCCGGCCTTGACGGGCATCACCGTTGCAGAGGAGGCGCAGCGGGTTTTCGTCCGCTCCGAAGCGGGCGAACCCTGGGACCAGTTGGTGGCTCACGCAGTGGAACGCAATTGGTGGGGCATTGAAAATCTATCTCATATTCCCGGACAAAGCGGCGCAGCGCTCGTGCAAAACATCGGCGCCTATGGCCAACAGATCAGTGATGTGCTCGAGAGCGCCGAGGTTGCGGACCTCCGCAGCGGGGCCATAAGCCGGTTGAGCGCCGCACAATGCAGTCTAGCCTACCGCAAAAGCATTTTCAATTCGTCGCACAGGGGCTGCTATTTCATTCTGAATCTCACCCTCCGTTTATCCCGTCATCCGCACCCGAATCTCGAATATCCGGGCGTCAAGACGTGGTTCAAAGGCCTCGGTAACCGGCAGCCGTCGCTGGCTCAGATCAGGCAGGCCATCATCGCCATTCGGGATGCAAAGTTTCCCTACCCTCGTGAAGAAAAGGGCGGCAACGCCGGTTCATTTTTCAAAAATTTGAACCTAAACCAGGAAGAATACCAGGCGCTTGAGCGGCGCTTTCAGGATCATTTCGGCCCGGATCAGCTCATGCGTTTGCGTGAGATCAGGCAGCGGTCAGCCGCTTCCGACAGCATCAGGATTCCTACCGCCTTCCTGCTCGAAGCCTGCGGCCTGAAAGGCTATCGCGTGGGCGCAGTGAGCGTGAATGAGCGGCAGCCGCTCGTATTGCTCAATGAAGGCGGGGCAACGGCGCGCGACGTGCTGCTGCTTGCCCGCCACATCCGGCAAACCGTCTTCACCCTGACCGGAGTGAAAATCGCCATCGAGCCTGAACTGGTCGGCTTTACAGATTCAGAACGCGCTGAATTGATCGATTCGCAAGCGTAAAAGGATGGCTACCACTCCCGGCGCGCGACCGGAGGCAAGGCCGCAGAGGTACGTACGGGCTTGGCCTACTCACAAAGTATAGAGTCCTGGTCGCACACGTTGATATAATGAGGCGCGATTCCCGCTTCGAGATTCCCCATGTTCAGCAGTCTGCCACGCCTGATAGTTCATGACATACAGGGGAATACTCGCGAGATCGAGATTGCCAAAACCCCGTTTACTATAGGCCGCCAGGTGGATAGCGGTCTCGTGCTGTTGGATAATCGCGTCTCCCGCCGCCATGCGCAGATTCTGCGCGACACCGGCTCATACATTCTTGAAGACGTGAACAGCCGGCACGGAACCTACGTGAACAGCCAGCGGGTGGAACGCTGGCGGCTAAAGAGCGGCGACCGCATCAGCCTGGGAGCTAGCGATTCCTACCGGCTGACCTTTGTGAGCGATGAAATAGAACTCAATCAACTGCTCGAAAAAATCGAAAAGCCGCCGGAAAGTTCCGCGCCGCGATTGCAGCATCTGAACCTGCTGCTCGAAATCGCCCAGATGCTGCAACGGGCCGCGGCGCTCGACGAAATCCTCACCGCTGTGGTGGACTCGGCTCTGCAGCTTTCCGGTGCGGAGCGCGGCATTCTCTTCCTCGTCGATGAGCACGGAGAGCCGCAACTCCGCATGGTCCGGCCGCGTCCGGAATCCAGACAAACAGGTGACCCCGATTACTCTGAGGACGTTGTCCGCCGCGTGATGCGCACGCGGCGTGGCGAGACGCTGGTGGAAGGAGCGGGTGACGCCAGCGCCTACGAGACGGTAATGCTCTCCTCCGATGCACGGGGCGTCGTGGCGATCCCTCTACAAAAACTTCCGGTGGCCGAAGGCGGAGGAGAAACCCTTCTGCGATCCGACCCGGAGCTGCTGGGCGTGCTCTATCTCGAAAGCCGTTCACGCTCCGCCGCCCTGACTCATCTGGACCGCCAGGCTCTCGACACTTTAGCGATCGAGAGCGCCATGATCATCGAAAACGCCCGGCTGCTGCGGGCGGCCCGCGAACAAGAGCGCAACCGGCACGAGATGGCAGTGGCGCAAAGCATCCAGCAAAGCCTGCTTCCGCGCGCGCTTCCGCAGGGGGCGCACTTTCGTCTGCACGCTGTCACTATTCCCTGCCGGACCATCGGAGGCGACTATTACGACGTCATTCCACTGCCGCATGGCCGCCTGGGGTTGAACGTGGCGGATGTTTCCGGCAAGGGTTTACCTGCGGCCATGCTCGCCATGACGCTGCAGGGCGCGTTTTCCGCGCTTGCTGCCGCCGACCCGGATATTGAAGATCTCTTCCTGCGAATCAACCGGTTTCTGTGCGAACGTACCCCTCCTGAGATGTACGCCACGCTGTTCTACGGAGTGCTGGACGCCTCAGGCGGATTCAAGTTTGTAAGCGCCGGGCATGTGCCGCCTTTGTGCGTTCATGCTGATGGATCTGTAGAAACGCTGGATGCCCCGGGCTTTCCGCTCGGCATGTTGGAGCGAGCCACCTTCAAGATGTCAAAGCGGCAGCTCGATCCGGGCGACCGGGTTCTGGTTTTTTCAGACGGGGTGACCGAGGCACAGAACGACGCGTCCGAGATGCTGGGCGATGAGCGGCTGCGCGAGATCGTCCAAGCCTGCACCTCAAACCAAGTGCAGACCGAGGAACTTTGCACTCGGCTGGTAACCGCGGTGGAAGCTTTTGTTGGATCGGCGCCACAAGCGGATGACATCACAGTGGCAGTCTTGCAGTACGCTCCAGACGCGACTTGAGGCGCATTTACAGGGTGCAACGGCTCGGACGGGTGCTGCGGCAGCTTATGATCTCGATAATAATTAATACCCATTCTGCCACTTGACGAATGGATTCAACTTGGCATAATGAGGCGACGCTTGGATTTTGCCTTCAACCTTAACGTCACTCTAAGCATTACGCTAGCGGCGGCGACACCTTGCGATGCATCCCAAAAACCGGAGCGGAAGCAGCCAAGATAGGAGCAACGGCAAGGTCAACCCATATGTCCCGAAACCCATTGTCATTTTCTTGCAAGGCGCCCCAAAGGAGGGGGAACGTATGAAGTTACGACATGGCGTTTTCGTATTTTTGTCGATTCTCGCATTGGTCATCAGCGGCGCGGCAAGCAGCGCTCTGTGCTCTGACATGCACATTATTTTTGATCCGCCATCGCCGCCTACTACAATTACCACCTATTTACTGCTGCAGGATAATGCTCCTCTCACCGTCAGTTGGACCACATGCAATCAGCCTGGCTTCCCGAGTAAGGCTGGCTACACCGCCTGCCTTGGGTTCACGAATTTGACGGGTGGAACTATAAACAAGCTGGCGTTGGAGTTCACCGTTCCAAACACCATTCCGCCGAACCCGCTCGTGGGTCAGACGCTCGATTGCACAACTACGGGCTTAAATCTTACTGACAATACTTGCCCGTCTGGAACGCTCAGCGCGGGGGAGACAGCAGATCTCGCATTTTTCGGCGGCGAACCTGTGCCCAATATGAATGTTTTCTTCATAGGTGAGACTGGCGTCGATCTTGCTGATCTGCCCCCCTTTACAGTCACGCCAAACCCTACGCCGGAACCGGACACCTGGCTACTGTTCCCCACTGGACTCGCGATCCTCGGCCTTTGGGGTTTCCGCCGCTGGAATCTCGGTTCTGTGATCTGAGACGGCCTTAATGCGCGCCGTGGTTGAACTGCTCCACGAGTTGTTTGAACGCGGCGTTGGATTGCAAGTTGGCCAGATTAGGATCGTCAATCGCCTGCTGAGTCGCGAAGCCCTTCTGGAAAGCGTCACGGAGGCCCTGGAGCGCCTCGCGCGACTTTCCAGCGAGCGTCTGAACCACCGCCTCTCCGTAAACGTAGTCGGGGTCGGCGGGATCAATAGAGCGAGCGTTGCGAATGAACTGAAGGGCCTGATCGTATTGGCCTTCGCTGGCGTAATAAAGCGCCAAGTCCGCCATGGTAGGAGCGTCGCGGGGATTTATCTGAAGTTGCTTGTAAGACATGGCAATGGCCTGATCGAACGTCTTGCGAGCTTCCTCATTCCGTCCCGCCAGCCTGTAGGCTTGCGCCAAGTTTCCTACTAACACTTCTTGCTGCGGACTTAGTTCTACTGCTTTTTCCAGTGCCTTGATCGCATCGTCGTAGCGCCTGAGATAGAAGTAGGCTGTGCCCAAGTTGGAATAGTGACCGTAAGTTGGACTGATCTGCAGAGCCTTTTGCAGCACCGGAACGGCTTGGCCGTACTGCCCTTCCTGTAAGTAAACGCCGCCTACGTTCTCATAGCCTGCGGCGGCATCCGGCTTGAGTTGAATCACGCGGTTAAAAGCGTGCAGAGCTTGACCGTAATCACCGGCGGCATCGTACGCCTTGCCGAGATCGTCGGCGTTGGCCCAGTAGTACGGATCAATCTGAACCGCTTTCTTGAAAGCTGCGACAGCCTGCTGCGCCTCTCCATTCGCTTCATACGCCGCACCCAACCGGCGATAGCCTTCGTCAGAGTTCGGTGCGAGTTGAATCGCCCTCTTCAACACGCCAATCGCCTCAGAGTACCTGCCCGTGGCCCGGTAAACGTCGCCGAGGGCGAGATAGACCTGCGGCTCGTTGCTGTTAAGCTGCTGGGCCTGTTGAGCGGCGCTCATAGCCTTCTCCATCCAGAAGCGGTCCTTTTTTTCCTCGTACATCCGGAGGGCTGCATCGGCTAGACCGGCGTATGCGAGCGCGAAGCCGGGGTCTTGCGTCAGGGCGTTCTGGAAGAGATCAACCGCCGCCTGCGCTGTCTTTTCATCCGGAACGCCGCGCATCGCATCGCGCCCCTTCAGATACATATCGTAGGCGGCCACGTTTTCCGTCGGGTGCGCAGCAGTCTGCGCCATTTCCTGGTTGCCCGGATGAAGCTGAAGGGCGTCAACCAGCTTGCTTGAAATCCGATCCTCTATGGTCAGCAAGTCCCCGGTCACGCCGGTGAACTCCTGCGTCCAAAGCAGCCGCCCCTGGCCGACGTCCACCAGCCGCACGACGATGGCGACGTGGCCGCCCGCCCCTTGCAATGTGCCCTCGACCGCAAGATTGGCGCCCAATTCCTTCGCAACCTTGGAAAGCGAGCCTTGCTTAGCGCCTTGCTCCGAGGCGTCTGGGGACGCAACGTGGAGACCGCGAATGTTGAATAGCTTGGCTGCAAGCGCCTCATTCAATCCTTCCGCGACGTAGCCGAGGCTGGATTGGTTCCCCAGGACTCGAAACGGCAACAGCACCAGATACTTTCCCTGAGTGAGCGAAGGAATTCCAGCTACTGCCGGTTGAGTGTGACCCGTCACAGCAGGGTGCATGAGCTTGCGAAAGGCAAAAAAGGCGACACCGGCTATTATCAGCAACACAATTGCGGCGGCGGCCAAGCGCGAGACTTTGCTTTCGGGCGCCGAAACAGAGATTTGAAGCGACCGGGATGACCGCGGAGTTTGCCCAGCGTAGAGATCACGCAGAACCTCGCTGGCGCTGGCGTACCGGTGCGCGGGGTCCACTTCCAGGCACCGGAGGATGATCCGCGAAAGATGCTCAGGAACATCTGGGTATAGTGCGCTCGGATTCTTCACTTTTTGAGTGATCCGCTGCAGGAGCAACTGCGGAACTGTGCCACCGCTAAAAGGGATGTCACCCGTCACCATCTCATAAAGCATCAGACCCAGCGAGTAAAGGTCGCTGCGGTGGTCCGCCGGCTGGCCTTGCGCCTGCTCCGGCGACATATAGCGCGGCGTCCCCAGAACTTCGCCGGTCTGAGTCATCATGCCGGAAGCGCTTTCAAGTGACTTGGCAAGACCGAAGTCCGAAACATAGACGTTTCCCTCGGTATCGATCAAAACGTTTTGAGGCTTCAGGTCGCGGTGGATAACCCCCTCAGCGTGCGCCGCCCCCAATGCGGAACAGAGTTGCCTGGCAATCGCCACCGACCGGTCCACACTCAGGCGGCCGGTGCGCCGGATGAGGTGGTGCAGATCTTCGCCCTCCACGTAGGCCATGGAGATGAACTTGATTCCGCCCACTTCGCCCAGGTCGTGAATGCGCAGAATGTGCTTGTGCGAGATTTTGCTGGCAAGCAGCAGTTCCTGCTTGAACCGGCGCATCGCTTCCGGGTCCATCGTCAGTTCGGGGCGCACTAGCTTTAGCGCCACCTCACGATCCAGTTCGCGATCGTATGCCTTGTAGACCAGCCCCATTCCGCCTTTGCCGAGCAAAGATTCTATGCGGTAGCGCGGACCAAAATCTGCGCCCGGCGCGAGCACCGCTGTAAAGGCAGGCAATCCGATTGAGGGATCGAGACCGGCAGGATTCTGACTGGAAGGCGGAGGGGTAACCACACCAATCGTCTCACCCGCCGCATGGCGCAGCGGAGATTGAGCGCCGCCCTCAGCCTGTGCCCCAGCGATGGTTTCCGCTTCGCTGAACTCCGCGAACAGTCTGCCACATCGGGTGCAACGCAGGCTGTTATCCGCGCTTTCGGCCTTGCAGTAAAAACACTTCATGCGAGAGCGGTGCCGCCGCTAAATCCGGATGGCGCTATTATCAGGCAGTAGAAAGCACACTGCAAGCTATACCGGCGCCCGCGCTGTGGGGACAGATGAACAGCGCGCAGGCCGAGTGCGGGCGCGGCTATAACGCCAGCTTGCGCAGCCGCAACGCGTTGCTGATGACCGATACGGAGCTAAACGTCATGGCCGCGCTTGCGATCACCGGACTCAGGAGCAGTCCGAAGAAAGGGTAAAGGACACCCGCAGCAAGCGGGATGCCGAGCGAGTTATAGATAAACGCGAAGAATAGGTTCTGCCGGATGTTGCGCATGGTTGCCCGGCTTAACCGCCGCGCCCGCACGATGCCCCGCAAGTCGCCCTTTACAAGCGTAATTCCGGCGCTTTCGATAGCTACGTCAGCGCCTGTTCCCATGGCGATGCCTACCTGCGCTTGTGCCAGCGCAGGAGCGTCATTGATGCCATCGCCAGCCATGGCCACGATCCTGCCTTGCGCTTGCAGCTTCTTCACCACTTCGCCCTTCTGGTCCGGCAGTACTTCCGATTCAACTTCGTCGATACCCAGGCGGCGCGCCACGGCTTCGGCGGTACGCTGGTGATCGCCCGTCAGCATGACCACGCGCAGACC
>Ga0070737_10006621_pt1 | contig 10554 bp, 11 predicted proteins | sample Coa_R1_10_FD_66438 | JGI IMG/M metagenome (GOLD analysis project Ga0070737, IMG submission 66438) | Surface soil microbial communities from Centralia Pennsylvania, which are recovering from an underground coalmine fire - Coalmine... | ecosystem: Environmental > Terrestrial > Soil > Unclassified...
TTGCGCCTGCGCTGAGGGCCGGACAGGCGCTGGCCATCCCTGATGACTTGAAGACTCCCTACAAGCTGGAACGGCTCGTCATCGGACCCTCAAAGAAACCCGGCGCATTCGATGAAAAGAGCGCTGACGTTCCTTTTGTTTTCCGACACGGACGCCGTTTCCACATGACTTATGTGGGCTTCGACGGGATCGGCTACCAGACGGGTCTTGCCTCGTCCCATGACCTCATCCATTGGCAGCGTGAGGGAGTTGTTTTGAAGCGGAATCCTTCCTCGCCCGTCACTCGTTACAATGCCGCCCTCACCTGGATTTTGCGCGAAAACAATGTCTTCAGGTCCGGCAAGCTGAAGCGCGTCGGCGGCCGCTATCTGGGCGTCTATCATGCTTATCCGCAGCCAGGCTACGAAACTGGCCCGGCGGTGATCGGCTTGTGCTGGAGCCGCGACTTAAGGAACTGGGAAATCGAGCCGCCTTGTCTGCGGCCCGAGGACGGCGCCCAATGGGAGCGCGGCGGTCTTTATAAGGCCTGCATTCTTGAAGAGCGCGGGATCTATCACATCTTTTATAACGCCAAGAACCGCCCGGTTCATTGGCGAGAACAGACCGGAGTGGCCACTTCGCCCGACCTCAAGACCTGGACCCGCAATCCGGCGAATCCCATCCTGAGAAACGGGCCGCCGGGCAGCGATGACGAATATTTCGCAAGCGACCCTTGCGTGCTGAAGCACCGCAAGGGCTGGGCGGTGTTTTACTACGGCCTGGGCCCGAAATTTATCGCTCGCGATTTGCTGGCGCTCTCTCCGGACCTGGTGAAAGTGCGCAAGTGCGCTGGAGTCCTGATTGACGCGGGGCCCAAAGGCTCCATCGACTCTATGTTCGCGCACAAGCCTTCGATCATCTTTCATCGGGGCACATTGTTCCATTTTTATTGCGCCGTTTCCAAAGAGTTTGGACGCGGCATCTCGGTGGCCGCATCGCGTCCCTGGGCGACTTAACAGCCGGTCACCGCCGGAGGTTATGCCTGTCATTCTGAGGAGCCGCAGGCGACGAAGAATCACAACGGGAGTGATGGGTTAAAAGTGACGAGTGACAAAAAAGACAAAACGCTGGGAGCGATTCTTTGCTCGTCACTCACCACTCATCACTTTTCACTGCCTTTCGTATGCTTCGCTTCGCTCATCTCTCAGGTCGTTCCTTCAGTAACCCGTTCGAGAAGCATGGTGAGGTTTTGAAACAGCTTCTAAACAGAATACCCGGCCTCATCCGCCTCCCATCGACAGATCGTCCGCGAATTCATTCGGGCGTTTCATATGCTTACAAGGGAATCAGACGAGGATGACGGCGAATGCTGGATATTGTGCTATGATTTTGCACCGTAATATCACCCTGCAAAAGGGGGTAACAGGCAGTCTGGAGTGAAGGATTGAGTCTTGAGGCGCGGTCCGCGGTTCGTTTTCCGGACCGCTGTGAAACATCAGAATAATCATCAAAACACCCCATAAGCGCGAGAGGGCAAAAACTGGCAGTCCAATGCTGGCAAGGAGGACATTTATGAAGAACAACCCACGTAGGCAGGCGTCAAAAGTCCCGGCGCCCGGCGAATCCACAGCGGCGCTGCTGCGCGAATTGGTGGCCCATCTGCGCCAGAATCGCACTCAGCTCCGCCAGGAATGGGCTCGCCGCATTCGCGAAGCGCAATTACTGACGGCCATGACGGAAGAAGAAATCTTTGCCGAAGCCACCTCCGTTTATGACAACTATGTTGAAGCGCTCGAGACCGGAACTTTTGAAGCTCTGCAAGCGTACGCCCGCAATCTTTCCGAGCGGATTATCCCGCGCGGCGTCGAGACCGATGAAGTCGTCGGTATTGTTTTGCTGCTCCGCGACGTGCTGGCGCGCTCCCTGTTCGCCAAATACCGCGACGACTTCGACAAGCTGAACCGCATCCTGGACGCCTATGAGCCGGCGGCGAACCGCATTGCCAACACCGTGGCGGTGGGCTTCGTTCAGGAACGCGAGCGCATCATCCGCGAGCAGCAGGAGGCCATCCGCGAACTGTCCACTCCCGTGCTCCAGGTGCGGGAGCGTTTATTGATTCTCCCGATCATCGGCGCCATTGATCCTCAGCGCGCCCGGCAGCTTACGGAGCAACTGCTGCGAGGCATCCGCACCAATCGCGCCAAGGTGGTGGTGATTGACATCACTGGAGTGGCGGCGCTTGATTCCAACGTGGCCAACCACCTGGTCCAAACGGTCGAAGCCTCCCGTCTGCTAGGGGCCACGGTAATTGTTACCGGCCTCTCTCCCGAAATCGCGCAGACCCTGGTGACGATCGGGGTGGATCTCAGCAAAATGAACACGGTCGGCGACCTGCAGGGAGGCATTGAGGAAGCCGAGCGGCTTCTGGGTTACAGGGTGGGTCCCATCAGCGAAACAAGCCAGGCATCCTGAGGAAACGCTGAAGGCGCGCTTAGAAAGCCCGGACTTTGAGCCGGTCCTCTCAGACACACGCAACTTCTTTTTCGGCAGTCCGTTTTAAGGAAGCAAGCCATGGAAGTGCCAATCCTCAAGCAATACCACTACCTCATCGCAACGATTCAGGCGGCGCTTTCTGACGCTGATTTGTTGCATCTACGAGATGCGCTCGTCGAGAGAGTGGGCAAATTTCGTTCCCGGGGAGTGATCGTGGACGTGACGGCTCTTGACGTTATGGATTCATTCGCCTCCCGAACCCTGCGCGATCTCGCTCACATGATTCGGCTACGCGGCGCGGAAACGGTGATTGTGGGCATCCAGCCCGAGGTGGCGTTCGCGATGGTTCAGCTAGGTCTGAAGCTGGAGGGGGTGGCAACGGCCTTGGATCTGGAGGAAGGTCTGGAGTACCTGAACAAGAAAACCCGAACCATGGGCGTGGAAATCGAAGAGCGATCCTAGCCTCGCTAATGCCCCAGTGGACACATCACGGTGGCCGAAGAACTGATAATCCGCATCAGCAACGACAGTGATATTGTGAAGGCGCGACAGAAAGGGCGGGAAGTCGCCGCCGAAGTCGGCTTTCCCCTTACTGACCTGGCCCTGGTTGCGACGGCGATTTCGGAGCTTTCCCGCAACATTCTCCGCTATGCCCGGCAGGGTGAAATCGTGATCCGGCGGGCGGAAAACGCCGGTCGGCATGGTATTTTAGTCATAGCTCGTGACCGTGGCCCGGGCATCGCTGATGTGGAGCGCGCCCTAGAAGTGGGCTTTTCGACCTCCGGCGGCCTGGGGTTGGGATTGCCTGGAGTCCGGAGGCTTATGGACGAGTTTGAGATCGTCTCGCGGCGGGGCAGCGGCACGACCGTAACCATCGCAAAATGGAAGCCTTGAACGCCGGATTACTGGAATGGGCCGTAGCCACGCTGACGCTGCCGGGGGAAGCAGAGTCCGGAGATCGCAGTGTGGTCAAATCCTTTCAAGGTGGGGCGCTCGTGGCCGTGGTGGATGGACTCGGGCATGGCGCCAAGGCTGCCGAGGCGGCCAAGCTGGCCATTGCCACCCTGGAAGATCATGCCAGCGAGCCGGTAACTTCCTTGATCCAGCAATGTCACAACGCTCTGACGAACACCCGCGGCGTAGTGATGAGCCTGGCTTCCTTTAATGTCAGCCGGGGGAACATGACTTGGCTGGGCGTGGGCAATGTGGAAGGTCTGCTCATCCGCGCCGGCAATGATGCCTCTCCGAAGTGCCAATCCCTGCTCCTGCGGAGCGGGGTTGTCGGGGCCAGATTGCCGGTTCTTCAGGTCTCAACGACAACGGTCTCGCGCGGCGACCTGCTGATTTTCGCCACCGACGGCATAGCTGGCGACTTCAGCAAGGAACTGAATTTCGGCGAGCGCCCGCAAAAAATTGCAGACGATATTCTGGCCTTGCACAGCAGGGGAATCGATGATGCTTTAGTGCTGGTTTCACGCTATCTGGGGCAGGCAAGTTGAAAGAAACTTTTCCTCATCACGCGCTGCAGCGGGAATACCAGGCTGCCATGAAGCAACACCTGGCTGACGCGGGTGAAACCGCCCTTGCCCAGGCGTACAAACTGGGACGCAAAGCCCTGGAACAGGGTTTGGGAGTTGTAGATATGGGGGTGCTCTACCACCGGGCGCTCCAGGCCGTCCTGCGCCCTGCGCGGACTCCGGTCGAATGCGTTGAAGCCGTAAAACTGCTTGAGAAGTTCTTCGTGGAAAGCCTCTCTCCTTTCGAGATGACCCACCGCGGATACCGCGACGCGCACGCGGCCCTGAGCCGTTTGAATGAGATGCTGGAAAATGACGCCAAACGCATCGCGCATGCGCTTCATGATGAATCAGGACAACTTCTGGTTGCTACGCATCTGGCGCTCGAAGAACTGGCGCGCGAGCTGCAACCTTGTTTGCACGGGAAGCTTCAAAAGGTGCAGGCCGCCCTGGAAGAAATGGAAGAACAATTGCGGCGCCTCTCCCGCGAAATCAGGCCTGCCGCTTTGGACGACTTGGGCCTTCTTCCAGCCCTCGAACATCTCGCCGAAGGCTTTTCAAAGCGGACGAAACTTGCGATTGAGGTAAAGGGGTCTGCGGAAAGACGACTTCCCCCTCTAGTCGAAATTGCTCTCTATCGAGCCGTGCAGGAAGCGCTGACCAACGTTGCAAAGCATGCGCGGGCCACTCGGGTGACGATCCACGTCCAGCAGTCTCCCCGCTCCATGATTCGCTGTTCCATACAGGACGACGGCAAAGGCTTTGACGTCTCCCGCGCTCTGGCGGCAGGAATCGAAGGCGGGCTGGGTCTTCCCGGCATTCAAGAGCGCTTTAAAGCGCTGGGCGGCTCTGTCGAGATTCAGTCTTCGGCTGGCAGCGGGACAGAAATACGAATTCAAGTGCCTCTTGGGGGTTTTCATGCCGACTCAGATCGTTTTAGCAGACGATCATCAGATGGTGCGCGAAGGGCTCAAAGGCATCCTGGAGCGTGAAGGCTTCCAGGTAGTGGGTGAAGCCTCCGACGGCCAGGAAGCTCTGCGTCTGATCGCAAAGCTTAAACCTCATATTGCCATTTTCGACCTTGCGATGCCCCTTCTGAATGGCATCGAAGCAAGCCGCGAGACATTGCGGGTTTCTCCTAAAACTAAAACGATCCTCTTGACGATGTACAAAGAAGATCAATATGTCCTCACGGCGCTTCGCGCCGGGGTCGCTGGCTATATCCTCAAGACCAAGGCGGCGAAGGATCTTGTCCAGGCAATACAGCAGGTGCAGCGTGGCGCTACCTATTTAAGCCCGGAGGTTTCACAAACTGTGGTCGAGGCCTTCCGGGCTGAAATCAAGCTTCCTTCAGAGTCCTTGACCTCGCGGGAACGCCAGGTGCTGCAATTGGTGGCTGAAGGAAAGACTACCAAAGAAGTGGCAAGCATCCTGGGGATCAGCACCAAGACAGCCGAGTCGCACCGAACACGCCTGATGAGGAAACTCAATATTCACGAAACCGCCGGGCTTGTCCGCTATGCTATCCGCATGGGCCTCATCCAGCCCTGATGAGCTATGCGATCTTAAGGCATTTCCCCGATCATTTCTCTTCCATTTCGGCGCAGACCGCAGGAATTTACCTTAATTTTCACTTCAGTTATTTTCCACGCTCAATTCAAGTTCAAACCTAATTGTTGACAACCACCCAACCAACCTAGAATGCATAGCCGTGTGAGGGACGAGTAGCCCAAGAAAGTGCAGTGCAAATCGCCCCTGACGTTCGACTGGCTCTACCTCCAGAAGTACGCGGGATTCACAAGCCCGCATGATAGCGTTTGGGAAATTGGAAAATAAACTGTGAGCAGAGCTCCTCCTGGGAAACGGGCACCCTGCCTGATCTTCGATCATGGCGGAGATCTTCAGTGCGAGTAAAACTGAAGACTAAGGATAGAGCAGCATGAGAAAGGCAGTGATTTTAGCAGCAGTTTTATTCGCCGTCTCGGCCCTGGGGTGGGCCGTCCCCTGCCCCAGCGGCAATCTGACCAGCCTGGGAGCCACGGCTCCATGCGACATCAGCGGCAATGTCTACAGCGCTGTCTCGAGCAGTTTATCGAGTTCCTTATCCGGAATGGTCAGTATCACGCCCATCACTTCAGGGGCTAACGCCGGGGGTTTCAGCCTATCGATTCCCCTGAGCGCATTCGCCGGCCTGACAAGCGGCAACACGTTCAGCTTTACTGTTGCTGCCCCAACCGGCAAGTCAATCACCGACCTCAGCGCCAATTTCGTCTTGGGCACGGGGGCCAGTGGTTCAGGAGACGTTTCATTCGCTTTGAATAACGGCGGCAAGCTTACAGCGATGCTGGGAGGAGGGGCCGCCAGCACAACGTTCGCGGGTGTCAGTTCACTGGGCATCACGGGGACAGTGAGCGTTGCCGCAGGCGCTAAAGGAACTGGGACTCTCACGATCACCCCTTCGTTGACTTCGGTAACTCCGCCAAGCGCTGTCCCCGAGCCAGCGTCGTTCCTGCTGTTTGGTTCGAGCTTGTTGCTGTTCGGTGGCGCTGGGTTTTTCATACAAAGAAAAAGCCACCGGGGCAATGCCTGAAAGAAAAAGAAGAAGATACATTCTCTAACCATTTCGTTCCTTAAAAGGAGCGAGGCCATGGGGGGCCGAGCGCCAACAAGCTCAAGTTCTTCCATCCTCCATCGCAGTCAGGTGCAACGCCCCTCACATGGTCTGTGCCGCATTCCCGAATGATAGGCTGAGCAAGGGAAGATTTCACAAGTTCAAATCCATCACGACTTTTGCAGGATGCGTCCAGCAGCGCCTTGGCTATTAAAAGACGAATCTGAGTTTCCAGACATCAAGCGATTGCAGCCTTGCGGCGCCGCCGGAGGAATACACTTCAAGGGCCTGGCCGGATGGATCGGGAAAAATCAGGTCGGTGATTACGGCGCGAGCTCGGTTGGCAAACACTTCGACGGAGCAACGATCAAGGAAGACGTGAAGCCTGATCCGATGGTTTTCGGGCTGAAGCGGGGCAGAATGCCTTCCTGGGAAGTTTTCGCTAAAGCTGACGGCGCCTGAACGGCTCCGATCTACAAAGACCTCGCTACGCTTCACATTGTATCCGATCAGGGTTTCCTGAGACGCTCCCTTGCACACTTTCAAACCAAATTCAGCCGCCGATCCGGGCTCAAACTCCGCCAGGATTTCCAGGGTCTTGCCCAAATTCTTTTCCGGGAACAAGTCGCGGCTGCCCGAGATGGTTTGTGGCTCGGTATGGAGTCTCTCCGCGCGAAGTTTCTGAAGTTCAGCAATTGGACTTTGGAACATCCGAATCCCCTCTGTCAGCCGTTCGAGCGTCACAACCCGGGGAATTGACTGCTGGCCTCGCCAGGGATGAGTCGGAATTTTTGCGGCATACTTCCAATCGTCCATCCACCCCAGCATGATGCGCCGGCCATCTGAAGAGGGGATATCCGACCAGGTCTGGGCGGCGTAAAAGTCCATGCCGTAGTCAACCCAAAGAACCTGCTCAGGTGAGTTATCGTTCGTAAATGTTTTTCCGTCGAATTCGCCGATAAAATATTGGCCGCCGGAGCCGCCCGCCGCGGCGTGATCTCCAATCCCAACTTCAAGCACCCACTTGCTGACGTCCGGCTGGTTTTGAACAGGCAGGCGATAAATATCCGGACATTCCCAGTTGGGAGGATTTTTTGCGCCCGCCGGACCAAAATCGCTCAGGTGATTCCACTCCTTCAGGTTCGAGGAGGCATAGAATCGAACCTTGTGCTGGCTTGCCAGTGAAACGATCATGACCCAATAGTTGCCGGGCTCATACCAGAACACCTTCGGATCGCGAAAGTCACGCTCGTTAATGTCAATCACCGGATTGTTCTTGTATCTTTTCCACGCGCGGCCTCGGTCTGTGCTGTAGGCAATGTTTTGAGTTTGCTTGCCATGCCCGTCTCCTGTAAAGACGGCAACGAGCGGCGGATTTCCCGCCGCTCCGAAGCCGCTCGTATTCTTCCAGTCCACCACCGCGCTGCCGGAAAAAATCATAATCCCATCAAATTCACGCAAAGCCACGGGCAGAGGTTTCCAATGCACAAGGTCTTTGCTAACGGCATGTCCCCAACTCATGTGCCCCCAAATCTCGGCAAAAGGATTGTATTGGTAGAACAAATGATATTCGCCGCGGTAATAGACAAGACCGTTGGGATCGTTCATCCAATTTTTCTGAGGGCTGAAATGAAACTGGGGGCGAAACGTCTGGTCATAGCCAGCGGCATCCTGGGCTTGATCGTTTGAGCCGGCCTTGGGCCAAGGCAGCGAGAATGCCGTCCGGGGTACGGATACAACGAGGGCTTGCAATCCCGCAGCTGAGCGGATGAAAAATTCACGACGCGACAGTTTCATATCGGTATGCCAGAGACAACTTTACACCTTTTTGGGCTAAGGTTTGCTTGTGATTCGTCCGAAAATTAGTAAAATGGGGGAAGATAGGATTTTAACAACCTTGAGTGCCACGGACGATGAAGGCGGCAGGCAGAAACGGTGGAGGGCGTTCCTCAAGGGGGCGGGCTGCTTTCTGGGGTTCCCACGAACTAGAGCCTCGCTTTACGATTTTTGTCGAAACTTTCTGCGTTTCACAAACGTATAACGAAAGGGGTTAAATCACTAAATCCCCGGCAAAACTCGGAGCAGAATTGGCGAGACTCCCGCATCGGTAAGTCAACGAGGCTGCGTTAAGTCTCAAAAAGCCTGCATCTTATACCGCTTAGTGCCCCAATATTTTGCTTGGTGAAACGCAAACTTTGCCCTTCAATGCGGCACGGCCATGGAATGGCCATGAGCTACGGCGGTTGAGACAACCACTCAGCGTGTCGATTCGGTGAAGGAACGCTGGATGAGATCAAGTGCGATAAGACAGAAAGCGCTTTTCGGGCGCCTCATCAGGCATAACGTCAGGGAAGCGCATACTCGGCCACTTCCCTGCCCTTCAAAGGAGACAGAATGAAGTCTTGGAAGAAAAAATTACTGATCGGCGGCGGGATATTGGCTCTGATCATCCTGGCGATTGTGGGCGTGTGGTGGAGCAGGAGGGGCCAAGTCACCGTCCAAACTGGGAAGGTGACTCGTCAGGACATCACGGCAGTGGTCACGGCCTCCGGGCAGATTGAGCCTGAAAACTACGCCAACGTGAACGCAAACTCCATCGGCAAGATCACGGATATTTACGTCAAGGAAGGCGAGCGGGTCACCAAGGGGCAGCTTCTGCTGCGCACGCAGGATATCGAGCAGCAGGCAGACGTGGATGCCCAGCAGGCGGCCTTGAAGGCGGCCGAGGCGACGCTGGCTTCCAACGAATCGGCAGTGGAATCCGCCGCCGCGGCGGTGAGAACCGCCCAGGCCGACTTGGCGCAGGCCAGGGCCCAACTGGCCCAGAGGCAGTTGGCTTACCAGCGTGGCTTGCAACTGATGAAAGACGACCTGCTCTCCAAACAGGACTTTGACCAACGGCTGAGTGATTACAAAGTGGCCCAGGCTACCGTCCAATCTTCTGCGGCGCGTCTGGCGCAGGCCAAGGCTCAATATCTGCAAGCCAAGAATACCCGGGATATGGCCAGCGCGCAGGTGGCGCAGACCCGCGCCGCGCTCATGCGGGTGACTGACGTGCTCCAGCAAACTGTCTATAAATCTCCCTACAACGGCATCGTGACGGCATTGCCAGTGCACGTGGGTGAAAATGTGGTCCCCGGCGTTCAGAACCAGACCGGAAGCTTGCTGTTTCAGGTCTCTGACCTTTCAGTAATGAATGCCGAAGTTCTGGTGGATGAAACGGATATGGCTAATGTCAAGCTGAACCAACCGGCTTACGTGGCGATCGATGCTCTGCCCAATCAGACCTTCAAAGGAACTGTGACCGAAATCGGACAGAGCGCCGTGAGCAGCACGACGGGCGAGACGACCACGGCGCAATCCACCACCAGCAATACGGCCAACCAGGAGGCCAAGCAGTTCAAAGTGAAGGTTCGGCTGGTGGACCCTCCCAGCGTGCTGCGTCCGGGCCTTTCCGCCACCGCCAGGATCATCACGGCCACGGCCAAGGATGCAGTTAGCATTCCTATCCAGGCTCTGACCATTCGTTCGAAGAAAGAGCTTGAGCAGAACAAAAAAGGCGGACCCGGTCAGGTGCTGGCAGCAGAGGTCCAGCCGCCTGCAGCCGACGCTGATGCAAGTTTTGGCCCTGGCGCGCACAACGACGACGAACAGGGAGTCTTTGTGATCCGCAACGGGCAGGCTTATTTCGTTCCGGTGACGACGGGCATCATGGGCACAATGAACGTGCAGGTGCTCAAGGGGCTGAAGCCGGGCGATACGATCGTAACCGGCAGTTACTCGGTGCTCCGAACGCTGCGAAACGGGGCGAAAGTGCGCATCAATAACAAGCCGCTGATTCCCAATGCGGCAAGCAGCGGCTCCTGATTTACTGTAGAGGGCAACCCCAGGACATCTGTTCTGGCAAGCATAGGATCGGCAGCGGAAAGGAATCAAGCTATGGGCTTGGAACTT
>Ga0070737_10006622_pt1 | contig 10553 bp, 7 predicted proteins | sample Coa_R1_10_FD_66438 | JGI IMG/M metagenome (GOLD analysis project Ga0070737, IMG submission 66438) | Surface soil microbial communities from Centralia Pennsylvania, which are recovering from an underground coalmine fire - Coalmine... | ecosystem: Environmental > Terrestrial > Soil > Unclassified ...
CCGACGTTGGCCCAGGCGTAGGCACTCGGCGACACGCCCACCACCGCGTCGACCCGCTCGTCACGGGCGGCGACGAGCAGAGCGGCCTCGGCCCCTTTGGACAGGCCCAAAACGCCGATCCTCCGAGCCCCGCTGGCCGCCAGCTCGGAGATCACGGCGGTGAACGTCTCGAGTGGCACCTCGCAGATGCCGGGCGGCTGGCCGGGGCCGCCGAACCAGCGGACGGCCACCGCCAACACGCCCCGGGAGGCGAGGAGCCGGGCCCTGGCCTCGTCGACCCGGCCGCTGGAGCCGGCGAGCACAAGCACGCCGGCGGCTGGCCGCCCGCCACCTGGCGGCCGGGCGACCACGCCCTCACACCCGGCCAGCAGGGCCCGGTCGTCAGTCGCGCCGGCCGTCCTTGCCCCGATCCGGAGCCGGATCGATCCCCCGCAGCATCATCCCCTGCCCGCGCGAGCCGGTGTGCTGGTCCGTGGTCGGCGGGTCGGCGGGGTCGCGGAACTGCACCAGCCAGGTGGTGCGCACCTCGTTGCTGCGGTTGATCCCCGACCCGTGGACCATCAGGTAGCTGAAGAAGAGCACGTCCCCCGCCTCCGCCTCGACCGGGGCGGCGGAGGAGAGCGGCCAGTCGTCGACCGGCAGGTGCCAGCTGCCCTCCTCCACGTGCTCGAGCGGGCCCCGCCGGTGGCTGCCCGGCACCAGGCGCACGCAGCCCTTGCTCTCCGGTGCCGCATCCAGGTGAAAGATGGCCGCCGCGACCCGATGCCCGGCGTGCGGGAAGAACGGGTGGTCCTGGTGCATGGGAAACGGCGCCCCCTGCTCCGGAGGCTTGACGAACGCCTTGGTGTGATGCAGCTGGACGTTGTCGCCGCCGAGGACGCCGGCGGCGACGCTGGTGAAGCGATCGTCGACCAGGACCCGGCTAAAGGCGGCCGAGACGAACTGCATGTCGTGCATGCCCTGCAACTTCGGCGGCACGTCGCCGGCCACCTCGCGGGCGGACCGCCAGGCGCCCTCCGGACTGACGTCCGCCCGGCGGAAGGCGGCGTGCACCTCCTCGCGCAATTCGACGGCCTCCCCCGGTGACAGCAGGCCGCGTACCAGCAGGAAGCCCTCCTCTCGGTACTGCTCGGTCTGCTCGGCGGTCAGCACGTGAGCGTGATCCTCTCCAGGTCGGCGTCGACCCAAGACGCTACCGTCGAGCGCGTGGATGACTTCGCGCTCTTCGCCGGGTCGGCCAGCAAACAGCTCGGTCGAGCGATCGCCCGGTACCTGGGGCGGGAGCTGGGAGCCAGCGAAACGATCCGCTTCTCCGAAGGCAATCTCTTTGTGCGGGTCCTGCAAAACGTCCGGGGTCGGGACGTCTTCATCGTCCAGGGCACGGCCTTCCCGGCCAACGACAACTTCATGGAGCTGCTGTTTTGGATCGACGCCTTCAAGCGGGCCAGCGCCAGCTCGGTCACGGCCGTCATCCCATACTTCAGCTACGCCAAGGGCGACAAGAAGGACGAGCCCCGGGTGTCCATCCGGGCCCGGGTCTGCGCCGACGCCATCGAAGCGGCCGGAGTCGACCGGGTCGTCACCCTCGACCTGCACGCCCCCCAGATCCAGGGCTTCTTCAAGGTGCCGGTCGACGACCTGTACGCCATGCCGGTCCTGTGCGAGGCGATCGCGGCCAAGGCGTGGCCCGATCTGGTCGTCGTGGCCCCCGACGCCGGGTTCATGAAAAAGGCCCGGGAGTGGTCCGATCGGCTCCACGTGCCGCTGGCCGTGGCCGACAAGCGCCGCCGCGATCACTCCGAATCGGCCGAGGTGGTGGAGCTCATCGGCTCGGTGGAGGGACGCACCGCCCTGATCGTCGATGACTTCACCATCTCCGCCGGAACGCTGGTCGACGCGGCCCGCATCGTCGTCGAGCGGGGCGCCACCTCCGTGTACGCGGCCGTCACCCACGGCCTGCTCGCCGGCCCGGCCATCCAACGGATCGAGGCCAGCCCCATCGAGCGGCTGTTTATGACCGACAGCGTGGAGACCCAGCCGGTCCCGCTGTCACCCACCATCGAAGTGGTCTCGGTCGCCGGCCTGCTGGGCGAAGCCATCAAGCGCATCGCCAGTCACGAAAGCATCTCCGCCCTCTTCAGTTGAGAGGCGAGAGCTGCGCGCTGACCCTGCCCACCTGATGCTGCCCGTACCCCGCCGCTGGTCGGATCTCACCCCGGCCTGGCTGACCGCCGCGCTCGCCCCCCACTTCCCCGGCGCGCAGGTCGCACGCGTCGAGGTGGGCGACGTGGCCGACGGAACCAACCGGAGAGCCCGCCTGTTCCTGCGCTACCGGGCCGGTACCGGACCGGCGACGGTGTTCGTCAAGCGGGAGGGCCGGGTCCTCAACCGCCTGGCCCTCGTGGCCCTCGGAGCCCTCCAGAGCGAAGCCCGTTTGTTCGGCTCGGGCGTCCCGCTGCCGCTCGACCATCCCCACCCGTACGCGGCGGCGGTCGACGCCCGCCGGCTGGCCACCGTCGTCGTCATGGAGGACGTCACCCTTCACGGCGCCGCAGCCAATCAGGCGACGGCCGCCCTGACCGCCGACCAGGTGCTGAGCGGGCTGCGCGGCCTGGCCTCCCTCCACGCCGCCTACTGGCAGCGACCGCTCCCCCGGGAGCTTCGCTTCGTCCGCCCCTGGCGGCTAAACCGGATCTGGGCGCCGGTCTCGTGGGCCAGCCTGGCGCGGGCGGAGCGACTTCTTCGCGCTATGGGCCACCGCCACCTCCTCCCGGCCACGGCCCGGCCGGCCGTCCTCGAGCCGGCCTTTCGCCGGTGGGCGACGATCGCGACCACCGTCCCCCAAACCCTTTTGCACGGCGACCCGCATCCGGGCAACACCTACACCCGGCCCGACGCAACGATCGGCTTCTACGACTGGCAGCTGGTCAGGGCCGGCAGCTGGGTGCACGACGTCGGCTATTTCCTCGTCGCCAGCCTCGGCGTGGCCGACCGGCGGAGACACGAAGCCGAGCTGCTCCGGGCCTACCTCGCCGAGCTGGCCGGTCACGGCGTCGCCCCTCCGCCATTTGAGGACGCTTTGGCTCTGTACCGCCAATCAGCCGCTTACGGGCTGGGAGCCTGGCTGCACACCCTCTCCGGCGGTGGGTTCCAGCCGGTCGATTTGTGCCTGGTCACCATCGAGCGGTTCGCGGCGGCCTACGCCGACCACTTGGGAGGTAGCCACTTTGGCCTCCTTTCACCGTGAGGGCGGCGGCAACACTCCGTCGAGCTGGCTGCGCGAGGTGATGCCGAGCTTGGCGAACACCTTGCGCAGGTGGTACTGGACGGTGTGGGCGCTGATGAAAAGGCGAATGCCGATCTCGGGGTTGGACAGGCCCTCGCGGGCCAGCTCGGCGATCTGCGCCTCCTGGGTGGTGAGATCCTCGTGCCGGGAAGGCGTCTCCCGCCGTTTTGTCCTGGCCCCGGCGGCCTGCAATTCCCGCCGGGCCCGCTCGGCAAAACCGGCGGCACCCATCGCCTCGAACATCTCGTAGGCGCGAACTAATTGCTCCCGGGCCTCGGTGCGCCGCTTGCCCCGACGCAGCCATTCTCCGTACAGCAGATGGGTGCGGGCCAGATCGACCCGCACCCGGGTCTCCTCCAAGCGGGCGATCGCCCGGCGGTAGAGCGACTCGGCCCGCTCACCCTGCTGAAGCAGGGCCTGCGAGCGGGCCAGGATCCCCTGCGCCCATCCAGTTTCGCAGTCTCGGGTCAACTCGGCGAGCTGATCGACGGCGGCGGCCGCCGTGTCGACCGCCCCGGTGCGGGCGGCGGCCTCGATCAATTCCGCCGTCGGCCACAGAAGGGCGCCGCGGTCGTCAGTAAATTCGCACGCCTGCTCGGCGGCGGCCCGGGCCTCGGTGTAGCGGCCGAGGCCATTGTGCAGCGCGGCCGCGGCCCAGTAGGCAAACGTGATCCCGACCCCTTCGCCCCGCCTGGTGGCGTCGTCGACGGTGGCGTCAACGAGAGCCAGGCCTTCGGCCTCGGCCCCGCGCAGGGCGGCCAGCCCGAGGACCCCGTACGGGGCCAGGCCGCTGCCGGTGGCCTCGTTGGCCGCGTGGATCTCGGCGGTCAACACCGCCGCCTCGTCCAGCCGACCGGCGAACAGCAAGGCGTAGGTCCGGGACGTCAACGCCAGCGGCAGCTCGCTGAGCGATCCCTTCTCCCGGGCCAGGTGGACGTGGCGGCCCGACAATGCGTCCCAACGGTCGTGGTCCCACACCCGGATGGCGCCGGCTACGCACACCAGCCACAACCAGTGGAGCTCCTCTTGGGCCGACATGCCCTCACCGAAGGTGGAAAGGGCCGAACGCAACATCGGCGCCCCCGTTGGATATTCGTCGGTGTACTGGGCGACGAGCCCGTCGAGCAGAAAATCCGGCGCCCGGGGAGCGCTCGCCGGCGGGGCGGCCAGGGCGGCGGCCGCGACGGCCCGCACCCCGCTCTCGCCCGGGGCCAACCGGCCGTTGAAAATGGCGGCCGAAAGGGCGTCGAGGTAGGTGGCCCGTGATAATTCGGCGTCGATCGGGTCTAGGCGCTTGGCCGCCGCCAGCAGCAGCGAGGGGGCCTCGGCTCCGTGGCTGGTGACAAAAGCCAGCTGCGCTCGCAGCAAATCCACGTTGGCCCGCTCGACCGCGTCGAGCGACCCGCCGTCGGCCACGGCCACGAGGTCGCGGGCGGCGTCCAGCCCGCCGGCTTGGATGGCGGCCTGAGCGGCGATCACCGCCCGGCGGGCTCGCCGCTGCGGGTCGACGGTGAGCCTGACCGCCTGCCCGAGGAAGGCGGAGGCGGCCGACAGCCCACCGCGGGCTTGCGCCCGTCGGGCCGAACGTTCGAGGTCGGCGGCCACCGCCTCGTCGGGTCCGGAGGCGGCCCGAGCCCGGTGCCACGCCCGCCGGTCCGGCTCGAGCGCCGCGTCGGTGCTCTCGGCCAAGGCCCGGTGAGCATCCTGGCGCTCCCCGGGCGACGCGGCGCGGTAGGCGGCCGAGCGGGCCAACGGGTGCCGGAACCGCAGGCGGGTCCCGAGCTCCATGAGCCCGGCATCAGCCGCCGGCCCGCCGGCATCGACGGCAAGGCCGAGGCGGGTCGAGGCTCGCCACACCAGGGAAGCGTCGCCGCTCGGGTCGGCCGCCGCCACGGTCAAGAAGCGTCTCGTCGGGCGGGGGAGGGCCTCGATCCGCCGGCGAAAATCCTGTTCGAGGGCACCGGCGAGGGGGACCGCGCCCGGGAGCCCGAACCCGCCGGCCAGCTCCTGGACCGTCAATCCGCGCGGCAGCTCCAGCAGGGCCAGCGGGTTACCTCCCGTCTCGGCGACGATCTGGTCACGGATCCGGCCGTCGATCGGGCCGGGCAGCGCCGACTCGAGGAGGGTGCGGGCATCGGCCTCGGGCAGGCCGGTGACGGCCAACGCCGGCAGCCCGGCCAGCGCCCCGCTGACGGTCCGGGCGGCCAGGACCATGCCGACCGACTCCGCTCCCAGCCGGCGGGCGACGAAACCGAGGGCCTGGGCGGACGGGTCGTCGAGCCACTGCTCGTCGTCGACGAGGCAGATCAGGCACCGCTCCTCCGCCACCCGGGCCAGGAGGCCGAGCACGGCCAACCCCACCAAAAAACGGTCCGGGGCGGGCCCGGTGCGCAGGCCGAAAACGCTCTCGAGGGCGGCCCGCTGGGGGGACGGAAGGGTCGGGAGGTGGTCCAGCATCGGTCCGCACAGCTGGTGCAGCCCGGCGAACGGCAGCTCCATCTCCGACTGGATCCCGCTGGCCCACTCCACCCGGCAGCGCCCGGCCCGACCGGCCACGTACTCCAGCAACGCCGACTTGCCCACCCCGGCGTCGCCGTGCAGGACCAGGGCCCGGCTCTCGCCGCGCGGCAGCGCCTCGACGAGCTGGTCGAGCACCCGACGCTCCATGTAACGCCCGGTGAGGGCGACGCCCTGCACGCCGGGAACGCTACCGCCCGCGGGCGGCGAACTACCCGGGGCGCTAGCCACCGGGGGATTCGAACCGGGCCGCGATGGTGAATGCTCGGGCGAGGGAGAAAGGAGGCTCGGATGGGTGGAGTGCTGAATGACCAGCGGGTCCTCGTGGTGGGACGAGGCAGTGGCATCGCCCGGGCCGTCACCCTGACGGCGCGCGACGCCGGGGCCACCGTCAACGTGGCCGGACGCCACAAGGAGGCGCTGCTGGAGGCTTACGCCGGCGAACCGGACATCCGCGTGGAGGAGGTCGACCTGACCGACGACGCCTCCATCGCCGCCCTCGGCCGACGGCTGGGCCGGATCGACCATGTGGTCTCGACCGCGTCGGCCCGAGCCCGGGGACGGGTCCAGGATTTGGATCGGGATGCCCTGCGGGTCTCGTGGGACACCAAAGTCCTTGGCCCGTTGATGCTGGCCAAGTACCTGAGCCCCCAAATGAGCAGGAACGGCTCGTTGACCCTCTTCAGCGGGGTAGCCGCAACCAAGATCGCAGTCGGCACCCTCGGCGTGGCCATCACCAACGGCTCGGCCGAGGTGTTGGCCCGATCGCTGGCCCTCGAGCTGGCGCCCATCCGGGTGAACGCGGTGTCCCCGGGCGTCATCGACACCGGGGCCTGGGATGCCTTCGGCGAGGCCGGCAAGGCCGAGTACTTCGCCGAGATCAGCGCCCGCAACCCGGTGGGCCGCATCGGTACCGTCGACGACATCGCCAACGCCGTCCTCTTCGCCATGACGAGCACCTTTGTCACCGGGCAGACCATCCACGTCGACGGCGGCGAACCACTGGGCTGACGCCCGTCCATGGAAAAAGGAGACCGCGCGAATGGGACTGTCCTGGCAGCAAGGCCCGCTGGCCGCCGGGTCCATCGGCCACTTCCTCGTCCCCGGCCCCCTCCCCCAACGGCTGCTCTTTGCCGAGCCGCTCCGCCGCCGGATGCGGGTCCGCTTCGGTGGCGAGTGGATCGTCGACAGCGAGGACGTCATGGTCCTGCACGAGCCGGGCCGCTACCCGGTGGCCTATTTCCCGATCGAGGCCATCACCCCCGGGACCCTGGAGGGCAGCGAACACACCACCCGGCACCGCGACCTCGGCACCACGTCGTGGTACACCGTCACGGCCGGGGACCGGACAGCGCCGCGGGCGGCGTGGCAGCACACCGAGCTCCCCGAGCACGCCCGCCCGCTCGAGGGCCGGGTGGCCTTGGCCTGGCGGGCCATGGACGGTTTCTACGAGGAGGACGAGCGGATCGTCGGGCACGCCGCCGACAGCTACCACCGGATCGACATCCGCCAGTCCGGCCGTCACCTGGTGGTCCGCCAGCAGGACCGGGTCGTGGCCGACAGCACCCGGCCTCTGGCTCTTTACGAGTCGGGATTCGCCCCCCGCTGGTACGTCCCGCGCGCTGACGTCGACACCGCCGCCCTCACCCCGATTGACGGGCAGACCTTTTGCCCCTACAAGGGGCTGTGCAGCTATTACGACGTGGGCGGTGAGCCCGGCGCGGCCTGGTCGTACGAGCAGGCGTGGACCGAGGTGAGACGGATCTCCGGCCTGGTGTCGTTCGAGCCGGACAAGGTTGACGTCGACCTCGACGGCGTTCGGCTCCGGCTGGAGCCGGGCCAGACGGTCATCGCCCACGGCGTGGACCGCAACCTGACCCCCGAGGAGGTCACCGGCCGGGGGGAGTCGTGACCGACCTGGCCGGCGCCGACGCCGGGCCGCGACTCCTATCGGTAAACGTGGGGATGCCGGCCGACGTCGAGTGGAACGGCAAAACCGTCCATACCGGGGTGTGGAAACGTTCGGTCAACGGGCCGCAAATGGTGAGGCGGCTCAACATCGACGGCGACGGGCAGGGCGACCTCGAGGGACACGGCGGCGAGCAGCGGGCCGTCCTCGTGTACCAGATCGCCTCCTACCGGTATTGGGAAAAGTATCTGGGCCGGGCCGATTTCGTCTTCGGCCAGTTCGGCGAAAACCTCACCGTCGACGGACTGGCCGACGACCAGGTCTGCATCGGCGACCGCTACGGGATCGGCGGGGCCGAGTTCGAGGTCACCCAGCCCCGAGTCACCTGCTACCGGGTCGGTCTCCGTATGGGCGAACCCCGGCTGCCGGCGCTGCTGGTCGGCCACCACCGGCCCGGCTTCTACATGCGGGTCCTCCGCGAGGGGAACATCGAGGCCGGCGACCGGATCGAAAAGATCGGGACCGGCCCAGAGGCGCTCAGCATCGCCGACACCGACGCCCTGCTCTACCTTCCCGACCGGGACCGGACCAAGCTGGCCGCCTCGCTCCGCATCCCGGCCCTCAGCCCAGGCTGGCAGCAGTCCTTCCGTGAGCTCTTGGCCGACCACGCTGACGGCACCCGACCTGATTGGGAGGGGTTCCGGCCCCTGGTGGTGTCCGAGGTGGTCGCCGAGACGCCGGAGGTGCGCTCCATCTACCTGGCCGCCCCGGACGGGACGCCGCTCCCGCCCGCCCAACCCGGGCAGTACGTGACCTTGCGGATACGTGGGGCCGGGCCGACCGACCTGGTCCGCAGCTACTCCCTCTCCTCCGAACCCGGCGCCGCCACGTACCGGATCAGCGTCAAACGGGAGTCTCACGGTGCGGCCAGCGGCTTCCTAACCGCCAACGCCCGTCCGGGATTGGTCGTCGATGCCGCCGCTCCCCGGGGCAATTTTGTCCTCGACGGCGGCCCGAACCCAGTGCTGCTGCTCTCCGCCGGCATCGGGGTGACACCGGTCCTGGCCATGCTCCACGCCTTGGCTGCGGCCAGCAGCGACCGGGATGTTTGGTGGGTCCACGGGGCTCGGCGCCCCGAGGAGCAGGCGCTGGCCGGCGAGGCCCACTCCCTGCTGAGCTCGCTCCCCCACGCCCACAAGCACATCTTTTACAGCGCCGGCCCATCGGGACGCCTCGACCAGGAGAAGCTGCTCACCCTGGGCATTCCGGCGAGCGCCGATGCCTATATCTGCGGGCCGGCCGCGTTTATGACCGACATGCGGCAGGCCCTGGCAACGATCGGGATCGACCCGCTCCGGATCCACACCGAGCTGTTCGGGGCCCGGTCGGCCATCAATCCGGGAGTGACCAGCCGGCCGACCCCGTCGCCTCACCCGCCGGCCGGTCCCGTCGGCACCGGGCCCGTGGTGACCTTCGTCCGCAGCGGCATCTCGACGCCTTTTACGGCCACGGCGGCCAACGTGCTCGAGCTGGCCGAGGCCTGCGACGTCCCCACCCGCTGGGCCTGCCGGACCGGCGTCTGCCACACCTGTGCCACCCCCCTGCTCTCCGGTGACATCACCTACTCCCCCGAGCCGCTCGAGCGGCCGGCCACCGATCAGGTGCTCATCTGCTCGGCCCGGCCCAGCACCGACGTCGTCCTCGACCTCTGACCAAGAAAGCGAGTCACGCCATGAGTGATCAAGCTATGCCACACCTTTACGACGTGGTGGTGATCGGCACCGGGCCGATCGGCCAGACGGCGGCCAGTCGGGCCCGGGCCGCCGGGCTGAGCGTGGCCGCGGTCGAGCGGGAGCTGGTCGGCGGCGAGTGCTCGTACTGGGCCTGCATCCCGAGCAAGGCCATGCTGCGGCCGGTGGTCGCCGTCGCCGACGCCCGCCGGGTCGACGGGGCCAGGCAAGCCGTCACCGGCCCGGTGGCCAGCGGGGGCGTCTTTGCCCGCCGTGACCGGTACGTGACCGACTGGGACGACGAGGGACAGGCCACCGCCCTCGAGGCGCTAGGCGTGGAGTTGTTCCGCGGCCACGGACGGCTCGACGGTCCCAACCGGGTCACCGTCGAGACGTCCGAGGGGCAGCAGGTGCGCCTGCAGGCCCGCCACGCAGTCGCCCTCTGCACCGGCAGCCTCCCCGCCCTGCCGCCGGCGGCCGACGGGACGGGCGTGCGGCCCTGGACCAACCGGGAGGCGACCGATTCGCACACCGTGCCCGAGCGGCTCATCATCGTCGGCGGGGGCGGGGTCGGCGTCGAGATGGCGACGGCCTGGTCCGGCCTCGGCGCCGCCGTCACCCTGCTGGCCCAGGCCGACGGCCTGCTGCCCCGGATGGAGCCGTTTGTCGGGGAATTGATCGGCCGATCCCTCAAGGAAGCGGGCGTGGACGTCCGGATCGGCGTTACCGTCACCGGGCCGCAGCGACACGGCGACCGAGGCCCCGTCACCGTCGGCCTGGAGGACGGCACGAAGCTGGAGGCCGACGAAGTCCTTCTGGCGACGGGCCGGCATCCCAACACCGACGACATCGGCCTCGAAACGGTCGGCCTCACCCCCGGGTCCTGGCTCGAGGTCGACGACTCCTGCCTGGTGCGGGCGGTGGACGGCGAGTGGCTGTACGCGCTCGGCGACATCAACCGCCACGCGCTGCTCACCCACCAGGGCAAGTACCAGGCCCGCATCGCCGGCGCGGCCATCGCCGCCCGCGCCAATGAGCAGCCGGTGGACACCGCCGCGTGGGGTCCCCACGCGGTGACGGCCGACCACCACGCCGTCCCCCAGGTGTTCTT
>Ga0070737_10006626_pt1 | contig 10548 bp, 11 predicted proteins | sample Coa_R1_10_FD_66438 | JGI IMG/M metagenome (GOLD analysis project Ga0070737, IMG submission 66438) | Surface soil microbial communities from Centralia Pennsylvania, which are recovering from an underground coalmine fire - Coalmine... | ecosystem: Environmental > Terrestrial > Soil > Unclassified...
CGAGGCGCTCACCTGCGACCAGAACCACAGCTACGGCCCCGAGCAACTCGCCGCCGACAACGGCAAGATGGACGCCTTCGTCCAGAACACCTCGGTGGACACCTGCACCGGCCAGCCGCTGCTCTACGGCGCGCCCGGCCTGGGCATGGACTACTACGACGGCAACACCGTCACCGGTCTGTGGAACTACGCGCAGAACTACGCCATGAGCGACAACGACTTCGACACCAACTTCGGCCCGTCCACCCCGGGCGCGCTCAACCTGATCTCCGGTGACGACGGCGGCGGCTACGCGGTCAGCCCCACCACCGGGCAGAAGGAAGCGGACCCGGGCAGCGTCGGCTCGCTGAACAGCGACGGTGTCGGCACCATCTACGGTGACCTGGACCCGGCCTACGACGACTGCTCCGACAGCGCCCACACCTCGACCAGCCCGGTCGGTGTCATGACCGGCCGCAACATCGGCGACCTGCTGAACGCCAGGCACATCACCTGGGGCTGGTTCCAGGGCGGTTTCGCGGCCACCGGCACCAACAGCGCCGGCTACAAGGTCTGCGGCGCCGAGTCGGAGAACGTCGGCGGGGTCGAGGACGCCAAGTACTCCCCGCACCACGACCCCTTCCAGTACTACGCCTCCACGGCCAACCCGGAGCACAAGGCCCCGACCTCCGAGGCCGAGATCGGTATGACCGACCGGGCCAACCACCAGTACGACCTGTCGCTGTTCGGCGAGACGCTCAAGGACGGCAACATGCCGGCCGTGAGCTTCCTCAAGGCCCCCGAGGCCGAGGACGGCCACGCGGGTTACTCCGACCCGCTGGACGAGCAGAAGTTCGTCGTCAACACCGTGAACTCGATCGAGAAGTCGCAGTACTGGGACTCCACCGCGATCGTCATCACCTACGACGACTCCGACGGCTGGTATGACCACCAGGCCCCGCCGATCGTCAACGGCTCCGATGACTTCGCGGTGGACACCTCGCTCTGCATGAGCACCACGGTGGCCCTGGGCTCGCACGGCGACCGCTGCGGCTTCGGCCCGCGCCTGCCGTTCGTGGTCATCTCGCCCTGGACCCGCACCAACTACGTCAGTCACAACCTGATCAACACCGCCTCGGTCGACAGGTTCATCGAGAGCAACTGGCTGAACGGTGAGCACATCGGCGGTGGGTCCTTCGACTCCATCTCCGGCAACCTCAGCGCCCCGAACGGCGTGCTCGACTTCAACGTCAAGCCGCACGACACCCCGGTCATCCTCAACCCCACCACCGGCGAGGTCGCCGGGTCCTGATTCTCGCTCGGCAACAAGCCGCCCGGCCCGGAGCAACTCCGGGCCGGGCGGCTTTGCCCATCATGCCGGAAGTTTCACCCGGTGGGGGCGATGATGTCGATGGTGGGGAAGTAGGTGCGGTACCGGCTGACGTCCCGGGTCAGGAGCCGGTAGCCGGCGATGGCGGCGTGTGCGCCGATGTAGAAGTCAGGCATCGGGGATCGCTTCTGCCCGCCGCCGCGCCGGTACCGGAGGAAGACCTTCCCCGCGGCGAACCCGGCCAGGTAGGGCAGTGGCTCTCGCTCGTAGCCGGCGGCCGGGAGCAGGACGTCCAGCTCCTCGACGGTCTCGTAACCGACGGAGACCTCCGCGTAGATGATCGGGTTGATGACCGCCCGGCCCTGGTCGATGGCGGTCGCGATTTGCCCGGCGGCCCAGTCGGCCCAGCGTTTGTCGGCGGTTATGACGTCCAGCAGCACGCAGGAGTCGATCAGGGTGGCGGGACGGATGGCTGCGGGGTTACTCGCCACGCAGCAGCGCCATGATCTCGTCGGTGGTCATGCCCGCCACATCCCGCCCGGTGGCGGTGTTCCGCAGCCGCCGGGCCAGCCGCTGCCCTCTGCTTTCGGCTCCCTCACGCCGGACGATCTGCAGTGTGCCGTCGACCTCGATGACCTCGACTTCGTCGCCAGGGTTCAGCCCGTATTTGGCTCGCAGGTCCGCGGGGATGGTCAGCTGGCCCTTGCTGTTCAGCACCATAGCCACCTCCAGGCTTTGTATCCCGTATTACGGTTACTACGTAATAGTATCCGGGAATACTCGCTCCATCTTCCGGAAAGGCCTGTTCTGCGCGATCGCGGCGGGCCGCATACCGGTCTCATGAAGTGGTGTCGGTTACCGATGGTGCCTCGGCGTGGACGGTACGGGTGATGGTGGTGGCGGCGGTGGGCACGTCGTCGGTGGCGGCGATGCGCTCGGCGGTGGGCCAGAAGTACCAGCCGGCCTGCGCGTAGACCCGGTACAGGAGTTCGGGGCGGGTGACGTCCCGGATCTCCAGGTACGGCAGCCGGCCGCCGGGGGTGATCAGCCGGCCGGGCGGGATCTCCAGGATCAGGCCCGCTTCGGGCAGGCCCGCCGCGGTCAGTGCGTCGGCCAGTTCCTCCAGATCGGCCCAGTTCTTCTCGGGGTCGTCCGCGGCCGGGGCGATCGCAGCGGCCTGGGATGCGGGAGCCTGGGGTGCGGGGATGTGCGGTGCGGCGGTCTGTGGTGCGGTGGGCGGCGGCGGGACGACCAGGGGGGTGGTACTGCCCAGGGCGGCGGGTTCGCCCTCCGGGGGGCCGGGCCAGGGCAGCCGGGCCCAGACCAGGTGGCCGCCCTGCCGGGTGGTGACGCCCCAGTGCGTCGGGCCGGCGATGGCCTGGACGAGGTCGAGGCCGTGTTCGGCCTGCGGGCGGATGGCGGCCAGCTCCCAGGGTCCGCCGTCGTCGAGCACGGAGACGAACGTCGCACCCTCACTCACCTCGGCCCGGACCGTGAAGGCACCACCGGGTTCGCCGGAGCGGCTGTGCAGCACGCAGTTGGCGGCCAGCTCGGACCCGATCGCGACCGCGTCGTCGGTACGCGGCCAGCCGCCCAGCACGTCCCGCAGGAAGGCCCGGACCTCCCGCACCTGGTCGGTCCGGCCGGGGTAGCTGCGGGTGTACCGCAGCAACCAGGACGGCTCCGCCGTCACGACCCGCGCCGCCAGCGCGTACGCCGCCAGCGTCACCCGCCCCTCGCGCGTCAGCCGTACCTCCGGGGTGTCCCGCATCGTTCCTCCGATCCGCGGGTGCCAATCCGTTACCGCGAGCCTGCGTGGTAATCCCGCGGGTGCGCCGCGTACTCGCTAGTGTGAGTATGCATCCGATGGGTCTATATAGCAACCAGTCAAACGTACTATGACGTTTTGCTTGAAGGGAGTTGGGATCATGGGCGCACACATGCGGACGGCCCGGAGCCGCCGGCTGGCCGTGGAGCTGAAGGAGTTCCGCGAGGCCGCCGGGCTCAACGGCGATCAGGTCGCGGAGGAGATGGGCTGGTCGGTGGCCAAGGTCTACCGGATGGAGGGCGACAAGGTCCGCATCCTGCCTCGCGACGTGACCCGCCTACTCCGGCTCTACCAGGTCACCGGCGAGCAGGCCGAGGCGGTGCTGGAGCTGTCCCGCCAGGCGAGAGTAAAAGGTTGGTGGCACCAGTACAGCGGCGCGATCCCCGAGTGGTTCCAGTTCTACGTCGGTCTGGAAGCGGCCACCAATGTCATGCACAGCTACGACGCCGAACTGGTACCGGGTCTCCTCCAAAGCGAGGACTATGCCCGCGCCATCATGGCCACGGCGCCCGATCCAGGAACTGAGGAGACAGACAGGCAGATGGCGGTGCGGATGGAGCGGCAGAAACGGCTGACCTCTGAGAGTCCGCTGGCGCTGTGGGCCGTGCTGAACGAAGCAGTAATCCGGCGTATAGTCGGCGGCCCTGCGGTCACGAGCGCCCAACTTCGGCACCTTGTCCAGATGTCCGAGTTGAGCAATGTAACCGTACAGGTGCTGCCGTTCGACGCCGGTGCGCATCCGGCGATGCACGGATCGTTCAAAGTGATGCGTTTCCCGGAGGAAGTCGACCCCGACGTCGTCTACTTGGAGGCCCAGACAAGCGCGCTGTATCTGGAAGGGACAGAAGACGTCGACCGGTATAGCCTGATGTTCGACCATCTGCGCGCTCAGGCGCTTAGTCCGGGCGCTTCGCGCGACCTGATGGCGCAGGTGGCCGGTCAACTGTGAGGTCTGGACACCGGGAATGAGAAGCTGAGGTACTGCGACGTGGACCTGACGGGTGCCGAGTGGCGCAAGAGTAGGTACAGCGGGCAGAACGGCGGTCAGTGCGTCGAGATTGCGTCCGTCTGGCGTAAGAGCAGCTACAGCGGCAACAACGGTGGCGACTGCGTCGAGATCGCGTCGGCGGACTTGGCCGTGCTGGTGCGGGACTCCAAGGATCCGGAGGGTCCGCGCCTGGCCTTCGCTTCGCCGGGCTGGCGTACCTTCCTGGCCGCGCTGCGCCCCTGAGGTCCCTGCGCCCGGCGGGCCGGATCGATTCGCGGCCTGAGGGGCCCGGCGGATTACGGTAATCGGTTGGTCCCGGGCTGCCTCCTGGCCTATTGTCGCTGCTGTGTTCGTATCTGGACTGGTGAACCTCTACACCCGGGACATCGAGGCCGCCATGCGGTTCTACGGCGACCTCCTCGGCCTCACCGAGACCTTCCGGACTCCGCGCGAGGGAGTGCCGTCGCACGTCGAGTTCCGGGCCGGCGACTTCACCGTCGGCCTGGGCACGGTGGAAGCGGCCAGGCAGGTGCACGGGGTGGACGCGGAGCCGGGGCATCCCGTGCTGGCGCTGGTGCTGTGGTCCGACGACGTCGACGCGGACCACGCCCGGCTGGCCGCCGCCGGAGCCCCGGTGCTGCAGGCCCCGCACGACACCGGCAACGGCAACCGGAGCGCCCTGCTGCGGGACCCGGACGGGAACCTGGTGGAAATCGTGGGCAAGGTTTCCTGACCGGCCCGCCGGGAGGTCACATGTCTGCTGTCGCGGGTGAGCCGGCCGTGACCGTGCACCGCCTGGACCAGCGGCCCGACCTGATCGGGCGGGTCTACGAGGTGGATTCGGCCTGGCCGGAGTTCATGGCCAAGGATCCGGTGGCGAACGCGCTGTACTGGCAGGTGGCGCGGGCGTTCCCGCACCTGTGCGCGGTGGCCGTGGACGAACACGGGGCGGTGGTGGCCACCGCGCGGGCGCTGGCCTTCGCCCTGCACGCCGAGGGACGCGGCGACCTGCCCGACGGCGGTCTCGACCGGGTCACGGTGTGGGCGTTCAACGACCTGGCGGCCGGCCAGGACCCCGACACGGGGTCCGCCGTGGAGATCGCCGTCGGCACGGCGCACCGGGGCCGCGGGCTGTCCTACCGGATGCTGGCCGCGATGCGGGACGCCGCCCAGGCCGCCCGGGCTCACCCGCCTGGTCGCGCCGGTCCGGCCGACCGCCAAGCATCGCTACCCGGATCTGCCGATGGCCCGCTACACCGAACTGCGGCGCGACGACGGGCTGCCGGACGATCCGTGGCTGCGGGTGCACGTCAGGGCGGGCGGGCGCATCCTGCGGGTCGCGCCGGCCTCCATGGTGATGGCCGGCTCGCTGGCCGAGTGGCGGGCCTGGACCGGGCTCCCGTTCGACCGCACCGGCGAGGTGACCGTGCCGGAGGCCCTGGTGCCGGTCCACTGCGACACCGGCCACGACCACGCCGTCTACGTCGAGCCCAACGTCTGGGTCGAGCACCGCCTGAGTTGAGCACCGCCTGAGTTGAGCACCGTTTGAGCTGAACACAGCCTGACCCGCGCCTGACCGCCCGCGTCCGGCCGGCGATAGCGGCTGAGGCGATCGGGTCGTGTTACCCGCAGCGGGCCGGGTTCGGCTGTAGCGCGCGGAACGCGGGTGAGTACGAGGAGATCACGGAGATGTTCGGCGACCTGTACCCGGACGTGTCCGTACCGGAGAACGCCGGACGCTGGATTGGGGCGTCCAGGACACGATGGCCCGGGCGGGGAGCACCGCAGTTCGTCCGCCGTTGACCTAATGATCGCCACTACTTGTCCTTCGGTTAGGCGAGGTGCTGGTCCAGGGCGTAGCGGATGGCGGCGGACCGGTCCGCGGAGCCGGTCTTGGCGAAGATCCGGTTGATGTGGCTCTTGATCGTGTGGGTGCTGAGGTAGAGCTCGGCGGCGATGCTGGGGTTGGTCATGCCCCGGGCCATCATCGCCAGGATTTCCGCCTCTCTCCTGGTGAGGCCGTCTGGTAGCACCTCGGGGAGGGGCCGGGGCACCTCGGGGGGCGGGGTGCTGCGGGTGGCGGCGGCCAGCAGGGCGGCCCGGACGGCCGGGTCGAGGACGGACAGGCCTGCTACCGCGCTGCGGAGGGTGCTGGCGATTTCGATGCGGTCGGCGTCCTTGGTGAGGTAGCTGCGGGCACCGGCGCTGAGGGCGGCGAGGATGGAGGTGTCGTCGGCGTAGGTGGTGAGCACCACGATGGCGACCTCGGGATGCAGGCCGGTGAGCCGCCTGGTCGTCTCGATGCCGTCGATGACCGGCATACTCAGGTCCAGCAGGATGGCGTCGGGCCGGTGCTGGGCCACGAGGTCGATGGCCTGCTGGCCGTCGGCGGCGGAGGCGACGACCTCGATGCCGGGCAGGAGCCCGAGCAGCAGGACGAGGCCCTCGCGGACGCTGGCCTGGTCGTCGGCGATGACGATCCGCAACGGCTCCGGTTCGCTGGTCACCGCGGGACCTGCGCGGTGACGATCCAGTTGCCGTCGCAGGGGCCGGCCTGGAGCGAACCGTTGATCAGCAGCAGCCGCTCCCGCATACCGGTGAGCCCGTAACCACCGTTGACCGTCTCCAGCACCGGCTGGCGGCCGGCGTCACCCGGCAGCGGGCTGGCGACGGTGAGCGCGGTACCGCCCTCGTGATAGTCGAGCCGGACCTCGACCGGCTGATGCGGGGCGTGCTTGGCCGTGTTGACCAGCGACTCCTGCGCGGTGCGCGTGAGCGCGAGGCCGACGTCGGCCGACAGCGACCGGGGGGCGCCGGTCACCTCGAAGTTCACCCGGGCGCCGTAGCGCCGCTGGTGGTCGGAGCTGATGCCGGCCAGGGCTTCCGGCAGCGGGGGCACTCCCGCGCGCAGGGCGTGCAGGGCCTGGCGGGTCTCGTTCAGCCCGCTGGTGGCCATCCGCCGGGCGTAGCCGAGCAGTTCGACGGCCCGGTCGATGTCGTGCTGGTCGGTGAGCACCGCCTGGGCGGCTTCGATCTGGACGCCGAGCGCGCCGAGGGAGTGCGCGAGCAGGTCGTGGATCTCACGGGCGATGCGGTTGCGCTCGTCCAGGGTGACCGACCGGTTCTGCTCTTCGCGGAGCTGCTCGGCCTTGGCCAGCAGCACGGCGGACTGTTCGGCCTGGAGGCGGTAGCCGCGTTCGAGGCGGCCGAAGAGCAGGCCGAGGAAGAGAATGAGCGGGTAGAACAGCACCTGCCACACGGGGACGCCGAACGCCAGCCCGACCGACGCGACGGCGGCCATCCCGGCCCCGGTGACGGTGCCGGCCACGGCCAGGCCGAAGGCGCTGCCCGCGCCGACCGTGGCCATGGCCGCCAGCAGGCTGAAGGGTCCTCCGCTGCTCGCGAGCGATGCGCATCCGCAGGTGATGGCCATGGCCGCCCAGGCGAACGGCAGCAGACCGGCCAGCCTGGCCCGCCAGGCGGGGAAATGCTCGGTGGCCGTCCACAGCGCCAAGGCCAGCACCGCGACGGTGAAGGCGGTGACCTCGGAAACCATATTGCGGGTCCGGCCGAACGGCTGGGTGAACGTCGAGACGCCGACGATGGCGAGGGCGACGGATGCGGCCAGCCAGTTCAGCCTCTGCAGCACCAGTCCAGTATTCCGCACCGCCACGCCCTTTCGCCTGGTCACGTCGACCCTAGGCGGCGAAGGGCGACAGTGGGTCAACCCGGCGGGCTGACTCGCGGTATGAGGCGGTATGAGCCGCGGCTCCCTCTTCTCCTACCGGTCGCGGCCGGGCCCATACCGCAGGTCGGCGAAACCCAGCCGGTGGGCCGATGACGGACCGCCGGCCCCGGGCCGATGCTTTTCACATGCGCTGAGCTGCTCAGCCACCAGCCACCCCGAGCAGGAGCCGTCATGCCCACAATCACCGTCCCGCGACCCGATGTCACCACCGCAGAGGTCAGCGAGGTGCTCCGCCAGGAGCTCAGGCCCAGGTACAACGTGCTGCCGGACAAGGGAGTCAACTGGAACCCGGCCGGCGGCCCGCGCCCGGACCAGCCCGGCAAGATCGTGGTCGGCACCGGCTCGACCCGGCTGTTCCGCGCCGAGGTGATGCTCACCCAGCGCTCCGGGCAGACGGTCCTGCACGTGACCCCGGGTGGTCTCACCCTGCTGCCCAGGCTCACCAACCGGCTCTGGATCGCCGGGAAGGTCGGCCGGGTCCTGTCGGCCGCGCCCACCCTCAGGTAGCACTCCGCAGGAAGGGCCCGCCATGAACCAGCCCCGCCGTCCCGCCGTCCCCACCCCGCAGGCGCCCGTCACGGCCCCCGCACTGCCTGTGACCGCACCGCCTGTGACCGCACCGCCTGTGACCGCACCGCCTGTGACCGCACCGGGTTCCCCCGCCGATCGCGTGCCGCTCCCGGTGTGGGTGATCGCGGCGGTGTTCGTCGCGGTGGAGGCCGCGTTCAGCGACCGCTACGGCTTCCATCAGGATGAGCTGTACTTCCTCGTCGCCGGGCACCACCTCGCGTTCGGCTACGTGGACCAGCCGCCGCTCGCCCCGCTGCTCACCCGGGTCACCGGCGTCTTCGGCGTCAGCCCGGCGGCGATCCGGATCCTCCCGGCGCTGGCCGGCGGCGTGATCGTGGTGCTGGCGGCCAGGCTGGCGGCGCTGTTCGGCGCGGGCCGCTTCGGCCGGGTGCTCGCCGCCCTCACCACGGCCTGCGCCCCGGTCCTCCTCGGTGCCGTGCACATCGCCAACACCACGCCGCTGGACCTGCTGGCCTGGACGGTGGTCCTGCTCTGCGTCACCACGGCACTGCTGCGCGGCCAGCCGCGCTGGTGGCTGGGCGCCGGCGTCGCGGCCGGAGCCGGGCTGGAAAGCGACAACCTGGTGGTCCTGCTGCTGACCGGTCTCGCCCTGGGCCTCCTGGTCACCGAACACCGCCGGGTGCTGCGGACCCGGTGGCCGTGGCTCGGCGCCGGTCTCGCCGCGGTGATCTGGGCGCCGAACGTCATCTGGCAGGCCACCCACGGCTGGCCGCAGCTGGCCATGTCCTCAGCCCTGCACCAGGAGAACAGCAGCGCAGGTGACTACATCGGCGGCGTGCCCGCCCAGATCCTGTACCTCGGGCTGCTGGTGGCACCGCTGCTCATCGCGGGCATCGTCAAGCTCTGGCGCACCCCTCCGCTGCGGTTCGTCGCCGTCGCCACCGTAGTCATCACCGGTTACGTACTGGCCTGGGTGCCGGGCAAGGCGTACTACACCGACGGCATGGCGCCCGCCGTGCTGGCGGCGGGCGCGCTGGCCGCCGAGCGGTGGGCCACCCGGGGCCGCCGGACCCGGCTACGGCGCGGGCTCCTGATCGCCGCACCCCTCGTGGGCGTAGCCCTCATCCTGCCGCTCAACCTGCCTCTCCTCCCGGCCCGTGACGTGCACGACCTGCCGGCTTCGTATCAGGACAGCTCCGACCTCGGCGACACCATCGGCTGGCCGCAGCTCACCCGGGCGGTCGCCACGCAGAACGCCGCCCTGGCCCGCGCAGGCCAGGCCCCCACCTCGATCTTCACCGGGTACTACGGGGAAGCCGGCGCGCTCCAGGTGCTGGGCCCGGCGGATCACCTGCCGCCCGTCCTGTCGGGTCACAACGCCTACTGGACGTGGGGACCCGGCCGGGCCTCCGACCACACCGTGCTGGTGGTCGACGCCCTCAGTCAGCTGCGGCCCTACTTCGCCCACTGCCGCCTGCTGGCCGTCTACCACGCTCCCTACCACGTGCAGAACGACTGGACCGGCCTGCCCATCGGCGTCTGCACCGGCCCGGCCAGCGGCTGGCCCACGCTGTGGCCGCACCTCAGGCACTACGGCTGAGCTGGGCCGGGCTCCCGTCCGACCGCACCGGCGAGGTGATCGTGCCGGCGGCCCTGGTGCCGGCCCGCTGCGGCACCGGTCACGACCGCGCTGTCTGGGCCGAGTGCAGCCTGACCCGCGCCTGACCGTCTGCGCCCCGGTGCGCCCGGCCTCACCAGCCGGACCGCCACGCACCCGCCTGGCCGGGTGATCGCCGGCACCGGAGCGGCGGTCACCCCGGGTTCGGGCTTCCCGGCCGGGAGTAGACGCGGACGCTGGTCGTCCGGGCGGACAGGTGGATGCCCTGCCGGGTCAGCAGGGCGGCCCCGCCGGATGCCGTCACCCCCACCCGGGCGGGATAGGCCCGGCCGTTGCGGGACACCAGCCCGGTGAAGGAGACGTGGTTACCGGCCGCGATGTGCAGGGTCCGCAACGGGCCGGTGAGTTCCACCCACAGCCGCGCCGGCCGGGTGCCGATCCAGAAGCCGTCCCGGGTGACGGTGGTCAGCACGGTGACGTGCGCGGCGGTGACGGGGCGGCCGGCCAGCGGGGTGAGCGGCCCGTG
>Ga0070737_10006631_pt1 | contig 10541 bp, 9 predicted proteins | sample Coa_R1_10_FD_66438 | JGI IMG/M metagenome (GOLD analysis project Ga0070737, IMG submission 66438) | Surface soil microbial communities from Centralia Pennsylvania, which are recovering from an underground coalmine fire - Coalmine... | ecosystem: Environmental > Terrestrial > Soil > Unclassified ...
GCGGCGCTGCGCCGGTCCAGCATCGGCAGCAGCTGCAGGCCGGTCGCGTACCAGGCGCGGGCCCGCTCGGCCTCGAAGCTGACCAGCCGGACCAGCGCTTCCGGCTGGCCATCGCCGTCAACGGCGCAGCTGTCCAGGCTGCAGCCGAACCGGCTGAGATCCTCGGCGGGCAGGTACACCCGGCCGTTCTGGTAGTCCTCGCGGATGTCGCGCAGGATGTTGGTGAGCTGGAGGCCGACGCCGAGCGTGTCCGCCAGCGGGGACGCCACCGCCAGGTCGGTGGCGCCGAACACGCCGAGCGAGAGCCGGCCGACCGACCCGGCCACGCAGCGGCAGTAGTGGAGCAGGTCGTCGAAGGTGGCGTAGCTGGCGCCCCGCACGTCGGCCACGCAACCGTCCACGATCTCGCCGAAGGCCTCGACCGGGATGGGGAAGCGCCGGGCCGCGTCGTCCAGCGCGATCAGCACCGGGTCGCCGGCCAGCACCGGGTCGCCGGCCGGCGGGCGGCCGCTGGCCAGCTCTGCCGTCGCCTCCCGTACCTGGGCCAGGGCGGCGAGCTTGGCCGCGACGGGCAGCGTCCCGTCGCCGATGTCGTCGATCCGGCGAGCGAACGCGTAGACGGCGGACAGTGCGCGCCGCTTCGCCTGTGGCAGCAGCCGGATCCCGTAGGAGAAGTTCTTGGCCTGGTCCGAGGTGATCTGCTCGCAGTGCTCGTAGGCCGTGGTGACGTCCATCCGCTCCTCACCTCCCCCTCGTCCAGCTGCGGGCCGCCTCGGCGATCAGCCGGCGCTTGCCGGGCCGGGGCGTAGCCGCGAGCACGTCATAGTCCGCGGCCTCGATGGCGGCGAGTGCGGCGCGGCCGCCCGCCACGTAGCCCGCGACCGCGACACGGGCTGCGCCGTGCAGCGTAGCGACCAGCGGCGACCCCGCGCTGAGCAAGGCCGAAGCCCGGACCACCTGAAAGGACATCAGCGCGCGCACGCGCGGGTTCGCCGTCGGCTCGGCCAGGTCGGCCTCGGTGCAGCCGAAGCGGGCCAGTTCCTCGCCGGGGAGGTAGATGCGCCCGTTCCGCAGGTCTTCGGCCACGTCCTGCCAGTGCTCAGCCAGCTGGAGGGCGGTGCACACGTGGTCGGACAGCCTGGCCCGGCGTGGCGTCCAGCAGCCGAAGACGTGCAGCACGATCTGGCCGACCGGGTTGGCCGACAGCGTGCAGTAGCCGGCCAGGTCGGTGAAGGCCGGATAGCGGGTGACGACCTGGTCCCGCCGGTTCGCCTCGATCAGGTCGCGCAGCAGCCGGTCGGGGACGGCACAGTCGGCCAGCGTCGGGGCCACGAGGGCGATGACCTCGTGCCGCGGCTCCGCTCCGGCCCGCAGCCGGTCGAGGTCGGCTTCGAGCTCGCCGAGCAGGTGCAGCCGCAGTTCTGTCTGGCGCTCGTCGTAGGCCCGGACGGCCGCCTGGTCCGCACCGCCGGGGCGGACCTCGCCGGGCAGGGCCTCGTCGCCGATGTCGTCCACGGTCCGGGCGAAGTTGTACACGGCCATCAGGTGCCGCCGGTAACGCGCGGGCAGCATGCGCAGCGCGACCGGGAAGTTCTCCGCCGGGGCCTGCGCTTCGGCGCCCGCGGTGACCGCCGAGACCTGCGCGGCCCCCGCTGCGGCCGCGCCGTCAGTGCTGATGGCGCCGGCACTGGCAGCAGCCCCCGCCGCCAGCCTGGAGCCACCGGAGACCACAGCCGCGGTCGCCGGCCGTCCGGCGGCCAGGCTCAGGGCGTGACGGCAAACAGGGCCAACGGCCTGTCGCCACCGGCTCGCCCACGGCGTGCTGACAGGACCGCGCCCAAGACTGAGTGGTGTCGCGCCGCGCGTCACGGGGTCTATTTGTGCACAGCTCCCTGAGAAATGCAAATAATGACGCGCACGTCACCTGACAGATACGTCGTTATCGTCAGCTGGCGGCGGGATTCATTAATGACACCGGCGTCACCTGACACGGCTGTCGTTTCGCGAGGCCGACCCGATTCGCTCCGCCGGGACCCCCTCTCCCACGCGCCCCAGGAGCGCCTTTGCCCTGCACCCGGCCGTCCTTTGCACCCGCCGGCCGGACGCTTTGCCCACCCCGTAGCGAACGCGGCCGAGTGACTTAAATTATGTAGCCCGCAGGAGTCGGATGTGATAAGGGGAGCCACCCTCCGGTCTGCCTCGCCCCCGGACGCCGCATCTCCGCAGCGGGAGCCGATCCCGGCTGAGCCGGGACACCAGCCCGGTGCCTCACGACAACCGCCCCGGGACCGGGGCGGCCTGGCGCGGCCGGCCACCCACCACGCCGCCGGACGGGCCGCATATTACGGAATTACCCTGCCCCGGCTCCGGAATGACCCAGCAGGCGGGCGGCCCGGAAATCATCAGCACAACACACTGTCATCGCAACACCACCCCCCAGCCGGTCAGATCGGCCCTGTTAGTTTTGAATACGTATCATTTAACCTGCGCTTAACATAGCGCCCGGAGCCAGGTTAATGCCGCCGGGCCACCCACACCCGGGGCCTACTCCGGGACGGCCGGCCGGAGCAGTGAATAAAGCGGCGTATTCCGGTGACTGCGGTACGTTATCCGCCGCTCCCGGCCTTTCCCTGACCGGGGTCTTCCCGGATCGCCCGGCCTCCCACGGCCCGGACGGCGCACCGGGGGCGGGCGGCGCTTGATCAGACAGTGCTCACCCGGCCGGCGCTCACCCGGCCGATGCTCAGCCAGACAGTGTTTACCCAAACAGTGGGAACCGGGCGGCCAGCGGGCCGAGGGTGGTGCGCTCCGCATCGGTCAGCGGCTCCCGGCCGGTGCCCTTCAGCACGTAGGCCTCGTCGTCCCAGCCGAGGCAGGCCGGTTCGCCGAGCAGACCGTCCAGGGTCCGGCGGACCAGGGCCAGGCAACTGGCCGCGGGCCCGGGCGCGGCCGGCAGCCCAGTGATCATGTCCAGGTGATGGACGGTGGCCTCGGTGGCCAGCGTGGCCGCGACGTCGGCGACGGTCAGCGCGTGCCCCTGCGTGGCCACCACGGGATAGGGCGCAAGCCGGGCCAGCCGCACCGTGGCCGGGGCGGTCTCCTCCCAGACCTCGGCCAGGAGGGCGGGCCCGGTGGTCGCGGTCACCGCCGCCGCGGCCAGCCGGTAGGCACGGGTCCGGACCAGATCCTCGTGGCTGGCCCCCGGCCGCCAGGGTTTCCAGTAGCTGACGAAGTCCACGTCGGGACCGGTCGCGGCCGGAGTGGCCAGCGCGGCCAGACCGCGGCGGGCGTCACCCACCATGTGGTAGAGCACGTCCATCACGCCCCAGCCCTCACACAGGGTCGGGCGCAGGTAGTCCGGTTCGGTCAGCCCGGCCAGCAAGGCGGCCACGCCGTCGTAGGCGTCGGCGAGGATTTCTACCGCTTCGTCCGGTTCCAACGGGGTCACGACCGGCATCCTAGTGCCGCCACCGGGCGCCACGGGGCCTATCCTGGCCAGCCGCACCAATCCTGCCTTCCCTCCAGCCGCCGCCGCGCCGGCCTCGCTGGGCCACACATCATTAGCGACGGCCAATACCCGCCACGCGGTGGCATCGGCAATAACTCCTCGGCCGTCGGAATGGGAGGGTCGCGCCACTATGATGACGAACATCCGGCCGGCCGGGCCGGGGCGTGATTGCCGTGGCCGGACCGACCGGTGGGAATGATTTGTTCTGCGCGGGTCGGCGCGTATGACTGCCATGGAAGAGGTGCCGTCATGGGCGACCCGAAATCCGGGGTCAAGCGGCGAAGAGCGATCGGCACTCGTGACCGCGTCATGGCCCGTCTCGCCGCGGGTGAGATCACCGACGACGCCGGGATGGCCAGCACCGTGCTGGCGGCCGAAGTGGGTTATCCCGGTTCGAGTATCGCGTTCGCGCAGCTGCTGTCCGGGATGGAACGCTCCGGCCTGATCGAGCGCGCGGTCCGGGGCAAGCGGACCTACCGGATCGCGATAGCGGCAGGCGCCCCGGGCGTCCGTCCCGCCACCGGGCCAGCCGGCGCCCCGGGCGGGTTCGGCCGCGCCCGGCCGCCCGCGGCCGCACTGGGGGGCACAGAAACGGGCCGTCATCTCGCCGCCGCGGCGGGGGGTGGCTTCGACTACGACGAACTAGCCCGGCGGCTGCTGTTCCAGGTGGTCCGCCAGCTCGCGGCCGAATCCGGCGCAGCCAGCCCGGACGGCCCAGCCCAGCCCGGCGCCTCTGCTCCACCCGGCACACTGGGCCCGCCGGCCCCGCCGGACAGTACAGCGGCCCCGCCGGACAGCACACCGCCGGAGCGGACGGTCGCCCGCCTGGAACAGGAACTGGCCAGCGTCCGGACGCTGCACGGCCACCTTTCCGCAGAGAACGCCCAGCTCCGCGAACAGCTCCGGGCGGCCAGGCAGAGTCTCGACCGCGCCCAGGATCCCGCCGCAGCCGTCCCACGGCAGTCCCAGGAGCTGACCGCCTCCGAAGTCGACCTGCTGAAGCGCCTGCTCATCCCGCCCACCGCCGGAGACCAGCAGACCGGCACCGCCTGACCGACGGCGCCGCCCAGTGCCCGCAACCAGTTACGGCACCGAACCCGGACATCCCGTCCAGCGCGCCCGCAGCCCGGCGTGGGCGGCCCGGTCCAGGGCGGGCGGCCGCAGCGCCATGCGCCTAGTCAATGTCTCCCGTCCCTGTCCCCCGCCCGTCCGGGTGGGAGTGACGGCGGCTCAGGCGAGCGCTGACGGCCCACCACCAGGCGTGCAGGCGGTGGCGGTGGTTACCCTCCAGAATGGCGGCCACACCCCCGGAAGCCGCCCCGCGGGACAGCGCGTCCTGCTGCTGGCGGATCAAGTCGCTGCTGTTGAGAGGATTTTGTCCGGAAATAGCCATGGTGACCCCCGGTGTCCTTGCGGATCTTCCCGTCAAACTCACGATACATCGCAAGAGCGAAAGTGGGACAGCGCTTCGCCCGGGAAATCCCGCCCCCGGTCTACCGGAAGCCGGGAGCGGGGCGGGCGCCCGGCCGCACCAGGCCGGTCTCGTAGGCGAGCACGACGACCTGGACCCGGTCGCGCAGCCCGAGCTTGGCCAGGATCCGGCCGACGTGTGACTTCACCGTGGTCTCCGACACGTGCAGAGCCGCCGCGATCTCCAGGTTGGACAAGCCCTGGGCGACCGCGACGAGTACCTCACGCTCGCGTTCGGTCAGCGTGGCCAGATAAGGGTGCTGGCCACCGGGCTGGGCGGCGGGAGCGGGCAGCACCTGGGCGTACTCCTCCAGCAGGCGGCGGGTCACCCGGGGCGAGACGACCGCGTCACCGGCCGCCACGGTGCGGACGGCCGCCACCATGTCGGCCGGGCGGACGTCCTTGAGCAGGAAGCCGCTCGCTCCGGCCCGCAGGGCGCCGAACGCGTACTCGTCCAGGTCGAACGTGGTCAGCACGAGCACCCGGATACCGGGATCGGCGGCGGTGATCCGCCGGGTCGCCTCGATGCCGTCGGTGCCCGGCATCCGGATGTCCATCAGCACGACGTCGGGCTGATGCCGGTGGGCCAGGGCGACGGCCTCTGCTCCGTCACCCGCCTCGGCGGTCACGGTCAGGTCGCCTTCGGCCTCCAGGATCATGCGGAAGCCCCGGCGCAGCAGCGCCTGGTCGTCGGCCAGCAGGACGGAGATGCTCACGCTGACATCATCGCCCGTGCCGCGGGCTGGTCCGGCGGGCCGGCCGGAGTGGGCCGGAGCGCCGCCTCGACCAGCCAGCCACCACCGGCCGCCGGGCCGGCCGCCAGCGTGCCGCCGTGCAGCGCGGCCCGCTCCCGCATACCTTCGATGCCGTGGCCCCGGCGGGTATTGTCCTGACGGTCGCCGTCCGGATCGGCGGGCGCCGCCGCGGCGCCGTCATCGGCCACCCGCACCAGGACCTCGGGCGACCGGTACTGGATGGTCACTGTCGCGCGGTGGGCCCGGGCATGCCGCAGCGTGTTGGTCAGCGACTCCTGGATGATCCGGTAGGCCGTCATCTCGGCCGCCGCGCCCAGGGGGAACGGGGTCCCGGTCACGGCGAGGTCGACCGCCAGGCCGGTCGCCCGCACCCGGTCGGCGAGCTCAGCCAGCTGGGCCAGGCCCGGCTGGGGCCGCAGGCCGGCGTCCGGGCCGGCCGCCGGCTGATCAGCCGGGCCGGAGGCGGGCTGTTCCTCGGTCCGCAGCACGCCGAGCATGGCCCGCATGTCCGCCAGCGCGTTCCGGCCGACCTCGGAGACTTCGGTCATGGCCGCCACGCTGTGCGCCGGATCGGTGCGGCTCACCACCGCGGCCGCGTCGGCCAGCGTGATCACTACCGACAGGCTGTGCGAGACGATGTCGTGCAGTTCGCGGGCGATCCTGGTCCGCTCGGCCGCCGCCGCGATCACCGCCTGCTGGTCCCGCTCCACGGCCAGCCGCCGGGCTCGTTCGTCCATCCACGCCAGGTAGCGGCTGCCCGAGGCGGCGGTCAGCCCAGCGCACAGCGCAGCCACCACGGTCGCGGTGAGAAACAGCAGCGAGTGCGACACCGGCCCGGCGGGCTGCCAGCGGACCGCCGCCATGACCGCGCCGGCTTCGGCGATGCCGGTGGCCGCCAGCGCCTGCACCCACGACCGGTGCGCCGCCACCGTGTACAGGGCGATGAGCAGCGCCCCGTCACCGAGGAGCGGGAAGCCGAGCAGCCACTGGATCAGGGCCAGGGCGCTGACGAACGTGAACACCGCCGACGGCCAGACGCGGCGGAACGCGATCGCGCCGATCAGGGCCGTCTGCACCACCGCCGTGTGCAGCCCGGCCCACTTCGAGCTGGCCAGCCACACGCTGGACAGTGCCAGCGCCAGCATCGCCAGCAACGTGTCGGTCGCCACCGGGTGCGTGCGCACCACGTGGCGCCCCCGGCCGAACAGGCCGTGGGTGATCTCGTCGGGCGGCTGGAGTGAGGTCCGCTGCGGCGCGGGAGAGCCGGTCGTGGCCAAGAGTCGGGTCCTTCGGTGGTTAGCTACCCGCAGCGTACCTCGCTGCCTGTGGCGGGCCAGCCCAGCGGGGAATGGTATCAGTGCAGGTAGAAGGGGTTTCTCAACCAGGTCTCCGACTTGAGGAGGAGACGGGAGCGGCGGATTTCGTCCTGCGGGAGGTCCCCAGAACGGGGCACCGCGGCCTACTTTCGATGCGGAGCGCAGCCGAGCACTCCCCCGGTGCCCGGCTGCGCTCTCACTGGACATTCCGCCGGAGGAGAATCATGGCGCCCCACATGCCCGAACCACTGGATCGCGCGCTGCGGCTCGTCCGGGTGGACTTCGCACCCGCACACCGCCAGCCCTCAGTAGTCCGGGTGGCCGCCGCGACCGCCCTCGCCCTGGCCGGATCGCTGGCCGCTGACGCGCTCCTGGTCGCGGCGGGCAAGGCGGTCTTCCCCAGCACCCGGCACTACCCGCACTTCCAGGTCGGCGACTACGGCAAGCTGACCGTCATCGGTGTGCTGGTCGCCTGCCTGGCCTGGCCCGTCGTCACCCGGATCAGCTCCGCGCCGCGCTGGCTGTTCTTCCGCCAGGCCATCGCGGTCACACTCGTGCTGCTGCTGCCCGACCTGTACATCCTGTACCTGGGCCAGCCGGCCAAGGCGGTCGCCGTTCTCATGCTCATGCACCTGGCGATCGGCGTGGTCACCTACAACTGCCTGGTGCGGGCCGCCCCGGTCAGGGAAGACACCGCCGCCGGACGGCACCAGGCAGCCGCCCCGCCGGACACCGAGTCCTACCCGGCGGTCTCCCGCACCCTGGAGGACCGGTACACCGTGCGGGATTCCGGCGACCAGCAGAACCGGTACAGCCTCCGCAACCAGTAAGCCCACGAGACGATTGGTGAGCACCATCTCCAGCTACCCGAATCAAGCTCGGCCGACCCTGCGCCGGCACTTCGCCGAGCCGCTCGCGGCCAAGGTGCCCGAGATCACCCTCATGTTCTGGGTGATCAAGCTCCTGACCACGGCGGGCGGCGAGGCCTTCTCCGACTACCTGTCCCTGGGCAGTCGCGCGGTCGGTGGCGTGGTCGAGGTCGGCCTGTTCGTCATCGGCCTGATCTGGCAGTTCCGCACCCGCCGTTACACCGCGGCGGCGTACTGGTTCCTGGCCTACTCGATCGCCATCTTCGGCACCGGTGTGTCGGACGCCCTGCACCTGGTCGTGGGCATCCCGTACGCGGGCACCACGCTGCTGTGGGCGGTCGTGCTGGCCGCGATCTTCTGGCGCTGGCACCGCAGTGAGGGCACGCTGTCGATCCACAGCATCGTGACCACCCGGCGGGAGTGCTACTACTGGGCCACGGTGTTCGCGACGTTCGCACTCGGCACCGCGCTGGGCGACTTCACCGCCACCGCGCTCGGCCTGGGGTACCTGGCCTCCGGGATCGCCTTCTTTGTGATCATCCTGGTGCCTGCGCTGGCCTGGTCGCGGTTCCGGCTCAACCCCATCCTCGCGTTCTGGGCCGCCTACGTGGTGACCCGGCCGCTCGGTGCTTCGTTCGCGGACTACCTCAGCAAGTCGCACCAGCTCAGCGGGGCGAACTTCGGCGATCTCCCGGTGGCGCTGTTCTTCCTGATCGCGGTGATCGCCGGGGTCACCTGGCTGGCGATCACCCGGCACGACATCCAGCGGCCCGAGGAGCAGGTGCCCCCCGAGCCGGCCCCGGTGCCGCGGGGCTACCCCGCACCGCAGGATCACCGCTCGCCGCAGGGCTACGGGCCGCAGGGCGGGAGCCACGGGCCGCCGCAGGAGTACGGGCCGCCGCGCCAGTACAGCGCGTCGCAGGAGTGAACCCGGCCACCGGAGCCGGTCTCAGGCTGATCCGGCGCTCAGCGGGGCACGCCGGGTCAGCCGGTGGACCGGCGCCGGGACGGGGCGCCCACCTGGCGCACTTCGAGCAGTTCGGTCAGCCGGCCGTCGAGGTGGCGGAACGTCGCCTCGGCGGCCGCCGCCGGATCCCGGGCGATCACGGCCCGCAGAATCTCCTCGTGCTCGGCGGCGCTGCTGCCCCGGGTCCGGCCCTGCGCCGCCGTCACCGAGTGAGTGACGTAGAGCGCGCTCAGCTCCCGCAGGTTGGCCAGGATGGCGTTGAGCCTGGGGCTGTTGCCCGCCTCGCTGAGCACGGTGTGGAAGCTGTCGTTGTGGTCCGCCCAGCGGGTCCCGTCGGTCTCCCGTTCCATCAGGCTGAGCAGCTCGACCGCACGCAGGATGGCGTCCCGGCCGGTGTGCCGGGCCGCCCGGGCCACCGCGACGGGCTCGAGCAGCTTGCGGATCTCGAACAGATCGCTCAGCTCGGCCCGGCCGAGCTCGTGCACCACGGCGACGCCGTCCGGGCCGAACCGCACGAAGCCGCCGGCGGCCAGGTCCCGGAGCGCGTCGCGGACCGGCCGGGTGCCCACGCCGAGTTCGGCCGCGATACGGGTCTGGGTCAGCCGGGTGCCTCCCGGGATGGTCCCGGTGACGATGCCCCGGTGCAGCACACTCCGCACCTCGTCCGCGACGCCTGGCCGGCGGGACCAGGCAGGCGGACGAACCGGGGCTTCGCCCATACGGGCTCCTTCCGGGCAGCTCGGGCTAAAACAGCAGGCTGAGCTTACGCCACGGGCCCGCTCACTTTGAAGACCAGTGGCATCCGCGGAGTCACGCGAGCTGGCAACCGGTGATCGCGGAGGAGGCTGGCCAGCGCGGCCGTCAGGAGCGCCAGATGAGGACCAGGGCGCAGTCGTCGTTGCTGCCGATGTCCTGGCGCATGGCGCGGACCAGGGCGTCGGCGCCGGTCTTGAAACCGGCGACGACCATGCGGTCGGCTTCGCCCAGGAGGCCGGAGATGCCGGAGTCGATGTCCCGGCCGGGGGCCTCGACCATGCCGTCGGTGTAGAGCATCAGGGCGTCGCCGGGGCGGAGCAGGCCGTGTTCCGGCACTGAGCGGGTGTCGGGGACCACGCCGAGGACGATGCCGTGTGCCTTGGTGATCCGCCAGCTGCCGCTGCCCGCGTCGAAGTGCACGGCGGGCGGGTGGCCGGCCGAGGCGATCACGTACTCCCCGGTGGTCAGGTCCAGGGACAGGTGAACCGCGGTGACAAACCCTTCGGACGCGGCGACCCGGCGCAGGTAGGAGTTGCACGCGGGCAGGAACTCCTCGCGCGGCACCGAGCTGAGCAGGCCGCCGAACGCACCGGACAGCAGCAGGGCCCGGGTCCCGGCGTCCAGCCCCTTGCCGGACACGTCGACCAGCGCGACTTCCAGGGTCTTGCCGTCACAAGCGGAAACGACGAAGTCACCGCCGAACGATACGCCGCCGGCCGGCCGCAGGATCGAAACCGAATCCCAGCCGTCCCCCAGCTCCGGAAGCTTCCCCTGAGTGCGGATCCGGTTCCGCAGTTCGATGAGCATCTGGTCCCCCCGCAACGCCTGCATGCCGAGTTTCTCCCTTGTCCGGGCAAGGACATCGGCGAAAACGGCGGTGACCACGATAGTGGCGATGAT
>Ga0070737_10006633_pt1 | contig 10537 bp, 7 predicted proteins | sample Coa_R1_10_FD_66438 | JGI IMG/M metagenome (GOLD analysis project Ga0070737, IMG submission 66438) | Surface soil microbial communities from Centralia Pennsylvania, which are recovering from an underground coalmine fire - Coalmine... | ecosystem: Environmental > Terrestrial > Soil > Unclassified ...
CTACGCGACGCCGGCATTGCCGCCCAGAATCTGGTCCGCGTCTCCTCCATTTTTCCACCCAACTGCAAGCTCATCCCGCGAAAAGACGGGCTGCGTTACCTGTCGCCAGGCGAGGTCGTCTTCGCCGTTGTGGCGGAGAACTCCACGCGCGAGCCGCACCGGCTGGTGGCCTCCAGCATCGGGTTGGCCATTCCCGCCGACCGGACCACCTATGGCTATTTGAGCGAGCACCACTCGTTTGGCGAGACGGAAGATGTCGCCGGCGACTACGCCGAGGAGCTGGCGGCCGAGATGCTGGCCACCACCCTGGACGTTGAGTTCGATGCCGACAAATCGTGGGACGAGAAGAAGGAAGTGTATCGCATGTCGAACAAGATCGTCCGCACCGCGAACATCACCCAGAGCGCCGTCGGCGACAAGCGAGGCCTGTGGACGACGGTGCTCGCCGCGGCAATCTTGATTTTCGAGTGATGCTTACCGGTTGAGGCCGCGCGCTCGATCCAAGATGGCAGCCGGCTTCGCCGGAGACAGTTGGCCTACTGGATTTCACAACATGCCGCCCGCACATTCGCTTCAACCGGATGTTTCGATTTTGCGTTGTTGCCGGCCGGCCCCCTTACATGCTCAGCTTCGTTTGGGGCAGTGGAATCCGGTGCGGCGCGACTCTGTTTTGACGCAAAGGATACGTCCCGCTACAATACAATCACAACGTAGCGCATAGCTGCCGCGTCGTTACTCCTCAGTAGCTCAATGGCAGAGCATCCGGCTGTTAACCGGAGGGTTGTAGGTTCGAGTCCTACCTGAGGAGCCATTCTGAGCAACAACTCACGACATCGCCCCAATCTAGTCTCCGGCATGACGGCCAGAGAACTAGTGGTCGTCCGGATGCGATCTGTCTGGTCTCGAAATCCACAACTACTCAACCGCCCTTGCGCCCGGCTCTTCCACGCCCATCATTGCGGCGGGTGGAGGCGGGATGGCGATGTCCACCTTCTGTACCGGCCCCAGAGTACTCAGCGGCGTGCCGAACTGGGCGTCGTTGCCCACTACCAAGACGGCGAGCTGGTCCTTGTGGATGTACTTCTTGGCCACGCGCGCCACATCCTCAGCCGTCACTTTTTCTACTCCGCTGCGATACTTTTCCAGAAAATCCAGCGGGTAGTGATAGAACTCGTAGGCCATCTTTTCGCGTAGGACCTTTTCCGGGGTGTCGAACCGAAAGATGAAGGAGTTGAGGATGTCGTCCTTGGCGCGCTGGAGCTCCTCGGGCGTAGGGGGATGTTGCAGCAGATCGTCGATTTGGCCATTGAGGCCTTGAATGCCTTCCACTGTGCTGGCGCTCTTGGTCTGCATCTCGATGTCGGTAAGGCCGGGATGGTTCCAGTCGGAACCCACACCGCCGCCCACCGAATAGGCCAGGCCACGCACGGTGCGCAGGTTGTTGAACAGGCGGGAGGAAAAACCGCCGCCGAAGATCTCGTTCATCACCGTAACGGCGTAGTAGTCGGGGTTGCTGCGCTCAATGCCGAGATCAAGCATGGCGATGGTGGTTTGGTTGATGTCGTTCTTTTGTACGAAGTACAGGCCGGGTTTGGGCGGGTTGAAGCGGACCTCAGGCTGCCTCGCCTGCGGACCTTTGGGCCAGGAGGCGAAGGCTTTGCGCAGCGTGGCTTCCATGGCCTTGGGGTCAAAGTCGCCCGTGATGCCGAAGATGATGTTGTTGGGATGCACGTACTGCTGGTGCCAGTTGAGCAGGTCCTGACGGGTGACAGCGGCGACGCTGGCGTACTCGGGAACGCTGGCATAAGGATTGTTCTTGCCGTAGGCGATGATGAGACTTTCGCGATGGACGATGTCGTCCACGTTGTCATTGCGGCGTGAGATGGCGGTGTACGCCTGGCGCTTGGCCAGTTCGATCTTGTCTGGGCGGAAGGCAGGATTGTGCAGGAGGTCAAGATACATCTTGAAGACGGCGTTGAAGTCGGCTTTCAGGCAGTTGAGGGAGATGGTGGTCGAATCGTTCTGATCATCGGTCTCGATCTTGGCGGCGTGGGCTTCCAGGAAGTCATCCATCTGGTCGCCGGTCAAGGTCGTGGTGCCGCCGGTGCGCCAGACTTCGCCGTAGATATCGGCCAGCCCGGTCTTGCCCGGCGGCTCGGAGACGGAGCCGCCGCGAATGCGGGCCACTGCGCTGATGAGAGGCAGCTCGTGATCGGGCTGGAGGAAGATCACCATGCCGTTCGAGAGCGTAATGCGAGTGGGCTCCTTCGGCGTGAACGCTGGCAGCGGTGGGGCCTGGATTTTGTTCCAGGGAAGGGGCTGCTGGGCAGGGCAGAGAGTCGTGAGCAGCAGCAAGCATAACAATGCGAGAAGGGGAAAGCAGGTCGCTCGCTTCACTCGTAAAGACAATATCGTGTGATGATAGGGGTCCTTCGACCCCGCACGAGCAAAAGCGGTTCGCGCTGCGCTTAGGATGACACTCAAGGAAGAAATTCCCTTACGGCCCACCTGAAGCCGCGCTGCGCTCAGGATGACAGCAAAGTTATCGGTGTTGCCGGCTGTCGCGTTCATTGCTGTTCCGCTCCTTTGCTGGCCGCCGCAGGCGCCGGCTGGCTTTGGGGCGCGGGCTGCGTCAGGATGATTCCGATGGTGCGGTTGCTGTCCTGGAAGACCTGATTGGCCACGCGGCGAATGTCGGCCTTGGTCACTTTGTCGACTCGATCGAGGTAGCGGAAGAGCTCGCGCCAATCGCCGTAGCGCGTCTGGTAATAGGCGAGCTGCTCCGCCAGCCCCTGGTTGCTGGCGAGGCCGCGGATCAGGTCGGCCTGGGCGCGGGTCTTAAACATCTGCAACTCCTCGTCGGTGACGTCCTGGGTCTTCAGTTTCTGAATCTCCTCGGCAAACCCTTTTTGCAGTTCCGCGGTGGTGTGGCCAGGAGTGGGAATGGCGTAGAAAGCGAACAGGTGGGCATACTTGGTGCCGGGAAATCCGGTGAAGCCGGCGGCGACGGCGGCGATTTGCTTGTCGCGCACCAGCGAGCGATACAGGCGGGAGGTGCGGCCATTGGAGAGAATATCGGCGATCGCGTCGTAGACTGCGTCGTCCGGCGCCAGATAACTGGGGCGATGGTAGCCCTCCAGGTAAAACGGCTGCGTGGGATCGTGCAGTGTCACCTCCCGCACCGAGTTCTGTGGCGGCTCGATGGTGTGCAGCTCCACCGGCTTCGGCTCAGCCGGAAGTTGTTCAAAATAACGTTCGATGATGGGAAAGACCTGGTCGGGATCAAGATCGCCGACCAGTGCGATGACCATGTTGCTGGGCACGTAGTAGCGATGGAAGAAATTTTGTGCGTCGGTCGCCGAAAAGTTGTCCAGATCAGAGGCGTAGCCGATGGTGGGGCGGTGATAGGGATTGGCCATGAAGGCGGTGCCGAGGAACTGCTCAACCAGCCGCCCCGTGGGACTGCTGTCCGTACGCATGCGGCGCTCTTCCATGACCACGCTGCGCTCCTTGTAGAACTGGCGGAACACGGGATGCCCCATGCGGTCCGATTCCAGCGCCGCCCACAGCTCGATCTGGTTGGAGGGCAGCGAGTACATGTAGGCGGTTTCATCGTAGTTGGTGAAGGCGTTGACGCCCACCCCGCCGTGCTCTTCGATGACCTTGGCGAACTGGTTGTCGATGACGTACTGGTTAGCGGCCTGGATGGCATCTTCCCAGGCTTGCTTGAGCTGCGCTAACTTCTGCGGGTCCTGCCCGACCCGCTTGATGCGCTCGGCCTCATAGGCGGCGTAGGTCTGCTCTACCTTCTGCAGCGCAGGCTTCTCGGCGGCATAGTCCTTGGTGCCGATGTCGGGCGTGCCCTTGAAGGCCATGTGCTCCATCATGTGCGCCAAGCCGGTCTGGTGCAGGGGGTCTTGCGCTGAGCCTGCATCGACCATGGTGAAAAACGAAAAGACGGGCGCTTCGGGCCGTCGCCACAGGACAATCGTCAGGCCATTCGGCAGCTTCTTCACCGTGACCCGCTTTTCATATTTGGACAGATCGAGCGAACTTGTCTGCGTTGCAGTCGCCGCAGCCGAGGATGCCGGCTGCGGATTCTGCGCGGCGATCGGCATTGCCGCCGCCAGCACGACCACCGCCGCCAGCCGGCTAAACCTGCGCTTCATGATGCCTCCAAGGAAATCGTGACAGAGTAGAACTTACGCAGAGAAGGAAGGATAAGTCAAACTTGGGAGCCATCGCGCCTAATTGTCGGGTGGAAGCTCGACCGCGAACGATGCGTGTTCCGGCAGCCGCAGGATATGGGGAGTGATCACCACCAGCAGCTCATCCTGCGCCACGTTCTTATTGTGCGTACTGGCGCCGTAACCGAGGCCAGGTACCTGTCCCAGGAAAGGAAAGCCGGTGATGCTGCGCGTATCATTCATGTCAATCATGCCGGTCACCACGCTGGACTCGCCGTTTTTTACCGAGATCGAGCCGCTGTATTCGCGATTGTTGATGATGGGAATGCCGTTGACATCGGTCGTTCCCAGCGAACGGATCTGGAGCTCTAACTTCATGGTGACATCACCGTCGGCGTGGATGAGAGGTGTGGCCTTCAGGATCAGCCCCAGGTCCTCATAGTCGAAGGAGGGAAAGGGCGCGATATAGCTCTGGTTGCCGATGACGGAAGCGATGGCCGAGCTGTTGTAAATGGGAGCGAACGTGGCGTTGATGATGGGATAGCGTTCGCCGATCTTGAGCACCGCCGGAACGTTGTGCGACGAGCGCAAGGTCGCGTGCTCCAGGCTGCGAATGCTCGAGGTATTCAGGCTGAAGGTGGGCGAAACGCCTTGGCCGCCCGCGTTCAGCCCAAACAACGTCAGGCCGCCGCCAAAAATCACAAAGGGAGTGGTGAGGATCGAGCTGCTGGCGGAATTCTGTAGTTGCGCCAGCAGCGCTGAGATGGCGCTCGAGTTCGCCTGGTTAATTCCACCCGAGGCGATCAACTGGTTGACCAGGTTCTGCGCGCTCGGCCCCAGGCTCGTCAGCAGCGCGGGACTGATGTTGAACATGGTGAACTGGGTGGGCAGCGCCGTGCCCAGGCTCTGCGCAAGGCTGGTGCTCACCGCGTAGACCCGAATGTCGAGCAAGACTTCCGGTGTTCCCGTGGTAAGGCTGCGGATCAATTCGCTGGCCGCATTGAGTACCGGTAGGTCCGCCCGTATGGTGATGGCCGACGCCGCCCGGACCAGCGAGACGTAGCGCAGGTTCAGCAGCACGCGCAGCGCATTGGTCATCTCCGTCAGCTCGCGGTCGTTCAGATCGGTCAGGTAGAAAGTGCGCAGTCCCATGCGGTCAAAGTTGCGGTGGTTTTCCACCGTGTCAGCCAGCAGCAGCACCTGCGTGGGTGAGAGCGCTACCCAGAACGTTTTGGTAACGTCGTTGGCCGCGCCCATGGCAGTGAAGAAGTTCACGTTCTGAATGTCGTAGTGTACGTGGAGGTGCTTCACCGAGTCGTCGAACTCCGCGGTGATGCCGTAGGCGCGGGCCACTTCCGTCAGCAGGGCATAGGAATCGCCGCGGAAATGAAAGTCCTGGCGCTTGGCGACGGGGAGCAATTGGATGGGAATGGACTTCTCAACCACGCTGACCGTCTGCGCCCTCGGCTCGGGTTCGGGCATGGCGTCGCGCAGCCGCTGCAGCGCGTAGTCGTTGGTGGGTCATACTGCAGCGCGTGCTGGAAATCGGCCAAGGCGACGATGTCATTATGCTGGAGCATGGCCTTGTTGCCCGCCTCGAGCGCCCGCATGGCCAGCTCCTCGCGCGTAAACTCGCGCGCCGTGAGGTAATTGACATTGCGCGGGTCAAGCTCGGCGGCGCTGCAGAATTTGTCAAAGGCGGCCTCGAGATGACCCTTCTGCTTCAACTTCACACCCGCCTGAAACTGGCGCTTGGCCTCGGCGGCTTCCCGGCGGCTGATCGTGGGCAGGATGACGGTATTCGGTGCGGTGTTCGTGGCTGGATTCTTCTTTGTCGCGGGTGGCTGGGAAGATGAAGCGTCGGTGCTGGGAACGGAGGTGCTGCCTGGCAACGCAGGAACGGCAGAATTCGACTGAGGAGACGCTGCGGATGTGCTCGGAACGGGCGTGCCGCCGGCTTGCGGCGCAACCGCAGCAGCCGGCTGCGAGCCAGATTGCGAGGACTGCAGCCCAGGTTGCGCCGGCGCTGAATCTGTTTTTGCTCCAACAGAGGCGGTCGAAGGTGCGCTCGCAGATGCCGGCGCGACGCTCTGCTGCGCCACTAGCCAGCTTGCGGCGACGAAGGGAAGCAATATCGCTGCACAAAACCGCATCTGTCAGGAAATTGTAAGCCAGCGGGGCTTCGCCGCGCTACGAGCTGCCGCTCTCGGCACCGGCCAGCTCGAAAGTCTTGTCAGGTAGAGCTGGCTAGATCCTTTTGCCGCGGAGCCACGCAAAACCACTTGCAACCCGCCCGCGCAAACGAAGTTCCAACTAAGCAAAGCGCAGTGTCTACGCAAAAAGCTGGAGGTGAAAAATGCCGCGACTATCGTTGTTGGTCGCGTTGGTGCTGATGGCCGCAACGGCTGCGCTCGCGCAGGCCGGCATCGGTTACAGTTCAGCAGCCGCAGCGCAAGACGAGAATCCGCAGGTGGTGCGAACGCCGGCCGGTTCGCAGACCACCGTTGTTCGCGGATGTCTCAGCGGTTCGCCCGACAACTACACGCTCACTGATCCGAACGGAATGCAGTATCGGATTGCGGGCGACGCACCGCTCTTACGCTCCCTGGTTGGCCATGAGGTTGAGATTACGGCATCCGAGAGCCGGGCGAGTGGAGGCTCCCGTGCAGCGACAAACGGCCTCCAGACCTCCGACGTGCGTTCCGTGGCCAACCGATGCAACCGAGGATCCTCGGTCAGCGCACCGCTGTTTCCTGCGAACAATGGAGCCAACCCGCAGAACGCTCCGGAAACGGCCCCGCCGCCGAAAAGGTGAGTGGCAACGATCGCCGGTGTCAGGTTCGCCCTATTGCGTGGCGAGGCCGGACAGTTGATCCTCAGACCAACGATGCGATAGGAGGCGTGGAGTATCCGGCCCGAAGCTGGACGGTTCACGCTGTCGCGCGTGAAGCGGTACACCACTCCTTGGCTGCCTTGAGGTGGCCCTGCCGGACGGACAAGCGCGCGCGAGCATCGAGGGCGGAGCTTTCCATCGCGGCCAGCTCCAGGCGCAGACGAAGCAGGTTGTCGCGATAAAGGGACAGCTCCTGGCGCACCTCGGTCGAGGAATCTCGCTGCAGGCGGCCATCCAGATACGGTCCAACCGCCCGCAGTGCATTTTCCACCTCCGTCATGGCTTTGATTTCTTCGTCGTCGCCCACCACGGGCGCGCCCGAAAAACGCGCAAAGAAGCGGCCGAAGCACTGATTGGCTTGCCGCAACAATTCCACACCCGAGCGTTCATCTAGGCACTCCATTGGCTGCCTCCCTCTTCGCTGGGAACGCCGGCAGGCGTTGCGGCGGAAATGGTTGGGGACTGCAGCAGGCGTTTGGCCGCCACCCAGCAATCACGGACCTCCGACATATAACGGATCTGCTGCCGCATCAACTCGTGTGAGCTGCGCATCTGCGCCTCCAGCAGTTTCGCTCGCACCACGTTGTAGAACTGCTCGAACTGGCGGGCGGCGCTGCCGCCGCGCTCGAAGTCCAGCGTGCCCTGCAACTGCTGCAGCACCATCAGGGCGTGGCTGATCCTGTTGGCGCGCATCTCGATGTCGTTGCCTTGCAGCGCAGTCAAGGCGCGCCGCATGTCCTCAATCGCTGCATCGTAAAGCAAGATGACCAACTCGATCGGGGTCGCCCCGCGTACCGCTGTGTCCCGGTAGATCTGCCTGGCGTCAACGATGGTTTTCATGCGCTCTTTACAGCGTACTGTTGCTGTTGCTGCTGGTGGCGCCCGGCAGGCTGCTCAATTGCGCCTGGGCTTCTTGTATCTGCAGGGGATATTGCATCAGCAGGGTATCCAGATTGTCGTACTGCGTAGTCAACTGCTGCTGCACCACCGCCATATTGGCCTCGAAGTCGCTGATCTGGTTGCTGAGATCATTGTTGGTCTGGGTCAGCCCGTTGATGTCGGCCGCCACCGGTCCCAGGGTCGGATCGGTGAGTTGTGTCATCTCAGTGTTGGCAAGCTGTCCCCAGCCCTGCGGCGAAGTGGACTGGAAGAAGTTCTGCACGTCGCTATAGTCGCTGCTGAGGGCGCTGCTCAAAGTCGAGCTGTCAATCTGCAGCGTGCCGTCGTTCTGCATTTCGATGCCCAGCGACTGCAAATTCACGTAGTTGCCCACCCCGCTGACCGAAGTCGATACCATGTTCAGCAGCTGGCTTTGCAGAGTTTCCAACATGCTGTCGCCGGCCAGCACCCCTTCGTTGCCGTTGGAGTTGAGGGTGTACTGGCTGTTAATGGAGCCGATGACCGCATTGTAGGCGGTGACGAAATTCTGTATTGCCGTCGCAGCCCCGCTGGTGTCCGGTTCAACCGTGATCAACACCGGCGTCGAGGACGTTGCGCCGAGGCTAAGCGTGACCCCGGGAATCGCCCCCGTCACCGTGTTGCTGCTGCTGTCTACCGGCACTCCGTCCACCGTCAGTTGGGCATCCATCCCGGGCGCGCTGGTGAAATTGGTGGCCGTGCTGCTCACCGTGAGATTGCCGGCCGCGCCCGAAGTCTTGCTGGTCAGCACCAGCCGCGATCCCTGCGCGTCGCTGACCACGCTGGCACTCACCCCGTATCTGCCCTGGTTGATGTAGTCGGCCGCCTGCTGCAGCGTAGTGTCAGTGGAGGGAATATTGATGGTGTCGACGTTGAGGGGATTGCTGGGATCAGGGCCGTAGTCGACGGTAATCGTGGCCCCGGCCAGCGACGAGCCGGAAGCGATATAGTCCGAATAACTGCTGGAAACCGTGGCCAGTTGACTGACGGTGACCGAGTGCGTCCCTGCCACCGCGGTGTTGTCAGCCGAGGCCGCGACCACGCTGGAGTCGCTGGAGCCGGTCGTCATCTGGCTCAGCGCCCCATTGATCGGGTCTTCCAGCGCCTGCACGCTGCTCTGCAGAGTGCTTAGCTGGTTGTTGATCGTGGTCAGGGCGCTGATCTGCGAGTTGATCGTCGTCTGCTCCGACTGCATCTGGGTTTCGGGCTGTTCCTCGATTTGCATCAGCTCGTTGACCACACTGCTGACGTCGATGCCGGAACTCTTGCCGCTGAAGGCATCGTTGACCTGGCTGAGAATGTCACCCAAGGCGGCGCTGTAGTCGGTGCTGAAAGTGGCCATAGTTGAGGCACAACTCCTTTCCCGGAGCTCGGGGCTCCTGAGGGGAGGCTTTAGCAATCCGTTGACCAGTTGCCTTGCAAACCGTTAAGCGTCGCACAGCGGGAACCTGCAAGGAGAGAAGGGGGACCCGAAGGCCCCACCTTCTCCCCCGTGCAACCCGGCGTTGACCGGCAGCGGCGAGTTCTCCCCCGCCGGCCAGAGGCCCCGAATTACTGCAACAGCTTGAGCACGTTCTGCTGCATCTGGTTGGCCTGGGCCAGGGCGGAGATACCCGTCTGGCTCAGGATCTGGTACTTGGTCAGGTTGGCTACCGTCTGCGTAATGTCGGCGGCGCGGATGCCGTCCTCGGCGGAGGACAGGTTCTGGGTCTGGTTGTTCATGACGTTGGTGGCCGCATTCAACCGGTTGATGCCTGCGCCGATGGAGCCGCGTAACGCCGCTACCTGCGCGATGGCGTTATTGACATCGCTCAGCGCCGTCTGCGCGGCGCTGGCCGTCTGCAGGTTGTCGTTGGCGATGCTGACGCCGTTCATGTTGCCAGCGTCGAAGGCGCCCAGAAGCACCGAGATGGTGCTGCTGCCGGCGGTCGTCGAGTCGCTCAAAAACACATTCATGCTGCTGGAGTTGGTGGTGTTGGTGAATGTCTCGCTGGCGTCCGAACCGATCTTGAAGCTGCCGGTGGTGGCGTCTGCCTCCAGCTCGTTGGCTGAGCTGGTGCCGCGGTTTTCGCTGTCGGTGATCATCAGGTGGCCGTTGCTGTCCAGCGTTGCCACCAGCCCGGTCCCCGAGCCGTTGATATCGTTAATCACCGCGCCGAGGGTTGTGTCCGTCGCCTTCGTGGTGTAAATCGGAGTGCCGGCACCGGTGGACTGGATGGCCAGAGTGCCGCTCACGGCGGTGGCCAGACCGGCGGCCGTTCCGCCCGACGCAATCTGGTTGTAGTTGGTCGTCCCGCCGGTGAAGACCTGCGAGCCGTTGTAGGTGGTGTTGGTGCCGATGCGGTCGATCTCGGCGATGATGGACTGGAACTCGGCGTCCAGCGCCTGGCGCTGCGAACCATCGTTCACCGTGCCGTTGGCCGACTCAGTGGCCAGGGTCACGGCGCGATTGAGCAGGCTGGTGACCTGCGACAGGGCGCCGTCGGCCACCTGCAGCTTGCCGACGCCCTCGGTGGCGTTCAGGGCCGACTGGGTCAGC